>Ga0209023_10006587_pt1 | contig 12195 bp, 17 predicted proteins | sample LakOneMetagenome_FD_187468 | JGI IMG/M metagenome (GOLD analysis project Ga0209023, IMG submission 187468) | Freshwater and sediment microbial communities from Lake Erie, Canada (SPAdes) (version 2) | ecosystem: Environmental > Aquatic > Freshwater > Lentic | place: Lake Erie, Canada... | reverse complement strand
ACCGACCGGAAGATGAACGAGGAAGTCGGACAAGTTGCGGAGATGGATGAGACTTGCCTCGAGGATCGACGACTGGCTCCAATCCATCAGGTCGGCGCGCACCTCTGGCATCTCGTCCAGTCCGATACCTGGGATCACGTTGCCCAGAAGCACGAACTCCATCACGCGGTGCAACTCGTAGTGCACGTGTTCTGCCATGTGTTCCAGCACTTCGTCCCCAGGACGGGGAAAGCGATCTGGCATCTGGGAGAAGATAGCCGTCGGACGACCATTCGCTCGTCGAGATTGCTTGACCGTTCATTGTCGATGACGGTGGCGTCCGCTGCCTGCGGTGAGCGCAGATCTGCCGCTCTGCTCGCTGGACAACGCCGCACGGTTCGGGCACTATGCGCTGCGTGGTCGATGGTCCCAATAGGGCAACTTGCGCGGTGACTGACACGGCCGACGTCGTCGAGCCTGGGTCATTGGCACCTGGTTTGGGCTCGAGTCACAATCCGCGGCGACGTGGCTATTCGCCTAGCGGTGCTCGCAGGCTTGGTGTATCTCGCCTTGTCGATCTGGCCTGGCGAGGGGATGCTGGGACTCATTGCTATTCCGGCGCTTGGCTACGCCCTCTGGCAGATGCTGATGTTGATCTTCGAGTTTCGACTGCTTTGGCAGGCGCAGGAGTCGCCCGATGTCGTCCGACGATCTCTGACCATCGTTGCAGGCTTCGCATTGCCGAGGCTGCTATGGGCAATTCCCATCGTGTTGAGGGAGGACGGTGATACGACGACGTACGCCGTAGTCGCCGCGGCAACGATCGTGGTGGCTTTGTCGGCCACGGTTCTGTGGCTCCACACACAGTCGACACTGCCCTCCAACGCCTAACTGCCGATAGGTCGCTGGACAATGACGGCCGCGTCGGGCAAAGTGCGCTACTTGGACCCGCTGGATTCAGCCGTACTCGAGATCGTCAAGGGCATGGGAGCCGCGTTGCCGGCCGACTTTCGTAGGACGGGGCGGAAGTGGGTTCGATCCTCTGGCGTGTTGAGCCAGGAGGTGGGGTTGCGACGTTTGATGTCCTCGTACGGCACGAGTGTTGCCGAGCTCCGCATCGTCGTCTCCGACGGCACGGTGCGTTCGATGAGCGGCTGCGACTGGATCGGGCACTACTGGTACCACGAGCGACCGGAGCGATGGAGCGGACCAGAGGAATGGAGAATCCGAGCTGACAGCGACTCATCGGAGATCTCCAGAATCATCTCAGAGGTGCGCGTCGCACTGGGTTTGGTCGTCGAGTATCTGGACGAGCAGTACACAGAGGATGGGTACCTGCAGTCGTTGGCCGCACGGGGGAACGACCTCCCTGTGTTCGATGCCTGCATCGCGTTCGGGCGTGGTGACGAGTTGCGCCGGATGCTGGTCGACCCCGGGTTTCGTCCGGTCTCAACCGCAGATACCCGCGAGTTCGATCTGGTGCTGGCGCAGTCGGTCCTCGATGCCTACACACTTCTTGGTGACGTGCCGGACGACGAATGGCTCGACTTCTGCTCGAAGGTGGTCAGGTTGTTTCGAGGCCGTCCCCCCAAACAGCTTCGATCGATGTGGGAGGCCGTACGGGGCGAGGTGGAACTCCGCAGCTCGTAGCCGCCCATAGCTGCCGCTCTGCTCGCTGGACAACGCCGGCCACTTCCGGCACTATGCGCCGTCGTGGCCCTCTTCCGGAAGAAGCCGAAATCTGACGTGGTCGATCCTGAGGCACGTTCGCCGAAGACCGGGATCAAGTACAAGGACCTCGAGGTGGTCAGCCAACTCGTGAAGCTCGGCGCCGATCTCACACAGCCTCGGCACGTTCTGTACTACCTGTACTTCCCAGGTGCGGAGCCCGCATCAAACGCTGCCGACGATGCTCGCTCCCACTCGTTCGAGGTCGCAGTGAAGGACCCGCTCCCGCAGTACCCAGGTCACTGGTCGCTCACCTGCGAGCGCCGAGGTGTCGTGCTTGACACTGACACCATCCGCGGGCACCGAGACTACTTCGACGACCTTGCTGCAACGTTCGGTGGCGAGTACGACGGCTGGGAAGCCTCCGTTCGGTGACGCGTACACATCTGCCGTTGTGGATGATTCGCGCCCGCCTTCTCGTGCGCGCCGTCGACGGGTGTAGCGACGGATCACGGCTCCCAGATCTGCTTCGACTGTTCGAGGTTGCCGCAGTACTCGAGAGCGCAGAGCTACCGCACCCGACGGAGATCCGGGGTCGATCCGACGGGGTAGGTTCCTCGTGTGGCAAGTCTGGTGTCGCACACGACGATCAACTGCACCGACGCGTTCGCGTTGTCGGAGTGGTGGCGGGTGGTCCTCGGCTACACGTTCGTGCCGGGCGACCGGAACGAGCCCGGGCATGAGGAGTGCATGATCGTCGATCCGGTGTCGGGGCATCGCCTGCTGTTCATCGAGGTGGACGTGCTGCAGACCGTCCCGGGTCGCGTCCATCTCGACCTGGCTCCAACTGACCGTCGTCGCGACGACGAGGTCGAACGTGTGCTGGCGTTAGGGGCCTCGGTCGTTGCCGACCGTCGGAACTCGGATGGCACCGGCTGGGTGGTCCTTGCCGATCCTGAAGGGAACCACTTCTGCATCGTGCGCAGTGACGAGGAACGTCTCACTGCAACGTGACGGCACGCATGGCACCGTCGCTCATGCAACCGGAGGTTGTCGAGGATGGCGGTGCGCAGGTCTGGCTCGCGGGCTCGCTGCTCGCCGCAAGATCGCACGATCGGTCGAGCGCGCGGGTACCCGCGTCAGTCGATCAGGCTGTCGGCTCGAAGCCCGGCGCGCTCGAGATGGATGGGCAGCACGCGGCCGTAGAGCTGCTGCGTTCGCTCAGGGCTGCCCACCATCGCGGGTTCCTCCACGTAGCTGAAGATGGCGACGTATCTGGTCGTCAGGCCGGCGAGCGGGGTGACTCGGTGCAGTGAGTACCGACCCTTGAAGATCTGCAGGTCGCCAGGTTCGAGGTGCAGCGTGCGAATGAGCGTGGGATCGCCGTCGAGCACGGCCTCGACTCCTGCGTAGTTCTCGTCGGTCGGCGTGCGCAGGTGCGGGCTGTACTCGAAGTCGCCACCGGACTCGGCGTTCTGGATGGCGAGCGTGACGGTGTAGTTGTTGGTGTCGAAGTGCCACGGGAAGCCGTTGCCTTCCACCGCCAGGTTGACGATGACGTCGGCCAGCGGGTCGGCATACGGAAAGAACGCATCCTCACCGAGTGATTCCTGGATGAACGGCGCGAACGCAGGCCAGCCGTAGATCTTGCGCAGGATGCTGTCGGGGCCGAAGTTGTCGGCCGGGACAAATGCGTTCGAGCGGTCGTAGAAGCGGCGCAACGGATGGCTCACCGGTAGATCTGGCCGGTCGAGCGTGAAGTACGGGTTGGTCCGGCTGTGGTTGTGATGGCCGTCGCCGGCCACTCGATCACATTCGGCGACCAGCTCACCCAGCCGCTCCGCGCGGACAAAGCCCTTCAGTACCGCGCAGCCGTCGGACTCGATCGCGCTACGTGCGTCGCGGATGACCGCGTCGCGCTCGGGCCCGCCACCGTCGATGGGATATCGCTCGACATCCACGTAGTCGCTGATCGCCATGCTCATGGTTCGCCGTCCCCGTCCGAACACCGCTGTTCGTCTCGATCGTACGCGACGATCACGGCCACGCCGGGCCTCAGGTTCAGGGAGCGGCGAGGTCCCAATTCCTCGCCGAACACATCGAGAGCCGGAGCACGTCGCGCAGCTTGGCCGCACCGAACCGCCGGCCTGCGTGCCAACCGTGGCGTCTGATGTGACCGTGGCCGCCTCAGAAGTCGGGACCCTTCGTGAGGGTGACCTTGATGGCGAATCGCTCCTCGCGGATCGAGAGGTGCTTCGACACTTCGTCTCGAAGGTGAGCCGGGAGCTGACTCAGCTGCCACTCCAGTTCCGCTTCCACTCTCGTCAGTCCACCCTCTCCTGAGGCGGACGAGAGCGCGCGGAGCGCGTAGTACGCGCCGCCGTAGGCGTGCTGTGCGACATGGGTCGCGGCGACGGCCTGTCCGGCCGCGTGAGCCGCGTGAGCAGCAGCGGTGAACGCGGCGACATCCTTTGCTGCGGCATGAGCAGCGAGCGACGCGCGACGAATCACCTTCATCGAGAACACGCCGGTATCGACCCACACTCTTCCGGTGTCGATCGCATCCAGGGGGCGTGAGTCGTCGGGGGCCACGGCCGCGAACAGCGGCACGACGCGCGCGGCGCAGTCGAGCGCCCACCGCACCAGGAGGCGATGGTCATCGTGGCTGAACTTCTTCACGGCTCTCCCGGAGGACCTTCGCAGCCTGACCCTTCACGCGCTGTCCGGCGATCTCACGGTACATCCGGTCTCCACATCGTCCGGCGTGAGTGACCTGCAGTCGCGCCCTGTCGACAGGAGCGCCGGGCCGCCGCTCTGTTCGCTGGACAACGCCGGTCACTTCGGGCAACCTGCTCGGTTGATGGCGTCCGACCAGCAACAACGAATCAGAGTCTGCGGGTCTCTTCGTCGACTGGTGTTCGTCACCCTTCTGGCATCCGGGTCGCTGATGTCGTGTACCAACGACTCGTCGAGTCCGACACCGACACCTGGCACGGTCTCGACCACTGCACCGCCGGCTCCGTTCGGCTCCGCCACGGTGCAACCGTCAACCGTGAAGCGTGGTGGCCTGGTCACCGTCACCCCGAGCGGCGAGGTCCAGCCGATTTGTGGTGGGTTCGCGATGCTCCGATCCGGACTCGAAGATCACGGGCCGATCATCCAACTCGGCGGCCAGTCGTGGGTCTCGTACGCGACCACTCAGCCGACCTGGCCGGCATGTCTGCCGCCGCTGTCGTCTGCAAGCGCATCGTTCACGATCGCGGACGACTTCCCAGCAGGCACCTTCGTCATCTGCTTGACGTTCGACCTCACCGACGACGGCTGCGGCACGATCACGGTCGCGGCCTGACCATCACGCTGCGTGCCTTGCCAACGCTACGTTTGCGACTGTGGACGCCTCAGCTGAACCGGTTCGCGTGTTGGTGCGGGTGACACGTCAATGGCCGTGGGGACTCGCGATGTGGAGCGACCTGGAGAGTAGCGAGCCACCCCCTGAGCGCTTCGACGAGCGAGGGGTGGCCGCTGCCCGAACCGTGATCGTCGGGCCGATTACGCACGAGGTCGAGGGACCGGCGACAGCGGAGGTTTGGCTGGGGGAGCCGCCGTTCTCGTCGCTGTGCATCTACGACGCCGCGTTCGAGCTGGCGAGCGGCCGGTTGGCGCTGAGCGATGCGGCGATGGACCGCATCGACGAGGTGCCCATCTCCCCCGGCTCGTACCGCGCGCGACTTTGCGTGGACGACGCCGATTTCCCAGAGGTGGCGTCGCTCTACCTGGTCCCGTCGCGCTGAGGCGAGTCCCGCGCGTACCCGGCCGATCTACGCGCCTCAGGTCGCGAGTCCTCGATCGACTGGGCCGAGGTCACGATCGTGTCACCACTCTGCATCTCAACCGTCAGGTTGTCGGCGCTGATGGCGACAGTGGACCGAGGCGCCCGAATCGGACACTCTCTGTGTCCACGATTCAAAGGAGCAATGGATGTCAACCTGGGAGTACGACCTTCAAGAGTTCAAGCTGGTAGAGAAGTGGAACCCGAAGAAGCAGGCAGAGAAGCTCGCCGAACTCCGTGGGGAGCTGAACAACAAGGGCACCGCCGGCTGGGAACTTCTTGGGCTTCACTCCTTTGATCTCGTGGGCGGTGTTCTCGGCGGAGACAAGGGAAAGGTGACGTTGACCGTATGGAAGCGACAGCTCACCTAGCCCAGACTCGGCGCTGTGGTCGCTGGACAACGCCGGCCGCTTCGGGCACTCTGCGTGCGTGAGTTTTGACCTGGCGGTGTGGGAAGGTCCGATTCCTGATGGCGACGAAGCCGCGCTGAGCGAGTTCGAGCGGCTCATGGACTTGTGGCAGGGCGATGATCCGCCGCCGGACGGCGAGCCAACTCCGGCGATTCGGGCGTATGTCGATGCGCTACTGAGCCGCTGGCCGGACATCACGACCGATGAAGGGGAAGCCAGCCCCTGGGCCGACGGCCCCTTGCTCAACAATGCAACAGGTCCGGTCGTCTACTTCGCGATGCTCTGGAGCAGGGCTGAGGATGCCGCAACGTTCGCCGCCGCTACCGCGAAGGCGCACGGCCTGGTGTGTTTCGACCCGCAGTCGTGCTCGCTCCGCTAGACGCGCGATCGCCGATCTGCCGGCCGGCCGACGTGCACGGTGCTGAGGTCGGCTCGACTGGCGCCGGGGGCATTGGCGTGGCGGCGGCGCTTCAGGCCGATCGGGTATCGATCTCGGCGAGCACCTCGCCGATGATGCGGGTGGCCGTGTGGGGTGGGATCGGCTCTCCGCCTTCAGCCGCGGCAATCTCGCTCGCGAACGCCTCCACGGCGTGGGTGCCGCCCACCAGCACGTGGCGGAGCGAGTCGGCGCAGGCGGCCGGGTCATCGAGTTCATCGACGGCGTCGCCGACCGGGCTGGAGTCCTGCGCGATGGCGTGGACGACGGTCATCGCATGTTCGCGACCTGAGGCGGTCGACACCACCTCGGCGCGGTCGGGGTGTTGCTCGTTCTCCCACTCGGCGAGTGCCTCGTTGTAGCCACCTTCGCCGGGACGGATCACCTTCGAACCGATCTCCGTGACCGCCTCGCCGTCAGCGTCCACATCGTGGCGGCCGGGCTCCACGGGTACGGTCAGGGATCCATCGTCATGTCGGGTGATGCTCACGACCACGGAGTACCCGAACGGACTCGTCGCCAGACAACAACGGCGGGCACGGCGCACCGACCAAGCACAACTGCGCGGTGTCCAGGCCGATCCTCCCTCGGAGGGATCGGAGGTAGCGCTCTCTCCTGAGCGCTGCGCGCAGAGCCGCCGTTCGGTGGACAAAGCGCAAGCGATGGCGCACACTCAGCTCACATCGACAGTGCAGGAGGCCAACGCAATGCTTGGTGAAGGGCTCACGACCGCCGCTCCTGTTCAGCAGATGAAGTTCGATGAGGCGGCCTTCGACCGACCCAAGCGCTCTCGACGCCGCACGGCGGCGTGGCTGCTGGCCCTGGCAGCATCGCTCGCGGTCGTGATCGCCATCATCGTGTGACGGGCGCCCGTCTGCGGGGCCGCTGCAGGGCATTCGGCGTGATTGCTGGCTCGTCCTACAGTTCGCGGGGAGCGCAGCGAGAAGGAGACGACGATGTCTGGTAGTCAGGTGTGGCTGATCACCGGTGCGGCTCGGGGCATGGGGCAATCGTTCGTCACGGCGGCGCTCGCCGAGGGCCATGCGGTGGTCGCGACCGGTCGTCGACCGGATGAGGTGACGAAGGTCTTCGGTGCACGCGATGATCTGCTCCCGATCCGGCTCGACGTCACGAGCGTGGACGAGGCGAACGCGGCAGTCGCTGCGGCCGTCGAGCGGTTCGGTCGAATCGATGTCGTCGTCAACAGCGCCGGGGCGTCGTTCAAGGGCTTCTTCGAGGAGATGTCGCCGCGCCAGGTCGAACAGCAATTGGCGACGAACCTGCTCGGACCGATGAACGTGACCCGCGCCGCGCTGCCACTGATGCGTCGTCAGCGCTCGGGTCATCTGATTGCGATCTCGTCGGGTGCCGGCCTTGTGGGGTTCGAGTATTCGTCGGTCTATGCGGCGTCGAAGTTCGGGCTGGAGGGTTGGATGGGCGCCCTTGCACAGGAGGTCGCGCCGTTCGGGATCAGGACCACGATCGTGAACCCTGGTTTCTTCCGCACGGGGCTCGCCAGCCCGGAGTCGTTGATCTGGCCCGAGGTCGCCGTCGACGACTATGCGGCACGCAGCGCTGCGCAACGACAATGGTGGCACGCGCAGGACGGCCATCAGCCCGGAGACCCCGACAAGCTTGCTCGCGCGTTGATGACCATCGCTGCCGAGGATCCCCCGCCGCAACGCTTCATCGCCGGCGTCGACGTGATCGCGCTGGCCGAACGCAAGATCGCCGAACTCGAGAGCCAACTCGAATCGCATCGCAAGCTCTCGTCGTCGCTCAGCTTCGAAGACTGACCGCTCACACTGTTGCTCGGGGCTACGTGTCCCGAACGGGTCAGGACCCGATCGTGATCGTCGGACCGTCGGGCAGGCGATCCCACCATCCACCGAATCGGGAGAACACGGCGGGCTCTCGGTCGGCCAGCAGGCGTCGCAGCTCACGCGCTTCGTGGTCCAGCGCGTCCAGGGTGGCATCGTCCAGCGGGTCCAACGCTCGGACCTCGATCGCGTCGGCGGAGGCCCGCCAGACGCCCCGGACGAGACCGTCGACCAGCACGGTCGGGAGGACGTCGCCGTTGCGCCGGATGATGTGCGGACGGTGCGCGTCGGGGATCACGCGGGAGCGATCCTCGTACGCGAGCAGCACGCTGTCCCACATGCCCAACAGTCGCGGCGGGAGCGTTGCCATCTCGGCCTCCGGTCGGGGGGCGCCGCCGTCCACATCGACGAGCTGCGATCCGTCCGGCCCGGCAACTGCGACGACATCGACCATCGACGCAATGGCCTCACGGAGGGTCGACCGTTTGAGGATCGTGAACTGCGACATGTCAGCAACCGTCGCCGGCCCGAACGCCGTGAGGTAGCGACGCACGAGTTCTGCAGTTGCGGCTGATTCGTCATCGGTCGCAACCGTGCACGGCAGGAAGGCCGGGCGTCGGCCGAACGACCAGGGGTCGGTCGTCGGAGCGTGCCGGAAGGCGATGACGCGAAGCGCAGACCAGAGCCGGGCCGGGTCGGCGGTTTGGGGAACGAGCTCGGAGAGCGCCTGTTCGATGGAGGTGTTGTCGTGTGGTTCCGCCATCACTGTCGACAACCGTGCGAGGAGCTCGTCGAACCGCTCGGCAGTGAGCCCGGCGTCGTCGAGGATCCCGTGATACCCGGCGTCGCGAGCGCGACTCTGCATCGCAGCCCTCACCCATGGGATGTCGTTCGCAGCGACGGCGTGCAGCGTGAATCGAAGCAGCGACGCCTTCACGATCGCGCCGTCGGCCAACGCCCGGTCGAGGTCGCTCGGATCGAAGCCCTCGATGCGATTCCACAGCGAGAGATACAGCGCTGCCGGTTCTTGAGCCTGCAGCGCCAGCACGGATCGCACGGCGTCGACGACCCCCACGGGTCGGCGCGACGAAAGGCCCTGGCGAACCATTGTCTCGTGGGTCAACGCTTCCCGGGTCCACGACGTCACGACCACAACCTAGAGCGCACCCACCTGCCGATCTGCCGAGATGGTCCGCAAGAGACACCGGCCCACGACAGGGGCGCGCCCAGGGCTGCCGCGCTACTCGCTGGACAGGACCCGGCGGTTCGGACAATGTGGCGCGCATGAGGGTGTTCGTGCCGTGAGTGCACCGATGGTGATTCGACCGGCGACCATCGCTGACGTGCCGGAGATCCAGGCGATGGAGATCGTCGCAGGAGAACGGTTCCGACAGATCCAGGATCCGCGCATTGCTCGCTGCGCGGACGCTTCGCCGTACTGGACCTCCGGGTTGGAGAAGGCCAGTATCGAGCAGCGAGCGTGGGTCGCGGTCGACGACACCGGCTCGATCATCGGGTTCGCTGTGGCGTGCGTGGTCGATGGCGAAGGCCACCTCGACGAGCTGGCGGTCGCGCCTGCCTTCGGGCGTCGCGGTGTCGGACGGGCGCTCGTTGAACAGGTCGTCGCGTGGACCATCTCACAGGGGCTGGCGTCGATCACCCTGACGACATTTCGTGACGTGCCGTGGAACGCCCCCTATTACGAGCAGTTGGGCTTCCATGTCGTCGCGACGTTGACGCCTGCCCTGCAAGCGTTGGTCGACGAGCAGGCAACCTGGGGTCTCGAACCGTCGTTGCGTGTCGTGATGCGTCGATCGCTCCTCGAGGAGACGTACTGATCTCACGACCCTGCCGCCCAGAGCGTTCAGCCGTCTGACTACCGTCTGGTCGACGCGTAGCGCGTCACCGGGGAGAGGACGACACGATGAGACCACTTCGATACGCGATCAACGTCACGCTCGACGGCTGCTGCCACCACGAGGCAGGCCTTCCTCCGGACGAGGAGTCGATGCGCTTCTGGACCGCGGAGATGCAACGAGCCGATGCTCTGCTCTTCGGCCGCGTGACCTACGAGATGATGGAATCGGCGTGGCGGCGACCGGCCAGCGGTACGTGGCCGGACTGGATGGGCGAGTGGGAGATCCCGTTCGCCGAGACCATCGACCGGGCGAAGAAGTACGTCGTGTCGAGCACCCTGACGACGGTCGATTGGAACGCGGAGTTGGTGCGAGGGGACGTGGGGCAAGCGGTGCGTCGGCTCAAGCAGGAACCAGGCGGTGGCCTGTTCGTGGGCGGCGTGACGCTCCCGCTGGCGTTGGCAGATCTCGGCCTGATCGACGAGTACGAGTTCATCGTGCAGCCGGTCCTCGCCGGGCACGGGCCGACGTTGCTGGCCGGTCTGCGCGAGCGCATCCAGCTCGAGTTGGTGGATCGCCATGAGTTCCGCTCGGGGGCGGTCGCCGTGCGCTACCGACCCACGCCAGCGACGGCGTGAGCGGATGTGTCATGGCAGATGACCCCTGCCACCCTCGCTAGTTCGTGGCCAGCGGTAGGGAGATGGTGAACACGGCACCGCCCGCGGCGGCGTTGGTCGCGGTGATCGTCCCGCCGTGGGCATCGACCAGCGCGGCGACGATCGCGAGGCCGAGGCCGGCGCCACCGGTCGCCCGCGTGCGCGACCGGTCGCCGCGCCAGAAGCGATCGAAGACATGCGCCAGGTGCTCCGCGTCGATGCCGGGTCCACTGTCGCCGACCGTCAGCACCGCCCGACCGTCGACCGCCGCGACCTCGACTGTTGCCGGGCCGCCCGCCGGCGTGTGCACGCGGACGTTGCGCAGCAGGTTGTCGACCACCTGTCGCAGGCGAGCGGCGTCGCCGTCGATCATCACCGGCGCGGGAGCGAGCAGCGTCAGCGGCCGGTTCGGCTCCACGGCCTGCGCGTCGGTGACGGCATCGTGGGCGACGGCCGCGAGGTTCGTCGGCAGCATCTGCAGCGGGCGATGCTCGTCGAGCCGCGCCAGCAGCAACAGGTCCTCCACGAGCACGGCCATCCGGCGTGCCTCGGACTCGATACGGGCCATCGCGGCCGCCTCGCCGTCGGCGTCGAGCGCGCCCTTGCGCTGCAGTTGCGTCCACCCGAGCACCGACGTGATCGGGGTCTGCAGTTCGTGCGATGCGTCCGAGATGAACCGCCGCAGGCGCGCCTCGCTGTCCTCGCGTTCGATCAACGACGCTCGCTGCTGCTGCAGCATGCGGTCCAGCGCGCCCGACAGGTGGCGGATCTCCGACGGGCCTTCGTCGGTCGGGATCCGCTGCTCGCGCTCGCCGGCGGCGACCGCGTCCGCCGTGTCGATGACCTTGCGCAGCGGCCGCAGGCCGTGCCGCAGCACCAGCACGACCGCCACGGTGGCGAGCAGCAGTGTGATCAGCGCGCCGAGCAGCAGCCGGTGGATCAGGGTCGAGATCGTGGCGTCGGTGTCCTCCAGCGGAGCGGCCTCCACTTCCAGCCGGCCGTCGGCAGTCGTGGCGCCTCTGACGAGGTAGCGCAGACTGTGGTCGACCGCATCGACCGTCACCGTCTTGCCGGCGCGCAACGCGGCGATGTTGCCGTCGGTGAGTGCCGGCAGCGGTGTCGGGTCGCTGGGCGGGCCGGCCGCTTCCGCCGCGATCGCGGAACCGTCGGCGGCGAACGCCAGGTGCGCAGTCGCCAGCACGCGCGGGTCGGCCGCCGCGCCCGGCGGGTGTGGTTTCGAATGGACGCGATTGCTCAACGACTGCTCCAGCAGATGCCGGATCTGCGACTGCACATCGGCGCGGGTCGACGTGACCACCGCGAACCCGAGCAGGCTCAGCGACGCGGCGACGACGACGGCGATGCCGACGGCAAGGCGCAGGCGAAGGCTCATGATGCCGCCGGCCGTCGGGCCGCGTAGCCGATGCCGCGGACCGTGTGCACGATGCGCGGCAGCGTGCCGGCTTCCAGCTTCTTGCGCACGCTCGACACGTACGTCTCGATGATCTGCCAATCGCCCTCGAAGTCGTACGACCAGACGT
>Ga0209023_10006586_pt1 | contig 12197 bp, 10 predicted proteins | sample LakOneMetagenome_FD_187468 | JGI IMG/M metagenome (GOLD analysis project Ga0209023, IMG submission 187468) | Freshwater and sediment microbial communities from Lake Erie, Canada (SPAdes) (version 2) | ecosystem: Environmental > Aquatic > Freshwater > Lentic | place: Lake Erie, Canada... | reverse complement strand
CAGGTCGAGCATTACGAATACCCGTAATTACATTGACAAACTTCTTTATTGCCTCTTTACGTTTCGTTTTTTCTGTCGTATAGACTTTCCACCGCTCCACATCCAAAATCACTGGAAGTGAACCCTTTGTTAGTTTTACAGCTACTTGATTGAGCCATACTCCATCGTATGGTTGATCTCCATCTTTAGGGAGTAGAGAGCTTTCATATATTATTGTAGCAAAAGGAACTCCAGACGAAGAAAGGTCTATCTTATCTTTGTAGGTCATCGACTGTTGCACAACAAAAGTTGGTGCCGCTTGTATGCTCAAAGTAGATATCAGACATAAAGTTGCGACCACTACACTCAATCGAATCATGACTCAAATTCCTTAAGCTAATTACTTTTGAAAACGCTTCACAAAATCAGATTGCTGAAAAACTAACATCTGCGCCTCCATGAAACAGAACCAAAAAAGTAGAGGAGACGTAACATTATCTGAAACCGCAATACCAAAACAAAGAAAAATTAATAAAACAGCAAAAAAATTCTTATTTCGAATTGAACGATTATGCGGATTCCACATCACAAGTCGACACGCTCTTAAAATACATTGAAATCCACCTAGAAACACTAAAATGGTTACTGCTATTCCAGCGGGCACACCATATTCCGAAGCAAAATATAAACTTAAAAAATGAGGTACCGCTAAATCCAACCACTGACTGCGATCAATTCCAAAAAAAGGAGAATTCACAATTGCAAGAAAACCATCTGAATACCCAGTCAATCGAGCATCAACAGATATATTTCCAGCTGAAGGGAAAAAATACTCAAGATAATTGGAATACGTCAGAATAAAAACACTCAAACCAACTAAACCAACAATAAAAAACACAAGCGAAATTTTACTTTTATTTGCCCAACAAGATATAAAATATGTGAAAACAAACCCTAGCATTAAAAAAAGCATCGGTCCTCGAGTCAGTGAGTTAAACCATCCCACAACTCCCATACATAGTAATAAAATTGAAATAAATCGCCACACTCCCCCCATCGTCCAGCCATAATATGCAAAGGCTATTGCTGCTGCCGAATAAAAACCTAGTGCATTAGGATTATGAAAAACACCATATTTACCCACAGTACTTTTATCAAAATTTGCGCCTGGGATCGTGTAGTTTAACTCATCCATATCAACAACATATGCACCATCCATTTGTTTATAAGTAAAACCATCTATAAACGAAAAATATGGAACAAACAAAACAAGCATTGATAGGAACATTTGAAGTAATACGAAATACAATAAGTATTTTTCATGATTTTTATTATGGTAGAGCAACGGCCATATCACGCAAAGAACTAAACCATTATATAAAAGAGTAGAAAGCCCGTTTAAAACATTAGTACTTTTTACCAAGCAACCTAAGAAAATATAAAAACAAATTAAATTAGCCAATAAAACAATTTTTCTAATTTTTTTATCAAAAGTAAATCTACGCTTATAAAATTTATAAAGTGAAAAGAAATAAAGCAACAAAAACAAGCCAACATAAAATACATAATTGGCAGAATTTAGCGTCAAAAAATAACTTGAAATCCCGTATGCATCACGCTCCGTCAAAGTCAAAGCAAAAACAAATACCGCAGCACTTAGAGAGCCTAGAAATGGAGCAACTAATACGAATAAATAAATAAAAAATGGGAGAATAGTCATAGTAGAAAATTTCTAGCTCACAATAGTAAAAAAAATATAAGCTCCAAATTATCAACCAAAAACAGCAATTCATAATTAAAAGCGCACCGAAATTACTCTGACCTAGATCACAAAGAAATTCATCAACTTCCTATCAAACACTTCAACTTCCTGTTGTTTTATTAGAACACGAACTATAAATAAAATTAGATATTTCAGAAAAATAGGCCCGCTGACCGAATTGCTTCTTAGATAAATTTAATGCTTTATCCTTCATTAATTCAAGCCGACCATCTTCGATTTTAACTGCCTGACCAATAGTATTTGCCACAGCGCCAGCACTTAACTCTGGAACAATTATACCATTTTCGCCATCTATCAAAAATTCACTCAAATCACTCATTAGATTCGCCATCACAGGCGTACCCAAACATAAACTTTCGGCAACCTTTGAAGGGAAACCAGCCTGCACAAATCGTTCACTCTTTCGTAAAAGTACTAAAAAATCACAGGAGGCAACTATTTCTTTCGCCTGACTATTATCAACTCGACCATAAAATTGGATGTAACCAGCTTCCCGTAAGACTGACAGACTCTCCATCCCATAACTTTGCTGGAATTGGGCTGCCGTAATTCCTACAACATGCATAGTGAATAAACTTCCAGCATCGTAGGCAATTTGCAATCCATGAACCATCGATATGAAATCTTCTTTCTTACCTGGTGATCCGACATAACATAGATTCAATCGACCATTTTTTTCGCGGAACTGTGGTGGCCTAGCGCTCTGAATCGAAAATAGAGGTGGAACCCTTAATGTTTTACAGCCTTGATTTGAAAAATGCTCTTGCAAGTACTTACTAATTACAAACATTCCATCTGCTTTCTTTGCAAAAAAACGCATGCTCAATTCGTTTGTAATGGCAAATGGACCAAATAATCCACCGGGGAGATGTCGCGGGTCGTACCACTCCACCACGTCCAATACCAGACGAATGTCATATTGTTTGCAAAATGCTAATAAGCGCCACAAATAACCAAGATGAGTGCCATACAATATAATCACATCCGGCTTTAGTTCTAGTGATTGTAACCAACGCAAAGTATTGTCACCTAAGAACAGACCTCTAAGTCCCACATGAATTCCCGCAAGTAAGCCTTTATCGTATTCATTGGCATAGGAAACTTGAACCTGTTCCGAGTCAAGATGTGAAACCGTCTCTTTGGTATGGGAAGTAAACGCACAGACTTGCACATGATGACCCGCCATCAATAATGCGTCTATCATCCCACTTACACGCAAGGAATTAGCATTGGATGAAGGAAAGTCAAAAGGACCGACATAAGCTATTTTCACGTTAATTACTCTGCTTTACTCCGATCAAACCAGCCTTTTTCTTGATAAATTTCCCTTATACGTTTGGCTTTTTCCTCACCATGCAAATGCCCACACCCTAGCGACTTTGCCTTCATTTTCGCCAGATACTCATCAGTGCTGCATATATACTTAGCTGGAACCCCCGCATAAACAGAATTATCAGGGATGTTTTTTGAAACGACTGAACCCGCACCCACAATACAACGGTTACCAATCTTCACATTAGGCATAATAATTGTCCGAAGACCAATCATAACATCATTACCAATATCTATAGGTGCCGTCCACTCCAGTGTTGGTACTTCTTTACGTAAAATCGATGTAGCGCCATCATGAGTAATAAACTGCACTCCTGCGGCGATATAGCAGTCATTACCAAATGAAATCATCCAAGGTTCTGAACCAAACATCGCTTTAGAAACCCCATAAAAGTTAACATTATCACCAGCTCTCACCCCCAAAGACCGAACGAAACCAATTGGATCACGCGCCGCACGTATGCGATCCACTATAGACAATAATATTGATCGTAAAATAAGAAACATTAATTGACACCTCGATTATTCATAATTTTTTTGCTGGCGAGTACAACAACCGGGAAAATACATACCAAGTAAACCAAGCAAGTAATTAACGGCAGTATCCAAATATCCAAATATGATAGAAAATAATATTTGAATGCAACTGAAGCCATTAGAAAACATAGCCAAGCCTTCACTTGGATACTGATGTTCCCCACACTATTGAGAAGCATCTGAGAAGGAGCACTTATAGCCATTAAAACAAAAAGACTCGACATAAATATCAATATCGTTGTCTGAGCATGAAATGACCTTCCCACCCACAACTCAATAAGAATACCGCTTGAAGCCACCATAATGACTGCCGAAACCAAAACAGCAAGTCCGCCCAAGACACTCATCTTCAAGGTAGTACGGCGTATCCATATATAATCATCTCTTGCAATAGCCTCCCCATATGCTGCCCACAAGGGTAGAAACAATGTTGTTGCTATTAGCCCAAGTAGTGATGCTAACTTAGCAGGCACTGCATATTCAGTAACTGCTGCTGCACTCATTTGGTGTGCAATGATTAAATTATCAACATTTAAGGAGATTGAAGTTAAAACGGATAGAACAAAAAACCGTGTGCCGATATGAAGTAGATTTTTTGCATTACTAATTGAAAAATCAGATATCTTTGGTCGCAATTCTACATATTTTCTAAAATAGAATATTGACGATAAGCACATAATAAAAACAGGGGGGGATGAATACGCTAAGATCACCTGCCAAGGTGCTAGACTTGCTTTTATCGCCAATAAACATAATACGACAGACAATATAGCGCCACAAACTTGCCAAGCGTTACTTAGCCAAGCCTGTTGTTTTGCATACATAACTCGCTGAATAACAGAAACAGGAACACCTATAAAAAAAATTGCGAAACAGACTGCAAAAACACTCAAGGAAGCAGAATCCGTATACCTACTCGAGAATAAACCCCATGATAGACTCAGCTCAACGATGCCAAGTACAAATAGTAATAACAATGCTATTAGAGTTAATGCGACATAAGCACTTGCAATATAGCTTCGCATTTCAGCATAGTCCGCTCGTCCATTTGCAGTAGAAAGCCTAGTTAATAAACCGCTCCCTATTCCAAAGTCTACAAACAACGCCATACTTGTCACGGACACTGCCGTCATCCATATGCCAAACATTGTGCCGCCTAAATAGTGCAGCATCGCAGGCATAACCACGAAAGGCGCGAGTAACGACAGACTCCGACCCAAAAAGCCACCAAGAATTCCAGTTAGGATTCCTCGGTTCCGCGTTTTCTCAGCCTGACTGATAATCATTTACTATCTGCAAAAATTAATAGTTTCTTATGGGCTTCAATATCGGCTTCCGACCAGCGCATACGGATCACTTTAGCTGGGTTCCCACCAACGATTGCATACGGTGGTACTGATTTAGTCACGACAGCCCCAGCAGCAACAACTGCTCCACTACCAATGCGTACACCAGCAAGGATCACGGCGCGAGTACCCACCCATACATCATCCTCAATGATGACGCCAGGATCATTACTCGGTTCTTTTTCATGATCCTTTATATCTGCCATATAACGACCCAAAATATCGATACGATGATTCCCACCCCTAATCGTAACCTCCGGCCCAAACATAACATGGTTCCCAATGGTTATTTTAGATCGAGTTGCAAGAATTATAGGGCGATATCCTAAATTCACGTGATCACCGACATGGATGTTTTCATAAGAATAAACACCATAAGGATCAAATGAAAAATTTTTCCCAACTTTAGCAAATCGATAACGATAGACTCTCGCGAGAATGGCGCGATATAAGTTAAAAAACCGATCGGAGGTTACGGACAGAAAAATGAAAATAGCTTTCACTGGACACCATTTTCTTTCAGAAAACCAACATACCAGGGCATCGCAACCGTAACGCCCACACGAATATCAAATTCAGGCTCATATCCCAGTAGGTTGGTAGCCTTGCCAATATCTGCTTGCGAATGACGAACATCCCCCGCGCGAAAATCTCGATAGATCGCATTTTTGGTATAAGTCACAGCATTACCAGCCAAAGCTGTCTTCAAAGCATCAAATAATGTATTCAATGAAGTTCGACCATTCACTGCGACGTTATAGACTTGATTTCGAGCAACCTCATCTTTAGTTGTTGCAGCCAAAATATTCATTTGTACAACGTTTTCGATAAAACAAAAATCGCGGCTGGTTTCGCCATCGCCATTGATATAGACATCATCATTTTGAATCATTGCCGCTGTCCACTTGGGAATAACGGCGGCATAGGCACCATTCGGATCTTGGCGTTTACCAAACACATTAAAGTAGCGCAATCCAACACAGTTAAAACCATATGTACGAGCAAATACTTCTGCATATAACTCATTGACATACTTAGTCACGGCATACGGAGACAAAGGTTTTCCGATTTTATCTTCAACTTTAGGTAAATCTGGATGATCACCATAAGTCGAACTACTGGCGGCATAAGTAAAGCTCTGAACTTTTGCATCGCGCGCTGCAACCAGCATATTAAGGAAACCATCAATATTGGCACTATTGGTGAGAATCGGATCATTAATCGAACGCGGTACAGAGCCTAACGCTGCTTGATGCAATACATAGTCGATGTTTGTGCAAGCACGCTGACAATCAGCAAGCTGACGAATGTCGCCTTGGACAAACTCAAACCGCGACCACTGTTCAGCAGACACCAATGCCCGTACTTCATCCAAATTATATTGATGACCTGTTGCAAAGTTATCTAAACCAACTACACGCTGATCGAGTTTAAGTAAAGTTTCCAACAAATTTGAACCGATAAACCCAGCTACGCCAGTAATCAGCCATGTCTTCGGGTTACCTTGCAATGTTTCGCAAATCTGTAGATAACGACTCATGAGTCTCTTTATGCCTTTTATAAACGGATATCAGATTGGTCTTGCGCTAAAATATATTTCAAGTCATACAACACATGACTCTCACATCCAAAACGACGAATTTCATCGGCTGTTAATTGTTTGAACTGTTCGTGAGCAACGGCCAATATTATCGCATCATATTGACCCTTTTTTGGCTGTTTAATTAAATCAATGCTGTACTCATGCTGAGCTTCAGCAACATCAACCCAAGGGTCATAAACATCAACCGCGATATTGTATTCTTTTAACTCAGCCAAAATATCTACAATTTTGGTATTGCGAATATCGGGACAGTTTTCTTTGAATGACAGACCCATGACCAACACACGCGCACCATCAACTTGAATCTTTCTCTTCAGCATCGCTTTCACGAGTTGCGTTGCCACATATGCACCCATACTGTCGTTCAAACGACGACCCGCCAGAATAATTTCTGGGTGATAACCGATTGATTGCGCTTTATGAGTCAGATAATATGGATCAACCCCAATACAATGACCACCCACAAGACCTGGACGGAAAGGTAGGAAATTCCACTTTGTCCCAGCAGCTTTGAGCACTTCTTCGGTATCAATGCCCATTTTATTGAAAATCAGCGCCAACTCATTGATGAGGGCAATATTGACATCACGCTGCGTGTTTTCAATCACTTTAGCCGCTTCAGCAACCTTGATGCTTGATGCTTGATAAGTCCCCGCCACAATGATTTCGTTATATAACGCATCAACGATCTGCGCAATTTCAGGTGTTGATCCAGATGTAACCTTGCGGATATTGGTCACACGATGTTTTTTATCACCCGGATTAATGCGTTCAGGGCTATAGCCTGCAAAGAAATCTTGATTAAACTTCAGGCCAGAAATACGCTCTAACACAGGCACACAATCTTCTTCGGTTGCGCCAGGATAAACGGTTGACTCATAAATCACGATATCGCCCTTTTTAAGCACCTTACCAATGCTTTCAGAGGCCTTAATGAGTGGGGTTAGATCAGGCTGCCGATATTCATCAATTGGCGTAGGAACCGTCACGATGAATATCTGACAATCTTTCAAGTCTTCAACCTGATGACTGAATTGCAGTTGTTTCGCAGACAACAACTCCGATTCACTGACTTCAAGTGTATGGTCTTTACCCAACCTCAAAGCATCAATTCGCGCTTGATGAATATCAAAACCAACTACGTTGCGTTTTTTTCCGAACTCAACCGCCAAAGGCAAACCAACGTACCCCAACCCAATGATGGCAATTTTCGCATTACTATAAGTCATCCGAATAACCTTTCAATTTTCATAAATTTACTCATTAATATGCCGCTTAACTAACGTAAAATCCATGTCACCTACATACCAATCTCTAATTATTTGTCTGCACGATATTGATATGCATACTGATAACCATAACCATAACCGATCGCCGATTGTACATCGTTAAAAACAATCCCCTCGACCGATACACCCGCTTGTGACAAGCGACTCAAGGACCACTCCAACTCGCGCATATGAGTCTGACCATAGCGCACAACCATCAGTGTCATTCCAGCCATCCGACCAATAATTGCAGCATCGGTCGCAGCCAAAATTGGTGGCGAATCAATGATGACATAATCGTACTTTGCTGAAAGATCACTCATCAAATGGTTAAATCTTTCTGTTAATAACAGCTCAGCAGGATTAACAGGAGCGCTCCCCTTTGGAATAACACTCAACCCATCAACAGAAGTGGAAAAACAAACATCATCAAGGCTAAGCTGATCATCTTTCAAATACTCTGCCAAACCTTTGGTTTTTTCTAAATTGAAATACTTATTCAAATGCCCACGACGCATATCTGCATCAACCAAAATAACAGACTTGCCCATTTGTGCACATACAGCCGCAAAATTGGCTGAAATAAACGATTTCCCAATTTCTGGTGAAGGTCCAGTAATCAAAATGATATTATTACTCGCCTTCATTGCTGCAAAATGAATCGTCGTTCGAAGACTCTTCAAGCTTTCAATAGCCAAGTCATCCACATCATCTTTTGCGATAAGAGACACTTTCTTAGACTTGCCATTAAACATTTTTCTTTGAACAGCTGAGTGCGGTATTGTTGCAACCACCGACACTCCCGTGCCACTCTCAATCTGTTCTGATTCTTTAATACCTGAATACAAAATGTTTTTCAGCACAATTAATACAAGGCTCACAAGCCCACCCAAGACTAAAGCTAACAACAAAACCAAAGCTTTTTTTGGTTTTATTGGTTGTGACGATTTTTCGGCTTGATCTAATATCCGCACAGTCGCCGTCTTACCCGCTTTGAGAACCTTAAGTTGCTCATAACTATTTAACAAAGTAGTGTAGATGACAGTATTTACTTGCACATCACGGTACAGCTGTAAATATTGGCGTTGAATATCTGGCATTGCGACAATACGACCATCCAATTCTTTTCCTTCTTGATCCAAAGCCTTAATCTGAGCATTCAGTTGCGAGATCATTGGAAAATTTGCCGTATATTTCTGACCCAGAAGAGCACCTTGCTGCTCAAGCTCCACTTTTTTCGTCTTTAACTCAACACTTTGTACCAACAGCAATTCAGCTTCTTTTGTCGGGTCAATGGTGTTGTTTTTTTCACGAAAGTCATTATATTTATTTTCTGAAGACTCCAGCTCCTTTCTCAAGAAGGGCAGCTGTTGATCCAGAAAACTTAAAGTTCGTTGTGTCTCTTCAGTTCTACTTGCCACATTCTGCGCCAAATAAACCCGCATAATTTCATTCAAGGTCTGCTTAAGGTCACTAGGATCCACGCCTTGATAAACCAGCGAAAGGACACCCGTTTGCTTTCCTTTTTCAGCAATTGATAAATTCGCATTAATGTCTTGAACTGCCAGCAACAAACTTTTTTTAGTCAAATATACTGACCCAGAACCCAAGTTTCGCGAACCCTTATTAATCAATATTTGCAACACGCCTTCACCAAATGGCTGGCGAAGCATTTGTCCGATTCTTCCAGTAACTTTAGGTTGACTTGCAAAGTCGGAGATATTTGATTTATTCAATAAATCAATTTCATAACGCCCATCTTCAAACACCGTGAGCTCAAACGAATGATTAAACAATGCTTCAGGCACATCAAATTTAACAATCTGAAAGGCAAGATCTTTGGACGTATAACTCACTCCATCTTTCTTATAATCCACGCGCGTAGAGACAGGCGTTAGTAACCGTCTATACCAACGACTATGGTCACTAGTCACTGCAATATCTAGATTTAAATTACGAATCACACTCCCCAACACAAACCGCGACTTGAATAGTTGTATTTCCGTATCTGCTGGTGATTTCACATTTGCCAAACTAGATAAACCTGACAACCCAGAACTATTTAATAAAGCATCAGCTGAACTTTGCCCACTGTCTATTTGAACCAAGCCATCAACGGAATAGACAGAACTTGTGACGCGCAAATACAACACTGCACAAATAATCGCTGCCACGACACAAGCAACAACCAACTTCCAATTATTTAAAACGATTCGGAGTAGCTCACCGATATCTACCGTATCGCCATCATCATGCGCGTTCTGTTGATTTATTGCCGTCATACTCTATCCAACATTTGTTTAATAAGTAATTCTTTGAAAGCGAACATTCTTCATGTTCAAAATATAATCTATCTAATTCCAACCACAAGCCATTGCGACATCGACACCACCTAAAACTACAAGCGAACAGCCCAGTCCTTTACACCTTCCTGAATTAAGTCGGTAGCTGTAATAAATGCAGACTTGCCTTGCCGATAAGGGTCTGAAATATTCTTATCACTCCAATGACAAAGCCTAAACACCTTACCCTTCGCAAAACCCCAGCGCTCTTCAATGACTTTAACTTGATGTGTCGTCATGACCAGCACCAAATCTGCTTTTATCAACATACTTGAATCAAGCCGCTGCGCCACATGAGAAGAAATGTCAATTCCAAGCTGATGCATACAATCCAAAGCATGCTGATCAGCAGAATGCCCCACCATACCTTCTATACCAGCTGAATAGACATTTTTATCAGGACAACTTTGCTTAAGTAATGCTTCAGCCATCGGACTGCGACAAATATTCCCAATACAAACCACCAAGATATTCTGAAAACTCATTTTAAAATCATACCCAACTATTGTTTACTATAGTATCCAGTCGAGCTTAAAGAAGCCAAACCTTGTGCCGAAGGTAAAAGCAAGTTAAGCACTCGACTCCAACGGGCCAATCCGGAAGCATCGACATAAACAATATCACTAGGTTGCATTTTAAAGCGATCTGCTAGAGCAAGATTTGAAATAGTTGACAAGTCGACATGGTAAATATTGGTTAAATTGTTTTTTGAATTATCTCGCACCACATAAACCTGAGTGCGATCAGAACTCAAGGGATTCAATCCTCGTCCTTCACCAATCACATTCGCCAAACTCATCCCTTGCTCTGGAATAACGAGTGCACTAGAAACTCCAGCCTCACCTAAGAGATATAGCTTCCTGTTTTCTTTAGTATAGACATGAACACTATCCCCTTCTCGTAATAGAAGATTACGGGGTGATAAGTTATTTTTTTGGAGGTCTAGAAGACCTAGATGATAGCTTTGACCATTTCTAGTCAGCGTAATGTTGTTTATGTCTGCTGTATCGAGCGCACCACCAGCACTTGCTAACGCACTCAATATATTTTGCGGCTGGTTTGAGATTGCAAACTGACCGGGCGCTTTCACCGCACCGTCCACATAAAATTTACGACCCGCATATGCAAGTACCGCAACTTGTGCATCAGGTTGCTTCAAATAGGTAGCAAGCCGTGTTCGCAACTTCGCAGAAAAGCCCTCTAGAGACTCTCCTGCGGCTTTAATTCTTCCAATCAGCGGAAATGAGAGATAACCCTGCTGATCAATTGTAAAACCTGATGCCAAAGTTGACGAAGTTACTGGCGGAGTAATCTCAGGGTTCGCCCATAAATTAATTCCCAGTACATCACTAGGCGCCAACAAATAAATAGGATGTGTTTTTTGTTCAAATAAGGGTAAAGCTTCAATTGCTTTATTTTCATTATTTGTGAGAGGAATATTACTCGCCGTTATTGTATCAACCTGAATATTTAAACCTTTTTCTGAAATTACTTTGCCAGATGGTGGCAAATCTCCAACGCGCATTCCTGGAGCAAACGCACAAGCGGACAAAATAGACACAGATAACGAAATGGTTATAAATTTAGTCAATCGCAACATACTTCACATATCCCAAAACAAATTTATACCCAGCACTCGATTAAGGTTTCCCTATACAGAGATCAACCAAACGCACATTATTCTTTTGCAATTCTATAGATAAATACCAGCTATTGCCTGTTTTTAACACAAAACCTACAGCCAAACCCAGCGAAATTAGTAAAAAATAACTAATCAGGAAAATAAAAAGTTGGGATTACAATGTTGAATTGGCAAACGCTCAAAACAAAAAGCCCAGAATCTACTAAAAACTGGGCTTTTCCATAAATAACTACCAACAATTTGGCGGTGAGAGAGGGATTCGAACCCTCGATACGGTATTAGCGCATACACACTTTCCAGGCGTGCTCCTTCAGCCACTCGGACACCTCACCAAGGGGCGGTAGTCTAACGAAAAACCGCACTAA
>Ga0209023_10006585_pt1 | contig 12197 bp, 10 predicted proteins | sample LakOneMetagenome_FD_187468 | JGI IMG/M metagenome (GOLD analysis project Ga0209023, IMG submission 187468) | Freshwater and sediment microbial communities from Lake Erie, Canada (SPAdes) (version 2) | ecosystem: Environmental > Aquatic > Freshwater > Lentic | place: Lake Erie, Canada... | reverse complement strand
CCTGTCCAAGGCGGACCTGAGGGGCGCCCGGCTGCACGGCTCCACGCTCGACCCCGTGAAGGCGGCCCCGCAGCTGGCGGGGGCGATCATCGACTCGGCCCAGCTCGTCCCGGTGGGCCTCCAACTGATCGCCGCCGCGAAGATCGTCATCGACGACGACCGGGACCCTTCCCCGAGGTGACCAGGCGTGGAGCGCCACAGGCGCCCCACGCAGTCCTGAGCGAAGCTCCGCTAGTGCTCGCGGTTGCCCTGGCTGAGACGCAACGCGTGGGGCACGACATCGATCACCGCTTCGAGGCACTCGATGGCGCCGCCGGTCGAGCCGGGCGTGTTGAGGATCAGGGCAACCCCGCGCGTGCCCGCGACGCCGCGCGACAGGCGGCCCAGCGGGTTGACCAGGCGCATCGCCTCGGCGAGACCCGGCGCCTCGCGGTCGAGGATGATCCTCGTGCCTTCGGGGGTCAGGTCACGGGGGCCGAACCCGGTGCCGCCGGTGGTGACGATCACGCCGGCGAAGTCCTCCGCCAGCTCGACCAGGGCCTCCCCGACGTCCTCGCGCCCGTCGGCCACGACCCGATGCTCCACCACGGCGAACCCCTCCGCGGCAAGCCGCGCCACGAGCGCAGTTCCTGACCTGTCCTCGCGGGTGCCCGCCACGACACCATCGGAGACGGTCAGCACCTTGGCCTCGAGACCAGCGGCCGGGAGGTCAGCGGCGGGGCGATCGGACGGGGCAGCCTCGGAGGACGTCATGGCCCGGACGGTAACCCGTCTCGAGCGCAGGACGCTCAGACCCGCAGCTGCAGCAGGTACATCCCGTCAGTGTCAGCCGCCTGGGGCAGCAAGCGATAGCCACGGCCGTGCGGTACCGCATGCACGTCCCACGAGCTGCCCTCGACGGCGGGCATCGCCGCGGCGGACGGCCAGCGCGTCGCGAGGTGACGGTCGACCTGCAGCGTCTCGGCGTCCGACACGGTGCAGACGCTGTAGGTGAGCGTGCCACCGGGTCGGACCAGCGCGATCGCCGCGTCGACGAGATCGAGCTGGAGCGCGGCCAGTGCCGTGACGTCGTCGGCGCTGATCCGCCACCGCGCGTCGGGCCGTCGCCGCAGGGCGCCGAGCCCCGAGCAGGGGGCGTCGACGAGCACGTGGTCGAGCGAGCCCGGCCGCAGCGGTGGCCGGGTGCCGTCGGCGCTGATGACCACGACCTGGTCGCGGAGCTCCAGGCGGTCGACGTTGTGGCGGATGAGACCGGCGCGCGATGGTCGCACGTCGGCCGCCACCACGGTGGCACCCTTGGTCGTCCCGGCGATCCGCGTGGCCTTGCCCCCGGGCGCCGCGCACACGTCGAGCACGACATCGCCGGCGACGGCCGGAACGGCATCGGCCACCCACTGGGAGGCCAGGTCCTGGGTGTAGCCGTCGGCGCGCTCGGTGGCCGCGGCGGCGTGGTTCATGGCCTCGAGGGCGGCCACGGCGTCGTCCGCGCCGAGGTCGCGGGTCAGCAGGTCGATGATCCACGCCGGGTAGCTCAGGCGGGTGCCCTCGTCGGGCCACGTGTTGTCGGCCTGCGCCACCCGCCGGAGCACGGCGTTGACCAACCCGCTGACCTTGCGAGGCGCGGCGTCGACCATGGTGCTCACCCCGGCGTGCGCCGGTGTCTCGAGGAACACGAGCTGGTACGCCCCGACGCGCAGCAGCGCCCGCGTCGGTGGGTCGAGCTCCTGCATGACGAAGCGGTCGATCAGCCAGTCGCACGCCCGCCGCATCCGGGTGGTGCCGTACACGAGCTCCGTGGCGAAGTGACGGTCGCGCTCGTCGAGGGCGCTGCGGTCGAGCAGCTTCGGCAGCACGAGGTTCGCGTACGCCCCTTCCTCGTCGATGCGCACCAGGGCCTCGACCGCGAGCTTCCGGGCGGCGACGCCCGGCGGGGGCGGCGCCTTGTCCTGGCGGGCCTGCTCCTGCTGGCGGTCGCTCTTCGGTCGGGGCCGGCCAGGACCGCGCCGCGCTCCTGCCGGGCGGCGCCCTCCACCCGACGGATCACCACCGGCGTCCGACTTGCGTCCGGGGCTCACGGCGACGCCTCGGCAGAGCGACCCAACCGCTCTCCCGCGTCCGGTCGAGCGCCGCGAGCCCACGCGACGGCGTCCTGATGCCCCTTGCCCTCGGGTTGGACCTCGAGGAGCTCGATCGACCCGTCGCCGGTGGCCACACGCAGGTCGTTCATCGTCCCGCCGCGCCCCGTGGCCATCGGCTCCGACCCAGTCGCGGCGGGCTCGCCACGGCCGCCATCCGCGACCTGGAGGTGGGCACCGGAGCCCTGTGGATGCACGTGCACCCGCCAGACCTTGAGACGCCGCCCGCGAAACGTGGTCCAGGCACCGCCGATGCGCACGAGGCGCTCGATCTCGTGCGCCGGTCGGGTCCAGTCGATCTCGAGCTCGGTGGCGTCGAGCTTCTCGGCGTACACCGTGTCACCCACCTGCGGGCGGGGTTCGCCGATCCCCGCCTCGAGCGTCTCGAGCAGCAGCTGGGTGCCGGCCTCGACCAGGCGGGCGCGCAGCTCGTCGGCCGTCTCGTGGGCGCCGATCTCGAGCACCGCCTCGGCGTAGATCCCGCCCGTGTCGAGGCCCTCCTCGACCGCCATCAGGTCGACACCGGTCTGCGCGTCCCCGGCGAGGATCGCCCGCTCCACGGGCGCCGCACCCCGCCAGCGCGGCAACAGCGAGAAGTGCAGGTTGAGCATCGGCAGCTGCTCGAGCAGCGACCGCCGGAGGATGCGACCGAACGCAACGACGATGCCGAGATCGGCGCCAACCGCGGCAGCGTCGGCTGGTTCGTGGGTCACCGGGAGCCCGAGCTCGACGGCGGCGGCCTTCACCGGACTCGGCACCAGCGCGCTCCCCCGCCCGCGCTTCTTGTCGGCGCGCGTCACCACGAGTGCGATCTCGTGACCGGCGGCGTGCAGCGCGCGCAGGGGCGCCACTGCGATCTCCGGGGTGCCGAAGTACACGACCCGGCGCGGGTGCGCCGGCGGCACTGCGAGCGGTGGCGCGGAGGCATCGGGGTCCACCGGCGGCGGAGGCTCGAGTCGGGTCATGGCCGCAGCAGGCTACCCACGCGATGGCGGGTGACGATCATCCGCGTGACCTCGCGACTGAGCCGGAGCCTCAGCAGTCGCCGGCCCACGGCGTCGTGCCCTGCCACTGCAGCAGCGCCATCGCCACCTCGTCCTGCGCCGCCGGCGTCGCTTCGTTGGGTTGCACGTCGTACAGCGACGTCAGGCCGGCGTGCTCCACCGTGTTGTTCCACGTCACCTGATCGATCTGGTACGCACCGAAGAACGAGCCGCTGGCCGAGACCGCGTCGTACTCGTCGCGCGACTCCTGCTGGCGGACGCAGGCGAGGTAGTCCTGCGCCGTGGCGAACCCGGGCACCGTCACCATCGTGGTGGTGGTGGAGAGAGCGGGAGCAGCGCCGGGAACGGTCGTGCCGGCCGCGCCCGCGGCGGACACCCCGCCGGCGCTCGCCGTGGTGCGGTGCAGGAACAGGGCACCGAGCGCCACGACGGTCAGCGCCAGCAGGACGAAGAACGCCGGACCGTGCCACGGCGGATGCCGGCCCGCGTCCACGTCGTCCTCCACGAGCGATCAGGGGTCGCCGAGCAGGGAACCGTCGCGCCCGATGGTGATGGCCGGACCCTTCTTCGGGCCGTTCAGCCGGAGATCGAGCAGGTGCTTCTTCGCGGCCTTGCGTTGCTCGTCGGTGAGGTGGTCGACCATCAGCGTCCCGTCCAGGTGGTCGAGCTCGTGCTGGAACATCCTCGCCTGGAGCTCGTCGACCTCACGCTGGATCTCGCTGCCGTCGAGGTCGACGGCCGAGATGAGCACGCGCTTGGGGCGTTCGATCTCGAAGTACAGGCCGGGTATCGACAGGCAGCCTTCGTTGAAGGTCCAACGGTCGTCGGACTCCTTGATGACGGGGTTGATGAGCACGCCCGGGTCGTCGTCGGAGTCGAACACGAAGAGCCGCTTCTGGACGCCGATCTGCGGGGCCGCGAGCCCGATGCCGGGAGCCTTGTACATCACGTCGAACATCTCGTCGATGAGCTGGACGAGCTTGCCGTCGATGTCCTGGACCTCGCTGGCCCGTTGGGTGAGCACCGGGTCGCCGATGACCCTGATCGAATAGGTCGCCACCACGGAAGGCTACCCTCGGCGCCATGCGACCCGGACACCACGTTCGTCACCGGCCCGCGGCCCCGCCGGCGTGAGCAGCCACTACTTCGACCCGCAGCCCGCGGCTGCGTCGGTCCGGCGCCGCATCCCGCTCGTGCTCCCGGACTGGACCGCCGAGCTCATCACCGACCGAGGCGTGTTCTCGGGCGAGCACCTCGATCCGGGTACGAAGCTGCTGTTGCAGGACGGTCCCCGCATGGCCCTCGCCGGCGGGGCGAGCGTCCTGGACCTCGGATGCGGCTACGGGCCGATCGCGATGACGCTGGCGCACCGCCATCCCGACGCGACGGTGTGGGCGGTCGATGTCAACGAGCGCGCCGTCGAGCTGACCCGGGACAACGCGGCGGCCTTGGGCCTCACCAACGTCGCACCGAGCGTCGTCGATGCCGACGCCCCGCTGGCGTCCCTGCCACCCGAGCTGCGCTTCGACTGGATCTGGTCGAACCCGCCCATCCGCATCGGGAAGCCTGCGCTGCACGCGCTGCTGGAGCAGTGGCTGGGGCGGCTGACACCCACGGGCCAGGCAGTGCTCGTGGTGCAGAAGCACCTCGGCTCGGACTCGCTCCAGGCGTGGCTCACCTCGCGGGGCCACGCCGTCGAACGGCTCACCAGCCGCGCGGGCTACCGGCTGCTCCACGTCCAGAGCGGCGCCGCCCGTGCGCAGCCGACACCGACGACAGCGAGCCCGCAATGACCCGCAACCTCTCCTCCACCGAGCTCAAGCGGCTGCACCGCACTTGGCGCGAACCGACGACCAACCGGTTGGCCCTGCTGCTCGACGGGGTCCAGACCCCCTTCAACGTCGGCGCGATCCTGCGCACGGCCGCGGCGTACCGCGTCGACCACCTGTGGCTCGTGGACCCGACGGCGTCACCGACCGACGCCAAGACGCAGAAGACCGCGCTCGGCTCGCAGAAGTACCTCAGCTGGACGATCCTGCCGTCGGTCACCGAGGCTGCCGCGCAGCTGCACGACGCCGGCTACGCGCTGGTCGGGGTCGAGCTCGCGGACGGGGCGGAGCCACTGTTCGCGCTCGACCTGGATCGCGACGTGTGCCTGGCCGTGGGGCACGAGGATCGCGGTCTCTCGAGCACGTGCCTCGAGGCGTGCGACGCGATCGGGTTCCTGCCGCTGCTGGGCAAGATCGGTTCGCTCAACGTCGCCACGGCGGCGTCGATGGCCATGTACGAGGCCCGCCGCCAGGACTGGCAGCGCCCACCTGCGGGCTGACCGGGTGCCACCCCGCCGCTCTGGTCGCGGATCTGCGTCGCCCGCGACGTGATCCCGCGACCGGAACGTCGCCCTGGCCCGTTGGCCCGGCATCTTCGGCACGAACGAGCCGACTTCGGGACACGATCAGCTCAGCAGCTCTCAGCTGGCTAGCCCTCGATGATGAGGGCGCGCACGAGCGGTTCGAAGTGCTCGAGGGGCGGCGTCGCGAACGTCGGGTCGAACGACCGCTGGTCCCACTCGTCGGCGAACTGCTCCGCCTGCTCGAACCACGGCTGGCCGCGGTGCTTCTCGCGCTTGTCGGGATCGGCATCGAAGAAGCGGGCGTAGTGGCGCGACGTGAAGTCGTTGTGGTGACGCACCACCTGGGCGATGTCAGACGCCACGAAGGGAGCGATGAGCTCTGCGGCGATGGCCCCGTGATCGATGTCGCCGAAGAGGTGCCCGGCGTCGTGGAACAGCGCCGCGAGGATCAGCTCGTCGCTGGCGCCGTCGCGCTCGGCGTACGCCGCGCACTGGAGCGAGTGGACCAGCTCGTCGACGGCGAAGCCCCCGACGTTCGCGGCAAGGCCGCGCAGCTGAGCCAGGGACCGGTCGGCTCGGGTCGGTACGACGCTGTCCGGATCGGCGGACACGTCCCGCCACTGCTCGGCGGTCGCCTGATCCATCCGGTGGAAGCTCATCACGTTCACGGGCATCCGCCCATGCTGCCAGCTCGGACCGTCCCACGACCGCTCGATCAGATCCGGAGGGGATCGACCTCGACGCGAAGACGACCGCCGGGACGAGGCGTCGCGGCGAGCGCGTCGCAGAGCACCTGGTGATCCGCGGCGCGCAGGAGCCACTGACCATCGCTCGGCCCGAGCACGTCGACCCCGGTCGGGGTCCCGAAGCTGTCGATGAACGCAGGGGCGACCGCCCCGGACACCGCCGCGAGCGCGGTGACCGGCGGGAAGCGCAGGAACTCGCGGCGGACCCGCTCGGCGGCGCTCGCCACCCCGGGATCGGCGCGCAACGCCGCCACGATGACCTCGTGGTGCGGTTGCCGCGTCTGGATCAGCACGCGCCCGCCGCCGTCGCGGCCGCCGACGATCCGCGCCGCCCGCACGAGGAGGCCGAGCGCCTGCTCGGCGGCGCGGTAGCGCGGCGCGAGCAGCTCCTGGTCGAAGTCCAAGAACGCGACCAGCGTCGCGTCGCGGACCTGGTGCAGCGCGGCCTCGGTCCCGACGAAGAGGCGCTGGTCATCGTGCGTGCGGCCGTCGAGGGGACCGGCGTCGGCGCTGACCTCGAGCACGGACGCGTTCGCCAGCGCCTCGAGCTCCTCACGCGCCCGGGCCACCCCGACCCGTAGGTTCTTGAGCGCCGTGCCCCCGCAGCTCTGGCACACGGCGGGACGTTCGGTCCCGCACCGGAGGCACACGAGGCGACCGTCGTCGGCCATCGTCACGGCCGCCTCGCACGATTCGCACTGCGCGGTGGCCCCACAGGTCGCGCACACCAACAGGCGGGACCGGCCCTTGCGGTTCAGGATGCACACCGCTCGCTCGGCCTCGCGCAACGCCGTGACGAGCCGCGGCGAGTACAGGCCTGAGCGGCCCGGGTCCTCGTCGCGCCGGTCGACCACGTCGATGATCGGCCACCCGCGCCGCTCCGCCGCCCGGGACGGGGCCAGGACCGGCGCCCAGGCCTGCGCCTCGAGGGTGGGGACCGGCGACACGAGCACGCAGGTCGCGCCCGCTCGCCGCGCCCGCTCGATGGCGACGTCACGCGCGTGCCACGTGGGCGCACGCTCCTCCTGGTACACCTCGTCGTGCTCGTCGAACACGACGATGGTCCGCAGGTCCGCGACCGGCGCCCAGGCCGCCGCCCGTGAGCCCACCACGACGCGGGCCCCGGCCCGGGCGCCGGCCCACTCCTTGGGCATGATCGCCACGTCGATGCCCGCCCGTCGCAGGCGCCCGCCGATGGTGCGCGCCTGGCCGACGGATGGCGCGAGGATCAGCGCGCCGCCGCGCGCCGCTGCGGCGAGGGCCACCGGGTACCGATCGGCCGCCGGCGGCAGCCGCAGGACGCCGCAGGGCGCCGCGAGCGCGCGGTCGATGAGCGCGTCGGGCACGGCCGGCACCGGGACGGGCCCGGCGCGGTCGGCATGCGGGCGCGGCAGGCCGGGCACGGCGTGGTCGGCCGACGCGGTGGTGAGCAGCGACGCAGGACGGCCCGCCCAGCGCCACGCCGCCCACGATGCGAGCTCGATGATCTCCGGGTCCGGACCCCACCCGGTGACCTTGGCGAGCGGCCGCAGCTGCACGCCATCGGGCGGCGTCACCCGGTCCGCGACGACCCAACCGCCGACGCGGCGGCCGTGCAGCTCGATGCGCACCACGCTCCCGACGCGCACCTGGTCCCCGAGGGCATCGGGGACCAGGTAGTCGAACGTCTTGTCGATGGCGGGCACATCCGGGAGCACCCGGACCACGCGGGGCTCGTCTGACGCGTCGGGTACGTCCACGGCGGAGCCGTCGAACAGCGACGCCAAGGCGAGGGGCTACAGGCCGAGCGCGGACTTCAGGTCGTCGACCTTGTCCTTGGCTTCCCAGGTGAACCCGTCGTTCTCCCGACCGAAGTGGCCGTACGCCGCGGTCTTGCGGTAGCTCGGCCGCACGCTGTTGTCGGGGTCACGGAGCTTGAGGTCGCGCACGAGGGCCGCAGGGCGCAGGTCGAAGACCGAGCGGACCGCGTCGGCGATCTTCTGGGGATCGGCCTTCTCGGTGCCGAAGGTCTCCACCATGATCGAGACCGGATGGGCGACGCCGATCGCGTAGGCCACCTGCACCTCGGCGCGCGACGCCGCGCCGGCGGCGACGAGGTTCTTGGCGACCCAGCGCGCGGCGTACGCCGCGGAGCGATCGACCTTCGACGGGTCCTTGCCCGAGAACGCACCGCCGCCGTGGCGACCCATGCCGCCGTAGGTGTCGACGATGATCTTGCGGCCGGTGAGCCCGGCGTCGCCCACCGGGCCGCCGATGACGAAGCGGCCGGTCGGGTTGACGAAGACGTTGTAGTCGTCGTCCGCGAACTCGGCCGGGATGACCGGCTTGATCACATGCTCGATGAGGTCGGGCTTGATCTCGGTGTCGCGGTCCACGCCGTCGTTGTGCTGGGTGGAGATGAGGACGGTGCGCAGCTTGACGGGCTTGCCGTCCTCGTAGTCGAACGTGACCTGGGTCTTGCCGTCGGGGCGCAGGTACGGGACGGTGCCCGCCCGGCGCACCTCGGCGAGGCGCTCGGCCATGCGGTGCGCGAGATGGATCGGCAACGGCATGAGCACGTCGGTCTCGTCGCAGGCGTAACCGAACATCATCCCCTGGTCGCCGGCGCCCTGCTTGTTGAGCAGGTCCTCGCCGGAGGTGCCGCTGCGGACCTCTTCGGAGTCGTCCACACCCTGGGCGATGTCGGGCGACTGCTCGTCGAGCGACACCAGCACGCCGACGGTGTTGCCGTCGTAGCCGTAGGACTCTCGGTTGTACCCGATGTCGTTGATGGTGCTGCGGACGATCTTGGGGATGTCCACATAGCCCTTGGTCGTGATCTCGCCGCCGACGATCGCGAGGCCGGTCGTCACGAAGGTCTCGCACGCAACCCGGCTGGCGGGATCCTGGGCGAGCATCGCATCGAGGATCGCATCGGAGATCTGGTCGGCCATCTTGTCCGGATGGCCCTCGGTGACCGATTCCGAGGTGAAGGTCCAGCTGCTCACGTCACACTCCTGTTCATGGACTTCTCTGGGGAAACCTGGTGAGGATCGGCGGCCGAGAGGTGCTCGGGAGCCGGTCAGGAACGGGTGCCGCGCCCACGGTGCAGCGTCGACCGAGCCACCATAGTTGAGCGAGGTGATCGCCTATTCATCCTCGAGGATCCCGATCGTGGCGGCGTCCCGGGGGCGGACGTCCGGGGGTGCGGTCGTCAGGGGGTGCGGTCGTCAGGGGGTGCGGTCGTCAGAGGGTGACGATCTGGATCACCGTGGCCGAGCCCGCCGCGAACGACGCATCCCCGGAGTACTTCGCGGTGATCGTGTGGCTGCCGGCGCTCAGGGTCTTCAGCGTCAGGTTGTACGAACCGAACCACGACGTCCCGGTGCCGAGCACCGTGGACCCCTCCATGAAGGTGACGGTGCCGGTCGGCGACGTCCACGGCCCGCCGGTGACGGTCGCCGCGAACGTGACGGCCGTACCGGCCTTCACCGACGCCGCGGAGGTGGTGACGGCCACGGTCGTGGCGATGCGCTGCACCTTCTGCGTGATGCTGACGGTGCTGGGACCGTAGGTGGCGTCCCCGGCGAAGAACGCCGTGATCACGTGATCGCCGGCGGGCAGGTTCGGCAGCGCCAGGTTGTACCTGCCGAAGAACAAGGTGGCCGAACCCAGGACCGTCGAGCCCTCGCTGAACGTGACCGTGCCCGGGGGCGTACCGGCGCCGGGGGCGACGACGGCCAACGTGGCGGAGACGGTGGCGGGTTGGTTGAGCGTCGAGGGGTTGGCGCTCGAGGTCACGCTCAACTTCGTGACGGCCCGCTGCACGGTCACGGTCACGGTCGCCGAGCTCGGGTCGAACGCGTCGTCCCCGGAGAAGGCCGCCGTGATCGTGTGGGTCCCGGCGCCGAGCACGGGCAGGGTGGCGCTGTAGGTGCCGAAGAACCTGGTCGCCGTGCCGAGCACGGTGGCGCCCTCGCGGAAGGTGACGGTGCCCGCCGGGGTGCGGGTGTCGGTGGCGCCGCTGGGGTCGGGGGCGGTCGGCGCCGGCACGACGGTCGCGGTGACCGTGACGACCTGGCCCCCGGTGACCGGGTTGACGGGGGTCGTCACGGTGGTGCTGGTGGGCACCATCGGGCGGGACGGGCCGCTCGACGCGGACGGCATGGTGATGCCGGCGGTGACGACGTGCAGCTGACCGGCGGCCGTGGAGTCGGGCGAGTTGGTCGCCGGGTCCTGGCCGTGGTTGTCGAAGTACACGACACCGAGGTGCGTCGCGTCGCTCAGGGCCGCCGAGACCATGCTGCCGTAGCAGGTGTGCCCGTCGCAGCCGAGGTACGGGATCGTCGCCCCTACGGACCACGGGCCCTGGGGTGAGCGCGCGACCCGGAACAACGGCGTGCCGTTGAAGCCCGGCCAGGCCTGCGACCCGAGCACCCAGAGGTTGGCCTGGGGGATGTAGGTCACCTTGAACATGCCGGCCGGGAGGCGGGCCGGGGTGGCGGTGTCGGGGATGCTCATGTAGGCCGCGCCGGCTTCGCTGGTCGCTCCCCAACCCGTGCCGTTCCAGTAGCGGTACTTCGAGGCATCGGCCGCATCGAGCGGGGCGACGCGGGCGACCTTGCACCCGAGCATGTCCTCGACCGCCGGCTGAGCGCCGTTGGCGTAGCAGCGATACAGGTAGATGTTGCCGTCCGGGCCGAGCTCGGGGAGCTGCATCCCGTTCGAAGCGCCGTAGAGGTCCTCGTCGAGGATCCGGACGTGGTCGGACCACGGATGGACCATGTCACTGGCCATCGCCGGCGTGTAGTGGAGCTCGGCGAGGCCGATCGACGTCGGCGTGAGGGTCATGTCGGGCGCCAGGCAGTAGGCCTGGAACCAGATGAGGACCTGGTCCCAGCCGGCCTGGGGGATCGCGACCATGCCGGCGTTCCAGAACACGCGGGCGGAACCCGGTGCGGTGCAGGGGCCCATCGACGTCGGCTTCACCAGCTGGAACGGCACCCCCGTGGGGCTCAGGGGCTGGCGACGCACGAGCGGGCTCGAGGGCGACGAGATCGACACGACGTTGTTCACCATGAACGGTGCACCGGCCGTGTCGAAGCCGGCGACGTCGCTCTGCGCCCAGAGCAGGTTGCCGTCGGAGGGGAGGCGGATCTGGTTGCCACCGTCACCGCCGTGGGTCGAGGCCGGCGAGGAGACGTCGGCGCTGAGCCGTTGGAAGGCGGTCGGCTGGGTCGTGACGACGAGTGGGGCGGATTCGGTGCTGGCCGCCGTCGCTGTCCCGACGACGTGGGCGATGCTCGTCGCCGCCGACCGGAAGAGCGTGTCGCCGTCGTAGGTCACGGTGACGAGGTGATCGCCGGCCTCGAGGGAGGACAGGGTCACGCTGGCCGTACCGTTCACCAGTGGTGCGCTGCCGTGGTTGGAGATGCCACCGATGACCGCGATCGAACCGGTCGCGACGGGCCCTCCGGCGGCGTGCGGGAGGACGCTGGCGGTGAAGGTGACCGGCTGACCGATGGCCGACGGGCTCTGCGAGGCGGTGACGGTCAGCGTCGAGGCGATGCGGACGACGACCGTCGTGGCGCCGGTGCCGGCCAGGTTCACGCCGTCCCCGCTGTAGCGCAGCGTGAGGGCGTGGTCCCCGGCGGCAAGACCGGTGAGCGCCGCCACACCCCGGCCCTGGGTGACCGGGGTCGTCGCCAGGACGGCGGCGCCCTCGCTGACGGTGATGGTGCCGGTCGGGATCGCCGCGCCCGAGACGACGGGTCGCACGGTGGCGGTGACCGTCACGGTCTCGGTGGTGGTGGCCGGCGCCGGGGTCACGGCGGCGTCGACCGCAGTCGTCACCCGGACCCGCTGCGTGAGCGACGCGGAGCTGCCGGCCACCGCGGCGCTGCCGGTGTAGGCCGCGGTGATGACGTGATCGCCGGGGGCCAGTTCGGGCAGGCGCAGGGTGTAGGCGCCGAACCACCAA
>Ga0209023_10006584_pt1 | contig 12197 bp, 9 predicted proteins | sample LakOneMetagenome_FD_187468 | JGI IMG/M metagenome (GOLD analysis project Ga0209023, IMG submission 187468) | Freshwater and sediment microbial communities from Lake Erie, Canada (SPAdes) (version 2) | ecosystem: Environmental > Aquatic > Freshwater > Lentic | place: Lake Erie, Canada | collected... | reverse complement strand
AACGTTTAAATTATCAAGGGCCCCGAGTTTTTTTACATATTCGTCAATCGTTTTAATGTCTTTACTTTGAGCATGGAGCAAAGTATTTGAAAATGCGAACAGGATAATTATTGAGAAGAAATATTTTTTCATGGATTAAAAATACAGAACTGTGCGTTAACGAATATAAAATTTACAATTGACCATTCTCATTGTTCTTTGCTTTTAATTGCCTGAATTTGATCTTTTGTTCTTCTGTAAGTATTGCCTGTACTTTAGTTGCATGCTCTTTCCTGAGTGCTTTTAATTTTTCCTTCCTCGCAGCTTCATTTAAAGTGGTATCACTTTCCAGTGCATCCTTTGATGCTTTCATAGATTGATTGATCTCCCTGAGTTTTAGCTTTTGTTCTTTACTAAGATCAAGCTCCCTGAATATTTCCTTTCCGGGTTTATTATTTTGTGCAGGTACCTGAACAGATGAAGTTGAATCCGGTTTCTGTTTTACAACTGTTCTTTGTATCTGTGCAGTAGTAGTTAGACCTGTTATCATGGCAACAATGATCACAATATATTTTTTCATTTTAATTATTTAGTTTTTTATAGATACAACCCAGGAACTTTCGTTTAATTACCGCAAAAATAAAGAACCCCCGACATTGCGGGGGCCTTTATTTTTATTGTTCAGGTCAATTTATCTTAAGAACAGTATCTCACGGTACTTAGGAAGCATCCAGTAGGCATCATCAACCATCAGTTCCAGTTTGTCAACATTATACCTGATAACATCAAAGTATTTTCCTTTAACGTTATCGCAATAGGCGATTGCCCTTTCCCTGCTATGAGCGATCTCATTAGCCTTCTTTCTTTCTTCGATCATTTTTTCAACACAGTCGCTGATGATATTTACGTGCTCACTGATCTTCTCGAGTATTTGTTTCTGGTTCGCATAAGCCTTTTCACTTAAACCTGCTTCTTTCAAACCACGGATGTTTTCGATCAGTACATTCTGATATTTAATGGCAGAAGGGATGATGTAAGTAGATGCAAGATCACCCATCACCCTGGCTTCTATCTGAACCATTTTAATATAGGCTTCAAGCATGATCTCATGCCTTGCTTCCAGTTCGGGAAGTTTATAGATCAGGTTATCAGCAAATAATTTTTTTGCTTTATCACTTACATAAGCATCAAGTGCCAGTGGTGTTGTTTTTACATTTGGCAAACCTCTTTTGGCGGCTTCTTTTTCCCAGTCATCACTGTAACCATCTCCTTCAAACAATACTTTTTTACTTTCAACAATGTACTTCTGAATAACCTGCATGATGGCAACTTCTTTCTTTTCACCTTTTTCAATGTGGCCATCAACTTCAATTTTGAAATTCTTCAGTGTTTCGGCCATAACAGCATTCAATGTTGTCATCGGACCTGCACAGTTTGCAGAAGAACCTACCGCACGGAATTCAAATTTATTCCCGGTGAATGCGAATGGAGAAGTACGGTTGCGGTCGGTGTTGTCAAGCATTAGTTCAGGTATGCTTTTATGAATATCCAGTTTTAACATGGCTTCATCCTGTTCATCAAAATCACCGCCAACCCTTTTTTCTATCTGGTTCAAAACATCAGTCAGGTATTTACCAATGAAAATGGAAATGATCGCCGGAGGAGCTTCATTGGCACCCAGCCTGTGGTCATTCCCTGCACTTGCAATGGAAGCCCTGATCAGTTCTGCATAATCATGTACTGCCTTGATCGTATTTACAAAAAAGGTAAGGAACATCAGGTTGGTCTTTGGTGTTTTGCCAGGGCCCAACAGGTTTACACCTGTATCTGTGCTCATGCTCCAGTTGTTGTGTTTACCGCTTCCGTTGATACCTGCAAATGGTTTTTCATGAAGCAGTACCAGCAGGTTATGGCGCTTGGCCACACGTGTCATAATATCCATCAGCAGCGTATTGTGATCAACTGCCAGGTTTGTTTCTTCATAGATGGGGGCACATTCAAATTGTGCAGGTGCAACTTCGTTGTGCCTTGTACGTAACGGAATACCCAGTTTGTAAGATTCCTGTTCGAAATCCCTCATAAAAGCGTATACACGTTCAGGTATGGCTCCGAAATAATGATCTTCCAGCTGCTGGCCTTTTGCAGGAGCATGTCCGAAAACAGTTCTTCCTGTAAGCAACAGGTCTGGCCTTGCCGTTGCAAGCCCGGCATCAACAACAAAATATTCCTGCTCCCATCCAAGCGTTGCCGTTACTTTAGAAATATTCTTGTCAAAATACTGGCATACATCAACGGCAGCCTTGTCAAGTGCAACCAATGCTTTTAATAAAGGTGTTTTTGTATCCAGTGATTCTCCTGTATATGAAACAAATATGGTAGGAATGCAAAGTGTTTTACCATTACCGATCTCCATGATGAATGCAGGTGATGACGGGTCCCATGCAGTATAACCACGGGCTTCAAATGTTGCCCTCAATCCACCACTGGGGAAAGAAGATGCATCGGGTTCCTGCTGTATCAATGCGGCACCTTCAAATTCTTCAATGGGTGTTCCATCGCCTTTAAGTGTAAAAAATGAATCATGTTTTTCGGCAGACAACCCTGTTAATGGTTGAAACCAGTGTGTAAAATGGGTTACACCTTTTTCTTCTGCCCACGCCCTTAAGCCGTTTGCAATATTGCTTCCCATAGCACGGTCAATTTTCTTACCGCCCAATGTGGATGCCAATAAGCTTTTATAAGCATCATCACTTAAATAATGCCTGGCTGTTTTTAGCGTAAATACATTTTCATTGAAGATGCCGGTGATCCTGGAGGGTGATCCCGGGTTGTCATTTGTAACATTTTTACTTAGCTTGTCAATCGCTTTAAAACGTAAAGAATTCATTTATTTTGAGTTTTAAGACGCAAAAAAACAAAATATCTTTTTAAAAAGCGAATTTATTTTCAGGAATTCGGTAAAAAAATACCATTTTATATTAAAAATAAACACATATTATAAATTTTAATGTGTATAACGCAGAATCCTTTTCCAATTAATATGACACAACATTGGTGTAATAAGAAATGGCAGATAAAGGCTTCTGTACCTCACAATTGAACCTATATTAGGTACAATATACCCGGTGAATAAGAGTAATGAAAGGGAAACAAATATTCCGAAAAGAATGAATGAATTTACTGTTGTATTCTTTTTTTGGTAAAGGACAAGCATTAGTACAAAAAGTAGATGGTATATAAATAATTCAATGGAAAGCGGAACCAGGAACGTTGTTGGGTGTTCCCATATGTAAGGGCGGAGTAAAACATGGTTCAATGCCTGCGGGGTATTTTGTAAAAGGCTTTTTGCATTTGGCTCCAATACATGTGTGCTTATCTGAGTACTGGCATAAGGAAGTTCAAAAAATTCCTGTTGTTTTTGCGCAATGATCTTAACCGGTTGAAAGGAAGGTTTGACAATCTGCACCACACATAACAGTAATAGCGTCATTATGTAAGCCGATATAAAAATTATCGGTTTACTGATCGTTGTTTTCTTACTGATGATGAATGCAATGGTTGCCGGAATAATTGCAATTGCAACAAAATTCCTAACAAGAAATAATGTGATAAATGATATAATGAGTGTAAACAGATATTTGAAGTTCATTTTTTGCTGCAATGAAAAATACATTGCATAGCAATACAGACCAAGTGCAGTAAATATCACAAGGTCTTTATGGATGCCTGAAGAAAAATATAAAGTTGATGGTAACAGGAAGCATCCTATAATAACAGGCCATTTCGTTTCTTTATAAATATCAATGAATATCCTGTACAATGCAATGTGGCCGAAAAAACCGATGAAATTAAAAATAAGGCTGTTTATATAATAATTGCCCCTGCTGAATATATTACAAAGGGCAAGGAATTTTATGATAAGAGTATTTTTCAGGTCATTCCAGTAAGAACCGTAAGAATTAAAAAGACGGTCATATCCATTTTGATAATTGTTGCTGAACATGTCTGTAAAGAAACGTTTGGGATCAGATACTAATAATTGGTATTGTTCCCAGCCGGCAACATTTAAACCCCAGTAATCATTTCCCTGCGGATAAAACTTCTGCGACATCCAGCCGATCAAAAGGCCAGCCACTATTTTCAGAAAAAAAAGAACCAGTACGAGTTTTATCGGGAGCCCGCTGTTTTTGATGAATGAAATGCGTGTTATGAAAAAGCAACCTGCCGCCAGGAAAATTGTAAATAGGAGATAATGCAAAAGAATAAATTTTGGATGTGGGAAGTTAGTTAAAATATTTGCTTTTCATGTTCTGTATAAAGATTTGCTCTTTGTACCTTTGCGCTTCAATCATTTCTTCAGCCACAATTATGGAAATTACAGCCAATACCGCCGCACAACTCAGGATAACAGCAACAGAATTTGATCTCATTAAGGAGAAACTGGGAAGGACGCCCAATTTTACAGAACTCTGTGCCTTTAGCGGGATGTGGAGTGAACATTGCAGTTACAAAAATTCTATCAAATGGCTAAAAACATTGCCACGTGACGGAAAAAAAATGCTTGTAAAAGCAGGGGAGGAAAATGCCGGGTTAATGGATATTGGTGATGGTTATGGCGTGGTATTTAAAATTGAATCACATAACCATCCTTCTGCGATTGAACCATTCCAGGGTGCTGCAACGGGTGTGGGTGGAATAAACCGCGACATTTTCACCATGGGTGCCAGGCCGATCGCTTCTTTGAATTCACTGCGTTTTGGTGATATCAATGATGCTAAGACACAGCACCTGCTTGCCGGTGTTGTTCATGGTATAGGGCATTATGGAAATTGTTTCGGTGTTCCAACAGTTGGCGGGGAGATCTATTTTGAAAATTGCTATCATACCAATCCGTTAGTGAACGCCATGAGTGTTGGTATTTTGAAAAACGGTGAAACAGTTTCAGCTACTGCTGAAGGAGTTGGCAACCCTGTTTTTTTTGTGGGCAGTGCTACCGGTAAAGATGGTATTGGTGGTGCATCGTTTGCCAGTGCCGAGATCACAGCCGACAGTGCCGAGGATCTTCCTGCTGTGCAGGTTGGAGATCCATTCCAGGAAAAGAAATTATTGGAAGCCTGCCTTGAAGTTATTCAGACAGGTGCCGTAGTTGGTATGCAGGATATGGGAGCGGCAGGTATAATTTGTTCTACTGCTGAGATGAGTGCCAAAGGAAATTCAGGTATGAACATACAACTGGATAAAGTGCCTACGCGGCAGCAGGGAATGAAAGCATGGGAATTATTACTGAGCGAAAGCCAGGAACGCATGCTGCTCGTTGTAAAAAAGGGAGAAGAAGATGCCGTACTCAAAGTTTTTAAAAAATGGGACCTGCCATGCAGCCATATCGGTGACGTAACGAATGACGGGCTGCTCAATTTTTATATGGATGGTGAACTGGAGGCTGTATTACCAGCCGTTGAACTGGTATTGGGTGGCGGGGCTCCCCAATATGAAAGGGAATTTACAAAGCCTGCCTACTTAAATAAGATTGAATCATTCAATATTGATAACATTGCGGTCCCTGAAGATCTGAGAGAGATTGCAATACAACTGATACAACTTCCGAATATTGCGAGTAAGCGTTGGGTTTATGAACAATATGACAGCATGGTTGGTGCAGGAAATACAAATACCAACGGACCAAGTGATGCGGCCATAGTCATTGCCAAGCCAACAAACAAAGCACTCGCTTTGACAACGGATTGCAATAGCCGCTATGTTTATGCAGATCCATACAAAGGCGCCATGATCGCAGTGGCAGAAGCTGCCAGAAATATTGTTTGCAGTGGAGGGATGCCGTTGGGTGTTACCAATTGTCTGAACTTTGGTAACCCTTATGACCCGGAAGTATATTACCAGTTTGTAAATGCGATAAAAGGAATGGGTGATGCCTGTAGAAAGTTCGATACGCCTGTTACAGGAGGTAACGTAAGTTTTTATAATCAGTCGCCTGACGGTCCGGTGTACCCGACGCCAACGATCGGTATGGTTGGATTGCTGAATACTGTTGAGGATAAGATGACAATGGATTTTAAAAATGTGAATGATCTTATCTTTCTTATTGGGGAAATCCGCAATGATATCAACTCATCTGAATACCTGCATAAGATCATTGGGGAAGAGTTTTCACCAGCTCCGTATTTTGATCTTAATGAAGAATATAATATGCAGCAGGCTGTTCATGAACTGATAAAAAACAAGCTGATCTTATCAGCACATGATATCAGTGAAGGAGGCTTGTTTGTAACCCTTGCTGAAAGTGGCTTTAATCGCGGTCTTGGTTTTGAAGTTGTTGAGAAATCAATTGGAATTAGAAAAGATGCTTACTGGTTTGGAGAAGCCCAGGGAAGGGTGGTTGTAACGGTAGATCATCATACCAAACGTACATTTTCCGATATGCTGCAATCTATGAATATCCATTTTTCAGAAATAGGAAAAGTAACTGCAAATGAAGTAATAGTTGATAACGACAATTGGGGGCGTATCGATGAATGGAAAGAGAAATATGATGATGCTATTACCAACCTGTTGAAAAGTGAAGCAGCAGAATCTGCTTTAACAGCTATTTAATTAATATGATGAATAAAGATGCTACTATAATTGTAACAGGAGCCGCCGGCTTTATAGGAAGCTGCCTTGTCGGCTTTTTAAATGACAAAGGGTACGAAAACCTCATCCTTGTTGATGAATTTGAAAATGAAGAAAAGGAACTGAACCTGTTGCATAAGAAATACACGGTAAGGGTAGAGAGGGAAAATTTCTTTGAATGGGTCGCTATTGAAAAACCAACAGTTGATTTTGTCTTTCACCTTGGAGCAAGAACAGACACTACAGAATTCAACTATGCTATTCACCAGCACCTGAATGTTGATTACTCAAAGAAGATGTGGAATTACTGTACCATCAATAATATAGCATTGGTTTATGCATCTTCGGCTGCTACTTACGGTGACGGGCAGCTGGGATATAATGATGACCATAGTATTGTGGAAACATTGAAACCTTTAAACCCTTACGGCATTTCAAAAAACGAGTTTGATAAATGGGTGCTTCACCAGGAAGACCATCCTCCTTTCTGGGCAGGATTGAAATTCTTTAATGTTTACGGGCCAAACGAATATCACAAAAAACGTATGGCCAGTGTTATCTTTCATTCATTCAACCAGATAAAAAAAGATGGGCTTGTGAAATTGTTCAGGTCACACAAAGACGGGTTTAAGGACGGGGAACAATTGCGTGACTTTATCTATGTAAAGGATATTTTAAAAGTTTGTTACTGGATGATGAATGATAAACTTCCTTCTGCTATTTACAACCTTGGAACAGGAAAGGCGAGGAGTTTCACCGATCTTGTGAAGGCAACCTATGCAGCACTTGATATTCCTTCCAAAATAGCATTCATAGATATGCCTGAAGATATCAGGGATAAATATCAATACTTTACAGAAGCCAACATGCAAAAATTGAAAGAGGCAGGGTATAAAGAGGAGTTTTATTCATTGGAAGAAGGTGTGGGTGATTATGTAAGGAATTATCTTTCTAAAAATTCCTTCTGCTAGAACTCCTATTAACTCTGTGAAAATAACTCCGCAAACTCTGTGGTAAAAAATTAATGTTATGAGTAAAAAAATTGCCATCATCGGTGGCGGAAATTTAGGTTCTGCCATTGCAGAAGGATTACTGAACAGTAAATTTTGTAAGGCTACAGATATTATTATCACGAAAAGAAATACATCCACGCTTAAAAGCATCCAGGCACGTGGAGTGAAAGTTACTTCCGATAACAACGATGCAGTAAGCAGATCAGAAATAATCATACTTGCCGTAAAACCTTACCAGGTAAGTGAAGTGATCAATGGGTTTGCAACTTCACTGTCAGCGAAGCATGTATTGGTTTCCGTTGTAACAGGTGTACTGATAAAAGACCTTGAATCTACCATTGCTAAAAAACTGCCTGTATTCCGGGCCATGCCAAATACTGCTATTGCCATTCAGCAAAGTATGACCTGTCTTAGTTTCAGCAATGCAGCGGCTACGCAGATCAGTTTTGTAACTAAATTATTTTCTGTACTGGGCAAGGTGGCTGTCATCAATGAAAATTTAATGGACGCAGCAACAGTGTTGGGCGCCTGCGGAACCGCATATGCCATGCGTTATATCCGGGCAAACATACAAGGCGGGATCGAGATTGGTTTTGATGCTGCAACAGCCAGTCTTATTGCAGCACAAACTGTAAAAGGGGCTGCTGAATTGTTACTGGAGAAAGGTTCACATCCTGAGCAGGAAATAGACAAGGTTACTACGCCAAAAGGCTGCACCATTGCAGGATTGAATGAAATGGAACACCAGGGGTTCAGTTCCTCTTTGATAAAAGGTATTGCAACGAGTTATAATAAGATAGTTAAAGGTTAATACACTTCACCATCTTCCATATCTACCTGGTAGTACCTGGTTTCCTTGGTAAATGTTGTACTTTTTAAACCTGTATCAGTAGCATAATTAAAAGCTGAAGATTTCCAGAAATCATGCTTTGTTTTCCTGGAAATTGATTTGATCCCTTCGAAGTAAAAGTAGTTACCGGCCCTGACGAGTTTTGAATATTTGTCACCTGAATTAATATAAATATTCTCACCATCGCAATACCCCCAAACCTCTCTTGAAGGATATGTTACATTATTATCTGTTATATAAATAATATCCCCCATCGCACCTCTTTTGAACTCAAAATCTGGTAATGAAGGCATATTCATTTTAAATTCTTCAAATGTTTTATAAACTCCCTTCTTATAATGATTGCTGTTGTAAACAGGAAAATCATACCGTTGGTTATTCACACGGATAATATCGCCCATCTGAATTTTATTTCTTGATAATACAGCAGCATCAAGATTAATTGTAAATAATTTATTTAACGAAGTTCTTAAAGCGCTTGTAATAAAATAATCTTCCATGTTTTTAAATTTTACCGGACATGCTATTATTGAATCAAAACGATAGAGCGGTGTGTAGAAACTGTCTTTTTGCAGATAGTATTCTATTTTGATGCGTAGCCCATCATCCCAGCCATCATGTGGCTGACCAGGATTCCCGTCCTCATCCTGCTTAGCGGCTATTTCATTTGAAAGACGCAGTTTTTTTACATTGACCAGCAATGTTGTTCCTGTCTTGTTTTCTTCATTGATATTCAGATAATGTGAATACCAATCATTAAGTTCATTATTGAACCCTGATTTGAACGAATAGAACTTTAATATTGTTTTGTAATTGTGATAACCAATATTACTGCTGTCATCCCTTGAATCCAGTATCGTAAGCCTGCTTATATTGATCCGGCTGGAGAGGGCTGTTGTGTCGGGTTCTAATTTTAGCCTTATATATGAATCAGGTTTAATCAGCTTTGTATTGATCTGTGCAAAACCAGGAATCGCCAATATTGCAATGAAGCAGGCCAGGATTAGTCTCATAAGTAAAGAAATTAAAATATGTGTTTCATTTGTTTTTAGTACGGATTACCAAGTGCCTGCTATAAAAATACGTTTTGTATATTCTTTTTTTCAAAAATATCCACAGTAATTTCATCCTCCCAAATATTCGTTTTATCTTTGCATGACCTCTAGGATTTTATTTTCATTCCTCCGGTCATTTAGTTCACATTTTTTTCAGGCAGTTCAGCAAAGGCATTTTGTAAAAGAGTGCGACGCCAATGCAGTTGAGTAAAGGGTTACAGCTGGTGACATAAAAATTTCTTTGATTCTATAATAGATAATTATATAAAAAATGGCCAAGTATATTTTTGTAACCGGAGGCGTTACATCATCATTAGGTAAGGGTATCATTGCTGCGTCGCTGGCAAAACTGCTTCAAAGCAGGGGATTGAAAGTGACCATCCAGAAATTTGACCCTTATATCAATGTTGATCCGGGTACACTTAACCCCTATGAACACGGTGAATGCTATGTTACAGACGATGGCGCTGAAACAGACCTTGACCTTGGCCACTATGAAAGATTTTTGAACATCCCTACCTCCCAGGCCAATAATGTAACTACTGGTCGTATATACCAGACAGTTATCAATAAAGAAAGGGAAGGGGAATACCTGGGCAAAACAGTGCAGGTGATTCCTCATATCACCGATGAGATCAAAAGAAGGATGATGCTATTGGGCGAATCGGGCGAGTTTGACATCGTGATAACAGAACTTGGTGGAACTGTTGGTGATATTGAAAGTTTACCATTCGTGGAAGCTGTACGCCAGATGCAATGGGAAATGGCTGAAGAAGATTGCATGGTTGTTCACCTCACACTGATACCATACCTGAAAGCTGCCAAAGAACTAAAAACAAAGCCAACACAACATAGTGTGCGTTTACTAAGCCAGGAAGGCGTTCGCCCGAATGTGATCGTTTGCCGCACCGAACATTCACTTACAGATGAATTGAAAAGGAAGATCGCGTTATTCTGTAATGTGAAACCCAATGCGGTTATTGAAGCGATTGATGCCGGTACTATTTATGAAGTGCCGTTGAAAATGCTGCAGGAAGGTCTTGATGTTATTGTATTAAAAAAATTACAGATAAACGGATATGCCGCTCCGGAACTTACCAGGTGGCGGGAATTCCTGGATAAGCTGAATTATCCAAAGAGCAGGGTTACGATCGGGCTTATTGGAAAATATATTGAACTGCAGGACGCTTATAAATCAATACTGGAAGCTTTTGTTCATGCAGGAGCGATCAATCAATGTAAGGTACAGATCGTTAATGTGCACAGTGAATTTATTACGAATGAAAATGTTGCTGAAAAATTAAAAGACCTTGATGGGCTATTGGTTGCACCTGGTTTTGGTTCAAGAGGTGTTGAAGGAAAGATAACGGCAGTAAAATATGCCAGGGAGAACAGGATGCCATTCTTCGGTATCTGCCTTGGAATGCAGATGGCTGTTATTGAATATGCAAGGAATGTAATGGGATGGGCAGAAGCCAATTCCACAGAAATGGATACCAAGACCAATTTCCCGGTGATCGCATTGATGGAAGAACAGAAGAAGATCAAAAAGAAAGGTGGCACGATGCGTTTAGGGGCTTATCCATGCCAGATCGCTGAAGGAAGCCTGGCGCACAGGATATATGGAACTACCGAGATCAGTGAACGTCACCGTCACCGCTGGGAATTCAATAATAATTACCTGAACGATTTTCAAAATGCAGGATTGGTGCCAAGCGGTAAAAACCCGGCAAGCGGACTGGTGGAAATCGTTGAAATGCAAAATCATCCATTCTTCATTGGTGTTCAATATCATCCTGAATTGAAAAGCACCGTTGAGAACCCTCATCCTTTGTTTGTGAATTTTGTTGGCGCAGCAAAATATTATGCTGAACTGAAAGCGAGTGAGAAGTTTGCAAAAATGGAAAAAGAGACTGCATAATTGTTTTTGAATATTGAGCCGGTAAGGCGGAAAGTCGTTCAATGTATAAAAGTACAAACGCCTTTACGCCTTCCCGGCTTATTAATGCTTATTAATTAACTTTGCCGCATGCAGAAATTGAGCATGGATGAGTTGAACCGCAAAACGGTGGAAGAATTCAAACGTTCAGAAAAAACACCGGTTATTGCGGTCATTGAAAATGTAAGAAGTGCTTACAATGTAGGCAGCCTGTTCAGAACGGCTGATGCTTTTTTGCTGGAAGCAATTTATATTACTGGTTATACAGCCAAACCTCCTCATAAAGAAATAAAGAAAACAGCACTTGGCGCAGAAGATTCTGTTGACTGGCAATATTTTCCTAATGCTTTGGAAGCGATCATTCATTTAAAAAAGCTTGGGTATAAAGTATTTGCTGTAGAACAGGTGGTGAACAGTATTGCACTGCAGGATATGGATTTTAAACCAGAAGATAAAATAGCTGTGATCTTTGGAAATGAAGTTACCGGTGTGGAACAGGAAACGATCTTACAATGTGATGCCTGTATCGAAATTCCACAACTTGGTATGAAACATTCTTTGAACATTGCAACAGCAGCAGGTGTGGTGTTGTGGGAGATTGTGAGAACGAGGATGACTAAGGCTTGATACAGGATACAGGATACAGGATACAGGATACAGGATACAGGATACAGGATACAGGATACAGGATACAGGATACAGGATACAGGATACAGGATACAGGATACAGGATA
>Ga0209023_10006582_pt1 | contig 12200 bp, 14 predicted proteins | sample LakOneMetagenome_FD_187468 | JGI IMG/M metagenome (GOLD analysis project Ga0209023, IMG submission 187468) | Freshwater and sediment microbial communities from Lake Erie, Canada (SPAdes) (version 2) | ecosystem: Environmental > Aquatic > Freshwater > Lentic | place: Lake Erie, Canada... | reverse complement strand
AATAGCAGCAATAACCGCTCACCATAAATTACTTTGAACACTGCTGTAATTGTAATTTCTTTATAGCATGAAAAAACGCAACCTGTTTACAGCAATACTTATTGCCTGGCTGGTGGCCGGCACCATCGATATCCTCAGCGCCATCTTCATCCTTTCAAAAGGAAATGCCGGGGCCACTTTTAAATATATTGCCGGTGCGGTTTTGGGTAAAGACAATTCATTTGGGGAAACGGGTAATATCGTAATTGGTGCCTGTGCTCATTATGGTATAGCATTGTGCTGGACGGTATTTTATTTCCTTATGTATAAAAAAATAAAATTTGATACACTGCACGTTGTTTTCTCCGCATTGATATACGGCACATTTATTTTCTTTACCATGCGGTACATTTGGGTACCGCTGTTAGGAAAATTACCAGCGCCCAAACCAATTGACAGCTCACAAATCTGGGGCATGGTAAAAAATATCCTGATACTTGCTGTGGCTTTTGGTGTTACACTGAGGTATTTTGCGGGAAGGTATTATTCCGGAAAATAAAAGCGGAGCCATACTCCGCCAGTGTTATTATTAAAAAATTTCCGGCTCATGTACATGCTGGGAACTGTAAAATTCAGGCATCCTTCTTTGCGCCCTCTTTTTTCAATATCCGCTGTAATTGCCTTGCGGTTTTAAAGCCGCATTGCGAAGCGATATACTCAATGGTGTATTCGGGATTATTAAGCATAGTCTGGGCATACTCTTTCCGCAAAAGTGTAAGATATTCCAGAACGGTAGACCCTGTTTTTTCTTTAAAAACCCTGCTCAGGTTACGGGGGCTCATACCTACAAAGGAAGCAAGCGTTTCAATACTGTTTTCCTTGGAAAGATTATCAATCAGGTAATCCTGTACTTCATGCACCTGCGGGTTAATATGATTCCTGTAATCCAGGTAAATACTTTGCTGTTTATGCCTTCCGCTCCTGCGGTGATACACCACCAGGCCCCTGGCCACTTTATGTGTAAACAGCGGCCCTTTTAAATCTTCAAGAATAGCCAATGCCAGGTCAATGCCTGCACTGATGCCGGCACTGGTATAAATATTATTACTCTTTACATATAAAATATCGGCCACTACTTTTGCCTGCGGGAACTGCGATTGCAAAGCATCCACCCTTCTCCAGTGCGTGGTGCATTCCGTATTTTTCAGCAGGCCCGCATGCCCCAATGCAAAAGCACCACTGCAAATAGAACACACTGTTATTCTTTTCTCTGAACATTCTTTTAACCAGTTGAAAAATTCCCGCTCTGCCTTAAAAGGAATACTGTTTACATAATCATTATCCATACCGGGTACAAAAACGAAATCCCCTTCTTTTAACTTTGCGTTTTTGTAATTTTCTAATTTCCCAAAACCAAGCCCGGCAGTGCTGATGGGTTCCTCACTGTACTGGTAAAATTCCATATCGATCTCCATGCCGTTAACTTTTGCTTCTGTAAAAACCTGCGCCGGGCCGGACAGGTCAAGCAATTCAACTGTGGGCGGAATGATAAAAACTACTTTTTGCATATTTTAAAATTATTTTTATAAAGGTAAACCGGGCTGTGTACTGCTTACGGACAATATGGCGTCATTTCCAGCCTGATCCCCGTATGCTTATTCCTGGTGAATTGTTTGCATAAAGGAACATATTTTTTACGCAAGAAGTGAAAAATTTTGACGGCCGGCCGGGCTAAAAACCAACAAGCCGCCCCCTGGGGAACGGCGAGTTGTGGCTTGCATAGAACAGCATTACTGTTTGCAACCTGCACATGTACAGTTAGCACCACAATTGCAGCTGGTACAGGTACAATTGGGGTTACTGCATTTTACATTTTGAGCGTTTGCGCTCCTTGTTGTTGATTTCATAATTATTTTTTTAAGTGTTATTTGATAACACAAAAGTAGGTTGGGAAAAGCAGGAGGCTGTTATATTACTTTGGGTAAACGTTACAGGATCTTGTGATTAGATTTTGTCCAGAGACGTGCGCCTGGCAGCGCCGATTTCTTTAAAATAGGAAGGCGTTAACCCCGTAATTTTTTTAAACTGGGCAGAGAGATGTGCCACACTGCTGTATTCAAGATCAAAAGCAATTTGTGATAGCGTTAATTGCCCGTATACCAGTAATTCTTTTGCTTTTTCTATCCGCTGTTCAATAAAATAATTTTCAATAGTCCTTCCTTCAACAGACGAAAACAGGCTGCTCAGGTAAGTGTATTCATGGTTCACCTTGCCGGAGAGATAATGGGAGAGTTTCAGTTTGCTGTCGCTTTCATCCACTTCATTACGTGCCCTTTTTATGATCAGCAGCTTAATTTTTTCAATCAGCGCACTGCTGTGGTTATCTATCAGTTCAAAGCCTACTGCTTCAAATCTTTTTACCAGGCGGTCTTTCTGACCAGGTAATAATGCATCCATTAAATGAATCTCCCCAAAAATAACTTTCTGAAAGGGAATATTTTCATCCTGCAATATGCCTTCAATTGACAGCACACAACGATGGCAAACCATATTCTTAACCAGCAATATTTGTGATGACATAAAACCTGTTTTATAAAACCGGATGCAAACCAGTAAGCTGCTTTTTACATGCAATTATAAAAAAAATATCACAAAATCAAGTGCCGCCCGAAACTGGTTGTTGTATGGCAAAGGTAACCGGTATTCCGCCAAACAGGTACGTCTTGTCCTGCCCTCTATACAGTAAGCCGGGATAATAATTACCCCGGCAAGTGATGTAACTGTAGTTTCCTGGTCAATGCCTTAATTGTAATCGAGTGAGATTTTTACAAACTCTTTAAATGCATGTCCATACTGCTCTTCTATCCTTTTAAAACAAATATTGAACAGGTACTCCTGTTGCGTCGGGTCATAACGCACCATTTTTGCATCCTTGAATAACAAGGCGCCTTCACTTGTTAAAGAGCCCGGAGTCAGCAGGTGCAATTCCTTTAATCCTTCAGTTTCATTTTTGCCTGTATAAATAAGCTTCAAACCATATTTGGTGTCAACAGTGGAATCATGTAAAATATAAGTTCTGAAAGAAGCCGGAAACGTACGGCTATAGGTATCCAGGATTGCAGCCATAGCAAATTCGTTAATGCCGTCAGCGAGCAATATGCCGATATTCCTGTTTTTTCCAAAGAGGACTTTCTTAACTGCATCAAACTTATTCCAGCCATTTAAAGCAATACTCTGGTGCGCCAGTCTGGTTGCTGCATGCGGGTAATGGATACCTGACGCAACTTTTTGGGCTGTTTCAGTACCAAATAATTCTTCTATTACCAACAGGCTGCCTTCTACAGCATTTGAAACCCCGGCAGTGCTGAATAAATTACCTGATTGGGCCACCGTAACATTTTGCACCCAAACCGGTTTCGTAAAATGGGGTTTAATATCTTCAAAATCTGAAGCATGGGCAGTTATTGGCTTGCCATCATATAAACCCGTTGCCGCTCCTGTAGAGGCACCATCACAAATAGTGATCAGCTTTGTTGTGGCAGTAAAATGTTTTGTGATCCACGAAATTACCGAAGCATCCTGGTGCTCATCTCTTTTTGATAAGGCCGGAATCACAATAACATCTGCAGGTAACTGTAAGGAGTCGGCTTCACCGAATGTTAATTGCGGATTTACAAAAAGCTCTTTTTTGATCAGGATGGGGGTTTTATCTTTTGCAACTATATATACATTGGCTTTTTCCGTTGCATTGAATAGGTAAAAAGGCGCCAGCATGTCAAACATTTCGGTAAGTTTAGCATCAGCTATAATGAATACTGTTTTTTTACCCGTATCATAAACCGGCAGTTTTGACGTAACAATATCCTTGCCCGGCCAGGGGTCAGGCGGCGTAATAAAGTTATGTACAGGGCGGTAGGCATTTAAAAATACAATACCTGAAAAAATAAGGAACAATGCGGCTATATATTTTTTCATCTGAAGCTATTTTAAAATGGAGTATATAAAAATGTTTTTATGATATCGCTGTTAGTTTTCTAATGCTGATTTCGGGAACAGCTTTTTAAAAGCAAAATGATAGATTGTTGTGGCACCCGTGATAACCGGGTAAGCATTGATAAATACCCATCCCTCCCTGCCCATATAATTCATGGCATCAATGATGGTGTTAAACTTCTTTAATTTACCGGCATCTGTTTTAAGCCGGTTATCACGCCAGAAACTCTTCTCATCACCAAAGTCAATATCAATGGTTACTTTATTACTTAACAGCCTGGGTGTGGCAATTACCTGGCAATATTGCTCTGCTGTTGAGCTGTCTGTTTGTGCGTTTGAAACAAATGAGTTCAGCAACGCGATGCTTATTATTACTATCTTTTTCATTTTTGTATGTTTTTTATAATGTAAAACTATCCTTCTTTGCAATCCTTATACTGACAGGATGGTGTCAGAAGTTGACAACCGGGGTTGTTTACCCCGTGCTTCCCTTAACCCGTTACAGTTTAACCGTTTTGGGAAACCCGGGGTGGAATGCAGTAAGCTTATTTATGCATCAGGATAGACCAGTCGTCATCCACGATAAAGTTCACTGACTGGGTATTACTGTTTTCAAACTTTTCTGCCGACACCGGTGTTGAATGAACGACAGGTAAATTTTTATTTGCCTTAGTTAACTCTGCCACCAGGTATGCCGGAAACATGGCTATAAGGGCAAACATCTGCATTCTAAATATTACTTTTTTCATTTTATTTATTTTTTATGATGTAAAAGTATACCGCTTTTGAGGGTCGCAACAGACAGCATGATGTCAAAAACAGACAAACTCTAAACAGGAATAAAAGGCAGCTGAAATGAAAAAAAGCAAATTGAAAAAACTATTATCGTTGCTATTGAATGATGTTATTGCTCAACACCAGTGTGGCTTCAGTAAATTTAACTTTATCGATCTTGTATAAATGTGCCAGGCTGATGCCTGTAAAATGCAGATGAAAAAACCTATGGAAAAAGTGTGAACCAGTGAACCCAGGTTACTGCATAACAGCATCATTTTTCCTGCGGTTTAATTTAATCCAGAAATACCCTGCTAAAAGCACATCAATGGTGATACAGAACAGGTCGTAGCCATGAGGTGCCACTGAACTTATATGGGGAAACAATACATCCCATAGCCCGTGGAGTGTTAGTCCTGCAACTGTAAATAGGTAATGTTTTTTATAACCCCAATAAGCGAAAAATAAAAAGAAAGATGCCCCGGGAATGGTAAGCATAAGCGAATGCGGATCAATAGAAAACCCGATATAGATAAATGGTATAACCGCCAGGTTCAGCGAAGCGAAAAACTTCAGGTCAAGTTTCCTGAATATTTCTGCAAAAGCAATTATTGCGGCTGTCGTAATAAGACCGATAATAAAGCCTGTCATATTTTTAAATTTAAATGCTGTTTTTTATTACATAGTAATAATGAGGTTTCCTTTTTTATGTCTTTTTTCTGCATAAGCATGTGCTTCAGCAATTTGCTCCAATGTATAAGTCCTGTCAATAACCGGTTTCAATTTACCCGCTTCAATAAGCTCTTTCAGAAAAATAATGTCTGCTGCTGTGTGACTGATCACACCAGTCAAAACTTTTTTCTTGCTTGTCCTGGAAATCCATAAACCCTGAAGCATCTCAGACATTCCTGCGGCACTTAAAATCATTATTCCATTTTTATTAAGCGACTTGATACCTCGTGAAACAACTATTGCTTTAACTGTATCAAAAATTACATCATACATTTCGCCATTTTGAGTAAAATCTTCCATTGTGTAATCAATCACCTTGTCTGCGCCCAGTGATTTTACCAACGCAATATTTGCAGTACTGCAAACACCGGTAACAGCTGCCCCCAATGACTTTGCCAATTGAAGGGCAGCACTTCCCACCGCACCGGAAGCACCTATAATAAGCACTTTTTGCCCTGGTTTTATGTTTGCCTTTTTTATGAAGTGCCACGCGGTAACGCCGCCAAAAGGAATAGCTGCGGCCTGTGCATGTGTAATATCCGCCGGTTTTAATGCCAACGACCCGTTTTCAGGCATAGATTTATATTCGGCATAGGCACCAAAACGCATATCTGTATGCCCAAAGACGGCGTCGCCAATTTTGAAATGGGTAACATCTTTACCCACACTTTCCACTTCACCTGAAAATACACTGCCGAGAATATTTATTTTTGGTTTTAATAAACCGAAAATAAATCTGACCGCAAAAGGATCGGCTTTTCGCAATCTCACATCGCCCGAATTCACTGCCGTTGCCATAACCCGTACAAGAATTTCATTATTCCCCGGTATTGGCTTTTCAACCTCTTTTACCTGGAGAACCTCCGGTTGGCCATATTGAACGTAAACTGCTGCTTTCATTTTTATTTGTTTTATTGGCTTTGGTTAAAAAGAATATAATTGTATGACTTCGCAAGGTGCTCCCACTACCCGCTGTTTTATTTTAAGTAATCGTTTACCTTCAGTAATTTGTATTCCGGTGAAGCGTCAAAAAATGAATTTAATAAAGTCATATGCCCTGCACCAAAAATAACCAGTATTCTATCCGTTGGCCCGGCGTGTATTTTTTGAATATTCCTGAAAATCCTCAAATTCCTGTTGAACCACCATCCGGTAACAAAGTCTGGCCCAAAAAATTCATTGTTTTTGGTTTCATATTTGAAGGCTCCAATTAAATAAGTTCCCATATCCCGTTTAATATTTTCGGGATCATTTTTCTGTATCAGTTCTGCACGTATCCCTTTTGTTTTAAAAACCGGTTGAGGGAAATACTGTTTCATTGTATCTGCATACTTAGTAAAGTAATCCATGAATTTTTTATTTTCAACACTGTCTTTACCCTCCAGTACAGAATCCAGCGCTTCATAATCCCTTCCCCAGGCGTTAACACAATACAGGGTTTTCAATTTCATCATTTTGGCAACTCTGAAGCCGATCTGGTCAACCTCATCCCTTGCTAAATTATATTTTCCTGACAAATATTGATTATACAATGAGTCATATTTAGCCTGCTTGTCAGGATCCCTTTCAATTACTATAATCGTAGGCTTGAACTTTGCAATCCGGGTAACAATATCTTCAATTTCCTTTTGATTCTTTGGCTCAAGTACATCTATCTGGTCCTCTTTAGTGGTCTTTATCACATCTAAATTCCGAAAAGCAAAATGGAATGACCCCAGTGTCAAAACGGCTGTCTTTTTTTGGGTTTGAGCAAATACAGCCGAGATGAGTAGCGAGAGTAGTAAAGTTAAATTAAGTTTCATGGTTTTTTATTTAAAATAGGTTTGATAATCACTTATTGTTAATTCACCGAAAATTACCTGTTTAAAAAATAATAAACCAGCCCCCTGATAATGTTTGGATTTCTGGAATCCATGTGACTGGTATTTTTTTCAATATTCTTTTCCAGCTTAATATTGCTATAGTTGTCACGAAGCGTTTGATAAAATGTTTCAAAGGGAGCCAGCATCCTGTCACGTTCTTCATTTTCTCCAATCCCCATAAATACCAGTTGTTTATTGATTTTATTGTTTGCCCGGTTGTCTTTTTCCATTTGCAGCGGAACATAGTTATCAAACCAAAGAGATGGGCTTAGCATAATGTAGTTGCCAAATACTTTATTGTTAACACTAAAAGCGTAAGCTCCAAATAGTCCGCCATAGGAATGACCCAGTATTACCCTGCCTGCCCTGGTGGTATCTGCATTATAATCCTGCTGTATTTTGGGTATTAATTGTGTTTCAATAAAATTTAAAAATTGGGGGGCACCGCCGGTTACTGAACTTACCCTGGTTGGCGTATAGTCTATGCTCCTGTCTTTTCCATACCCGATGCTTACAACGATCACATTTTTGCTACCATAAGTATCAGAAATTTTTTTGCATTGATTGGCCACAAAACCAAAAATTTCCTTACCATCTAAAACATAAACCGTTGCATATTTTTCTGCAGCAGGATTGTAACCTGCGGGCAGGCCCACTTTGATGTCATAACTGGCCCCGTTGGCAACTGACTGTAAGGTAAACTCCTTTGTTATGCCGGAATTAAATACTTCTTTCTTGCATGACTGCAATACTAACAGCAACACCATTGTAATTGCTGCTGTTAACATTGTTTTGATGTTAAACTTTTTACGTTTCATATTTTAAATTTTAAGTGTGATTTTATAATGTAAAAGTAAACCGGCTTTTAGCGGGTGAATGGACAGGTTGATGTCAGATGCGGACAATATGCCGGCGCCAAATTGATTCAGGGACAACCGAAGTGTGTATATTTATTTTGCAGGTACCAGCATTGAATACTAACATTTACTTCCCGTTAAACAGGGCTGCCCCATTTTTTAAAATAGCAGTATCCCGTTCAAACCTGTTATTTTATATATACAGCAACAGGTATATTATAATAGCCGGCCCCAGGTCCTTTATATACTGTAGCTAGGGTGCTTGATATTTTTCGTTCCGGAATTTTTCGTTCTGTAAAATAATATGCTGAATGCAGTACAGATCAGCAGCAAGGCTAACTCATTGTATAAACAGAAAATAAAATGGCAATACTTTTTTATAAGGTAAACACCCTTGTTTATTGTATTGCGCAATAAACGGTGAAAGATAAAACCTCGGAAAAACCTTCCTTGTAAAACAATACCTGCTGTAATTATTAGTGATACACTTGTCCTTTTTTGACATCAACCTGTCCATACAGCAGCCCGAAACCAAAATACCTTTGTATCATCAATTATTGTTGTAAAACTGGTAATAAAATAATTAAAAACGTATTGCAATGAATAAGACAAACAAAATTGTTGAGTACAACTTAACAGCCGGTGTATTCAACTGGGAAATTAAACCCGGTAAAACAATTACTGCATGGGGATTTAATAACCAGGTACCCGGCCCGGTATTAAGGGCCAAAAAAGGTGATACCCTGGTAGTAAAAGTAAAAAATGAACTGGCTGAAGCCACCATGGTTCACTGGCACGGCATCAGGCTCCCGGCCACTATGGATGGTACCGGCGAAGTGCAACAACCCATTTTACCCGGCGAAAGTTTTGAATACCGTTTTACTGTGCCCGATAGCGGAACTTTTTGGTATCATTCTCACCAAAATGAAACGGTGCAGATGGAAAGAGGCATGTATGGCGGTATTGTTATTGAAGATGATAACGACCCGGTGGTGGACAATGAAAGGGTATTTGTAATTGATGATATGCAACTTAACGGAAAGCATGAATTTGAGCAGCATGGTTTTATCGGCAGGTGGATTGAAAGGCACGACGGGAGGGAAGGCAGCGCTAACCTGGTAAATGGAAAAGAATCTTTAACACTGTTGATGTATGCCGGGCAAACTGAAAGATGGAGATTTATCAATGCCGCAAGCGCCCGCTATTTTAAATTAAACCTTGATGGCAAACCCTTTAAAATAATTGCAACCGACGGCGGGTTATTGGAATATGCCAGAACTGAAACGGAATTATTAATAACACCTGGTGAAAGATTTGATATTGTGGTGGGCCCCTTTGACGAAAAGGAAGTGTTTTCAATAAACTCCCTGCCTTATAACCGGGTTACCATGCTTAAAGCAAAAAAACAGCATTATGCCTCTGTGTATGTAACTGAAAAAAAGCCATCGATTGCAGTGGTACCGGAAAAACTCACCGAGATAAAATCTTTGGCCTCTCCCAAAGCTGCAGCCAGCAGGAAAATAGAACTATCTGTTGACCCCAGCCTCAAACACATTATTGATTTCAGGGTCAATAAAAAAATGCATGGTATGGACAAGCCCGTGATGGTGGGAGATTTACAGGTGTGGGAAGTGTCAAACACCAGTTTAATGGATCACCCCTTTCATTTGCATGGTTTCTTTTTCCAGGTGCTGGAAGAAAATGGTAAAGCACCGGAATACAAAGCATGGAAAGATACATACAACCTGAAGCCAAGGTCAGTTATTAAAATTGCATGGATGCCTGATAACCGCCCTGGTATGTGGATGTATCACTGTCATATCATCGAACATCATGCAGCCGGTATGATGGCAAATTTTGAAGTGATTGATCCATCAGCACCTGTAAAGGAAAACCGGGAAGTGTTTCACGGCTGTCATCCAAAATAATATAAAATTATCCCCTTAAAATATAACAGTATAAGGTGCCGGCTAAAATAGTTTTGCACTGTCAAATTATTAATTATTAAAAACAAAAAAATGGAAACAACAATTAAAAAATGCGGATGCGCCGATGCAGCAGGAACAGCTTCTGTTTGTACCTGTGGCAGCAGTTGCCCCGGTACCGGATGTACCTGTGGTTGCAGTACCTGCGCTTAACACAATGGGAGGGGGGATTCCTTCTCCCTGTTTTAAAAAAATTAACCAAACTATCGTTATGTCACTTTACACATTTTCTCATTCAGATACACTTACTCCCGTTAAAATACCTGCAGGATTAAAAATGGAAGTAAGTACCGATATCAGGCTGTTATCAATATTGGGTAACACCACAATGGAAGAAGTGACCAAACGGCTGGCAAATGATAACCTGGCCTTTGTTGCTTATATAAACAACCAGCCAGCAGCTTTTGGCTGGATGGCCAGGGATAACGCAAGGATCGGTGAACTTAACCACGAATTTATTTTACCAACAGGCAACAGGTACCTGTGGAATTTCAGAACAATGGAAGCTTACAGGGGGCTCGGTATTTATCCTGCTTTGCTGCAATACATCCTGCAACAGGGAGATGATGAAGCAAACAGGTTCTGGATCATTCATGCGCCGGAAAATAATGCGTCATTAAAAGGCATTCAAAAAGCAGGCTTTGAATATATTGGTAAGCTTTATCTTGATGAAGGCAACAATGCAACCATTGAATACAATGAAACAGCTTTAAATTTTCAGGAAGAACTGGAATATATGGATATCAAAATGTCCGCACAAACAGCCAGTTCCTGCTGGAATTGCAGCAGTCCATATCTGAAAAAACGCAGGCCCGAATGCTGCTGCTCAACAGCCGGTGAAGAATGTATCGGCAATAGTATGTTCTCGATGGCTTCATGATCAAAAATAAAAGCTGCTCATCAATGGAACCCCGGTTTGTAAACAGCCTCCAATAAGAAGCAAATATTTGGTGAATTACAATAATGATTGCGGTGGGTATCTGTATATGTTAAATGAATACATGCTTTTAAAAACATTTTTTGATGGCTAATAAAAATGTCATTCCCGAATTAATGACTAACAAACTGGAGGTTAAATTCTAAGATAATCACAAGGGTTCTTATACCGGATTTTATTAAACTTCAAGTGAATTCAATTCATTACCCTGATTGTGCTACCCATTGATTACTGCTTCAAATAATTTTTTGCATCATTAATAATTAAACTAAATATATCATGACAAAACAAACAGACTTCAACTTTGCCAAAATCAGTAAAGAACAGTCAAAAGAATTATCAACAATGGTTAAAGAAACTTTAGCAACTGATTTCGTCACAACTAAAAGCTTTACAATTGTTGATTTGTGGCACATCAGGCGCCAGGGTAAAACCACGATAAACAGCAGGAAGATGACCACATTTCTTTAAGAAATAAAAGTATTTATTGATGGTAGGTATTACCTGAAAAGATTTTGAGATGCTAAACTAAAACAACTACTGGAGCCTGCTAATATTGACCCCGCCTATTCCCATTGGGTTTTTATTGGTAAAGACGCAGACAACTGCATTAATAAACTTAGCAGATAAAAAGGCAAGACAAGGATTCAGCTTAATGCTGATTCTATTGGATATGCAAAAATAAATTTCCAGGACTCTACAGGCAAAATTGTTTATAGTTTACCCAATAAAGAGAATCACTGAAGAACAGCAGGCAATTGTAAAAACCAACCTTTAAGTTAGCGGCAATTTTTGACATTCATTAATTTTAACGAGGGAAAAACATGAAAAAAGAGCATAAAGAAAATTACAGGCAACTTCTAATCGACAAAATAGAAGGATTAGTTGAACAAAGAGAGGTAACTATTGGAAAAATTAATACCACCTACTTATTATGTGGAAATGGTAAACCTGTAATTTTCCTGCACGGAGCTGGTGCAGGCGCTGTTACCTGGTATCCATCAATTAGTACTATCTCTAAAAATTTTCAGGTAATAGCACCTGATATAGTTGGATATGGAGAATCTGATAAGCCAGATGC
>Ga0209023_10006581_pt1 | contig 12200 bp, 9 predicted proteins | sample LakOneMetagenome_FD_187468 | JGI IMG/M metagenome (GOLD analysis project Ga0209023, IMG submission 187468) | Freshwater and sediment microbial communities from Lake Erie, Canada (SPAdes) (version 2) | ecosystem: Environmental > Aquatic > Freshwater > Lentic | place: Lake Erie, Canada | collected... | reverse complement strand
GGCCCCGCCATCAGCGTCAGGAACAGGCACGGCAGCACCAGCCAGTGCGCGATGCCGTGCTGCGGCGCGTTTTCGACTTCCCAGCTGCCGACGAACAGATCGAACGCCAGATAATGCACCCAGCCCGCCAGCAACGCGCCGCGCGCTGAAAACAGCAGCGATACACCTTCAAGGCTGCCGAACCCCGCCCCCGCCGGTGCGCCTGGCCCGGCGATCAATGAATGCGCGAGCAGGCTGGCATAACCGCCGCACAGAACAGCCACAACAATGCGCGCACCACGCACCAGCCATTTGCGGTTGAGCGGCGCCAGCACCAGTAGCAGCCAGCCGAGCATGGCAACGCCACTGGCGATGCTGAAGATTTGTTCCAAAGGCATCACATCCGCTCCCCGCTGCCGTCGATGAGCACTTCACGGCGCCCGACATGGTCGGCGGCACCGACATAGCCGTCCTTCTCCATCTGCTCGATCAGCCGCGCGGCATTGTTATAGCCGATCCGCAACTGGCGCTGGATATAGCTCGTCGAGGCCTTCTGACTTTCGGCGACGACGCGAATGGCCTTTTGATACAGATCGGCCTCGTCATCGCCGCTGCCACCGGCATCGAGCCCGAAAACCCCGGGCTCATCATCGGGCTCTTCGGTTACCGCCTCGAGATATTCGGGATGGCCCTGCGTCCGCCAATGATCGGCAACCGCCTCGACTTCCTCGTCGCTGACCAGCGGGCCGTGGACGCGCACCACCTGCTTGCCGCCGGGCATATACAGCATATCGCCCTTGCCGAGCAGTTGCTCGGCGCCCTGCTCGCCCAAAATCGTCCGGCTATCGATCTTGCTCGTCACCGCAAAGCTGATCCGCGTCGGCAGATTGGCCTTGATGACGCCGGTGATGACATCGACCGACGGGCGCTGCGTCGCCATGATCAGATGGATCCCCGCCGCGCGCGCCTTTTGCGCCAGCCGCTGGATCAGGAATTCGACTTCCTTGCCCGCGGTCATCATCAGATCGGCAAGCTCGTCGACCACCACGACAATCAGCGGCAGCGGCTCGAATTCAAGCCGCTCGGTTTCGTAAATCGGCGTCCCCGATTCCTGATCGTAACCGGTATGCACCTTGCGCTCGAACGGCTTGCCGCTGATTTTCGCCTCGCGCACGCGCTGGTTGAACCCCGAAAGCGAGCGCACGTTGATGCTCGCCATCATCCGGTAACGGTCCTCCATCTGCTCGACCGCCCATTTCAACGCGCGGATCGCCTTGGGCGGCTCGGTCACCACCGGCGCCAGCAGATGCGGAATCCCGTCATACACCGAAAGTTCGAGCATCTTGGGGTCGATCATGATCATCCGGCACTGTTCGGGCGTCAGCCGGTAGAGCAGCGACAGGATCATGCAGTTCAACCCGACCGACTTGCCCGATCCCGTCGTGCCGGCGATCAGCAGATGCGGCATCGGCGACAGATCGGCGATCACCGGGTCGCCCGCGATATTCTTGCCGAGCACCAGCGGCAGGCTGGCGTTCTGGTCGTCAAACGCCGCCGAGCCGAGCATTTCGGCGAGATACACCGTCTCGCGGCGCTGGTTGGGCAGTTCGATACCGATGACATTGCGCCCCGCGACCACGGCAACGCGCGCCGACAACGCACTCATCGACCGCGCGATATCGTCCGCCAGCCCGATCACCCGGCTCGCCTTGATCCCTGGCGCGGGTTCAAGTTCGTACATCGTCACCACCGGCCCCGGCCGCACCTCGCCGATGCGTCCTTTGACACCAAAATCCTCGAGCACCGATTCGAGCAGCCGGGCATTCTGTTCGAGCGCCGCCGCATCGATCCGCGTCCCTTGCCCCTTGGGCGCTGCGGTCAGCAGCGCCAGCGCCGGCAGCACATAACGGTCACGCAAATCCAGCCCGGGCTGGCGGTCATTCGCCGCGCGCTTGACCGATGCGGGGGCGGGTTTGGCAGCAACGATATTGGTACGCGGTTTGGCCGCCGTCCCCGCACTGACCGGCTCGTCGTCTTCAATGTCATTGCGCACCACGCGAACACGCGCTGGCGGTGACGATGTTTCGGCTTCGTCTGCGGCCGGCACGCGGCGCAGGCTGTTGAACATCGCAACGCCATCGGCAACCGTAAGCCCCGAGCCCCAGACGAGCAGGCCGAGCGCCGTCAGGCCGAGCAACAGGGCCGTGAGCAGCCCCAACGGCACCTGCGCCAACCAGCCGATTTCGCCCGCAAGCATCGTCAAGCGCGCCGCAATCAGCCCGGTGATGCCGCCAGCCCCCGAAGGAAGCCGCGCATCCGGATCAGGCAAAATGATCCCCAGTGCTGCCGATGCGGCAAGGATGCCGAACAGGCTGGCAAACAGCATACGGCGCCACGGCGTCAGCCCGCGCCCGAAAATCAGCCGAAAGCCGGCAATCGCCACGGGCGGCACGATCGCGGCGGCCGCATAGCCAAATAACTGCAACGCCAGATCGGCAAACCATGCCCCGGGCGCGCCGAGCCAGTTGCCGGCGACGCGGGCTGTCACGGTGTTGAGCGAGGGATCGAGCGCGCTATAGCTCAGCAGTGCCGCCGCCAGCGCCAGTGCCAGCAATACCAGCAGCGCGCCGGTGATGATGCGACCGGTCGTGCGCAGCGCGCCAGCTGCGCGTGCAGCAAGCCCGTCACGCGCGCTGGCTTCGCTGCCCTTGCCACGGCGTGCACCCGCAGCCGAACTCGCCATATTCCTGTCCCCTTGCACCAAATGGAGTGTCCGGACGGTGCAAGCCAGACGATGCCGTGTGGTGCCGAATCGGTCAAGGATGCGCGGTGCGGCTTGCGACGAAAAGCGGCCGGAAGCGATGCTTCCGGCCGAAAGTTGGCAAAGAGTTCACCATGAACCCCGATTGGCGCAGGAACCCCAAGGGCACCCGCACACCACCATTCAAATATCGTGCCAATTGGCGTCATTGGCGCGCAGCCGCCGATCATGCGGCACATTTGCCTGCAATTTAATCATGCAATGCGTGATGCCTAATTTTAAGGCAGTCAAATCGACGCCGGCGCGCCATTGTGCCGCTTCGCAGCCGCGCTGTGCTGCGTTAAGAGGGGGAATGAACAACGATGTCATTATCGTCGGCGGCGGGCTTGTCGGCATGTCGCTGGCACTGGCGCTCGATGCCCACGGGCTTTCGAGTGCGGTTGTCGATGCCGCTGACCTTGATGCGACGCTGGCGCCGGGGTTTGACGGGCGCGCATCGGCAATCGCCAGCGCATCGGCGCGGATGCTGCGTGCGATCGGGCTGGGCGCGGCGCTCGATGATCATGGCTGCGCGATCGATCAGATCCGCGTGACCGATGGACTGTCGCCGCTACACCTGCATTTTGATGCGCGCGTTGACGGTGGCGCCGCCGATCCGCTTGGCTATATGCTGGAAAACCGCTTGCTACGCGTTGCCTTGGCGGCGGCGGCCAAATCGGCAAAGCATGTGTCGGTGTTCGCGCCGGCGCGCACCGTGAGCGTCGAGCGTGAAATCCACGGCGCCACCGTGACATTGACCGATGGCACCGTGCTGCGCGCGCCGCTGGTGATTGCCGCCGATGGCCGGCGCTCGGCGCTGCGCGATGTGGCGGGCATCCGCGTTGCGGCATGGCGCTATCCGCAAACCGCGATCGTCACGATGATCGGCCATGAACGCCCGCATGACAGTGTGGCGTTCGAGCTGTTTTATCCGACGGGGCCGTTCGCGATTCTGCCGCTCAAGGGCGTTGCCGGCGCGCAAAACCGCTCGGCGATTGTCTGGAGCATCGAAAATGCCGATGCGCCGGGCTATACGAAATTGGGGCCGCGCGCGCTCGCCGCCGAAATCGACGCCCGAATCGGCGGCTTTCTCGGCAAGATCGAACTGATCGCGCCGTCGTCGTCGTACCCGCTGGGTTTCCATCATGCCGAAACCTATGTCGCCGACCGGCTGGCGCTGATCGGTGACGCCGCGCACGGAATCCACCCGATTGCCGGCCAGGGGCTCAACATGGGTCTGCGCGACGTCGCAGCGCTGGCGCAAGTGCTCGTCGAAAGCGCGCGGCTCGGGCTCGATTTCGGCGCACCGGCGGTGCTCGCGCGCTACTCGGCGTGGCGGCGTTTCGACAATTCGATGGTCGCGGGGGTTACCGATGCGCTCAACCGGCTGTTTGCCTTGAAGGGCCGCGGCCCGGCGCTCGTCCGCCGCCTCGGCCTCGCCGGGGTTCAGCGCATCGCGCCGCTCAAGGCACGGCTGATGGCCGAAGCGCGCGGCGAGACCGGCGATCTGCCCGCGCTCCTCCACGGCGAACTCGTTTAAGGTTCGATTTCGTCGCGCTCTACACGGTGTTTCGCTGCGATTGAATCACCCGAACCGCTCAATTCAACTGCAATTGACTCCAAGCCAGCCGCAGGCCCGTGACACATTTTCGCGCCCGTAGGATTTCAAGCGCGACAAGGCCCACGGCCAGGCGCGACTTTCTATCCCATGGCCCAGCGTCGCACTTGACAAAATAAACCCAATTGGTTATAATCCATCCTCAATTACACCCGACGCCTTCGCCGATACAGCTCTTTGATATTGTAGAATATTTCTCATGCAGTCCGCGCCCTGGCGGTGCGCGGCGACGCCGATTCGTCGCCCCAAGCGTCCCGATCAAGCCTGCGCCCCACCCGCCAGACGTCGCGCAAAATTTGTGCAAAAAATTGCCGGTTTTGACGATCCTGATCCCAAAGTGCCGACGGCGTTCAATCCACACCCGCGTCGCGCGCACCAAATACTTTGGCAACGCCGCCATGTTCAAGCAACAGCGTCCGCAATCGCTCCCAACCGATCGCGCGGGTAATTTCGCGCATCGCGAAATACGGGATCATCGCCACGCCGAAGATCACACTGGCGACCATCGCCGCCTGCAACTTGCTGCTGTCAGCGCTCAAAATCGTCGCCAGCGGTTCGTGATGAAACAGCGCGACCAGTGTCTCTTCGATGAAATGAAACAGGATGAAGAACCCCGAAAATGCCACCGATTTGGCGAGCACCGAAGCCAGCAGCGGCCGCTCGTCGGAAAACGAGCCCAGCTTCATCCAGTTGCCGATCAGAATGACCTTGGCAAAAATCAGCGCGTTGAGCGCCGCGACCCCGAACCGGATCAGATCGTCACTATGCTTGGCGAGCAGAATATTGCCGTAAAGCCGCAACATGCCGAACAACAGGAACAAATAGAGAAACGCCCAAAACAGCGCGATCATCTCGTGCTTGAATTTTTCCTTGCGGCTGGGCGCTTCACCGGTTTCACTCATCGTCGCCGCTCCTTGCCGATGTCGACTAATCACAAATTTCGCGGGCTTCGCTGATCAGCATGATCGGAATGCCGTTGCGTATGGGATAGGCCAGTTTGGCGCTGTCCGAAACCAGTTCCTGCGCGTCGCGGTCATACCGCAACGGTGTCCGCGTCAGCGGGCAAACGAGGATCTCGAGCAACCTTGGATCCAAGTCGGGTACGCTATTGTCGGTCATTGGATACTTGGCCCGTCGCCATCATCGCGCGCGCCAAACCCCTGGGCAAACGTCATCAACGCCGTCAATGTCGCGGCGCGCGACGGCAGATCGGCGGCCTCCAAAATCGCCTGCTTTTCGGCCGGCTCGAACGGGCACACCGCCGCCAGCGTCGAAATCAGCGATTCGTCGTCGGCACCGCTCACCGCGTCCCAATCGGCACTCAATCCCGTGGCATCGAGATAGCTGCGCAGCGTCTCTTCAAGCGCCGCGCGCGCAACGGCATTGACCGCAACCGGCTCGCCTGTATCGGCAGTAAAGCCGGCATAATCGGCGACCACCTGCCGATACGGCGTCACCACTTGCAACTCGCGCGCCACCTTGAAGCGCCGCAGTCCGGTCAATTCGATGAGCATCCGGCCATCGTCGGTTTCGGCGCATTCGGTGACGCGGCCGATGCAGCCGACATCAAACAGTGCCGGCGAGCGCCCGCGTTCTTCGGCAACGCGCGGCTGCAACATGCCGATGAGCTTCTCACCCGCCATCGCGTCGCGCACCATCTCGAGATAACGCGGCTCGAAAATGTTGAGCGGCATCACACCGCGCGGCAGCAGCACCACTCCGGCGAGTGGAAACACCGGAATCACCTTGGGCAGGGCATCAAGATCGGTCATGAAAACAGCAAGGTCGAAAGCTTGCGCCGCGTCGCCACAACCCAGGGATCGCTCAGCCCGACCGCCTCGAACAGCGTCAGCAACCGCGCGCGCGCCGCGCCGTCGCTCCAGCCCGCATCGCGGCGAATGCTCTCGAGCAGCGCCTCGGCGGCCCCATCGCGGTCGCCGCGTGCCATCAAGCCGCCGGCAAGTTCGATGCGCAACGCGTGGTCGTCAGGGTTCGCCGCAACCTTTGCCCCCAGCCCCGCGAGATCGGCCACCGGTGTCGCCTGTTCAGCGAGCGCCAGCGCTGCGCGCGCCTGCGCCAATGTCGCGTGTTTGGCATCCGCCGGCAGCGCCGCAAGCGCCGCGCGCGCACCGTCAAGGTCACCCAAGGCGACGCGCGCCCGCGCTAGCCCCGCCGTGAATTCGACACGGTCGGGCACTTCGGCGGCCAGCGCCGCAAACATCTGTTCGGCTTGCGGCGCCGCGCCCTCGGCAAGTGCCTCGGCCGCGGCCTGCGCCAACGCCTCGATCTGTGCCGCCGCATCGGCTTCGGCCGGCGCTGCAGGAACCCCGGCAAGCAGCTTGTCGATAAATGCCTTGAGTTCGCGCTCGCCCAGCGCACCGGCGAAGCCGTCAACCGGCTGGCCCTTCAAAAACGCATAGACCGTCGGAATCGATTCGATGCGGAACTGGCTGGCGAGCGATTGATTCTTGTCGACATCGATCTTGACCAATTTCACGCGCGGCGCATAACCCGCAATGACGCGTTCGAGCAGCGGCGTCAGCGTCTTGCACGGTCCGCACCATTCGGCCCAGAAATCGACCAGCACCAGCGCCGTCATCGACGCATCGACGACATCCGTCTTGAACGCCGCGATACTGGCGCGTTCGGACTGACTGGTGGCAAGGCTGGCCATGATGGGCTCCGTTGAAGCAAAGTGCAGCGCCGCATATGGGGCCGAACCCCCGGCTTTGCCAACCCGCTTCGACGATCGTGGTGCCGCCGCCAAAGCCCGTGCCGCAACGATTCATAACTCAATTCGGCACGCGCCGGCATTTTTGCGCTTGCACAGCCGGCGCGCTCTGCCTATTACCCGGCCTCCCGAACGGCCAGCACCGCTGCCGTTCCGCCGAGCGGGCGTAGCTCAGGGGTAGAGCACGACCTTGCCAAGGTCGGGGTCGAGGGTTCGAATCCCTTCGCCCGCTCCAGTTTTCAACCGACCGAACTGACAACTGTCGCTGCCGCGTATGCGGTTGCGGTATGCCGTGCCCTGCTTTGCCGATGGCCTTCTGCCCGCTACAACGGTGCGAACCGGGCGCTTGCGGCCGCGCGTGACGAGTGAGGGCGGAGATAGTTGATGACAGAGCCGGCGTTCGAACAGGTCCGCTATGACAAGCCTTCACCGCGTGTGGCGCGCATCACACTGGCGGGCGCTGACCGTCACAATGCGCAGGGCGCCAAGATGCTCTACGAGATCAACGACGCCTTCGACCGGGCGATGTACGATGACGATGTTCGCGTGGTGATCCTCGCCGCCGACGGCAAGAATTTTTCGTCGGGGCATGACCTTGGCGACGCCTCGAAAATCGGTGACCATCACGCGCCGATCTTTGGCAGCGGTGGCTATGCAGCGCCGGGCCCGCAAGGCCATTTGTCGAAGGAGCAGGAAATCTATCTGGGCATGTGCTGGCGCTGGCGCAACCTGCCCAAACCCGTCATTGCGCAGGTGCAGGGCAAAGCGATCGCCGGCGCGCTGATGTTGATCTGGCCGTGCGACATCATCATTGCCAGCGAGGATGCCGAGTTTTCCGACCCCGTCGTCGCTTTCGGGATGAATGGCGTCGAATATTTCGTTCATGCCTATGAAGTCGGCCACCGCAAGGCCAAGCAAATGCTGTTCACCGGCGAATCGATCGGCGCGGCCGAAGCCAAGTCGCTTGGCATGGTCAACGAAGTCGTCGCTCTCGCCGAACTGCCCGATTTCACACTCGAAATGGCGGTAAAAATCGCCGAGCGTCCGATGGTCGGCCTCAAAATGGCAAAGATGAGCGTAAACCAGTCGCTCGATGCGCAGGGCCTGTGGACCGCGATCCAGTCGGCATTCAACTTGCATCATTTTGGCCACGCCAACAACAGCGTACTCTATGGGCAAATCATTGATCCCGCAGGCCTCGATATCGTGCGCGCTCAGGCCCGCGCCGTCAAACCGCAGACGTGATTCCTACCGTTGCAGCATTGCTGTGGCACGTAAGAGCTTGTGCTCAAGCAATAAAGCGGTTGCCGCTGTGATGCGTTGTGGTTAAACAAATTGACGGAGGGTTAACTCGCGCGTAGCGGGAAACGGGGTTAGAAGATGAGTTTGGGATCGTTTTGGGTAAAGCAAGACGGCGAAATGCCGTTGCCATTAAAGATGCGCTTTGATCGGATAAGCTGCCACACAATTCAATTCAGATGCAGCGCTTGAATGTGCAAGACTGTGGCGATTGCGCGCAAACACAATTTCCCGCTTTGCGAATCGGTGCAATTGCGTAAGAGTGCGATTCGCTTAGTTTTTCTGTCATACGGTTGATTCAGGGAAAAGAATGTCAGTTGAAGCGAATCCCGGTGCGCAAGCTGGCAATCCACTCACTGTGGGGATCATCGGTGGCGGCCCCGCCGGGCTGACGGCGGCGTATGAATTGCAGAAGCGCGGCAATGGCCGTGTGACGCCGATCGTTGTCGAGGCGTCGCGTCAGGTTGGCGGCATTTCGCGCACCGAAAGCTACAAGGGCTACCGCTTTGACATCGGCGGCCACCGCTTCTTTACAAAGGTTGGTGAGGTCGACGAGTTGTGGCACGAAGTCCTTGGTGACAAGTTCGTCAAACGCCCGCGGATGAGCCGTATTTATTATCAGGGCAAATATTACGCCTACCCACTCAAGATCTTCAACGCGCTGTCCAATATGGGGCCGGTCGAGTCGCTGCGTACCATGGCGAGCTACGCCTATTGGCAAGTTTTCCCGCACCGTGAGGAAGAAAACTTCGAGCAATGGGTCACCAACCGCTTTGGCGGCCGGCTTTTCGACCATTTCTTCCGCTCGTACACCGAAAAGGTCTGGGGCATTCCGTGCACCGAAATCCGCGCCGACTGGGCCGCACAGCGCATCCAGAATCTTTCGCTCGTCAAAGCCGTGCTCAACGCTGTCACCGGTGCCAATGACACCGCGAGTCTGATCGAAGAGTTCAACTATCCGCCGCTCGGCCCCGGCCAGATGTGGGAAGCGTTCGCCGAATCGGTGGTTGCCAAGGGCGGCGAAGTCCGTATGCAGACCGCCGCGACCAAATTATTCCGCACCGGCCAACACATCGACGCGATCGAACTCAAAGATTGGTCGAATCCCGATGATGTCAAACTGACGCGACTCGAAGCTGATCAGTTCATCAACTCGATGCCGATCATTGAACTCATCGCGGCGATGGACCCGCCAGCGCCCGAACCGATCCAGGCCGCCGCCAAGAAACTCAAATATCGCGACTTTCTGGTTGTCGCGCTGGTGCTTGATATCCCCGATCCGTTCCCCGACAACTGGATCTATATCCACAGCCCCGAAGTCAGCGTCGGGCGCATCCAGAATTTCAGGTCGTGGTCCGAAGCGATGGTGCCCGATCCCAACCACGCCAGTATCGGCATGGAACTGTTCTGCCACGAGGGTGACGGCCTGTGGAACAGCACCGATGCCGAACTCATCGCGCAGGCCGGCCGCGAACTCGAATTTCTCGGTCTTGCCAAATCCTCGTCGATCATCGACGGCACCGTTATCCGGCAACCCAAGGCCTATCCGGTCTATGACGGCGATTATCGCGAAGCGGTTGATACGCTCGCCGAATGGATCAACGGCTTCGATAATCTGCAAACGGTTGGCCGCAACGGTATGCACCGCTATAATAACCAAGACCATTCGATGCTGACAGCGATGCTCGCAGCGCGTATCATCCTTGGCGAAAAGCACGACATCTGGAATGTAAATGTCGAACGCTCGTACCACGAAGAATTCACGGTCGAAAAGGCCCGCAAGCCCGAGCTCCGGCTCGAGGCCGCCGAGTAGCCCGGTGGCCGGCAGCCACTCCCGCACGCTGGCCATCGTCATTCCGGCGTATAACGCAGAATCAACGCTCGGCGATTGCCTCGCCGCAATCGCCGCGAGCGAGCGCCAGCCCGACGAACTCATCCTCTACGACGATGGCTCAACCGATAGCACTGGCGCGATGGCGCGCGCCGCTGGCGCCATCGTGCTGCGTAATGACGGCCCGCCCGGCGGCCCCGCAATCGGGCGCAACGCCGGCGTCAAAGTCGCCAAATCCGAACTCATCGTCTTTGTCGATGCCGATGTCTCGATCCACCCGACAGCGCTCGACCGGCTCGAAGCGGCGTTCACTGCCGATCCCAAGATCGTCGCGGCATTCGGATCGTACGATGACCGCCCGCGCTCGAAGCGCTCGGCGGCACTTTATGCCAATCTCCGCCACCATTTCGTCCATCAGGGCGGCGACCGCCGCGCGACAACCTTCTGGGCTGGCCTTGGCGCGATCAAGGCCGAAACCTTTCGCGCCATCGGTGGCTTCGACACACGCTACGCGCGTCCAAGCATCGAAGATATTGAACTCGGCGTCCGCCTAAACCAGGCGGGCTACACAATCGCGCTGGTCCCCGAAGCGCTCGGCAAACACTGCAAGGACTGGGGCAAGCGCCAGCTCTGGCGCACTGATATTCTCAGCCGAGCAGTGCCGTGGACGCAACTCATCGCCGCTGGCCGCACCCAGGGCAGCGAACTCAATCTGGTCGGCACCGAACGTCTCAAATCGGTGCTGGCGCATCTGTGCTGGCTGTTGCCGTTGGCAACGCTCGTGCTCCACAGCAAGTTGCTGGCACTTGCCACGGTCGTTGCGGGGCTTGGCTATATCTGGCTCAACCGCAACTTTCTGGCGTTGCTCTATCGCACTGGCGGCATGAAAACGATGGTGCTCGGGCTTGGGCTACACTGGCTATACCATTGCTACGCCAGCGTCACCTTTGTGCTGGTCATGCTGCGCCAGCGCTTCCTTTCGCCGTCTTCATCGGCGAACGCCGCGCCAGCCATAAACCCAATGCCACCACCGGTACGACCCAGATAATCCGGCTCTGGTAGCGGTCGGTCAGCCCCGACAGCGTCCCGGTCACCACTGCATTGGCGACCAACCCCGCGAACACCAGCCGCAAAGTTCCCGCTTCGGCAAAACTCAGGCTGCGCAAAATCGACAAAAGATAGATCAGCGTCAGCACAATCCCGGCATAGATCATCACCACCGCTGCCGGCCGCACGTCGAACGGCTCAACCCCGCGATCCATCCCGAAGCTGCCGTCGGCCCTGCGTACGATCGCATAGGCAAAGCTGTTATCCGCAAGCCCGAAACGGAAAAACTGCTGCACCGAATTGGACGCCGCCGCCTTGATCTGCACCCAGGGATACGCCAACGTGGCGGCGCGCACGATCGTCATCTCCTCGGCGCGCACCGCCTCCATCTGCGCAGGTGTCGCGGTTTCCATCAGGCCGTTTTTGGCAAACAGCAATTCAGGTCCCAAATGCCCGGTCGCTTCGAAAAATGGACACACCGCCCAGCGCTTTTCGGCGCACGTCGCTTCAAGATACCATTTCCCCGGGCCATCATCGATTGACCGCGCCAGCGCAAACGGCAGCCGTTTGGGCGCGACACTAGCCGACCCGAAACCGACCATCGACAGCGCTATCACCAATCCCACCCCCGTCACCAGCGGCAGCACCACCCAAAACGCGCGCGTCCATGACCAACGCGCAATTCCACGCCAATGCTCGTAACCGATCTCGGTCAGCGCCGCGGCGGTGATCAGCCCGATGATCGGAATATGGCTGGCGTGTGCCGCGACGGCGAACGCCACCACAGCCGCCACCAGCAACCGCGCGACAAAATGCTGGCGCTCGGTAAACGTCAAAATTGCCATGCCCAGCACTGCCGCACCGGCGAGCACATCAGGCATCGCATAGCTGACAA
>Ga0209023_10006579_pt1 | contig 12202 bp, 8 predicted proteins | sample LakOneMetagenome_FD_187468 | JGI IMG/M metagenome (GOLD analysis project Ga0209023, IMG submission 187468) | Freshwater and sediment microbial communities from Lake Erie, Canada (SPAdes) (version 2) | ecosystem: Environmental > Aquatic > Freshwater > Lentic | place: Lake Erie, Canada | collected... | reverse complement strand
ACTCCCGGTCTCGGAGGACGCCCAGTTCTTCCTGCGAAGCCTCGTGGAGCCCGATCCAGAGGATCGACCGATCAACAGTCGGCTCGCGCTTGCGGAGCTAGAGAAGCTGTTGCTGTGGGTTCCGTCGGCGCAGGCGGTGGTGCGGAGGCGTCTGTCGCTCCACCTGACGCGAAACGTACTCCAGCAGGTCCAGGGCTTGGCCGACGCCGACGACGAGGCGGAAGCCAGGCGCTTCGTCAAGGACGATCTGGCCGAAGAAGTGGGTGGTACGACCGTCCCGCCGGACCCCGGTCGAGTCGGCTCGCAGGCGTACGACCTCGTGGGGGGCGAGCTCTCCTACCGGGCCGTTGTCGACGACCGGGGAGCGCCGAGACTTACGGTCGTTAGCGCCCGGCGGCTTCCACTCAGCGCGCTGGAACGCAAGCGGGAGGCAGCCATGATCCTCGAGCACGATCTCGTGTTCGAGGGCAGCTGGGACGCCCAGCAGCGCGACCTCGACTTCTTCATCGAGGCGCAGGCGGCGCACGAGGCGGAGGTTCGGCGCCTCGAAGTTGAGGCCGCCGAGCAGGCCCTCTTTGACCGCTGGTCCAACATCCTCGACGCGAAGGAAGACCTCGAGAAGATCCTTGAGAGTCCCCTGTCGTATCGGGGGTTTGTCGAGGATCGTGGGGAGGTCACGTTCCTGCTGTCAAAGCCTGCCGACGAGAACCTCCTAGAGCAGACCCGCCGCGTGCCGACTGGGTCCGGAGCGGTGCTCGGGACCATCGTTGATGTCGCGGAGGACAGCGTCACACTTGTCATAGAGCGCGGCCGCACCTCGTCGCTACCCCAGAACGGGCAGCTCCTCATCGACCGTGGCGCGTCACGGAGCGCGCTTGAACGGCAGCGCCGCGCATTGCAGGCTGTGCGAGACGCGACAGGGATTCGAGCGGACCTGGGATCCCTGCTTCTTCGGCCGCAGGAGGCGCCGCCGGCGAGACCAGTCGAGGTCCAGGAGTTCATCCAAGACTTGGACGAACCCAAGCAAAAAGCCGTCTCGAGTGCTCTGGGGTCGCCCGACTTCACACTCGTCCAAGGTCCGCCCGGGACCGGCAAGACGACCTTCATCGCAGAGCTCATTTGCCAGCTCAAGCTGCGCACTCCTGGCGCCCGGATCCTGCTTTCGTCGCAGACCCACGTAGCAGTCGACAACGCTGCGATCAGGCTCTCGACCTTGCGACCAGACCTTCGCATCGTCCGGCTTGGACGGACCGAGAAGATCGACCCCGAGGCCGCGCACCTCACGATCCCGGCGCAGCTCGCCCGGTGGCGGCACGATGTGACAGCCCGGGCCAATGCGTTCCTTGAAACATGGTCGAGTGAGCACGGCATTGAGCGGGAGGCAGTCCAGGCCTACGCCGACGCTGCGGAGCTGGCTCTCGTCGAAAAGGACGCCCACCGCGTTCAAGGCCGACTCACCGACCTTGAGTCGGAGGAGACGCAGATCCTTGAGCGCCTGACCGACCCAGAAGCGAGCGACGTCTCGGCCGGCGACACAACGGGGGATCTGGTCCGCGACGAGCAGGATGAACTTCGCGGCATCGAGGACGAGCGGAACGAGAAGGCGGACCAGCTCGCCGAGCTGTCGAGGCGCCGAGACGAGCTTCGGGGAAGCCTCCAGGAGCGCGGCGTCAGCGTCCCCGACGACCCTTCCGAGCTGCCGGACATCCTCGCCGCCCATTTCACGGTCGCTGCTGACGAGCTCGAGCGGTTCCGCGAACTGATCGCGTTGAGGGACGAATGGTTGCTTCGGTTCGGACAAGGGCGCGATTTCGAGCGCGCACTCCTGAGTACCGCCGACGTCGTGGCCGGGACATGCGTCGGGCTTGCTTCGGCGCTCGGTGATGATGCGGCTTTTGATCTTGCGATCGTCGACGAGGCCTCGAAGGCCACGCCGACCGAGGCCTTGATTCCCATGGTGCGTAGCCAGCGTTGGGTACTCGTTGGCGACGACAAGCAGTTGCCGCCGTTTCAAGACACGGCGCTCCGGGATACCGAGCTCCTCGAACGGAACGGCCTGACACCGGACGATCTCCGCCAGACGCTGTTCGACCGGCTCGTTCAGGAACTTCCGGACGACCGGAAGGTCGCGCTCACTTGCCAGCATCGAATGCTCGCTCCGATCGGGCAGCTCGTGAGCGAGTGCTTCTACGACGGCGTTCTCACGAGCTCGCGTGGAAGCGAGTCGGAGTTTGAGGCGGTGCGGCGCACGTTCCCCACTCCCGTGACTTGGCTGTCCACGAGCGAGATGCCCGACCGAGGTGAGCAACAGGTCGGCACCACCTATTGGAACGGCCGGGAGGTGAAGCTGATCGAGCAGTATCTAAACGCTCTGCAGTTCTACGCCGACGCGAAGGGGGAACGGCTGAACGTCGGGGTGATCACCGGGTACTCAGAGCAGGCGTCACGTCTCCGAAGGACGGTGCGACCCCAGCTGGACAAGTGGAGCCAGCTCCATATCGACATCCATGCAGTCGACTCGTTTCAGGGCCAAGAGCGGGACGTGATCATCTACTCGGTCACCAGGTCGAACAAGCAGGGGGCGCTTGGCTTCTTGAGGGTTACGGAGCGCCTCAACGTCGCTCTGAGTCGCGGACGAGAGGCGTTGGTCATCGTCGGAGATGCGGCCTTCTGCGATTCGGCCGAAGGCGGGCGAACGCCGTTCCGGTCCGTCCTTCGCCACATTCGGCAGACAGAGGGATGCATCCTGGAAGGTGCCAATGCAGACTGACGCCGAACTCGTCAGGCGCTTGGCGCAGGATCGCCCGGGCTACGAGCTCGTCTCGTACCGCGACGTGGCGCTCCCTCTCTTCCAGGTCACGATTCAAGTGCTCGTCTTGGAGGAGAAGGCGATCCCGCCCATCCAGGAGTTCGTTCTGCGGTCCGTAGGGAAAGGGCTTGGCGACCTCGGCTCGATCGCCGGTGTCCTCGGACTCGACGAACACCTCGTCCGCACATCTGCGCTCGACCTGATGGGCTCGGATGACCTGGTCCTAAAGGGAGATGGCGACTCGAGTCGGCTATCCCTTGCACTGACGAACAAGGGCGCAAAGACCGCTTCGACAGCCGAACAGACGCAGGCGATCGAGACCGAGTTGGTCGTCTACGTGGATGGCCTCACTCGCCAAGTGGTCTCGGTCACCGGCAAAGGGCTACGTGCCTTCCCACTCGGCCAAGCAGAGAACCGTGGGCTAGTCCCGATTCCGCCTCACCCTCGAAAGAAGCCCGAGCTCACCGAGGTGCCATTCGAGAGCGTCAACGCGATCATCGCTTCGGAACGGGCGGGCCGGCGGGCTCGGCGAGAGCTCATCGGAGTCGTTGGCCTAGGCAAGACCCGTCGGATGGCTCGCCAGGGTCTCGCCCTGGCATTTCGGTCGGAGAGCAGCGGCGAACTCCAGGTCAACCTAGTCGTCGACGGCAAGCTCAGCGACATGCACGACGCTGCGCTGAGCAGATCGCAACGGTTCTCCAAGGGTCGCCTCAGCCCGACAACCTGGACGCCTGCTCTGTCAGTCATTGCGGAGGAGCTTCCCGAAGAGGTCATCGCGCAAGCCCCGCCAGTGGCGACGACCGAAGTGCTTGCGCTTGAGCGGGACGAGATCGTCTATGAGCAGCGACGGCTGCGAACCGCAGGCGAGCCCGGGACGCAGGATGAGCTTGAAGCGCTGCGACAGTTGCTTGCTGAGAAGGAGCAACGCGAGAAGTACCTGCTGGAGCAGATCGCGGCCTATTCCGTCCGCCACGTTCCTGTCTACGAGCACGCCGAATACTTGGACCGAGCGCTTCGGGAGGCAAGTTCGCGCGTCATGATCATCTCACCGTGGATCAAGGGCGACGTGGTCGACAGCGCCATGCTCTCACGGTTTCGGAAGCTGCTCGACCGTGACCGAGAACTCTGGATCGGATATGGGTTCGGCAACGAGAAGCCGGAACGCTCCCCGAGGAGCGAGCAGGCCAAGAAGCGGGCGTTGAACGAGCTTCGGCGGATGGCTGAGCAGTACCCCCGCTTCCACTTCGCGCGCCTCGGAGACACACACGCGAAGGTGCTGATCTGCGACTCCCGCTTCGCAGTTGTGGGTTCGTTCAACTGGCTCTCGTTCAAGGGCGACCCGAGCCTGAACTTTCGGGACGAGCGCAGCATGTACGTCGGGATCCCCGAGACGGTGAACGACGTGTTCGACTCGTACAGCGCGCGGTTTGAGTCGGAGTAGCCGCGCCCACGCTGCAGACCTTCTGCCTGGAACGTAGTGCCGCGGCCTTGTCGACGAGCGCCGTCAGGGTCGAGCGCGGGCTGGTCGGCGGCGTGGAGGTCTCGGATGCCGGCGTGATCACGCACTCCGGCGTAGGCTTCAACGCGGGGGTTTGGCAGGTGAGGCCGGGGGCCGCGCAGGCGCTTGGTACGGACTCGCCCCACGAGTGCCGCCCAGCGTCCTGAGCACCGCCGCGCGAGTCGCGGTTCCAGCCACTGGGCCACGTGTGGTTGACGGGAAGTTCCCCCACGGCGCGTCGCCGGGGCGCACCAAGCGGGCGGGGGACAGGCCTGACGAATGCAGACCTTCTAGTCGCCGGTCTTGGACTAGCGCGGAGCGGCGGGTGCCGACCACCAACTGGCGCCTATGGCCTCCAGTACTCCGGTTCGAGCGAGACGGCCGATGGCGCCCGCGAGGTCCGATCCATCGGCTGCGTAGGGGGCGGCGATGACGAGCCGCTCGCTCCCGACGGCGCCCGACGTGTCGAAGCGGCGGTACCGGTCCTCGGTGACCATCTCGCGCAGTTCAGCCAGATCTTGCTCGCGGCCGCCGCGATCTTCGGTGTCCAGATCTGCGATGGCGTGCTCACCGGCTTGCCAGTTGCCGTCGCCGACGAGTACGAGCGACAGGTATTGATCGAGGGGCCGAGCGGCTCGCGGAGCTTTCCGTGGCTTCTGTGAAGCGATCGGCGTGGGCGGCCTCTGGATAAGCGTATGAGTGGTCTCGCCGCACAGGTCAGCGAGCGCGGAAATCGCATCGATCATCGTCTCAACTGCGATCTCAGTGGCAAGGGCCGAGGCGAGGGTGCCGCCGTAGATGCGCTTGAGGTAGTGCGCGAGTTCGGGCTCGTCGCGGAGTGCTGGGTCGGAGACGGCTTCGACCATGTGCCAGTACTCCGTGGTGCTCGAGCGCGCCGCGCGGGCGGCGGCCACCGCTGAGCGGCGTACTGGACCGGAGGCCTCGCCGGCATCGTCGGCGTCAGCCGCAAACTCCCGGGCGCACGCGTCGAGCGCTGCGGCGGTTAGCTTTGCCCTCGGGCGCTTCAGCCAGGCCGTGACTTGCAGGCCCTGGGAGATGAACCGAAACAGCCCGCCCAGCGCGTCCCCGGAGTCCTCAGCGGTTTGGAGGTCGGAGATCCAGGTCTCGTACCAGTCGAGCAGCGTTGGCTCGGAGAACGCTGGAGGGTTAGCGAGAGCTTGCTCGGCAGCATGGGCGAGCACGACACCGAACTTGACGAGCCGCAGGTCCACCTTGTCGAAGTCGAGCTCACGCCGCTTGATCGGCACCGCCGCGTGCTGTGTGAAGTGGTCGAACCCTGCGATGGTCAGAACACCGGATTCGGCGGCGAAGATAGCCGGCTCGACCAGTTCTCCTGGGTACTCGCCCCAGCTCGGGCCGCCAGCAACCCAGAAGCGATGCGAAGGCGAGGAGCCCGCAACGAGGTCGTCGGATCCGTGCTCGAGCGCGCCTCTGAGCTCAGAGCAACAGCGGTGGATGACGCCTTGCGCCGCCCGCAGCGCGACGAAGGCGCTTTCCGCTGAGGGCAGGTTCTCGACCGACTCGAGCCACTCCTCCCACGGGTAGATCTCGTCGCCCGTGTCCCACAGGTTGGCCAGTGGGACACCCCTGATCGCGCGGGCCGCGGCGCCCCAGTCCGGCTGTGTGCCCGATGGCAGCGTGAGGGTCATCGTCACCATGTCTGCGCCCATGAGCCTGAGTCTCCCAACATCGGTTCGCTGACGAGGACGGGCGAGCCCTGACTGGCTCGATGGGACACGGACGCAGGTCAGTGCCCCGTGCGGCCGTCCTTGCGGAACCCGTCCCGACATCGCCAGCGCGACGATCCGTCGTGGCAACCAGGTAAGAAGCAACGATCTTGGATCCAATGAAGGGCCGGAGACTCAGTGACGAATGTGTCGGCAAGCGCAAGCGGTTGGGACGAAGTTGAGGCGGGTGTCCGCGCAGCGTTGGCGGAAGCGGGACTCGACCAAATCGCCGAGCAGGTTGATGCGAGCCAGCCGTCGGAGGAGTCGCCTACGTCGGCTCGCTCGTCTGCTCGGGGTCGAGCGTTGGCACTGCTTGACGCGGTCCAGCGAGCTGCGGCTACGCGCTCTGCGCTGGAGGTAGGGCTGGTTGAACTCGTCACGCAGCAAAGGGAGGTTGAGCAGTACGACTTTGCAGACGACCTGGGTGAGCTAGTGCCACGTACCAGTTTCGACAGCAGCGACTTGGCCGCGGTCACAACTGGGATCGTGTCGCTCCGGCAAGACCTGGACGCATAGCGATGCCGCTGCCATCTCGCGCGCAAGTGCAGGCGCAGGTGTCCGCGCTGCTTGGTCCACTCGCGTCTGTTCAGGCGTCCTACGCCCGGGGCGCCAAGGCTCATGATCTCTACGAGGCGGTCGTGCTCGTCACCGTCATGAGAATCGCCGACCTGGAGGGCTGGGCTGTCTCATTGGAGGACACTGGTGGGAGACCGGCATCCAGTCTCCTCCTCCGCAAAGCTCCGGGTCGGCTTGCTCATCCGTCAGCCAACTTCACGCATGTGGTGCTTCGGAAGGAGGATCGCGCCGCCCTCGAGGTCCACCTCGGGATCAAGGTCGAGGGGCGGAGCGGAGTGCTGCACGAATGCGACGTGGCCATCCTGCCTCGACGTGTGGCCCATGAGTGCCGTGACGCAGCGAACCCGCGAGATCCCAAGCGGGGCGAGATCCTTTGGGTCGCCGAGGCGAAGTTCATCGCGTCCGCCAGTGTCCCGCTCGGGTACGCACGCGGATTGTTGGGACTCGCTGTGGAGGCGCAAGTCTTCTCGCAAACGCCGTCTCTCGCGCTCGTGTGCACACAGGACGGCGCCAACTCACGAGCCGTGTTGAACCAGTACGGACAGGATCTAGTCTCCACGCCCCCGACCGCAGCCGGGACCGTCGACATCGGCCAGCTCGTGGCGTGCGTGCAGTCGGTTCTGCGCTCGGCGCCTTAGCTCGGCGTCGCAAACTGCGCCGCCGGCTCTGCTCTCGTGCCCGGGCCACAGCCCGCAGAAGCCGACCATCGGCCAGATTCGAGATGCTCGGCAACGCAGGTTCGCCGATTATATGGTGATCTGACCTGGTTGAAATGTGCCGAGGGACCCGTACAGTCACGCGTGATGACTGAGCGTGAGCGGCAACTGGCGCGTTGGCGTGCTGAGTTCCGGCACCTGGCCGGCCTGACCCCGGAGGAGTACCTCGCTCGCTGGAATGTCGGCGAGTACTCGGACGGCTGGGAGGAGAACACCTGGGGGATGTGGGCTCGTGCCCTGCTCGACCCCACTGACCCCGGCCTCGCACGGGTCCTCGGCGAGCTCCCAGGCGGCGAGATGGTCGATCCGTTGGAACTTGAAGCGATCCTCACTCCGGAACAGCTCGCCCGGCACAGCGAACTGCTCGGCGAGTATGGAACGCAGGACCCAGTGGCGCCCTGGCTTCGCGGTGTCGCGGGGGCGTAGCCGCGACAGCCGCGTGCGCTTCGCTCGGAGTTACGCGTTGAGCGTTCGTTGACTTGGGCCGCGCTCGCGTCGTCGGGTAGCTGGTTTCCATGCAGAGCGACGGTCAGCGGACCGCTTGCCGGCGCGGGCCGGAGGCGTTGCAGGGGTAGAGCGCCTAGCGAGTGCGCGCAAGGTCGCGCCTGGTCTCAGCAGCCATTGTCGAAGCCTGGATCGCGCCAGCCCGCACGACCAGAGTCATGTTCTCCGCGCTGTCGTCGAGCTCGTCTCGCTTCCACATCTGAAGCCAGACCTCCGGGGTGTAGCCAGTCACGCCCTCGAACTCTTCGCGCAGTTCCGGCAGCTCGCCGACCTCGGGCAGAGCGAGCGACACGCGGGGTTCACCGTTGACCCGGCGCTGGTAGGCCTCCAGTGCGGGCAGCGGGATGCGGATCTTCCGCTCGGACAGGCGGATCGCCTTTAGCTTGCCGGCGCGAATGAGCTTGCGTACTCCGTCCGCGGTCATGCCGATCCGGTCACCCGCTTCGGCAGCCGTGAGAAACGTCGGCTTCGGGATCTCGATCGTCTCGGTCATGGAGTGAGTCATACCACGCGTAGTCTCGTTAGTCTTGATCCTCTCGTTAGTCTCGCAAGGGATCGGCGTCTTGCAGGCAACTGCAATCAGGCTCGGCGGAGCGGGTGATCCTGGAGCCGCTCACCTCGCCGACCTCCGGGCTACGGTCGTCTCGTGCTCGTCGCAACGCCACGCCTGATCGTCGCCGCGGTGGTGATCTGCGTTCTGTGGGCTGCCGTTGGGTGGCCCTGGTGGGCGCCGGCGATCGTCTTCTCGGCCGCGCTGATTGCAGGCGAGTTGTGGGCCCGCAGACGCCGGGGCCGCCGCGACGCGGAGGGGCGGCATGAGGCCAAGCCGCGCAAGGTCGGGGCACTGAAGGGCCAGATCGTCATCGGTCCCAGGTTCGATGGAGTGCCGGATGGGTTCGAGGAGCACCTCGAGCGGACCGACTCCCAGTTCGATCTTGAGCAGTTCCCCGGTCCAGAGCTCGGCGATCCATGGGAGGCCCGTTGGAGCGAGCAGCCGGTGGGCGCCGGGCCGAACCCGTACGGGGCTGATCGCTGGCAGGAGCGCGCCGCCTGGGATCGTGGCTACCGCTACGCCGCCGCCGAGGGTGAGCGTCAGCTGGCCGCCGCGCGCGGAGCGCTCCACGTGGAGCGCCGACGCCGGGGAGCCGCCGAGCAGGTCAACTTCGGGAAGAGCGCCCGCATTCAGGAGCTCGAGCGTCTGTTGGGTCGTCGCCCAGGGATGACCGCAGAGGAGTTCGAGCAGCACCTCGAGCGTCTCAAGGGCGAGCCGGGGCAGGCGTGATGCTGCGCCCGCGGTGTCGATCCGTCGGGCCGCCGGATCGGCTATCAGTGGCACCGCGGGTTCCGGTACCGGTCCGGGCTTAGGGCAGCAGCCCGAGCGCGTCGAGAAACGCTGGGATCGCCCACAGGCACCACAGCACGACAACGATCCCTACCAGGAGCCACCGCCCAACCCGTCGAGGGGCGCTCGGGCGGGTTGCCGGAGCGGGCTTGCGTGAACGGACAACCGCATCCCGGGTGGCCGCAGCGGACGGAGGCTGTGCGGCCACCAGGGGCGGTATTGCCGCGTCTGTCGCCTCCTGCCAAAGGTGTGGATCGCGGCTTTGGAGTGCGTCGGCTATCGCGGGGATGGTGCGGTAGTCCATCCGGAGCCAGTCACCCTCGGACTTGACCATGCGCGCGAACGCCGGGTAGAGCGACTCGAGGAAGTTGCCGACCCCGGCCGGGCCGGTCGCGGTTGGCGCCTCGGCGACCACTGGGACCACCGACGGCGGCCGGTGTCCTTGGTGCTCGGCGATCGCGTCGCGCCACCGCTGGGGCGCGCGGCTGCGGAGCGCCTCGATGATCGACGAAACGGTCGCCGCGTCCGCCTGGTGTACGCCGCAGTCGGCGATCCTGAGCGCCGCGAACGTCGGATAGAGGCTGTCGACGAAGGCGTGAACCGCCTCGCTGTCGTGGGGGTCAGGCGCGGCGATCACTGGCGGAGCCTCTGATTTCGGTGCAGGCCGATCTCGGTCAGTTCACCACAGGCCCGACTCCCAGCGCTGAGCCGCGGACTCGGTCACCGCAACTACTTGGTCGCGCTGTGCTGCCGCGTAGGACTAAGCGCCCAGGTGCTGGCGTGTGCCCGTTTCTTGACTTTGTGGTGGTGTGTGGGGGAGGGTGCCGGTTCCTGTGCGTGTGGTGCGCTGGGTTGGGGGAGGTCTGGCAGGGGTGTTTGAGGTTTGAGTGTGGGTCGTCGCTGGGTTGTGGGTGGGTGGCTTCTTGCTGCGCTGATGGTGGGTGTGGTTGGTGGTGCGTGGGCGCGTGGTCCGTTCGCGCCGGCGGTTCGTGTGGCGGCGAAGGCCAAGCCTGCGGACTTGGTGGTGCGGTCGGCTGATGCTGACTTGACGGGTGGCCGGGTGGTGGTGTCGCTGGTGGCGGCGAACTCGGGTGGTCGTCGCGCTGCGGCGTCGACCGGGGCGGTGTCGTGGAAGCCTGCGGGCGGCAGGACCAGTGAGCTGAAGCGGTTCCCGCTCGCGGGGCTTGCGGCTGGTGCGCGTAGGTCGGTGACGGTTTCGGCGCCTGTTCCGTCGGGCTCTTCGGGTGTGTTTGCAGTGTCGGTGTGTCTGGACGCGGCGGGGAAGGTTGCGGAGAAGAGCAACGCGAACAACTGCCGCTCTGCGGGGAAGGTCTCGGTGCCGGCGCCGACGACTCCGACCGGTACGCCCACTCCTCCTGTTCCGCCGCCTGCGGCCGACACGACCCCGCCGGACACCACGATCACGAGCGGCCCCGCGGGAACAGAGACCTCCCGGTCGGCGAGTATCGCGTTCAGCTCCAGCGAGGCCGGCGGCAGCTTTGAGTGCCGGCTGGATGGCGGGGCGTTCGCGGCCTGCTCGAGTCCAGCAGGGCTCTCAAACCTTGCGGATGGTGCGCACACGTTCGAGGTCCGCGCCACGGACGCGGCGGGGAACACCGATCAGAGTCCCGCCTCGCGCGCGTGGACGGTCCAGGTCCCGCCAACAGACACGACTGCGCCGGACACAAGCATCACTAGCGGCCCGACCGGCCTCGTGAATACGCGCGCGGCGAGCATCGCGTTCAGCTCCACCGAAGCGGGCAGCAGCTTCGAGTGCCGGATCGATGGGGGCACGTTCGCAGCGTGCTCCAGCCCGAAAGCGCTCTCCAACCTCGCGGACGGTGCGCACACCTTCGATGTCCGCGCCACGGACAGTGCGGGCAACGCCGACGCCTCGCCAGCGACGCGGTCGTGGACGGTCGACGCCACTCCGCCGGACACGAGCATCACGAGTGGCCCGACCGGGCTCGTGAACACGCGCGCGGCCAACGTCGCGTTCTCCTCGACGGAGGCCGGCAGCAGCTTCGAGTGCCGGGTCGACGGGGCTGCGTTCGCGGCCTGTTCCAGCCCGAAGGCACTGTCGAACCTTGCTGACGGTGCGCACACGTTCGACGTCCGCGCGACAGACTCGGCCGGCAACGCCGATGGCTCCCCTGCATCGCGCGCCTGGACGGTCGACGCGACCGCGCCGGAAACGCTGATCACGAGCGGCCCGAGCGGCGACACACCGTCAGGTGACGTGTCGTTTGAGTTCTCTTCCTCGGAGGCAGGGAGCGCCTTTGAGTGCCGCGTTGATGCCAGCGCGTTCGCGGCCTGCACCTCGCCGAAGCTGATCAGCGCCCCGACGACCGGCGCTCACACCTTCGAGGTTCGAGCGACCGACACAGCCGGCAACCCAGACGCGAGCGCGGCGTCGCGGTCGTGGACGACGCTGCCACAAGGCACGCTCCCTGCGCCGGACACGACGATCACCGTCGCGCCGCCAGCCCGGTCGACCGGGGCAGTGAGCATCCCGTTCACCTCCGACGACCCCCAAGCAACGTTCGAGTGCAGCTACGACAGCGTCCTCTACACCGCCTGCACCAGCCCCTACCAAGTCCTCAACCCCACCTACGGGCTGCACACCTTCCGCGTCCGCGCCCTCAACGCGAACGGCACCGACCAGACCCCCGCCCAAGCCACTTGGCACACCGTCAAGCCTCGCCAGGACCTCTGCGGCACCATCACCCAGAACACCACGATCACCCCCGACGACGCCCAGGTCTACGTCATCACCTGCCAAGTCACCGTCGCGTCGGGTGTGACGTTGACGGTGGCGGCCGGCTCGGTGATCAAGAGCTCGGGCGGGGCGACTAACCGCCTGCAGGTGGACGGGGCGCTGAATGCGTCTGGGACGGCGCAGTCGCCGGTGGCGTTCACGTCGTTGAAGGACGACAGTGTTGGCGGGGACACCAACGGCGACGGTGGCGACACGATCCCGGGCGTCGGTGATTGGGGCGGGATCAGTGG
>Ga0209023_10006578_pt1 | contig 12202 bp, 9 predicted proteins | sample LakOneMetagenome_FD_187468 | JGI IMG/M metagenome (GOLD analysis project Ga0209023, IMG submission 187468) | Freshwater and sediment microbial communities from Lake Erie, Canada (SPAdes) (version 2) | ecosystem: Environmental > Aquatic > Freshwater > Lentic | place: Lake Erie, Canada | collected... | reverse complement strand
CCACCTGCTGCCACAGCCACACGGTGCGCTGCTGGTAGTCGGGCACGCTCCAGTACCGGTTTCGGCCGGCGCAGCCGCTGTGGTGTTCCCAGCCCTGGCCGCCGGCGGCGCCGTGCAGGTCGAGGATGACGTATATGCCGCGCCGTTCGGCTTCGATAATGGCCTGGTCGAGGTAGCGCCAGGCATCGGGACGCAGCTTGCCAGGGTTCTTCTCGTCCTCCACGACCGTGTGGATGAAGGGCACGCGCACCAGGTTCACACCGAAGGAGGCCAGCAGGTCCCAGTCCTTCGAGGTCATCCAGTTGTCGCGGAAGAGCGTCATGAGGCGCTCGCGTTCGGAATAGCCGAAACGGCGGTCCAGCACCGCCTCCAGCTTGCACTGGTCGTCGATGCCGTGCTTGCCCTGCCCCATCATCCAGAACTCGTTGACCAGCCAGTTGCCGAGGTTGGCCCCCTTCAGGGCGATGGGCTGGCCCTCGCCCGTCACCCAGCGCGGGCCCTCGGCGCGCACCATCTGGCTGGCGTCCACGATCGGCGCCGCGGCCTGGGCCGCCGCGAGCGTGACGCTGCCCAGTACTGCCATCAGGAAGGCCCCTGCCCTGCTGCCCGCGGTGCCCTTGCCGCTCCCGGTCTGCATATCGCTTCCTCCTTGTCGCGGCAACACTGGAAACGTTGCCATTCAGGTAGGGAGGACTATAGCATCCTGCCGGACCGGGCCGGCGGAAACACAGGCCGTGTGTGTTACTGCGCTACCTTGATCACCAGCTTGCCGAAGTTCCGTCCCTCCAGCAGGTCGATGAAGGCGGCGGGCGCCTGCTCCAGGCCGTTGACGATGTCTTCCCGGTAGCGCAGGCGGCCATCCTCGATCCACTGCCCCGCCTCGCGCAGGAAGGCGGGCCGCAGGGCTGCGAATTCGCGCTGGATGAAGCCGCGGATGGTCAGGCTCTTCTTGAGCACGTCGCGCATGACGAGCGCCAGCTTGTCCGGGCCCGGTTCCGCCTGCGGCAACGCGTTGTACTGGGAGATCAGGCCGCAAACGGGAACGCGGGCGAAGTCGTTCAGCAGCGGGAACACGGCATCGAACACCTTGCCGCCGACGTTCTCGAAATAGACGTCGATCCCCTTGGGACAGGCATCGGCCAGTTGCTGCGCGAAGTCGGGCGCACGGTGGTCGATCACGGCGTCGAAGCCGAGTTCGTCGCGCACGAAAGCGCATTTGTCCGCGCCACCCGCGATGCCCACCGCGCTGGCGCCATGGATGCGTGCGATCTGCCCGACCGCCGAGCCGACCGCGCCGCTCGCGGCGGCCACCACGACGGTTTCGCCGGGCCTGGGTTGGCCGATCTGCAGCAGGCCGGCCCAGGCGGTGAAACCGGGCATGCCCAGCACGCCGAGCGCGGTGCTGATAGGCGCGAGCGTGGGGTCGAGCTTGCGCAGGTTCTCGCCATCGGACAGGGCGTAGCGCTGCCAGCCCGAGTGCGACAGGACGATGTCGCCGGGAGCGTAATCCGGGTGCTTCGATGCGACGACGCGCGCGACGGTGCCGCCTTCCATGACGGCGCCGATGTCCACCGGCTTGGCGTAGGACTTCGCATCGTCCATGCGGCCGCGCATATAGGGATCGAGCGAGAGGTAGAGGATTTCGAGCAGCAGCTGGCCATTTTGCGGCTCCGGCACGGGCTTGTTCACGATCCGGAAGTTCTCCGGCGTGGGCATGCCGGAAGGGCGCGAGGCGAGCAGGATCTGCTGGTTGAATGAGGCGGGCATGGTGCGGTCCTTTCTGTCGGATCAACGAGGACCAACCATGCTACGCCGCTTCACCGCTTTTTGCCGGAGCCCCCTGGATTGCCAGGTAGCCCTGGAATCCGCGCGCCGCGTCATGGGGTTGCGCCATTGTGTACACGAACAGCCTGGGCGACGCCGTCGTCCTTGCTCGAGCTTACCGACACTTCGCCTTTGTGTGCTACCACGATCTGCTTGACGACATACAGGCCCAGTCCCAGGTTCTCGGTACCGGATGCGACACGTTCGCTTGCAGGGCGGATGGCGAAGCGCTTCACGGAATCAAACAGGGTACGCAGCTTGGCAGACGGAATGAGCTCGGCTTCGTTCTCTACTTCGTCGCTCACTTCAGCCGGAACACCGCGCAGCGGAATCCTGGGCGGCTGAAGTGGATTGCGCGTCTCAGGCGCGGCGCATGCGCTCGCTGACATCCAGTCCGACGCCCCGGTAGCCGGCAAACGCGCTGCTGGCGTCGAACATCGGTTCGCCACTGACCTGGAGGACCTGGATGCGACCGTCCGGCAAGGTGCGCCTATAGATGAAGTCGAGGAAGGGTTGCCGGTTTGCGATCCTGGCGTCGAGTGTCGCCCGCTCCTGGACGTTCCAGCCGGCCGCTGCCAGTTCTTCAGGCGTTGCGCCGTGGCTGATGCCGAGCATTTCTGCCACTGGACCCGAAAACTGCGTCAGCGTTCCGCTGGCGTCCTGTTCCCAGTACCAGTCCGACGATAGTTCCGTAAAGCGCTGGAAACGCGCTTCGCTGCGGCGCAATTCGGCGGTGCGCTCAAACACGGTCTGCTCGAGCAGGCGGTTGTGATCGGCCAGCCTGGAGTACAGCAGGCGCACTTCGAGCATATTGTGGATCCGGGTCTGCACTTCGATGAAATCAAAGGGCTTGCTGACAAAGTCCTTCGCCCCCGCCTTCAGCGCGCGCAGCTTGTGCGCCGGCTGGGCGGTGATGACCAGCACTGGCAGATAGCTGCCCGGTTCGATCTTCTTGAGCGCGTCCAGCACCTCGAAGCCATCCATCTCGGGCATCTGCAGGTCGAGCAGGATCAGGTCGAAGCGCTGCCGCGCGTGCAGGTCGCGGACTGCGCGCGGATCCTGGGTAGTCGTGATGTTCTGGTAGCCCTCGTTGCGCAACATGTGCTCGAGCAGCATGACGTTCGCTTCCTGGTCGTCCACGATCAGGATGCTTGCGCTCAGGATGTCGGTGGCTTCAAGCATGGAAGATCCTCTGGAGAATGGTTGACATGTTATTGGGTCTGTTCGACAGGCGGCAGTGCGTGGCCGCTGGCGGCGTGTACCAGGGCAAGGTCGAGCGCAGTCATGAACTCATGCACGCGGATCGGCTTGGTAAGGTAACGGAAGAAGCCTGCATCCAGGCCCTTTTCGATGTCACGCGGAACGGCATTCGCGGACAGCGCCAGCACCGGGATATGCGCTGTCACCGGATCGTCGCGCAAGCGCTTGAGCGCTCCATAACCGCTGATGCCGGGCAGGTTGATGTCCATCAGGATGACGTCGGGCAGGTAGGCGCAGGCCAGTTCGATGCCGAGATAGGCGTCGATTGCCGTTAGCAATTTTAAATCCCCGCGGCGGGCGATCAACTGTTCGACCAGCGCGAGATTGGCCGGGTTGTCCTCGACGTACAGCAGGGTCGGCAGGTCAGCCGCGTCCTGCGCCGCAATGTGGCGCCGTTCCAGCGCGTCCTCGTCGATGTTGTCGAGTGCCAGGCTTGGCGGCGTGGATGCCGCGAATTCGACCCAGAACACCGTCCCGCTGCCGACGACGCTGTCGACACCGATCTGCCCACCCATCAGTTCGACCAGCTGCCTTGTCACCACCAGCCCGATACCGGTGCCTTCTTCGGCACTATCGTGCTGGCCGAGGCGGTTGAACGGCTGGAACAGCTGCGCAAGCTGATCCGGCGACAGGCCGGCGCCGGTGTCGGTGACGCTGATCCGGACGCGGTCCTCGCCGCTGCCGGCACACTCGACAACGACGTTGCCGCCAATCCTGTTGTACTTGATCGCATTCGACAGCAGGTTGATCATGACCTGTTTGATCCGGGTCCGGTCGGCGTGCACATAAAAGACGTTGCCGGGCGCCGGGAAGCGCATCGCAATGCCACGCTTGCTCGCCTGCGGTTCGATCATTCCCTTGCAGTCCTGCAGCACATCGTTGACCGACATCGATTCCTGCGACATTGTGACCTTGCCCGCCTCGATCATGGAAAGGTCGAGGATCTCGTTGATCAGGCGGAGCAAGTACCAGCCACCCTTGAGGATCTGGTCGATTGAACGCTGCTGGCGCGGCTCCGGTGGCGGAACTTCCGATTCCATCAGTTGGGCAAAGCCGAGCACGGCATTCAATGGGGTGCGCAGTTCGTGGCTCATGCTCGACAAAAACTCCGACTTCGCCAGATTGGCCTTGTCGGCTGCTTCCCTGGCGGCGCCGAGTTCGACGTTGGTTTCCTGCAGCGCTCGTTCGAAGCGCTTGCGCTCGGTGACGTCGCGCGCCGCGGCGAAGACGCCCTGCAGGGTGCCGTCGCGGTCGTGGAAGGTCGTCACGTTGAACGAAACCACGGTCTGCTCTCCGTCGCGCGCGAGCGCCGTCAGCTCATAGTTGGTCAGCCGGCCTTCCTGCAGGACACGGCTGATCGCCTCGTCGGCACGCTGCGGCTCGGTGAAACAGCTCCTGAATGGCGCACCGATCAGCTCGTCGCGGGTACGGCCGGTCAGCATCTCGGTTTGCTTGTTGACGTCGCTGATCATGCCGCGCGTGTCGGTGGTGATCAAGGGATCGATGTTGGATTCGATCAACGAGCGCGTATAGAACTGCTGGTCGCGCAGCCGCTGGTCGAGCAGGGACTGGGCGGCGTCCGCCTTCTTGCGGGCAGTGTTGTCGGTGCCGATCAGCAGGAAGCCGATCACCGCGTTGTCGGCGCTGCGCAGGGCAGTCACCGACACGAGGGCGGGAAAGCGCGTCTGGTCGGCACGGATATAGGTCAGCTCGTAGATGTCCTCGATGCCGCGCAGCGCCTTGTAGACCAGTGCCTCGAAGCCCGGGCTGATGCTGGCGCCGAATTCGCTGCTGAGCGAGGCCGCGCGCTCGACCAGTTCCTGAGCGTCAGAAATGTTGGCGGGAGTCAGCCTGTCGATCACGTCGTCCGGGGCATAGCCCAGCATGCGCTGGGCGCCGACGTTGAAGATCTGGATCACCCCCTCGGCGTCGGTCGCGATGCTCGAGAAGTTGACACTATTAAAAATCGCGTCCTGCAGCGCCCCGGTTTTCAGCAGGGGTGCGGACAGCGTCTTCACCTCCAGCGCAATGCGCCGGCCGAACTGCCGCCGCGCGAGCCACAGCAGGCCGGCCAGGAAGCACGACAGCACGCACAGGCTGGCGCCGATGCGGGTCGTGGCCACCGCTCCCCCAGCGGCCTGGAACGCGAATGCGCTGACCCCGAGCAGAACGGCCAGCGTGGCGGCGAAACCGGCCGCAATCAGGCGCTCAAGGGAAAATTGTCTACTAGTTTGCATGGCGCCATTGAATGTCCGCTGACCGATCGGTCTGGAATGTGGTGGCAGGCCGCCGCCCTCAGGCGACACGGCGCGCGGGGGCGGCGCCCTGGCGTTGCCGCACATCGGACAGTAGGCGGGCGAATTCCTTCTTGACCACGCCGTAGCACTCGCATACCTGCTGCTCCAGGCCGGCCCGGTCGAGCACGGTGATGTGGCCACGCCGGCAGCTGATATAGCCATGCACCTGCAAGCGGCCGGCGGCTTCGGTGACGCCTTCGCGCCGCACGCCCAGCATGTTGGAAATCAGTTCCTGCGTCATCGTGAGTTCGCCCGCCCCGAGGCGGTCGAGCGTGAGCAGCAACCAGCGGCACAGTTGCTGCTCGACGGTATGGTGGCGGTTGCAGACCGCCGTTTGCGACATATGGGTGAGCAAGGCTTGCGTGTAACGCAAGAGCAGGCGCATCACCGGACCCGCGCGGTTGAATTCTTCCATCAGGATCCGCACCGGCAGGCGATACCCGAAGCCGCCGGTCTGGACCACGGCACGGCTCGGCGTGGTGCTCCCGCCCATGAACAGTGCCACCCCCAGGACCCCTTCGTTACCGACGCCCGCGATTTCCGATGAGCCGCCGTTCTCGAGCAGATAATGGATCGAAATGATGGCGCTGGTTGGAAAATAGACGTAGTCGAGCTTCCCGCCGGATTCGGACAGCACATCGCCCAAAAGCAAGCGGACAGACTCGAGATGGGGGGACAGGCGGTCGAACTCGGCGTCGAGCAAGGCGGCAAGGAGGTGATTCTGGTTAGGGTCTTGCATGGCCGCGTGCAGCGTGTTCCTGGGTGAGGGAGCATGGAGGGACGCCGCAGGGTAGCACGCGCCAGCCATAACACCTATACAAATGTGAATTAGAAATTTCCTCAGTCTGTGCGCGGTACCGAACAGTACGACAGCGTGCCAGCAGCGATAGTTCGGCTGCAGGAGTCGCTGCAATGACGCGCCTCCAGCTTTTCCTGCTCTGCATGAGCCTCATGCGTCGAAGTGCGGAAAAGCCCAAAGAAAGCAGCTATGCACACCGTCCCCGCCAACAGCACCATCAGCGCGACCCGCGCTTTCTGTTCATTCCACTGGCCCAGCCCGTTTTCCTCGCCCTCAGTGGTACTGGCGACCTCGAGCGTCGTGGCCCTGGTCTGGGCCTTCCAGCAGCATGGCTGGTCTTATTGCATTCCTTGCGTCTTTTTTATTGCAAGGAAAATCGCCGGACTCCGTTTCTTGAATACGTCGGGCTGTGTGCGCTAAGCCACAGATGGCCGCAAGCAGATAGCGGATAACGCTGCACCGACGGAAATTGTTTCCTCTATTTACCTCACCAGAAAGAAATCACCATGAACCTGCCACTTGCCAGTGTTTCAAAAAACCGCACCCATCCTATGCTGATCGCTGCCAGCACGGCCGTCGTGCTGCTTTGCCTGACCGGAACCGCAGCCGTGCTGGGCTGGATCCCGATGTCGAATGGGGCCAGCCGGAATGCCGACGGCGCGGTCACGATGCTGAGTGCTGCCCCAGCGGCCGATAAGGTGCAGGCTCAGCGTGCGCCCTCCCCCATCGTGCATCGCGCACCGCGCGCCGAGCCGGTGCGCCGGGCGCCGGCCCTCGCTTGCCAGAACTGCGGCGTCGTGGAATCGGTCCGCACCATCAGCACCCGCGGCGACGGAAGCGGGCTCGGTGCCGCGGGTGGCGCCGTGGTGGGCGGCCTGTTAGGCAACCAGGTTGGTGGCGGTCACGGCAAGGAAGCGATGACCGTGGTCGGCGCCATCGGGGGCGCCTTCGCCGGCAACCAGATCGAGAAGCACGCGAAGTCGACGCGCAGCTATGAAACCACGGTGCGTATGGATAATGGATCGAGCCGGACAGTGGCACAGGCCAACCAGCCCGCATGGCAGGGAGGCGATCACGTCAAGATCGTCGGTGGCGTGGTGCGGATGAACGGCTGAAGCAGGGCCTGGCCGGTCATGCAACACCAGAAAATCGGGATCTTGGCGGGCGCAATGCATCACCAGGAATAGCTGCTACCATGGCTTGTCCCACCTGCGCAGGCACGACACGCCATGCTGCGCTGAGCCTGCATGATCAACAATGAACCGATGATGGGATGTATATATGAGTAAGAACCAGGACGCGAAGAAATCCACCAAAAAAGAACCGGCGAAGACCGCCAAGGAAAAAAAGGAAGCGAAGAAGGTCAAGAAAGAAGAAAAGAAGCGCCAGCAGTAAGTGCCGCTTTTCAGATGGTGAGCATGCCGCGAAAGCCCCTGGCAGCGTAATAGGATTCAGCGCCGTTGTGGTACACGAACACCCTGCCGTAACGGCGGTCGCAGAACAGCGCGCCGCCCAGCTTGCGGACCTCCGGTGGTGTGGCGATCCAGCTGGAGGTCTTGCGATCGAATTCGCCCAGCAGCTGCAAGGCGCGGTACTGCGCTTCCGTCAGCAGGGCAATGCCCATCGCGGCGGCCATCTGTTCGGCACTGCTCTTCGGTTTGTTCTCCCTGCGTGCTTCCAGCGCGGCGCGGTCGTAGCAGATACTGCGGCGGCCAAGCGGTGTTTCGGGAGAACAGTCGCAAAAGACGATGCTGCCGCTCGCCTCCCCAATGCCGACCACATCCGGCTCGCCGCCGGTCGCTTCCATTTCTGACAACGAGCGCAGGGCATCGGGATTGCGCTCGATCCTTGCCTCTACCTCGGACCATGCCAGTCCCGGATGGCGATGCATGTTCTTGTCGAAGCGGGCTCCTAATGTCGGGAGCAGTCGGTCGGTTTGTTCCGGGCTCATGGCTAGATCTCCTTTCATGGTGGCTTGGCGGGTGCGAACGCAAAGGTAGCACAGCCGTGTCCATGATGAATAAACCCGGCTGCCATTGCTGGCAGCCGGGCTTCGGCACGTCCCACGAACGCGGCTGGATTTAATCCCAGCTCAGCGCACCACCGGTCTGGTACTCGGTCACGCGGGTCTCGAAGAAGTTACGCTCCTTCTTCAGGTCGATCATCTCGCTCATCCACGGGAACGGATTCTCTTCGTTCGGGAACAGCTGGTCCAGGCCGATCTGCACGGCGCGGCGGTTGGCGATGAAGCGCAGGTAGCCCTTGAACATCGGGGCGTTCAGGCCCAGCACGCCGCGCGGCATGGTGTCTTCGGCGTAGCGGTACTCGAGTTCGACGGCCTGCAGGAACAGGGCCTTGAGCTCTTCGCGGAATTCCGGGGTCCACAGCTGCGGGTTTTCCATCTTGATCGTGTTGATCAGGTCGATGCCGAAGTTCACGTGCATCGACTCGTCGCGCAGGATGTACTGGTACTGCTCGGCGGCACCGGTCATCTTGTTCTGGCGGCCCAGCGCCAGGATCTGGGTGAAGCCGACGTAGAAGAACAGGCCTTCCATCAGGCAGGCGAAGACGATGATCGACTTGAGCAGCTGCTGGTCGGTTTCCAGCGTGCCGGTCTTGAACTCAGGGTCGGTCAGCACGTTGATGAACGGGATCAGGAACTGGTCCTTGTCGTGGATCGATGCGATCTCGTTGTAGGCGTTGAAGATCTCGCGCTCGTCCAGGCCCAGCGACTCGACGATGTACTGGTAGGCGTGGGTGTGGATCGCTTCTTCGAAGGCCTGGCGCAGCAGGTACTGGCGGCATTCCGGCGCGGTGATGTGGCGATAGGTGCCCAGCACGATGTTGTTGGCGGCCAGCGAGTCGGCGGTGACGAAGAAGCCGAGGTTGCGCTTGACCAGGCGGCGTTCGTCTTCCGACAGGCCGTTCGGGCTCTTCCACAGCTCGATGTCGCGCTGCATGTTCACTTCCTGCGGCATCCAGTGGTTTGCGCAGCCGGCCAGGTACTTGTCCCATGCCCACTTGTACTTGAACGGGACCAGCTGGTTCACGTCGGTCTGGCCGTTGATGATGCGCTTGTCGTCGGCGTTGACGCGCTTGGCCACTTCGGCGGCGGCAGGCGCGGCGTCCGGATTGGCTGTCGTTTGTGGTGCGCGCGGGGCGCTGGTCGGTTCGTCGTCCCAAGAGAGCATTGTCTGGTTCCTTCTTTCGTGACTGCGTCCGCGCGGGGCGGACGGTCAATGGTGTTGATTCGGTGAGTTGACGGTGCAAGCCGGCTATCGGGCCGGCTTGCACCTCATGTAAGGCTTATTGGCAAGCTTCGCATTCGTCGAAACCGGCGTCGCCAGGACGCAGGTAGCAGGCGGCGCCGTCCACCACTTCCGGAGCGGATGCCGCAGGAGCTGCTGCCGGAGCCGCCGCTGGTGCGGCGTGGCCGCCCGACAGGCCGCCCGAGACCGGCACCGCGTTCAGCGCGCCGGTGCGGGTGGTCGACTTCTCCATGTGCGTCGCGGCGATGGTGCGCAGGTAGTAGGTGGTCTTCAGGCCGCGCAGCCATGCCAGCTTGTAGGTCTCGTCCAGCTTCTTGCCCGATGCGCCGGCCATGTAGATGTTCAGCGACTGGGCCTGGTCGATCCACTTCTGGCGGCGCGAAGCCTGTTCCACCAGCCACTTCGGCTCGACTTCGAAGGCGGTCGCGTAGATGTCGCGCAGGTCTTGCGGCACGCGGTCGATCTTGGACAGCGAACCGTCGAAGTACTTCAGGTCGGCGATCATGACTTCGTCCCACAGGTCGCGCGCCTTCAGGTCGCGCACCAGGTAGGCATTGATCTCGGTGAATTCGCCCGACAGGTTCGACTTCACGTACAGGTTCTGGAAGGTCGGCTCGATGCAGGCCGACACGCCGATGATGTTCGAGATGGTCGCGGTCGGGGCGATCGCCACGCAGTTCGAGTTACGCATGCCGAACTGCTTGATGCGCTCGCGCACCGGGGTCCAGTCCATCGATTCGCTGCTGTCCTGCTCCAGGTAGCCGCCGCGTTCTTCCGCCAGCAGCTTGATCGAGTCCTGCGGCAGGATGCCGCGGTCCCACAGCGAACCTTCGTAGGTCTCGTAGCGGCCGCGTTCTTCGGCCAGCTCGGTCGAGGCCAGGTAGGCGTAGTAGCAGACGGCTTCCATCGACTTGTCGGCGAATTCGACGGCTTTGTCCGAAGCGAACGGCACGCGCATCATGTGCAGGCAGTCCTGGTGGCCCATGATGCCCATGCCCACCGGGCGGTGGCGCATGTTCGAATTGCGCGCCTTGTCCACGGCGTAGTAGTTGATGTCGATGACGTTGTCCAGCATGCGCATCGCGGTGCGGATGGTCTTCTGCAGCTTGGCGTGATCCAGGCCATCGCCCTTCATGTGCTGCGGCAGGTTGACCGAGCCCAGGTTGCAGACGGCGATCTCGTCGGCGCTGGTGTTCAGCGTGATCTCGGTGCACAGGTTCGACGAGTGCACCACGCCCACGTGCTGCTGCGGCGAACGGATGTTGCACGGATCCTTGAAGGTGATCCACGGGTGGCCGGTCTCGAACAGCATCGACAGCATCTTGCGCCACAGGTCGAGCGCTTCGACCTTCTTGTACACGGTCATTTCGCCGCGCGCGGCCTTGGCTTCGTAGCCGACGTAGGCTTCTTCGAAAGCCTTGCCGACCAGGTCGTGCAGGTCCGGGGTTTCGCTCGGCGAGAACAGGCTCCAGTGGCCCTTTTCCATCACGCGCTTCATGAACAGGTCCGGAATCCAGTTTGCGGTGTTCATGTCGTGGGTGCGGCGGCGGTCGTCGCCGGTGTTCTTGCGCAGGTCGAGGAACTCCTCGATGTCCATGTGCCAGGTTTCCAGGTAGGCGCAGACCGCGCCCTTGCGCTTGCCGCCCTGGTTCACGGCGACGGCGGTGTCGTTGACCACTTTCAGGAAGGGGACCACGCCCTGCGACTTGCCGTTGGTGCCCTTGATGCGCGAGCCCAGTGCGCGGACCGGGGTCCAGTCGTTACCGAGGCCGCCGGCGAACTTCGACAGCAGCGCGTTTTCCTTGATGGCGTCGTAGATGCCTTCCAGGTCGTCGCCGACGGTGGTCAGGTAGCAGGACGACAGCTGCGAGCGGCGGGTGCCCGAGTTGAACAGGGTGGGGGTCGAGCTCATGAAGTCGAAGGACGACAGCAGGTTGTAGAACTCGATGGCGCGCGCTTCGCGGTCGGCTTCGCGCAGGGCCAGGCCCATCGCGACGCGCATATAGAAGGCCTGCGGCATTTCGATGCGGGTTTCGCGCACGTGCAGGAAGTAGCGGTCGTACAGGGTCTGCAGGCCGATGTAGCCGAATTGCAGGTCGCGATCGGCGACGATGGCTTTCGCCAGGCGCTCGAGGTCGTACTTGCCCAGCTCTTCGTCCAGCAGCTCGTTCTGGATGCCCTTGGCGATGTACTGCGGGAAGTAGGTGATGTACTCGGCAGCGGCGCCGGCTTGCGGCACTTCGTGGCCGAAGACTTCCTTGCGGATGGTGTGCAGCAGGATGCGTGCGGTGACCTGGCTGTAGGCCGGGTCGGTTTCCATCAGGGCGCGGGCGGCCAGGATGGCCGACTTGTGCAGCTCCTCGACCGGCACGCCGTCGTACAGGTTCTTCAGGGTCTCGGCGACGATCGCCTCGGCGTCGACGTGCTTTTCCAGGCCCGAGCAGGCGGCGTTCACGAGGGCGTGGACGTCGTTCACGTCCAGCGGGCGGCGCTCGCCGCCGTCGACCACGTGAATCTGCGGCGCGGCCACGGCGGTGGCGCCGGCGGCGGCCTTGGCGGCCTTGCGCTCTTCCATGCGCTTGGCGCGGTACAGCACGTATTCGCGCGCGACGTCATGCTCGCCCGAGCGCATCAGCGACAGTTCGACCTGGTCCTGCACGTCTTCGATGTGGAAGGTGCCGCCGTTCGGCTGGCGGCGCACCAGGGCGGCCACCACGTTGCCGGTCAGCTGCTCGACCAGGTCACGGATGCGG
>Ga0209023_10006577_pt1 | contig 12203 bp, 12 predicted proteins | sample LakOneMetagenome_FD_187468 | JGI IMG/M metagenome (GOLD analysis project Ga0209023, IMG submission 187468) | Freshwater and sediment microbial communities from Lake Erie, Canada (SPAdes) (version 2) | ecosystem: Environmental > Aquatic > Freshwater > Lentic | place: Lake Erie, Canada... | reverse complement strand
GCGATCGTCTTCCGAGATTTCCTTCTTGTTCTCATCGGCCTTGAGGTTGTCCATCCCGTCGCGGCGCACGTTGCGGATCGCGATGCGGGCCTTTTCGGCATAGGAATGCGCCAGCTTGGCCAGTTCGTTGCGGCGTTCCTCGGTCAGGTCGGGGATCGGCAGGCGGATGTTGTTGCCATCGTTGATCGGGTTGAGCCCGAGGCCAGCCGAGCGGATCGCCTTTTCAACCGGCGTGACGTTCGATTTGTCCCAGACCTGCACCGACAGCATCCGCGGTTCAGGCGCGGACACGGTCGCGACCTGATTGAGCGGCATCTGGCTGCCATAGACTTCGACCATGATCGGATCGAGCAGGCCGGTGTTGGCCCGGCCTGTGCGCAGACCCGCGAGGTCGCTTCGCAGTGCTTCGACGGCCCCCTTCATCCGGCGTTCGAGGTCAGCCTTGTCGTACTTGGCCATGTCAGGCGTCCTTCTTCACAATTGTTTGCGTCCCTCCGCCCGCGAGTACCCGGGCCAGGTTGCCCTTTTCGCGGATCGAGAAGACGACGATCGGGATATTGTTGTCACGGCACAGCGCCACCGCACTGGCGTCCATGACCTTCAGGTTCTTCGCCAGAACCGTATCGTAATCGACTGTATCGTAACGCTTTGCATTCGGATTGATCTTGGGATCACTGTCATAGACCCCATCGACCGAAGTGCCCTTGAGCAACGCATCGCACTGCATTTCGGCCGCACGCAAAGCTGCGCCGCTGTCGGTGGTGAAGTACGGCGCGCCCACGCCGGCGGCGAAAATCACCACCCGGCCCTTTTCCATGTGGCGTTCGGCGCGGCGGCGGATCACCGGCTCGCACACCTTGTCCATCTCGATCGCGGACTGCACGCGGGTCGGCACACCCAGCTGCTCCAGCGCATTCTGCATGGCGAGCGCATTCATCACCGTAGCGAGCATGCCCATGTAATCGGCCTGCGCGCGGTCCATGCCCTTGGCTGCGCCTGCCATCCCGCGGAAGATATTGCCGCCGCCGATCACCAGGCAGATTTGCAGCCCGGTTTCCTTCGCCGCCTTCACCTCTTTGGCCAATTCGGCGACGAACTCGGGATCGATCCCGAATTGCTGATTGCCCATCAGCACTTCACCGGAAAGTTTGAGCAGGATACGTTTGTAGGCGGGCTTGGACATGCGCTGGCGCTTCACTTTCGGAAGGTTTGGGTGGCCTTATACCGATGGGCTAGCGATGCCAAGAACTGCACGGATAATTCATGCGAAAAGGGCGCGGACCCTAAAGCCCGCGCCCTTTGCATTTCAGCCTGTTGCCGAGGCTTAGCCCAGCCCGGCAGCCGCTGCGACTTCGGCCGCGAAGTCGCTGACTTCCTTCTCGATGCCTTCGCCCAGCTGGAAGCGGACGTAGTCCTTGAGCACGATCTTGGTGCCGGCAGCCTTGCCGGCCGCTTCGACGACCTGGGCAACCGGGGTCTTGTTGTCCATCACGAAGATCTGGCTGAGCAGCGCGTTGTCCTTGGCGAACTTGGCCACCGCGCCATCGACCATCTTGGCCTGGACTTCGGCGGGCTTGCCCGATTCAGCGGCCTTTTCGGCAGCAATCTTGCGTTCGCGCGCGATCATCTCGGCGTCGAGATCGTCGGCGTTGAGCGCCAGCGGGAAGGCAGCGGCGATGTGCATCGCGATCTGCTTGCCCAGCGGCTCGAGCACGTCGGCACCGGCGTCCGATTCCAGCGCGACCAGCACGCCAATCTTGCCGAGCATCGGCGCGGCGGCGTTGTGCATGTAGGGCACGACCACACCGTTCGAAACCGAGACGGTCTTCATCCGGCGGACCTGCTGGTTTTCACCGATGGTCGCAACGTTCTGGGTCAGCGTGTCAGAGACCGTGCCGCCGCCCGGATAGGCCGCAGCCTTGAGCGCTTCGACATCGTCCGCAGCGGCGCCCAACGCGACTTCGGTGGTCTTGCGCACGAAGTCCTGGAACTGGTCGTTCTTGGCGACGAAATCGGTTTCCGAGTTCACTTCGACCGCAACGCCCTTGGTCCCGGCAACGGCAACGCCGACCAGGCCCTCGGCCGCGGTGCGGCTGCTCTTCTTGGCGACAGCGGCGAGGCCCTTGGCGCGCAGCAGGTCAACCGCGGCTTCCATGTCGCCGCCGGTTTCGTCCATCGCCTTCTTGCAATCCATCATGCCGGCGCCAGTGCGCTCGCGCAGGTTTTTCACGTCAGTGGCAGTGTAAGCCATTGAACTTGTCCTTCCAGAAAGGGTGTTGCGGCCGGGGCGCCTGGCCCCGGCACGCTACAATCGTGTGACGAGGCTTCAGGCCTCGGTCGCGGTTTCTTCGACGGTCACTTCGTCACCAGCAGCCGGAGCGTCCTCAGCGGCAGGCTCTTCAGCCGCCACTTCGATCACGGGCTCAACCGGAGCAACTTCCAGCGCACCGACATCGACGCCCGAATCGACCACGCCTTCCTGGCGGCCCTTGGTGGCGGCAGCGGCAATCGCGTCGCAATAGAGGCGCACGGCGCGGCTGGCGTCGTCATTGGCCGGAACCGGGAACGCGATGCCATCGGGCGAAACGTTCGAATCGAGCACCGCGACGACCGGGATACCCAGCACGTTGGCTTCCTTGATCGCCAGCTCTTCCTTGTTGGCGTCGATCACGAACATCACGTCCGGAATGCCGCCCATGTCGCGGATCCCGCCCAGCGAAAGCTCCAGCTTGTCGCGTTCGCGGGTCAGCTGCAGAACTTCCTTCTTGGTCAGGCCGACGATGTCGCCAGCGAGCTGCTCGTCCAGAGCCTTCAGGCGCTTGATCGAGCCAGAGATGGTCTTCCAGTTGGTGAGCATGCCGCCCAGCCAGCGGTGGTTGACGAAGTGCTGACCGCAAGCGCGCGCGGCCTGGGCGATCGGTTCCTGCGCCTGGCGCTTGGTGCCGACGAACAGAACCTTGCCGCCTGCACGCACGGTGGCGTCGACGAATTCGAGAGCGCGTGCGAACAGCGGCACGGTCTGCGACAGGTCAAGGATGTGGATGCCATTGCGGGCGCCGAAGATATACGGCTTCATCCGCGGGTTCCAGCGGTGGGTCTGGTGGCCGAAGTGCGCGCCGGCCTCGATCAATTGCTGCATGGTGACGACGGGAGCCGCCATAAGATAATTCCTTCCGGTTTGAGCCTCTGGGAAGCTGGAACCAGGCGGAGACCCCGCCATCGGCACCGGTATGTCAGTGCTTCCCATGTGGATTTGCCAGCGGGGAAATCCCGCAAGCTGCGCGCCCTTAGCGGGGTTGAACGGGGAAATCCACCCCAAAATTCCTCTCCGAACCGGAGAGGGGGACCATCGCCAGTGGCGATGGTGGAGAGGTACGCGCAAGTGATCCCGACCTGTCCGGTCCACCTCACTGCCCCACCCAAACCCCGAGTCGCAGCGTGACGATGGGGTTTAGTTGATAAAACACATGCTGGGCGCACCATTCCGTCCATAGGAACGCGCGGGCATGATGGAATTCACGTTGCAAAGAGCCGATGCGAACGTAGCAGGTGATGGGGATGTAGGAAAATAGGCTTGAGGTAATATAACATGAACAAAAAAGATTGGACGTCAGGAGTTGCATTAATACAAGCGATCTGGTGCAAGCTGGAATCTCTGCGAGCGGATTGCAAGTAAGCAGGTGGATGCGACATTCGAGGAACAGCTTGCAAATGGATGTTCGTCAGATTTTGACAGACCTAACGGCCCGCCTCTTTCCAGTTCGGGGTTCAACCGAGAACCTTTTCATATTGCCTGACGTTACGAATAAAGTCGATCAAGCTGGCCTGACCGGCCTCTTGTCCAATGGTGCCGGTGCGCAAATAGGCGCGATAGTTTACGAACCAGATAAACTCACTAGTAACTTTGAACCTCAACACCATCGGGTAAAACAGGTTTTATTCAGTAATTCTATTTTTTCGTATACAATTATACAACGTTTCGATTTCGATTCATGCACCTTCGATAGATGTTTGTTTATTGGTACAATTTTCCAAGATTGCCGATTTAGGAAATGCAAATTTCTCAATTGCAATTTCTTTCGATCCGAATTCCTCAGTTGCTTTGCCGATCCAAGCCAATTCGACGAGTGTTTGCCGCGCAAAGGCTATGAAAACGTCGGCGTTCACCTATTTCAAGAGCTACTGCGGAACAGTCGTTTACAGGTTCAACCTGATTTCGCCGATGAAGCGCAATTCCGCTTTCGGAGATGGCAACGCTATCAACTGTGGGCAGAGATGGTCAACTCTCGCTCTCCTTCTGTGTTTTTAAGAGGTTTGCCGCGCTACACGGCAAAGCTTCTCTTCTCGGGCCTCACTGGATCAGGAATGAGGCTCTCACGCCTACTCTTTTCAGCCGCAGTAGGCCTACTTTTTGTAAGCACGATCAATCTTTGGCTCGCTCAACCTTTTGGGCTCAAGGTTTCCGGTGGTGGAATCATAAAGAGCTTCGACCAAGCTCTTTATGTCACCGTTGTGATTATGACTACGTTGGGATTCGGCGACATTACACCGACGGAATCACTCGGACGTCTCGCCGTCAGCTTTGAAGCGCTAATAGGCTTCACAGTGTTCGCCTTTTTGGCATCCACGCTGTATCGTCGCCTCTCTTCCTAAAGGATCTCGCCACCACTATGCTAAGTGTCTGTGTAATCGGCTCAGAAGCACGGCGAACCAAAGACTCGCTTAGTGATCGGGATGTTCTTTTGATCGGAGAGAGTTCAACCGCACTGAAGTTCGAGCATGAAAAATGGGAAGAACAAGGCTGGAATGTTGCCGTTTTTAGTCAAATGGCTTTTTCACGACTTGCGAAAGTGCGATCTTTGTTCGTCCAACATGTGAAACTGGAAGGGCAATTGATCCGAGACGATCAATCATATTTGCAATCAATATTCCAGACTTACACTCCTAAGCCAGACTATGTTGGCGAACGAAATGACGCTTTGAGAAGTATTGGCCACCTTCCCCAACCAACTGGTGGATATTGGCATGACCTATGCCTTGGCGACATCGTCAGTGTGTTCTTCCGCAACGCGGCAATTCTGCACCTGGCCAGTGCTAAGCACTACCTCTTTGCGTTTGACGACATCGTGACAGCTATCGCGACGGAATTTGCTTTGAACTGCGACGAGCAGGGCGCACTGCTTAAGCTCCGCGAGATGAAATACTGCTATCGCGCAAGGATCGAAGGCAATCCAAGCATAGCAGCCCTCCCAATGGCACTGCGCACTGTGGGCAGGATCGCCAGTAGCTTAGGCGATTTGCTCAAAAGCAGCATTGAAGCAGGCATCACAAGCGATGATTACCTCAGGCAAAGGCTGAGGGAACTTGATCTTGTTCGAAACTCTAATCCGCTAGTGCTAGACCGCTTGCCCGAAGGGCACACCCTGAAGGCTCAATGGCAGGCAATCAAAGGTGCTGGCGGCTATCCACGCCCGAAACTTCACTAGGCCTTTGCCGCACAATTCCCCACTTGACACCATAGAACAAATCAGGAACATAGACCTTATTGGAACGGAACAGGAACTCTTCCTAACCGCTCCACAGGTTTTCCACAAGCCCTTCCACAGGGCGCGGGTGAAAGGTTTGGGCTATGATGGGCGCGGAGTTTTCGGTTCTTTTGGCGGTTTCGCTGGTCGTTTCGCTGGGCGCGCTGGCGCACATGGCCCGTGTTGCGGTGCCAGCGTTCAAGGCAGTTCGGGACGAGCTGGCCTCCACTCCCCTCACCCGCGAGATGCGTTTTACCATTACCGAGACGGTGGTTTCGTGGAACGACGGGACGGTTGTGGCGCTGCCGGTCCGCACGGCGCGGCTGGCGCGTCCGGTTCTGGCCCCGGTGCAGCTGAGCGAGGCGGCTTAGGGCTCCGCGCGTCCTCTCCCAATCCCGTTCGTGGTGAGGAGGGACTGAGCGCATGCGAAGGCCCGTCTCGAACTACTGTTGCGCAAGGGTCCTTCGAGACGGCTCCTCGGCCTTCGGCTTCGTGACGCCTCCTCAGGACGAACGGTGGTTTGCTGGGAGCTTAGGGGCCTCCTCAGGACGAGCGGGGCGGGGTTACTCGGAAGCTCGCAGCCTCGCCCGGGTCCGGGAATAGGCCACCATCCCCACCGGCAACAGCGCGAGATAGACAGCGCAGATCCCGATCAGGGTCCACCAGGGTTCGGCGATCAGCCCGGCCGCGACCAGGCCGAAGACGAACAGCACTTCGATCCGCATCGACCGGCGCGGTTTGAGCTTGCTCCAGCTCATCGTCGCCACGCTGGAGATCATCAGCAAGCCCATGCCCAGCAGCCATGCCGAAACAAGCCGCGGATCGCGGACCAGCTCTTGCAGCGCGGGATCGTCGGCGACCATCCAGAGATAGATCGGCAGCAGCACCAGCCCGGCCCCGGCCGGCGCGGGAACTCCGGTGAAAAACCCGGCGGTCTTGCGCGGCTCGTCAGGCAAGTCGATCCCGGCGTTGAACCGCGCGAGCCGCAGCGCGCAGGCGATTGCATAGGCGAGCGCCGCGAACCAGCCGAGCCTTGGCAGCGCCTCAAGCGACCACAGGAACAGGATCAGCGCCGGGGCGACCCCGAACGAGACATTGTCGGCCAGGCTGTCCAGTTCCGCACCGAAGCGCGACTGCGCTTTCAGCAGCCGTGCGATCCGTCCGTCGATCCCGTCGAGCATGCCCGCCAGCACGATCGCCAGCACCGATTTCTCAAAATCGCCGGTGATCGCAAAGCGGATGCCGGTCAGCCCCGCGCAGAGCGCCGCGGCGGTAATCGCGTTGGGCACCATGGCCCGCAGCGTCAGCCCGCCGCGCTGGGGCATTTGTTCACTCACTGGCGGACACCGTCGATCAGCAGGCTTTGGCCCATTTCGGCCAGCACGGTTTCGCCTGCGATCACCTTTTGCCCGATCAGCACCTTGGGGTCGGTCCCGGCGGGCAGGTACACGTCAACCCGGCTGCCGAAGCGGATCAGCCCGACCCGCTGTCCGGCCGCAAGCATGTCACCCGGCTTGACGAAGGGCACGATCCGCCGCGCGATCAGCCCGGCGATCTGGGTAAAGCCGATCGCCCGGCCATCGCCGCGCTCGACCAGGATGTGCTGGCGCTCGTTCTCCTCGCTGGCCTTGTCGAGATCGGCATTGAGGAACTTGCCGGGGATATAGACCACGCGCCGCACCGTACCGCCGATCGGGGTGCGGTTGATGTGGACATCGAACACCGACATGAAGATCGAGATCCGCGTCACCAGCCCCGGTGCAAGGCCCGGCGCGCCGCTGCCGTCATCGAGCACCAGCTCGCGCGGGGGCTCCATCTGCTTGATCAGCGTGATCAGGCCATCGGCGGGCGAGACCACCAGGTTGTCACCCTGCGGCGTGACCCGCTTGGGATCGCGGAAGAAGGCGGCGATGCACGGCACCAGCGCGGCGAAGGGCCAGGCCAGCGTTTCCCAGGCCATGAAGGCAAAGACCGCGCTGATGGCAGCAGCGATCAGGGCGAACTTGCGCCCTTCGGGGTGAACGCTCGGCCAGGACCAGCTGGCCTCACCCCGTCCGCGGTTATCGACCAGATCGCTTCCCATTATGCTGCCTTCCGGACGAACACTGTGCCGGCGGAATAGCCCGCGCCGAACGAGCAGATCACCCCGATATCGCCGGCTGCGAGATCTTCGTTATTCAGGTGGAACGCGATGATCGAACCGGCGCTCGAGGTGTTGCCATAGGTGTCGAGCACGGTCGGGCTTTCATCCTCGCTCGCCTCGTGCCCCAGCACGCGCTGCGAGATCAGCCGGTTCATCCCCTGATTGGCCTGGTGCAGCCACAAGCGGCGCAAGGCAGCAGGATCGTAGCCGAGGTCGGCGGCATGCTCGGCGATCATCGTACCGACCATCGGCACCACTTCCTTGAACACCTTGCGCCCTTCCTGGACGAACAGCTTGTCGCTCGCACCCACGCTTTCGGGATTGGCGCAGTTGAGGAAGCCGAAATTGTTGCGGATGTTGTTGGAGAACACCGTCTTGAGCCGGGTGCCGACAATCTCCCAGTGCTGCGCCGGGGCCAGGTCCCTGGCCTCGACCAGCACTGCGGTGGCGACATCGCCGAAGATGAAGTGGCTGTCGCGGTTTTTCATGTTGTTGTGGCCGGTGCAGATCTCCGGGCTCACCACCAGCACCGAGCGGGCATTGCCGGCGCGGATGAAATCGGCCGCGGTCTGGATCCCGAACGTGGCCGAGGAGCAGGCGACATTCATGTCAAAGGCGAAGCCCTCGATCCCCAGCGTCTGCTGGATCTCGATCGCCATGGCCGGATAGGGCCGCTGCATGTTCGACGCCGCGCACAGCACCGCGTCGACGTCTTTGGCATCGCGCCCGGCGCGGGCCAGCGCGTCCTGGCAGGCTTTCACGCCCATCTCGGCCATCACCGAAATCTCGTCGTTCGCGCGTTCAGGCCAACGCGGGACCATCACCGCAGGATCGAGCAGCGAGGCCTTGCTCATCACATAGCGCGACTTGATCCCGCTGGCCTTTTCGATGAATTCGACCGAACTGGGCGACAGTTCGCTGACCGTCCCGGCGGCGATTTCTGCCGCGTGTTCGGCATTGAAGCGCGCGACATAGGCGTTGAAACTTTCGACCAGCTCCGCGTTGGAGATCGATTCGCTGGGGGTGAACAGCCCGGTGGCCGATATGACGGGGATGATTTCGCTCATGGCGCGTCGTCCTACCGGGCGCGCGCGCCTGCCGCAAGCCATTCGCCCCCCAATCGCCCATTGACAGCACGCCTGCCCTTCGGCATTGGCGCGCTTCCTCGGCCGGAGGCTCTTTAGGGAGCAGCACAAATCGGGGCGACCCGCGTACCGGCAAGCTGGTGTGGACAGGTGGCCGAGTGGTTAATGGCAGCAGACTGTAAATCTGCCCGCGAGAGCGTACGCTGGTTCGAATCCAGCCCTGTCCACCACCCAGCTCCCTTTTCTTCCAAAGTCCGTTCGTGTCGAGCCCTTCGGCTTGCGGCTAAGCAGCCGCGCTCAGGATAAACTTCGGCCCTAGGGCCGAAGTCGAGACGCCTGCGCGCGGCATCTCGACTTCGCTCGATGCGAACGGTGTTGGGGGTGGTTCAATTGGCGTTGCTCCGATAATGCCCTGCAAATGACATCAGGATTCTCAACATGACCCGCCGCCCCGAAGACAAACCGACCCGCGCCTTGCGGGGCCGCGCTGGACGGATGAAGGGTGGGCGTGGCTCGGGCCGTGCCAGCACCGGCGCGGTCCGGCTGTGGGGCCGTCATGCGGTCGAAGCCGCGCTGCTCAACCCCGAACGTCGCCATCGCAAGCTGTGGGCGACCCGCGAGGGTGTCGCCGCGCTGGACGGTGAATTGCCCGAGAATTTCCCGGTCGAATGGGCCTCCCCCGCCGACCTTGGCCGCCTGGTCACGCGCGATGCGCCGCACCAGGGCCTGGTGCTCGATTGCGACGCGCTGGAGGACGTGTACCTCGAAGACGTGCTGGACAGCGATCCGGCGCGTCCGCTGGTGGTGCTCGACCAGGTCACCGATCCGCACAATGTCGGCGCGATCCTGCGTTCGGCCGCGGCCTTCAATGCCTGCGCGATCGTCACGCAAGACCGCCATGCCCCGCCCGAATCGGGCACGCTCGCCAAGAGCGCCTCGGGCGCGCTGGAAGTGGTACCGTGGGTGCGGGTGGTCAACCTGGCCCGTGCGCTCGACGAGATTGCCGAGGCTGGATACTGGCGGATCGGCCTCGATGGCGATGGGCCCACCACGTTGGCCGAAGCCCTGCCCGCGGGCCCCATCGCGCTGGTGCTGGGCGCCGAGGGCGACGGCATGCGCCACAATATTGTGCAGCACTGCGATGCCCTGGCTCGACTGCCGATTTCGAGCGCGATAGAAAGCCTCAACGTTTCCAATGCCGCCGCGATCGCGCTTTACGCTATCGCCGTGCGCGCCTGACAGGGGGATAGCCCGATGAAGAACCTGCCCAACCTGCGCCGCACCGCTGCTGCAGGGCTTGCCGTGCTGCTCTCGCTGGCGCTGGCCGCCTGCTTCGTGATGCCGGGCAAGTTCGCCGCAACGCTTGACCTGCGCAAGGACGGCACCTTCACTTACACCTACAAGGGCGAAATGCTGGTAATCGGCCTGACCAAGATGGCTCAGATGATCATGGCTCCCAAGAAGGCCGAACCCTTCGCCGCCTCGCCCTGCTACAAGGACGATGGGGACACCGAACGCCCCTGCACCAAGGCCGAACTGGCCCAGCAAAAGAGCGATTGGGAAGCCGAAGCGAAGAAAAAGGCCGACAAGGCCGCGGCCGAACTTGAAACGTTCAAGAAGATGTTCGGCGGGATTGATCCCAACGATCCCAAGGCGGCCGAGGAACTGGCCGCACGGATGCGCGGGCAAACCGGCTGGAAAAGCGTGGTCTACAAGGGCAACGGCACTTACGATGTCGACATCGCGATCAGCGGACGGCTCGACTATGACTTTTCCTTCCCGACGATCGAACGGATGCCCGGCGTCACCGCCTTCCTGGTCGCCAACCGCCGCGCCAACGGCGAAGTGCGGATCGATTCGCCGCTGATGCAGGCCGCCGCGCTCTCCACCCCGATGGGCAATGCGGCGCAGACGATGATGCAGTCAAAAATGCCCGGCAACGGCGATGTGCCCGATTTCCCGCAGGCGAACGGCACTTTCACCCTGATCACCGACGGGGTGATCCTGGCCAACAATACCGAAAAGGGAGCCACGGCGGTGCCGACCGGCAAGCAGCTCACCTGGGACGTGTCGGGCCACAACCCGATCGCGCCCTATGCGCTGATCGGGCTGGGGAAGTAGCGGCAAAACGCAAGACACTTGCCCACCGGGCCAGCGAATCCTAAGGCGCTGGCCCATGTCCCACCCCGCATCCCCCCTCGCCCGCCCCTTCCCCGCGATGCCTGCGATTGGCGGCGTGACGCTGCGTGTGGCGCGGGCTGGGTACAAGGACTGGGGCCGCTGCGACCTGACTTATGCCGAGCTGGCCGAAGGGACCGCGGTGGCCGGAGTGTTCACCCGCAACGTCTGCTGCTCGAGCGAGGTCGAACTTGGCCGCGCCAATGTGGCGCAGGGGCGCGCGCGGGCGCTGGTGGTCAATGCCGGGAACTCCAACGCCTTCACCGGCTATCGCGGGCGCGAGGCGGTTGAGGGAATCATGGTGCAAGTGGCCAGCCATCTGGGCTGCGCGCAGGAGGAGGTCTTCGTCTCCTCGACCGGAGTGATCGGCGTGCCGCTGCCCAAGGACAAGGCCGATGCCGGGGTGCGCGCCGCTTTGAGCTCCGAGCCTTGCAGCTGGGAAGATGCCGCGAACACCATCGGCACCACCGATACCTTTGCCAAGGGCGCCACCGCGCAAGCCGTAGTTGGCGGCAAGACCGTGACGCTGAACGCGATCATCAAGGGTAGCGGCATGATCGCGCCCGATATGGCGACCATGCTGGGTTACATTTTCACCGACTGCGCAATTGCCCCCACCTTCCTGCAGGAACTGCTGAGCGCAGCCAACCAGCGCACCTTCAACTGCATCACGGTCGACAGCGACACTTCGACCAGCGACACCGTACTGGCCTTTGCCACCGGCGCGGGGGGCAACGAGCTGCTCAGCACATTTGACAGCCCCGGCGCCGATGCCTTTGCCGCCGCGCTGGAGGATGTCTGCCGTCAGCTCGCCCACCTGGTGGTGCGCGATGGCGAAGGCGCGCAGAAATTCATCGCGGTCAGCGTGACTGGCGCGGTCAGTGACGAGAGCGCCCGCAAGGTCGGCCTCAGCGTGGCCAACTCGCCGCTGGTCAAGACTGCGATCGCCGGCGAAGACGCCAACTGGGGCCGCGTGGTGATGGCGGTAGGCAAGGCAGGCGAACCGGCCGACCGCGACAAGCTCTCGATCGGCTTCGGCGGCACCTGGTGCGCGCGCGAAGGCTTGCCCTTGGCCGACTACGATGAGGCTCCGGTCGCGGCGCACCTCAAGGGGCAGGACATTTCGATCGAAGTCGATCTTGGCCTGGGTCAAGGCCGCGCCACGGTCTGGACCTGCGATCTGACTCACGGCTACATCTCGATCAACGCGGACTACCGGAGTTGAGAACGAAGCACGCAGCCTTCCTGCCCCCCTCCCGCTTGCGGGAGGGG
>Ga0209023_10006576_pt1 | contig 12208 bp, 8 predicted proteins | sample LakOneMetagenome_FD_187468 | JGI IMG/M metagenome (GOLD analysis project Ga0209023, IMG submission 187468) | Freshwater and sediment microbial communities from Lake Erie, Canada (SPAdes) (version 2) | ecosystem: Environmental > Aquatic > Freshwater > Lentic | place: Lake Erie, Canada | collected... | reverse complement strand
ATCGACGCGTGCCGTACGCGCCGCGTATTCGCTGAAACTGCCCTGGTAGAGACGCTTGAGCGCGGCAGCGTCGCGCCGGCCATGGTACAGGCGCGCCAGGTCGGTCAGCGGCCCCTCCACGGCCAGTACCCCGCCCTCCCCGGACTGCCTGCCCACGGCGCCGAGTTCGCCGTTCGCATGCATAACGGCGCGCTCGCCCGCCATGCCCGCCAGCGTTTCTTCGACGCGCCCGAAGGCGGCGCGCAGGGTCGCCTGTGCTTCGAAGTAGCCATGCGCGCCCGGCGCGCCGCCTCGTGCTGCACCAACGATCGCGGGATCCTCGGCGATCGCCCGCAGCAAATTCGTTTCCGCCAGGGCGGCATCGCCCGATTCGAGCGCGGCCCGTCCCAGGCCGGCGTATGCCTGGAAGCGCAGCGCGCGCATGAACGGCATTGCGCTGTCCGGTGCGTTCAGCATCGCCTGCCAGGTCGTGATCGCGCCGGCAAAGTCGCCGGTCCTGGACTGGAGTTCGGCAACCTTCGCATACTGGTTCCATTGCCTGCCGACCAACCCGCCCGTCATCGGCACTCCCGCCTCGAGTGCCTGCCGGTACAGCGCGAGCGCCCGCGCATCGTTTCCGGCGCGCTCGTGAAGCTGTGCGGCCATTGTGGCCGACTGCACCAGCAGGCTGGCAGCGGGCGAACGCGGCGACTGCGCCGCAGGCAGGCGGTCCTGCTCGACCAGGGCCTCGGCCAGGCGCAGCGCCTTGGGGAGGTTGCCGGTGCCGGCCTGGCGCGCGATAGCCGCCAGGGCGTCGATACGGCGCGGGTTTGCTTGGCCCTCCCCTGCCAGGGCCGCAGGCGGCAGCATGCGGCGCAGCAGGTCGAACTGGGCGTGGGCCGGCGGAATGGTGGCCAATCCAAGGACCAGGCTGGCCAACAGCGGTGTACGAATGGGGGTTCTCAATTGACAGGACTCTTTTCTGAAAGTTCGGGAGCGACGTGGAGCGCAAGCGCACGCACCCCAAGGCTGCGCAGGTAGAGCGCGTACAGCACACGCATCGCGGGCGGCGCATCCGGCAGGGGGAACAGGGCGGCCAGTTCGGCGTCTTCGGCTGCGCCCAGCGCCAGCAGCGGCGCCGTATCGACCCGCACCGCGCCGTCGTGCCCGGTCCATTCCAGTTCGCGCAGGTATCGCCGTCCCGGCGCGAGACGCACGGTGTCCGGCAGGGCCAGCTCGGTTTGCGCCACCTGGGTGTCGAACACGAGCTGGCCGAACTCGCCGCGCAGCCTGAAGGTCCACTGTCCCCGGTGCGGCCTGGCGCGCCATTTAAACAGCGGCTTCGATGGCGCAATGCGCTCGATGCCGTCGCTGGAGCCCGGCGCATCGCCGGCCATCCCGCGCACGATGGCGCCGGCCAGCACCTGGCTGCGGCGCTGCAGCGCCTGGCCGATGGCCGGATCGGCCGCGTCCGGGCGCAGGGCGGCGCCACTGCCGTCGCGCGCCAGCCCGTCGGCATCCACCCTGAAACGGCCGGGGCCGGCCAGCGTCCATTGCCGGGAGTCGGCCTGCAGGAACACGACCAGGCTGGCTCCGGCGGCGAGCTCGATCGTATCGCCGCTGGCAAGGCGGTCGAGCAAGGCCAGTTGCCGCGACGCCGATTGCGCAGTGCCGCCGACCTGGGTGACGATGAGTTCCACCCGCGCCTGGGCAAGCAGGGTGAAACAGGCCAGTGCGATGCCGGCCAGCCAATGCCTACGCATGGTTTTCCTCCGTTTCCTGGTAAGCGGCCAGCACCACGCTGCCATGTTTTTCGAGCCTGGCGTCGATGCGCCTGAAGCGGTCGCGCTGGGTAACAGGCAGGTCCGCCAGCACGAATGCGGCGTCATCGACCAGCAGCGTGTGCGGCACCTGCTTGCTGTATTGCTGGATGTGCGCCGCCAGCGTGGTGGCGGCGCCGGTGGCCGTGTAGTCGTGGCGCAGGGCGGAGCCGACGTTGCCGAGTACCGCGTCGCCATGGGCGATGCCGATGCCGACCCGGACCGGCGCGGATCCTTCGCGCGCCAGCTCCTTGTTCAGCCCTGCCAGCGCATCGAGCATGTCGAGTGCCGCGAGGATGGCGTCGCGCGCCGGATTGGCGCTCGCTTGCGGGGCGCCGAAAAAGACCATGATCCCGTCGCCGCTGAATTTGTCGATCGTGCCGTTGTGGCGATGCAGCGCCGCACTGATGACGGTGTAGTAGCGGTTCAGGAAAGCGATCACCTCCTCCGGCGCCGTGGCCGCGCAGAACGCCGTAAAGCCGCGGATATCGGCGAACAGGAAAGCCAGCGGCTGGCGCTTGCCGGCAAGCCCGTCCTTCAGGGCGCCGCTGAGGATGGTGTCGAGGATGGCCGGGCTGACGTAGCCTGAAAAGATGGCCCGCACGCGCTGCTGCTCGGCCAGTTCGCGGCGGTAGGCCTGGATGCCGAGGAAGGCCATTGCGCAGGCCAGCGACAGCAGCGGCGCCGCAACCGGAACGAAGATCCCGGCCGCCAGCAGGCAGACGCTTGCGCCGAGGACCGTGGCGCCCATCAGGGCGGCAGCGGCACATGCGCGGCGTGGACGCAGGCGCCAGTGCCAGAGCACGAGCAGCACCAGCAGCGCCGCACAGTCGGCCACCCAGGGCTGCGCGGAGATCATCCTCCCCTGCATCAGGCTGCGCAAGGCCTGGGCCTGGAACACGACGCCGGCGCTGCCGGTTCCGGCCTCCCATGCGGCCAGTCCGAGCGGCAAGCGCTGCCGGTCCTGGTCCGGCAGGACGGCGCCGAGCAGCACCAGCTTGCCGGCGAAGTGGCGGCGCAAGGCTGCATCGTCGCCCGCCCTGGCCAGCGCGGCGACCGTGTGCAGCGGCACGTAGCCGAAAGGCGCACCAATCGAAAAATCGACGATGCCCGGTTGCGGCGGCTGCCCGAGCCTGGCGGCCAGCCGCGGCGCCAGCAGCAGGTCGCTGCGCAGCTCGGCGCTACCCATGCGGCGCAGGACGCCGTCGCGGTCGGCGGGCACCAGCAGCAGGCCAAGGCCGCCCGTTCCCGCCATCGCGGCATACAGGCTGGCTGCATCGCCTTGCGGGCTGCCGGCGCCGGCGTGGCCGAGCACGAGCGGCGCCGCGGCGCGCAGCCGTCCGATGGCCAGGGCCAGGCGCCGCGCTGCGCCCGGCACCAGGTGGGCGAACGAAGCGGCAGGAAAAACCAGGTCGACGCCGACCCCGGCGGCCCCGCCGCGGCGCAGGCCGTCCAGGCCCAGGGCGAACTCGTCGAGCATGAGCGCGAACGGCTTGCCGCTGGCGTCGATCGAGGCCTGGTCGACGCCGGCGATGGCGACCTCGACCCGGGCTGCTTCCGGCTGCACCTGCCGCAGCAGGCGGAACGACACATCCAGCCATTGCAGCTGCAGGCGCTCGAGCGGCGCCGAGCGGGCCAGCGCCATGCAGGCGCAGGCCATGGCAAGGGGCGCCAGCCAGCGCGCCATCGACGCGCGCGCCCTGTCGCTTACCATTTCGCCGGCAGGGTCCGCAGCAGCGTGATCCGCCTGGCCTCGTGGCGCAGGTATTCGCCCTTGACCAGTTCCTTGAACAGCTTCGACACCATGTCGCGCGAGGCGCCGATGCGGTCGGCGATGTCCTGCTGGCTGAGCGGTTCGGGCACGATGCGCACGCCGTCCCGGGTGACCGCCAGGTCGTCGAGCAGGGAAGCCAGGCGCTGGTAGGCCGTTTGCAGCGCAAGGCGGCGCGCGAAGGTGGTGGTCTGGCGGCTGCGCGCGATCAGCGTCTTGATGAGTTCCATCGCAAAGTCGGGCTCGGCGGCGATCCTGGCCCGCATTGCCGAGATCGGCACGACCGCGCACTGGACATCGGTAACGGCTTCGGCCGATGCGCTGCGCGGCTGTCCATCGAGGGCCATTTCGCCAAGAATCGCGCCGTCTTCCAGCATGCCAAAAACGAACTCCTTGCCGTCCAGGTCGCTGGTGAACACCTTGACCCGGCCGGACAGGATTACGTAGATCGAGGTGCCGGCCTCGCCTTCGGTAATGAAACGCGTGCGTTTCGCAAACCTGCGCATGACGCCGGCGGCGGCGAGCTGGCGCATCGGCAAAGGCAAGTGGTCGGTATTGCTGGGGAAAGTCATGGATGGCCCTGTGGATTCTGCCTTGATTATATTTCACGTATTTCCCGGCTGCAATTTTCTGACCTGCATTTTCAAACTTTTGCCAGCGAATTTTCGACAACTGCGGCCCTGCCGGGTCACGGGCCGGGCGGCGGCTTCCCGCCCAGAATGGCGATACGCCCTGGCTGCCCAGCGCCGGCCCACCCAACCCGAATGAAGGAACACGAATGACGCCCCTTTTCCCCCAACGCATGTTGTTGCCCGCCCTCCTCACCCTGCCGCTCGCCTTGAGCCTCGCCGGCTGCGGCGCCGGTGCCCAGGATGACTCCCAGCCCGTGCCCGTACTGGCCACCGGCGTCGATGGCCCAGGCCTGGTGGAGTACTGCAGGATCGATACCTCGCGTCCCGGCGGCGGTACGGGTGCGGGGAATGGCTGGGTCAACGGCACCGAACTGCTCGGCGGCGGCGTCAACCAGGCGGCCACCCTGGTCTCGCACGACGGCAACGACACCCTGTGGGATACCCAGGTCGTGTTACGGGTGCCGCTGTTCGATGCCCGCACCATGCCGGCCCAATCCGTGTCGCCGCCCCAGTTCAGCCAGACCCTGGCAATGGGCGCGACCTTCCCCACCCTGCTCCCGAAGGGGGCGCTCGGCTGCGTGACCCAGCTGGCCAAGGTCCGCTACACGCCGCCGCCCAACCTGAACGCTGTTCCCGGATGGGCCAATTCGGGCCTGGAGCTCACCTGGCAGGCGTATTCGTTCAGCTGGAAGAGCTACTGGGATCCGGTCCTGCCCACCGGCGGCTTGCCCGGCGTGCCGGTCGACGGTTTCGAGTTCATCGCCAATTTCACCCCGCGCGAGGGCCAGGCTGTCTTCAACCTCGACAAGACGCGATTCGCCTCGCCCCAGGGCCTGTCGGTCTGCTTCCTGGCGCCAGGGACGGCCACCTGGGACTGCGGCACGCCTGCCTTGTCGGACCTGGGCGCTGTCTGGCAGCTCACGAGAAACGGCATGAAGCCCGGCGCCTATCTGCTGGTAGCGGCTACGCGGTGACACGCCGGTCGCCCGCAGCTTTTGCTTGCGTCGCAAGGTAAATATTTTCTAAAATTCAACTTTCCAAGAGGCCAATATGAACAAGTTTTTCCGCACCCTTTGCATCGCCGCCCTGGTGGCTCCCCTGGCAAGCCTGGCAGCGAACGTCACCAGCGATACATGGACCCTCGTTCACACCGACGAGAGCGGAAAAAAATATTTCATCATCGAGAAGACCGCCTTTACCCGCGGTGAACTCAGGAAAATCGACTTCCAGGTGGAGCATCCGAACCTGGTCCCGCTGGAGGCCTTCATTCGTCCTGACAAAAGCCTGAAACACGTCAAGACCTTCACTTATGGCGCATGGTTCGACTGCAAGAAGCAGACGATGCGGATGCTCGACTTCGCTGCGTACGACAAGGACGATCGCTGGGTCGACGGCTACAACTCCGACAAGCAAAAAATGGGGCCGGTCGGCAAATCGGGACTCGCCTATCCAGCCATGGTGGCCGGCTGCGCGCTCGATATTCCGCCCGAGCGCCAGAACAACTAACCATCCCTTCCGGCAAATGCCCAGGCGCGCTGCGCCGCTCCGGCAAAGAAAGTAAACTAGCGGGCTTCGGCCCGCTTTCTTTTTCGCGGGCGGCAATGCAAGGAATTCCCATGAGTTTAGCGAGTTTGGTGACCGGCTTCGTACGCCGCCACTGGAAGGCCTACGCGGCATCCGCGGTAATGCTGGTAGGCGTGGCGGTGTGCAGCATCCTGGTGCCGCGCAAGGTCGGCGCCATGATCGACGGCCTGTCCGCCCACACGCTGTCGCGCCACGACCTGATGATCGGCATCGCCGAGCTGCTGGCGCTGGGCGTGGCGATCTACGTGCTGCGCGTGAGCTGGCGCATCCGCCTGTATTCGGCGGCCTACCGTCTCGGCGTCGAGTTGCGCATGCGCCTGTACGCGCGCCTGTCGGCGCAGGGCCCGGCCTTCTACCAGAAGCAGCGCACCGGCGACCTGATGGCGCTTGGCACCAACGACATCGACGCCATCGAGATGGCCGCCGGCGAGGCCATGCTGGCCGGCTTCGACGGCACCCTGACCCTGGTGATGGTGCTGGGCGTGATGCTGCTCGGCGTCGACTACCGCCTGGCCCTGATCGCCTTGCTGCCCTTCCCGCTCATGGGCCTGGCCTTCTGGTATATCTCGCGCCACATCCACACTGCCGAAACCGATTCGCTGAAACGCTTCTCGGACTTGAACGACCATGTTCAAGAGTCGCTCTCGGGCGTGCGCACCCTGCGCGCCCTGGGCCTGGAAGCACGCAGTGCAGCGCAGTTCGGCGAACTGGCCGGCAAAGCCTCCGCCGCCAGCATGAGCGCCCAGAAATGGGAAGCGGCCTACGAGCCGGCCGTTGGCCTGACCCTCACCGCGGCCAGCACATTGACCCTCGGCCTGGGCGGCTACTTGGTCTGGCAGAACCAGTTGACCATCGGCGCCCTGACCAGCTTCACCATGTACCTCGGCCAGCTGATCTGGCCGATGTTCGCGGCCGGCTGGGTGCTGTCGCTGATCGAACGTGGCCGCGCCGGCCTGGCGCGCCTGCAGCCGATGCTCGATGCGCCGCTCACCGTGGTCGACGAAGGCCGCTTCGAGGCCATCCAGGATGGTCCGCTGGTGCTGCGCGATGTCAGCTTCACGTATTCCAGTGCTTCCCAACCGGCGCTGGATAAAGTGTCGGTGGCCCTGCGCCCCGGCATGACCCTGGGCCTGGTCGGCCCCACCGGCGCCGGCAAGTCGACCCTGCTGCGCGTGCTGCTGCGCCAGGCCGAGCCCCAGCACGGCACGGTTACCTGGGGCGGCCACGCGCTGCCCGACTACAAATTGGCGGCGCTGCGCGCGGCCACCAGCTGGGTGCCGCAGGAGTCCTTCCTGTTCTCGGCCAGCATCGCCGAGAACATCGCCCTGGCCCGCCCCGGAGCCAGCCGCCTGGAAGTCGAGGAAGCGGCCAGGATGGCGGCGATCCACGACGACATCCTGCGCTTCCCGCAGGGCTACGATACGCCGGTTGGCGAAAAGGGCATCACGCTCTCGGGCGGCCAGCGCCAGCGCGTGGCGATTGCCCGCTCGCTGCTGGCCGACAGCTCGCTGCTGCTGCTCGACGACGCCCTGTCGGCGGTGGATACCGGCACCGAGACCAACATCCTCGAACACCTGGACGAGCTGCGCGCCACGCGCCCGGAACTGACCGCCATCATCGCCAGCCACCGCCTGTCCGCGGTGGTGAACGCCGATTTGATCGTGGTGCTGAAGAACGGCCGCGTGGCCGAATCGGGCAGCCACGAGACCCTCTTGGCACTGGACGGCTGGTATGCCAGCCAGTGGCGCTATCAACAACTGGAGGCCAGCATCGATGCAAGCTGACAAAACCAAGGAATCCAGGCACGCCGGCCGCGCCGAAGCCAAGCGCGCCGCAGCCCTGCTGCGCCGCGCCGCCTGGCCCGATATCCGGCACCTGAAATGGGCGACCTTCTGGCTGGTCATCGCGGCCGCGCTGGAGGTGGTCGGCCCGATCCTGGGCAAGGCCCTGATCGACGACCACCTGGTGCCGCGCCACGCCGACTGGACCCGCATGTCCCTGCTGCTGGGCGGCGTGCTGATTACCGGCTGGCTCTCGACCTGGCTGCGCTACCTGCAGCTGGTGCGCCTGTCCGGCCTGGCGATGCGCTCGGTGCAGCGCCTGCGCGAATGGGTGTATGGCCACGTGCTGCGCCTGCCGATGGCGTTTTTTGATCGCGCGATCACCGGCCAACTGGTCAGCCGCGTGACCAACGACACCGAGGCGGTGAAGAAGCTCTACATCCAGGTGCTGTTCTCGATCCTCGACAGCACCATCGTTTTGCTCGGCACCACGGTGGCCATGGCCTGGCTCGACTGGCGCCTGATGATCATCGTGCTGGCCCTGCTGCCGGCGGTGATCGTGATCGTCTGGCTCTACCAGCGTTTGTCGGGGCCGGCGGTAACGCGTGCGCGCGCCCTGCGCAGCGACATCAACGGCCAGATGGCGGAATCCATCGGCGGCATGAGCGTGCTCCAGGCGAGCAATGCGGCGGGCCGCTTCGGCGAACGCTTCGCGCATACCAACGACGGCCACTACCAGGCGCGCATCGCCGAGATCCGCGTGAACGCCTTCCTGCTGCGCCCCGCGCTCGATTTGCTGAACGTGGCGCTGCTGGCGGTGGTGATCTTCGCTTTCGGGCGGCGCGAGATCGGCGCCGTCGAGGTGGGGATCCTGTACGCCTTCATCAGCTACATCGCACGCGTGGTCGAACCCCTCATCCAGATCACGATGCAGTTCAGCGGCCTGCAGCAGGCGGTGGTGGCGAGCGCGCGCGTGGAGGCGCTGCTGGCCGAGGCCGGCGCTGCGGAGCATGCGGCCGGCCGCACCGGCGGCACGCGCATGACAGCCTCCCCGGATGCACCGGCGGTGCGCGTGAAAAACCTGAGCTTTGCCTACGTGCCGGGCCAGAACGTGTTGCACGACATCTCGCTCGACATCCCGCAGGGCGCCTTCTACGGCATCGTCGGTCACACCGGCAGCGGCAAGTCGACCCTGCTGTCGCTGCTGCTGCGCTACTACAGCGCAGAGCAGGGAAAAATCGAGATCTGCGGCGAGCCGATTGCCGGCATCGACAACGAACGCTTCCGCAACGAGGTCGGCCTGGTGCCGCAAGACCCCTTCATCCTGGCGGCGTCGGCGCGCGAGAACATCGACATGGGGCGCGGCCTGCCGGTCGAGAAGATCGAGGCGGCGGCGCGCGCGGCGCATGCGCACGGCTTCATCGCGGCGCTGGAAGATGGTTACGAGACCTCGCTGGGCGAAAGCGGCTCGCGCCTGTCCTCGGGCCAGAAGCAGCTGATCGCCATCGCGCGCGCCCTGGCCGGCGAGCCGCGCATCCTGCTGCTCGACGAAGCGACTTCGCGCATCGACAGCGCCACCGAGCAGGTTGTGCAGCAGGCGCTGGAAGAAGTGCGCGGGCGGGTGACCATCATCGCGATTGCACACCGCCTGTCCACCATCCGCGACGCCGACCGCATCGTGGTGCTGAACCACGGGCGGATCACGGAATCCGGCCCGCATGAAGAGCTGATGGGGATCGAGGGCGGCCTGTACCAGCGCTTGTACCTGTTACAGCAACTGGCGGTCTAGGCGGCGCGACCGCCTTACGCGAGCAGGATGTAACTCTTTGTTTCTATGCTGCACTGCCGGATATGCAGCCGCCAATATTGACGTTTTGGCGTCGCATTTTTACGATAGCGGCGTAAAAATGAGTATTTCCCTTTAGCAACAAGACTATAATGGTCGATGGCGCTCCGCCTTTTCGCGGGCGCGACGACCAGATCGAGGAAGCTATGCCGGCAGTTTGGGAGACGAAAAAGCCATCGCAGCGTTTGTGCGCACTGCTCGCATCGCTGGTGCTGATATCTCCTTTGGCGCTTGCCGACGCGCCCAGGCAGTCGGGCCTGGAAGCGCGCCTGGCCGAGATCCGCGAAATCAACCGCTTCATCCCGGAACGCGCCCTGCCGATGCTGCTCAAGCTCGAAGGGGAAGCGCGCGCCGGTTCGGTGGCCGACAAGGCCGACATGCTGGCCGAGTTGTGCGTGGCCTACCAGAAGGTGGGACGCAACGACCAGGCGCTGGCCACCTGCGATGAACTCATCGAATTCGGCCGCCGCGAAAAGAACGATGCCGCCATCGCCAAGGGCCTGGTACGCAAGGGCTACATCAAGTATGCCCAGAACGAACTGGCGCTGTCGCATGCGCTGATCTGGGAAGCCGAGCGCCATGCGCTGTCCACCGACGACGTCGAGGTGCGCGTGCGCGTGGGCGTGTCGGCGGCCGAAGCGTTTGCCGAGGACGGCAACTTCCCGCGCGCGCTGGAAAAGATGCAGGCCGTGCTGGCCTATACGCGCCAGCATGGCGAACCGGTGCACATGGTGATCGTGCTGAATGCGCTGACCCGCCTGTACGTGCAGATGCGCGAGTTCGACAAGGCATCCGAGGCGCTGGCTGAAGCCTATGTAGCGGCCGAGAAGGTCAATTCGCCGGGCCGCATGGCCACCCTGAAGGGCACCGAATACGGCCTGGCCATGGACACCGGCCAGATGCAGCGCGCGCTGAAGGCGCAGCTGGCGGCGCTGTCGCTGGAACGCAGCATCGGCGCGCAGTCGATGGTGGCGCGCTCGCTGGTGAACCTGTCCGACTGCTACCTGAAAATGCACGACTACCGCAATGCGCTGGCCTACGGCGAGCAGGCGTTGCAGGCGGCGCTCGCCATCCGGGACGCGACCGCGGCGGGCACCGCGCGCGTGAACATTGGCCAGGCCTACCTGGCCAGTGGCCGCATCGCCGAGGGCAAGCGCGCCTTCGAGGAAGGCCTGGCGATCTACGACAAGAAAGGCGACAAGCCGGAGCTGCAGAGCGTGCTGGCCGAATACGGCGGCGCTCTCGAACGCGCCGGCGATTATCCCGGCGCCATCAACGCTTACCACCGCGAGCGCACGCTGTCGAACGAGCTGTTCGAGAAGCGCCGCCAGAAGGCCATGCTCGAGCTGCAGGAAAAGTACGACGCCGACAAGCGCCAGCGCCAGATCGAACTGCTGGAGCGCGAGAACCAGGTGAAGTCGGCCGAGATCGACAACCGCCGCCTGCAGCAGCGCATCTGGGGCTTGCTGATCATGGTGTTCGCGCTGGTGACGGTGATCGTCGCCATGCTGTACCGTAAGGTGCGCCATGCGAACGCCCAGCTGCACGAAAAGAACCAGGAACTCAAGCAGCAGAGCGTGCGCGACCCGCTGACGGGCCTGTACAACCGCCGCCACTTCCAGGACTTCATGCGCACCCACCAGCAGCTGGAAAAGCGCGGCGTCGGCACCTCGGGCGACGAGCTGGTGAGCGCGCTGTTCCTGATGGACGTCGACCACTTCAAGCACATCAACGACACCTGGGGCCATGGCGCCGGCGACGCGGTGCTGATCAAGATCGCGGCCAGCCTGCGCGAGATCCTGCGCGAGACCGACATGATCGTGCGCTGGGGCGGCGAGGAATTCCTCGCCTTCCTGCCGGCGATCCCGCGCAGCGGCCTGGACGAGGTGGCGCGCCGCCTGCTGGAAGGCATTGCCGAGACCCGCATCGAGTACGGCGGCGAGACCTTGAGCGCCCAGGTGTCGATCGGCTTCGCGCCCTACCCGCTGGCCCCGGCCGGCCAGCCGCTGCCGTGGGAGCGCGCGGTGAACCTGGTCGACATGGCGCTGTACATGGCCAAGGGCCACGGCCGCAACCGCGCATATGGGTTGCGCGGCTTCAGCGGCACGGCGCAGACCTCGATGGAAGAGATCGAGCAGAACCTCGAGCAGGCCTGGCGCGCGGGGTTCGTGGAGATGTCGATCGTGACGGCGGGGTGGCAGGATTTGCGCGCGAGCGCGTGATCGGGGTTGGGGTTTCGGGGTTTCGGGGTTTCGGGGTTTCGGGGTTTCCGATGTTGGGTTCGTAGGGTGGGCACCTGTGCCCACGCGGTCTCACCGGGTGATTTGACGCGACGTCAAACAACACCCGGGTGATCGAACGTCAACGATGCTCCGCCCGGCATTTCGACATGGACGTGCCGTACCGCGTGGGCACAGGTGCCCACCCTACGAACGGCAAATCGTTTACCGCGCCGATTCCTGCATTTTTTCGCCGGCGCGCTCGACCTTTTCGCCGACCACCGTGCCGGCTTTCTGCAACCCGCGCCCGGCTTCATCGGTCGCATCCTTGATCTTTTCGCGCGCCTCCTCGGTGCGTTCGGCCAGGCGATCGCGCGCTTCGTCGGCGCGTTCGGCTACGCGCCTGGCTGCCTCGTCCGCCTTTTCCAGCGGCGCCCGCAACTCGCGCGCCACCTTGTCGCCGGCGTCGTCGATGGCCTTGCCGGCTTTCTGCGCCGGGCCGGCGTCGTTCTCATCGCGCGGCGAGCAGCCGGCCAGGGCCAGCACCAGCAGCGCACCCAACATGGTCATGGTCTT
>Ga0209023_10006575_pt1 | contig 12208 bp, 11 predicted proteins | sample LakOneMetagenome_FD_187468 | JGI IMG/M metagenome (GOLD analysis project Ga0209023, IMG submission 187468) | Freshwater and sediment microbial communities from Lake Erie, Canada (SPAdes) (version 2) | ecosystem: Environmental > Aquatic > Freshwater > Lentic | place: Lake Erie, Canada... | reverse complement strand
CCCCGCCATGAACTTCGAAATCCTGATCCCGATCACCCTGTTCCTCGCCATCGCCTACACCATCAAGGCCGTGGTCGATGCCGGCGTGCGCCGCAAGATGGTCGATTCCAATGGCTCGCAGGACCTGGTCCGCTCGATGCTGGAAGGCGAGGAAGCGCGTCGCCGCCATGGTTCGCTGCGCTGGGGCGTGACCCTGGTCGCGCTGGCCATCGGCTTCGGCCTGGTCCAGGCCTCGGGCTGGTCCGAAATCAATCCCGGCGTGATCGCGGTGCTGGTCGGCGCGACCGGCATCGGCAACCTCGCCTACTACCTGCTGGCGCGCAGGCTGGGCTGAGACCGTTTCAGGGGGCGGGGCCGCGCGCGGCCTCGCCCGACAGCACTTCGCCGGCCGGCGCCGCCTTGCCGATGAGGTAGCCCTGGGCGTAGCGCACGTCGAGTTCGCGCAGGCGCTGCAATTGCGCCTGCGTTTCCACGCCCTCGCAGATGACCTTGGCGCCGATGCCGTGGGCCATGGCGACGATGGCCTCGACGATCGCCATCGCCTTGGGCGAATCGAACATGTGCCGGGCGAAGGCCTGGTCCATCTTCACGTACTCGAAGTCGAGCTTGTGCAGGTGGGTGAGGTTGGAATAGCCGGTACCGAAGTCGTCCAGCGCGAAGCGGATGCCGTGCTCGCGGCAATGGCGCATCACCGCCGCGACCGGCTCGTAGTCGAGCATGCGGCTTTCGGTGACCTCGAGCTTGAGCGCGCCCGGCGGCAGGCCGGCGCGTCCGACGCGATCGACGATCTGCCGCGCCATGCCCGGCTCCACCAGTTGCCGCGCCGACAGGTTCACCGCGATGTCCGGCAGCGGGTCGTTTCCGGCGTCGCGCAGCGACGACAGCAGCGCGATCACGCGGTCGAGCACGTATTCGCCCACCGGCACGATCAGCGAGGTTTCCTCCGCGAGCTTGATGAACTCGGCCGGCGAGACCATGCCGTTGCCCGGCAGTTCCCAGCGCACCAGCGCTTCGTAACCGGCCACGCGCGCGGCGGGGATGTCGTAGATCGGCTGGTAGCGCACCTCGATGCCGCCTTCGTCCAGTGCCTGTCGCAATTGCGCGTCGAGGCGCAACTTGTCGATGCCGCTGCGCTGTTCGTGGTCCTCGCCGGGCAGGTCTTCGACCGCATGCGCGGACGCGCCTTCGCCGCCGGACTGGATCCGGCGCATGCGCCGCGCCAGACCCTCGACCATGGCGCGCACGATCGGATCGCAGGATTCGATGCGTTCGCGGAAGGCCTCGTCCTCGATCGCGAGCAGCACCGAATCGCTGGCCGCGGTCGCGGTGGCGGTGCGCGCGCCGTGGTCGAGCATCGACAGTTCGTCGAGCATTTCGCCGGGGCCGAATTTGCCATGCTCATGCCGGCGCTGGCCGTCGCTGGACGTCAGCACGACCTGGCCGCTTTCGATCAGCCACGCGCAATCGGCCGGATCGCCCTGCCGGTACAACACCTCGCCCGCGAACAGCGAGCGGCGAATCGTGGCCATGCGCTTCCCCCCGAAGCCTCGGACCGTATTGAACGCGATACGCCGGGAGTGCGCCAAACCGGACATCCGCCCCGGGCCACGCTAGGCTATCGCGACTCTCCCCGCAGCATGCGCCATGAACGAACCCAACGCCGGCCCGCCCGACCGCCTCAGCAACGATCCGCGCAGCAGATTCCATGATGAAGCCCTGCTCGAGCGCGGCATCGGCATCCGCTTCAACGGCGAAGAACGCCACAACGTCGAAGAATATTGCGTCAGCGAGGGCTGGATCCGGGTCCAGGCCGGACGTGCCCTCGACCGGCATGGCCAGCCGATGACGATGAAGATCCGGGGCAAGGTCGAGCCCTACTTCCGTACCTGACTTCACGCCGCTCCGCCGATACCCGCTGCTAGGCTGCGCCCGACTCCCGTGGAGGCCGCGCCGATGCGCCTGCTGGTCCTGTTGTTCTCGATTTCGATGCCTGTGGTCGCGTGGTTGTCGCAGCGTGGCATGTTCGGCCCCACGAACGGCGCGATGTCGGACCAGTACCCGACGCTGTTGGTCGCGGCCGGCCCTGCGTTCGCGATCTGGGGCGTGATCTTCCTGCTCGATCTGGTGTTCGGGATCTGGCAGGCGACCGGCGTTCGCCGCGGCGACGACACGCTGCGCGCGGTCGCGCCGTTCGCGGCCGCCGGCTTCGCCCTCACTGCGCTGTGGATGCCGCTGTTCTCGATGGGCCAGTTCGTGCCCTGCCTGCTGGTGATCTTCGCCGCATTGGGCTGCCTGCTGCGTTGCGCGTTGCTGCTCTCGCGCGACACCACCCCGCGCAAGGGACAGTGGCTGTCGGCATGGACGCCGCTGTCGCTCCACGCGGGGTGGCTGTCGCTGGCCGCGTTCCTCAACCTGGCCCAGGCCATCGTCGCCTTCGGCTGGGCGTCGACCACGCACATGTTGCCCTGGAGCCTCGCGCTGTTCGCGCTTGCCGCGCTCGTGCTGCTCGTCGCCAACCACCTGATGCGCGGGAATGTCGATTACGTCGGCGCCGCGCTGTGGGGCCTTGCATGGGTGTACGTCAAGCAGTCGGGCTGGGACCTGCCCGGCGCCGACGTCGCCGCATGGACCGCGCTCGGCATCGCCGCGGGCTTGCTCCTGCAGACCGTGTGGCTGCGCGCGACCCGGCGCGGCGGCCTGTTGCCGGAGCCCGAACGGGGCGCATAGTCCCGCGCCATGCGGCACACTGTGGCGATGCCATCGACCATCGCCTCGGGGACCGCATCGCAACCGCAGGGCATCGCCTTCCACCATCCGCTCGCGTTCTGGACCGGTTGCCTGCTGATCGTCGCCGGCGTGTTCGCGCATGCGCCGATGTTCCTGATGGGCCAGTACACCCATTGGCAGATGGTCGGCATGCCGATGGACGGCTGGATGCTCGCCGGCATGGCCGCGATCCCGCTCGGCGTGGCGCTTGCCGGCTTTGGCTTGATGCCGCGGATGGCGCAGATGCGCCGGACGTTGCACGACAGCGGTCGCGTGCATTTCCACCTCGCAGACCACATCGCGTTGAACCGCGAACACTGGAAACTGATCGCGGTGCTGATGGTGGCGCTCGCGGTGGACGTGATGAAGCCTGCGACGCTCGGCTTCGTCGTCCCCGGCATGAGCCATGAATACGCTATCCCGAAGCCGACCGCGAGTTGGCTGGCGCTGGTGGCGTTGACCGGCACTACGGTCGGATCGGTGTTGTGGGGGCGCATCGGCGACCTGTTCGGGCGGCGCTCGGCGATCCTGCTCTCCGCACTGATGTTCATGGGGACCGCGATCTGCGGCGCGATGCCGAGCTTCGGCTGGAACCTCGCGATGTGCTTCCTGATGGGGCTGTCCGCCGGCGGCCTGTTGCCGGTGGCGTTCACGCTGATGGCGGAGACCGTGCCGGCCGCGCATCGGGGCTGGCTTCTGGTGGCGCTCGGCGGCATCGGCACCTCCGCCGGCTACCTGCTCGCCGCGGGCGCCGCTGCCACGCTCGAACCGATGTTCAGCTGGCGCGTGCTGTGGCTGCTCGGTCTGCCGACCGGCGCGCTGATCGTGTTCCTCAACCGCTTCATCCCCGAATCGCCGCGTTTCCTGTCCGGCGCCGGGCTTGCCGACCAGGCGCGCGCGGTGCTGCGGCGCTTTTCCGTGCAGATCGAAACCGACGACGCGCGGCACCCCGGCGCACCCGAGATCGACGATCCGCATCCGGTGCGCGGCCTGCGTGCGTTGCTGCACGGCGGCCACGCGCGCATCAGCTGGGGCCTGCTCGTCTGCGGGCTGGCATGGGGCCTGGCGAATTTCGGTTTCCTGCTGTGGCTACCGGTGAACCTCGCCCAGCTGGGCGTCGATCCGAAACTCGCCAGCGCGTTGCTCGCCAAGGGCGCCGTGTATGCCTTGCCCGGCATCCTCGTCGTGGTCGCGCTGTACCAGCGCTGGAGCTCGGTGAAGTCGCTGGTGCTGTTCATCGCGCTGAGTGCGCTCTCGCTGCTTGCGTTCGCCGCCATCGGCTGGCTGCAACTGCGCTCGCCCGCCGTGGTCGTCGCCGCGGTCGCGGCGCTGCTGGTGAGCACCAGCGGCGTGATCGCGATGCTGATTCCCTACGCCGCCGAAATCTACCCCGTGCACTTGCGCGGTACCGGTGCCGGCGTAATCGCCGCCAGCTCCAAGGCCGGCGGCATCCTCGGTGCCGCGCTGGGCGTCGCCGGCTTCTTCGAACACTTCGCGTTGTCCGCGTTGCTGATCGCGCTGCCGATGGCGATCGGCGCGGTGATCCTGCTGCGCGCCGGCATCGAAACCCGCGGCCAGCGGCTGGAGGACATCGAGCGGCGGATGGCGGCGACGGCCGACTGAACGCCATGACCTGCGGCCTTTGCGCCGCCCGTGCCGGCGTTCTACGCTCGGGTTTTTCCCGCATCGAGGCACGTGCATGTCCGTCCCCACGATCCAGCGCCGTTCCCTGCTCGCCTTCGCCGTTTCCGCCGCGCTCGCCACCGGCCTCGGCGCCTGCGACCGCGCATCCGCGCCTTCGGGCGACAACGCGAAGCCCGCCGCGCAGGCCGTCGCGCCGGCCAAGGCCGCGCTCGGCACCTTCGGTTTCGATACCGCCGGCATGGACAAGTCCATCGCGCCCGGCGACGAGTTCTACGACTACGCCAACGGCAGCTGGACCAAGAACACCGAGATCCCCGCCGACCGTTCCAGCATCGGCGCCTTCGCCGTGCTCGCGCAGCAGGCGCAGAAGGACACCCGCGACATCGTCGAAAGCGCGGCGAAGGACGCCAACGCCAGCGGCGACGCGAAGAAGATCGGCGACTACTACAGTGCGTTCATGGACGAAGCGGGCATCGAGGCCAAGGGCCTCGCGCCGGTGAAACCCGAACTCGACGCCATCGCCGGCATCGCCGACGCGAATGCGCTGGCCAAGACGCTCGGCGGCGAACTGCGTGCCGACGTCGACCTGCTCAATGCGACGAATTACTACACCGACCGCCTGTTCGGCCTGTGGGTGTCGCAGGACATCAACGAACCCTCGCGCGTCGCGCCCTACCTCGTGCAGGGCGGCCTTGGCATGCCCGACCGCAGCTTCTACCTCGATGGCGGGCGCATGGCCGACCTGCGCAAGGCCTACCAGGCGCACGTGGCGAAGGTGCTGAACCTCGCCGGCATCGCCGACGTCGACGCCAAGGCCGCGCGCATCCTCGCGCTGGAAACCGCGATCGCGAAGGTGCACGCGACGCAGGAGGACACCAACGATGTCGAAAAGGGCGCGAACGCGTGGAAGCGCGCCGACTTCGACGCGAAGGCGCCGGGCCTGGACTGGGCCGCGTACTTCGACGCCGCCGGCCTCGGCCAGCAGCAGGATTTCGTCGTCTGGCAGCCGAAGGCGGTGGCCGGCATTTCCGCGCTGGTGAAATCGCAGCCGCTGGACACGTGGAAGGACTACCTCGCCTACCATGCGCTGGACCGCGCCTCGCCCTACCTGCCCAAGCCCTTCGCCGACGAAAGCTTCGACTTCCACGGCCACGTGCTCAACGGCACGCCGCAGCAGGCCGAACGCTGGAAGCGTGCGATCGACGACACCAGCGGTGCGCTCGGCGAAGCGATCGGCAAGCTGTACGCGGACCAGCATTTCTCGCCACAGACCAAGGCGCGCGCCGAGGCGATGGTGCAGAACATCATCGCCGCGTTCGGCAAGCGCATCGATGCGGTCGAATGGATGACGCCGGAAACCAAGGCGCAAGCCAAGGCCAAGCTCGCCGGGCTCAAGGTCGGCGTCGGCTACCCGGATGCGTGGCGCGACTATTCCGCGCTGGAAGTGAAGCGCGACGACGCGCTCGGCAACGCCGAACGCGCCGGCGAATTCGAATACCGGCGCAACCTCGCCAAGCTCGGCAAGCCAGTCGGCCACGACGAGTGGTGCATGCAGCCGCAGACGGTGAACGCGGTGAACCTGCCGCTGGAGAACCGCCTGCTGTTCCCGGCCGCGATCCTGCAGCCGCCGTTCTTCGATCCGAACGCGGACGACGCGGTGAACTACGGCGGCATCGGCGCGGTGATCGGCCACGAGATCAGCCACAGCTTCGACAACAGCGGCGCGCTGTTCGACGCCAGCGGCAAGCTGCGCAACTGGTGGACGCCGGAGGACCTGAAGAAATTCGAGGCCGCCGGCGCCGCGCTGGCCGCGCAGTTCGATACCTACGCGCCGTTCCCGGATCTGCACGTCAACGGCAAGCTGACCCTGGGCGAGGACATCGCCGACGTCGCCGGCCTCGCGACTTCGTACGACGCTTACCACGCCTCGTGGAACGGCAAGCAACCGGCCACGCTCGACGGCTACACCCCGGACCAGCGCTTCTTCCTCGGCTTCGCCCAGGTGTGGCGCACCAAGTTCCGCGAGGCTGCGCTGCGCAACCGCGTGCTCACCGACGTGCACGCGCCGGGCATGTACCGTGCGCTGACCGTGCGCAACCTCGACGCATGGTATCCCGCGTTCGACGTGAAGGACGGCACCAAGCTTTACCTGGCGCCGGACAAGCGGGTGAAGATCTGGTAACCCGCAACGGTTGATGCAGGAACGAAAACGCCGGCGCAAGCCGGCGTTTTCCGTCATGCGCCGCGACTTCCGGATGTCGTGCCTACAACTGCAGGACGGGGTTGTGCACTGCAAGGTGCCGGATGGGCGGGAATGTTATAGCGTAACAATGCAAGCATCGGGGTGCCGGCAGCGATCCAGGGATCGGGCACTCGCAATTTTCATTGCATGTTGCACGGGATACCCGATATCGGCGCCTCCATGCGGAGCAGGGAGGGCGTATTCGCAGGACGTTGCAATCATCGCGACCGCCAGGTTGCGCGGCCGTTTTCTTCCACTCCATGAGGGCAGGATCTGGCAATGGCGAATAACTTTCGTTTGAAGACGCTTGTCGTGGCACTGGGCCTGGTCGCGGGTGTGGCGGCGAGTGCCGCGACCCCGGCCAGTTCGTCGATGGCGCGACCCACCCGGCTGGCGCAAGGCGACGTCGTCGTCGGATCGCTGGCGGCCTCGCAACCGATGCACATCGTGGTCGGCCTGAAGCTGAGGAACAAGGCGGAACTGGATTCCTACATTTCCAGACCCGGGTTCAAACCGCTCACGGGCTCGTCGTTCGTGGCGCGATATTCGCCGAGTGCCGCGCAAGCGCAGGCGGTGGCGCATTTCCTGGAACTGTCGGGTTTCAGCCACGTCAAGGTTTCGCCGAATCGCATCCTCGTGTCCGGCGACGCGCCGGCGGCCAGCGTGCAGCGCGCCTTCCAGACCCCGCTGGTCAGCGTCAGGACGCAGGACGGCCGCATGGCCTATGCGAACACCCGTGACGCCACGCTGCCGGCATCGCTGCAGTCGTTCGTCAACGGCGTGGTCGGCCTGCAGAACGTGCACGTCCCGCACCTGCTCTATCGGGTGTACAAGGGCGGCGCGACCACCGCGGTGACCGGCCACCAGCCGACCGAATTCCCGTCGATCTACGGCGCGACCGGCCTGCCGGTGGCGTCCAGCATCAACGTCGGCATCCTCGCCGAAGGCAACCTGACCAAGACGATCTCCTCGCTCGGGACCTTCACTTCGGCCAACGGATTGCCGCCGGTTTCCACGCATTCGGTCGGCACGCCCAACAGTGATACCAGCGGTACCGTCGAGTGGGAGCTGGACAGCCAGACCATCGTCGGCGCGGCCGGCGGCCAGGTCGGCTCACTGACGTTCTACCTGATGCCCAACATCAGTTCGGATACGGGCGTCGCCGAAGGCATCAACCTCGCCGTGACCGACAACACGACCACGATCGTCAACGGCTCGCTCGGCGTCAGCGAAATCGACGCGCAGAACGACGGCGGGTTCGCCGCGACCGACGCGGTGCTGGAACAGGGCATCGCGCAGGGACAAAGCTTCGCGTTCTCCACCGGCGACGACGGCGCGAGCAAGTGCTTCCACACCGGCCGCCGCGACAACGGTGCATGCTGGCCCGCGGTGTCCCAATACGTGGTGGCGGTGGGAGGGACCCGGCTCGACGCTTCGACCGGCGCAGGCGCGACGTGGAACAGCGAAACGGTCTGGTCCGGCGCCGGCGGCCAGGAAAGCACGGTCGAAGCCAAGCCCAGCTGGCAGACGCTGTGGGGTGGTTCGCATCGCGCGGCCCCGGACATCGCGTTCGACGCCGACCCGAGTTCAGGCGCCAAGATCTACGACGGCGCCACGCAATCGCAGATCGGCGGCACCAGCCTGTCCGCGCCGATGTTCGTCGGTTTCTGGGCGCGCGTCATGCAGGGCAAGGGCAACCTGGGCTTCCCCGCCCCGCTGCTGTATCCGTTGTCGGCGTCGGATTTCCACGACGTCACCTCGGGCAGCAACGGCAACGCGGCGGGTCCCGGTTACGACCTCGCCAGCGGCCGCGGCAGCGTGATCTGGAGCGCGGCCTATGCCGAACTCGGCGGCAGTGGCGGCAATACCGCACCGGTGGCGAACTTCGGCTTCACCACCCTACGCCTCAACGCGACCTTCACCGATGCGTCGACCGATGCCGAGAACAACATCGTGAGCCACGCGTGGGACTTCGGCGACGGCGGAACCTCGAGCGCCACCAACCCGAGCCACAAGTACGCGGCCAAGGGCACGTACTCGGTGACGGAAACGGTGACCGACTCCGGCGGGCTGACCGACACCAAGATCGCTTCGGTGACAGTGAGCCGGAGATAGCCGGGAAGTTGGCAGGTCGAAGGGATCTCGATGCGAAAACGCCGGCGATTGCCGGCGTTTTCCGTTCCGGATCACGGATTGATCAATCCGGAATCTCGGCCTGCACCAGTTGCCCGAGCAGCTGCAGCGATTCCTGCCAGCCGAGGTAGCACATCTCCACCGGGATCACGTCCGGAATGCCGCTCTGCTCGATCGACAGCTCCGTGCCGCAGGACACCGGCTTCAGCACGATGGTCGTGCGCATCTCGCCCGGCAGGTTGGGATCGTCGAAGCGGTCGGTGTAGACGATGCGTGCATCCTTCTCCAATTCCACGTATTCGCCGCCGAAGGAATGCGAATTGCCGGTGGAGAAATTGGTGAAGCTCATCTTGTAGCGTCCGCCGACGCGTGCGTCCATTTCGTGCACCTTGCCGGTGAAACCGTGCGGCGGAAGCCACTTGGCCATCGCGTCGGGATCGAGGAAGGCCTTGTAGATGCGGCTGGCGGGCGCGGTCAGCACGCGGTGGAATTTGACGGTTCCGCTCATGACATTGCTCCTTTGAAGGGGGAAGGGATTCACTGCGTTGGCAATTGCGATGCATCCATGTGGAGCACGCCCCACTGGTGGCCATCCAGGTCGACGAAGGCGCGCTGGTACATGAAACCGGAGTCCTCCGGATCGTGGCCCTCGGTCGCGCCTGCCGCGACCGCGCTGCGCACCAGTTCGTCCACCTCTGCGCGACTATCCAGCGACAGCGCGAGCAGGGCTTCTGTGGCCTTGCGCGCATCGGTGATCGGCACCTTGGTCAGTGTCGAAAAGAACGGCTCGCTCGCCAGCATCACGCTGGTGCTGTCGTTGATGACCAGGGCGGCGCCGTTTTCGCTGGTGAAGTCGGGATTGAACGAGAAGCCGAGCGCGGCGAAGAAATCGACGCTGCGTTCCACATCCTTCACCGGCAGGGTGACGTAGAGGTTGCGGGGCATGGCGGTGTCCTTTTCGATGGCAGGTCAGGGCTTGGGCTTGAGGCAGTTCACCAGCCAGCCCTTGCCGAACTTGTCGGTGAGCAGGCCGAAGCGGTGTGCCCAGAAGGTTTCCGCCAGCGCGCACTGCACGCTGCCGCCTACCGACAGCGCGGAAAAGATGCGTTCTGCTTCTTCCGGCGTATCGACGGCGATGTTCACGCAGGTGCTGCCGGCCTCATGCGGCGGCGGGCCGTCGGCGCCCATCAGGATCGCGCTTCCGCCCGCTTTCGACGGGATTTCCACCTGCGAATGCATGACGTGGTCGGCGGAAGCGAGTCCGCATTCCTCGGCCATCGGCGATTCGCCGTAGGTGAAGCGCTGCGTCACCTTGCCGCCGAGCGCGTTCGCGTAGAAATCCATGGCTTCGCGCGCGTTGCCGGCGAAGTTGAGGTAGGCGATGAGTTGCATCGTGGTGCTCCGTGGGGGGAGGGAGTTCGATTACTGGGCGAGGCCGACCATCCAGCCGACGCCGAACTTGTCCTGCAACATGCCGAACAGCGGCGACCAGAAGGTCTGCGACAACGGCATCTGCACGCTGCCGCCCGCGGCGAGCTTGTCGAATGCGCGCCGCGCCGCGGCTTCGTCGTCGCAATTGAGCGACAGGCGGAAACCCTTGAATTCGGCCTCGTCGGCGCAGTCGGCATCGGACAGCATCAGGTGCGTGTCGCCGACCTTGAGCGCGGCGTGCATCACCTTCTTGTCCCAGCCCGGCGGCAGCGGCATCGGCGAAGGCGACGGGCTTTCGCCGAAGGTCATGCGCATCGCGACTTCCGCGCCGAGCGCATCCTGGTAGAAGGCGATGGCCTCGTCGGCGCGACCATTGAGGAACAGGTAGGGATCGATCTTGCTCATGGCGTTTTCCTTTTCGTCGTCGGGGGAAGCGGGAACAGCGATTCGATGTAGCGGTGCAGATGCGCAACGGCGTCGCTGGCGGCGGCGGCGCCGCCCTGCGCCTTGGCGAGGATGAAGGCGCCCTGCAGCGCGGCCTGGGTGAACAGCGCGACGCTTTGCGGCGACCAGTCCGCGTCCGGCGCGTACCTGGCCTTCGCTTCGGCAATGTCGCGCACCAATGTTTCGGCATGCGCTTCGATGCCGTTGCGGCATGCATCGCGCAGCGCGGGGTGGCTGTCGTAGGTCTCCTGCACGATGGTGCCGAGCAGGCAGGTGAAGTCGGGCAACTCGCCCTGCAGCAGCGCGGCGCGGAAGTCCACGTAGGCGAGCACGCGATCGCGCGGGTCCGGGTGCGCGTGGTACGACGCCTGCGCGAACAGCGCCGAGGTCGTCGCGTTCCAATGGCCCACCGCTTCCAGCGCCAGCGCTTCCTTGCTCGGGAAGTGGTGGAAGAAGCTGCCCTTGCCTACCCCGGCCGCGCGGCACAGGTCGTCGACCGTGGTCGCGGCGTAACCGCGGCTCCGGAATTCGTGCAGCGCGGCGTCCAGCAGGCGCTGGCGCGAGGGGGCGGAAACGGCTTCGGTCTTGGCCATGGAGCGAACATACCAACCGGTCGGTATGTTCGTCAACGACCGTTCGTCGGCACGCGTTTCAAGCGCCCTCACCCGCCTTCGGCACCCTCGTCCGGCCAGCCGGCTTGCATGCCGGCTGGCGTTCGCAGGCTCGCAGCTTCGCTGCTCGAACTCCCTGCTCACCCCCGCACGCGGGGAGAGGGAAAAGAATCGGTCAGCCCGGCTTGCGCAACAGCAACACGAAGCGATCGGTCTTGCCGCGGATGGCCGGATCGAACACCAGTTTGCTGCGGTCGTCGGCCGGATTGCGCAGCGCATCGATTGAGGTTTCCAGCACCAGGCCATGCGCGCGGAAATCGGCGACGGCGAATTGCTCGTCGATGCGATGCAGGGTTTGCGCGGCGCTGCTGCCGGTGCCCGCCTGCGCGCTGTGGTCGACGACGAGCAAGACGCCGCCGGGCTTGAGCGCGCGCGCGATCTGGTCGAGGAACTGGCCGGCATCGATCTTCGTCCAGCCTTCCTTCTCGTCCACCCAGTACAGGTCGTGGTAGGACATCACGATCACCGCGCCATCGAGCGTGTTGTCGCCCATGCCCAGCGCATCGGTCGGGCCGACCACGTGCTGCACGTTCGGCAAGCGGTCGTTGGCGAGGCGTTCGGTCCAGCCCTTCTTGCCGAAACCGTCGTAGCCCGGGTTGTTGACCAGCAGCACCTTGCCGCTCGGGCCGACGATGCCGGACAGGATCTCCGCGTTGTAACCGCCGCCGCCGAGGATGTCGGCGACGGTGTCGCCTTGCTTGAACTTCGCCAGCGCGATCACCTGCGTCGGCTTGTCGCGCGCGTCACGCTCGCGGTCGCTCTGGCTGCGCGCGGGATTGGCGAGCACGTGTTCGATGTCGGACGACGTCGCCACCGGCGCGCTCGCGCAGGCGGACAGGGCGATGGCGGCAAGGCAACTGGCGAGCAGCAGGCGCAT
>Ga0209023_10006574_pt1 | contig 12210 bp, 17 predicted proteins | sample LakOneMetagenome_FD_187468 | JGI IMG/M metagenome (GOLD analysis project Ga0209023, IMG submission 187468) | Freshwater and sediment microbial communities from Lake Erie, Canada (SPAdes) (version 2) | ecosystem: Environmental > Aquatic > Freshwater > Lentic | place: Lake Erie, Canada... | reverse complement strand
ACGGGTAGACTAATTTGGTCCCCGGACACCCGTCAATTCATAGGAGGAAACCATGAAGAATATTTGCAAAGCATCACTCGCGCTGCTGTTCGCGTTCACAAGTTTGAGCGCACTGGCGCAGATTCCACAATACGGCACCAGCATCAATCTGGAGATGGCGAAGAAAGTCGTTGCCGCAGCGGAGGTTGAGTCGCGGAAGAACAACTGGCCGATGGCCATCGCCGTGGTCGACAACGCCGGCATGCTGGTCGCCTACGTCCGCATGGACAACACGCAGACGGCGAGCGTTCAGGTTTCGATTGACAAGGCCGTGTCGGCGGCAATGTATCGCCGTCCGACCAAGGCCTTTCAGGACATGGTGGCCGGCGGTGGCGCTGGAACCCGTGCGCTCGGCCTTCGCGGCGCGAGTCCGGTCGAAGGTGGCTTGCCGCTGATGCTGGACGGCAAGATCATCGGCGGAATCGGTGTTTCTGGCGCCAATTCGGATCAGGACGGGGTGGTGGCCAAGGCAGGTACTGACGCCGTCAAGTAGCAGCAGCAAAGGGAAACACCTAGGCGCGGCCCCGACCACGCCTGCTCGTGGCGACTACCCGCTTAGGCAGCTCATACCTTGACCACACCAAAGAAACCAGCGAGCGTCCCGACCGATGGCAATGAGGTCGACGACTTCATGCGGACCCTCGAGCATCCCATGAAGGCTGAGCTTGAGGTCGTGCGCACCATCATTCTGGCTGCCGATCCGACGATCGCCGAAGGCATCAAGTGGAATGCGCCCAGTTTTCGTACGACCGAATTTTTCGCGACAACAAACCTGCGCGGCAAGGATGTAGTGCAGATCATCATGCACTTCGGTGCAAAGGTGAACGAGATCAGCACCAAAGGCGTCGCAATTGAGGATCCAACCAGCTTGCTGCAATGGCTGGCCAAAGACAGAGCAACCATCAAGTTTCGTGACATGAACTCGATCAGATCCAGCGCCGACGCATTCACCGCGATCCTGAGGCAGTGGATAGTGCATGTGCGCTGAGCCGTAACGCCGTTCACGCGTGCCGCGTCGGTTTGGCGGCGAGTGGTCATACCGACATCCGGCTTGCAGCTGGGCATACATTGCCCGCGAGACAGGCTATGCTGCGGAAGGCCAAAAGCTGGCCGCGCCTTTCGACGCGGCGCTGCAAGCCTGCATCAAGGCTGGAAAACATGAATGGCACTAAAAGTATCGGACTCGCGTTGATTGTCGCTGGCGTGTTGGGGCTGATGTTCAGCACCTTCAGTTTCACCAAGGACACCCACGAGGCAAAAGTAGGGCCGCTGACGCTGTCGGTGACAGAAAAGCAGACGGTCAATATTCCGCTGTGGGCGAGTATTGCCGCAATCGTTGTCGGCGGCGTGCTGGTCGCGGTCGGCGGCAAGCGCGGCTAGACGACGCGCACAGGAGTCGGACCGTGCGGTGGCTTGCCGCGCGCGTTTGAACGAATGAAATCGCAAGTGGCAAACAGCGGCAATTGCTGGTTAAATCGTGCGAGATTTGACGGTGCAAGCAGCCTCGGTATGTCCGTCGGCGATTGTCAAATCAGAAACCCCACAACCCTGATCCCCTGGCATCCTAGATGGTTCTTCACGATCCCGCGTTCGCGGCCCTGTACCGGTATACGCGCGGTCTCTCAGTCGCGCTCGGCTACCGTGATTTGCCTACGCGACTGCATTCGGAACGGGTGTTTGGCCTGTCAGAAGAAATTGGAATGGGCTGCGCGCTGCCCTGCACGGATCTGGACGCACTCAAGATTGCCGCATCGTTTCACGACATTGGCAAGATCGGCATTCCCGACCACATCCTCAAGAAACCTGCCCGTCTCGACGATACCGAGCGCGAGATCATGAAACAGCACGCGGAGATCGGGCAGCACATCCTCGCCTCGACTGAACTCGAAGGCGCGCAGGATGCAGCACTGCTCATTCGCCATCATCATGAGCACTATGACGGAAGAGGCTATCCCGACGGGCTGTCCGGTGAGGCAATTCCACTCGGTGCGCGCATCATCAGTATTGCCGATAGCTACGACGCGATGGCGGTCACCCGAACCTATCACGAGGTGAGAACGCACAGCGAAATCATGGCGATCCTTGACCGTGAATCCGGCAGCAAGCACGACCCGGAAATCATGCGGGTGTTTGCCAGCGTGATTGAATCGAGTCCCTTCAAGGCGTTCTGACGCTGGCTCCTGCCGCTGGCAACTGCGCTGCAAGCGATGCTCCTGCAGCCCTTGTGGTGCGAACATTCGTCGGCGTGCGTCCGATCCATCGCCTGAGCGCCATCACGTCGCTTGCACGCGGTACGTTGTCGCGACGCATCAGCTCCACGTGCCCCCACGACAGCGGCGTGAGGTGAAAAATATCCAGCGCATGTGCACAGACACGCACGATCCACGCGGGGACAGACGATGTCATCGCGGGACGGGCACCGACTCGCATTGCAGCCAGATGCTGCGCCATGCTGCAGCACGCTTCGCCACCCAGCTCAACGCTGGTCGGTAGCTTACTGGCAGGACAGACAGAGAGCGCCGCAATCGCATCCGCAAGGTCCCGCACATCCAGTGGCGCCAGAACGCCGGTCGCATCAGCCGGAATGAAGTGCACTGGCCATTGCGCCACACGGCGGATCCAGCGCGAACCGTATCCCCCTTTGCCATCGAGTAAGGACGGCCGCACGATGCAGACCTGGCCGCCGACGCGCTCGATGGCACGCTCGCCGGCCAGCTTGCAGGTGATGAAGCCGCTTCGCGCATCGGCACGAAGGCCAAGCGCCGTGATGTGTACAAAGCGCTTGCCATTCGTGCGACAGGCTTCGGCGATAGCGGCCGGAGATTGCCGATAGACGGAGTCGAAGGTTTCCCCCCGGCGCTCGCGCAAAATGCCGGCGCAATTGATGACAACGTCAAATGGCTGGATTCGCGATAGCCAGTCATCCGGTCGTGTGAGCCGATGCAGCTCGACTTTCTCGATGCGGCATCCGACCTGCAAACCGCGGGCGCGTTCCGGGCGCCGTGTGCCGATGACGACTTCGTTTCCGCCGCTGATCAGGGCGGCCACCACTGAACGCCCGACAAACCCTGCGCCGCCGATTACGAACACCTTCATGTCTGCTTTCTTTGCGCCGATGCGCAATTTCATACATTTCTGTCTTGACAGAAATGTATGAAATAACCAGAATACAGTCAAGCAATCCAGCGATGTGGCGCTACAAGTTCAATCTCATGGCTCTCTCTGAAATTACCGAACGCTTTGTGCTGCACTGGGGCGAGATGGGTTCGCGCTGGGGCGTGAACCGGACCGTCGCGCAGATCCATGCCCTGCTCTTTGTCATGGGCAAACCGCTGACCGCCGAGGACATTGCAGATGCATTGGTGGTCGCACGCTCCAACGTGAGCAACAGCCTCCGTGAGCTCACCAGCTGGAACCTCGTGCACGTGACGCACGTCATGGGCGATCGTCGTGACTTCTTCGAAACTTCAGGCGACGTGTGGGAGCTCATGCGGATCATCGTGCGCGAGCGCAAGCTGCGCGAATTCGATCCGACCGTGATGATGCTGACCGAAACCCTGGCCGATCCGGCGCTCGCGCGTGAACCGCTTGACCTGCAAAAGCGCATTCGCGAAACCCAGCTGCTGATGCGTGATCTGTCCGGATGGACCGATGACATGCTGAAGCTGGAGCCTTCGATCCTCGTCAAGCTGATGCGTCTGGGCAGCAAGGTCCAGCGTTTCCTGCAGCGCGCGAAGTGAGTGCGTCATCATGAAACCATGGAAGAAGCTCGACTCGACTCGCCTGGTGGATGATCAGTGGATGAAGTTGCGCGCCGATCGCTGCGAAATGGGCAATGGCAAGCTGATCGAACCGTATTACGTCATTGACGAAGCGGAATGGGTGCACGTCGTGGCTTTGCACAACGACGGCCGTATCGCGCTGGTAACGCAGTATCGCTACGCGGCGGACGCCATCTGCGTGGAATTTCCCGGTGGGGTTGTAGATGCCGGGGAAAGCCCGACCGAGGCGGCGGCACGCGAGTTGCTGGAAGAAACCGGGCTTCAAGCCCGTGACTGGCAATCAGTAGCCTCCTATTTCGTGAATCCGGCGCGACAGACCAATCGGGTGCATGTTTTCCTTGCTCGCGGGCTCACACGGGTGGCCGCGCAGAAGCTCGACGACACCGAGGAAATACTCTGCAGCGAGGCAAGCGTGGAGCAGATCGCCGTGATGATTGCCGATGGCCGATTTTCCCAGGGCATGCACATCGCCTCGTTCCATCTGGCCATGCAACAACTTCGCGATGCGCAAAGTCAGGACCGCAAATGAACAATGCCGTTCAGTACCCGTTAACCATTTACTTCGACGGCTCATGTCCGCTGTGTACGCGCGAAGTGCAGTTACTCGCCCGCTACGATAGCGAAAACAGACTGCGACTCGTGGACTCTTCACTGGCGAATTTCTCTGATGTCGATGGCCACTCACGGCAGGCCATGATGACACTGATCCATGCGCGCGACGCTACCGGACGCTGGCTGATCGGCCCACCGGTGTTCGCCGCAGCGTACCGCGCGTCGGGCTTTGCGTCGATGGCAAGCCTGTGGGGTGATGCGCGGCTGCAACCGATGTGGCGCGTGGTGTACCCGTGGATCGCCCGAAATCGCAGGTGGTTATCCGGCCTCGGCGCGACGGGCGCGCTTACGTGGGCGCTGCAGCGGCTGCATGCGCGCGCGGCAAGGCGTGCGTTGGCGCAGACGAACGCGTGTGCCGACAACCGTTGCGATGCCGCGCCACGAAGGTAGTCGTGCCATCCGGCCGGAAACCGTCAGCAGCCGGTTGCCCTTACACTGCTTTTAACGTCAGCAGAAGTTTGCATTGGACATGTTCATGAGTAAACGTATCCGCCAGTTTGCGCTTGGCCTTGCCGCAGTATTGATTACCGGATTGGCCGTTGGCCAGCACTCGCACGACCACAGCATCGGCGGCAAGGACGCGCCGAAAGATGCGCGGATCGCCGTGCAGTTCCCGGACGAAATCAAAACCCACACGCTGACGAGCATGCGCGAGCATTTGCTGATCATTTCGCAGCTGCAATCGGCGTTGGCAGCGGAAAAATACGATGACGCCGCAAAACTCGCCGAGTTCAAGCTGGGCATGAGTTCGCTTGGTGATCACGGTGCACACGAGTCGTCGAAATTCATGCCGAAAGGCATGCAGGAGGTCGGCACCCTGATGCATCGCAGTGCCAGCCAGTTTGCGATTGAAGCGCAGAACGCCGCTGCCACTGGCGATGGCAGGAAGGCGCTGGCAGCGCTGGCAAAGGTCACACAGGCTTGCGTGGCATGTCACGCGGGTTACCGGCTGCAGTAGCGGCTTTTTCGCTCAGCCGATCTTTCACCTTTTTCGTGCAATTACCGCTGTATTGGGTCTCCGAGCGCAAAAGGATAAATGTCGACTTATTGCGAAATTGGCTATCAGCCCTTTTTCGTAAAAGGTTTCATGGAAAAGCTGTTAGTCCAATAGTTCTTCCGACGACCCGATGCATCAACGTCCGGCGCACCCGTTGCGTCCGCTACGCAGAGTTTCGGATGTCGCTACCTCCGTGCGCCGTTTGCACCATCCTGCGGAAAGCTCCACAATCGCCGCCGCACTTCCAACCACGAGGACTTATTCAATGCGTGATGCCACTTTGCCCGTCGTCCTGATTGCCGGTGGCCTCGCCATGCTTGGCTGGCACTACGGCTGGATCCCAAACTGGAACACGCTGGTCGCCATTGCACTGGTGGTCGCCGGCATCGCGATTCTGGTGCTCGACGGCATTACCAAGAAGTCGCTCGTCGCGGGCCCCGTCCTGATTGCGCTTGGTATCGGCTGGTATGGTTATTTCGCACTCGGCTGGCACTCGCGCCTCATCGTTCCCCTGATCATGATCTTCGCGGGCCTCATGATGCTGATTGCCCGATTCGCGCCGCTGCCGGAAAACAAGCAAACCGGCATCCTGGCGCCTCGCGAGCGCGACGCCGGACGATTCTGAATCGGCGCCCGCCAAGGCCCCTACAATTCGGTTCATGGCTAAACAAACCTATCTCGACTTCGAACAGCCGCTCGCCGAGCTGCAATCAAAGATCGATGAACTCACCGAACTGCACCACGGCGTCGACCAGCTCGACGTCTCCGACGAACTCAAGAAACTCACCAGGAAACTCGGCGAACTCAACAAGTCGATTTACTCAAAGCTGACCCCGTGGCAGGTCGCGCAGGTCGCGCGTCACGTGCAGCGTCCGTACACGCTCGACTATGCGAATGGCCTGTTCACTGACTTCGTAGAACTACACGGCGACCGCAGCTATGCTGATGACGCAGCGATAGTTGGTGGCCTTGCCAAGTTCGATGGTCAGAGCTGCATGGTGATTGGCCATCAGAAGGGCCGCGACACCAAGGAAAAAGTCCTGCGCAACTGGGGCATGCCACGGCCCGAGGGCTATCGCAAGGCGCTGCGGCTCATGAAAATGGCCGACAAATTCGGCCTGCCCATTTTCACGTTCGTCGATACGCCCGGTGCGTATCCGGGCGTTGGCGCCGAAGAGCGCGGACAGTCGGAAGCGATTGGCCGAAACCTGCTGGAAATGGCCGCGTTCAAATGCCCGATCATCGTCACCATCATCGGTGAGGGCGGCTCCGGTGGAGCGCTGGCCGTGGCCGTGGGCGATGTCACCATCATGCTGCAATACGCAACCTATGCCGTGATTTCGCCCGAAGGCTGTGCGTCGATCCTGTGGAAGAGCGCGGAGCGCGCACCGGAAGCGGCTGAAAGCCTCGGCATCACGGCGGCACGCCTCAAGTCCCTCGGGCTCGTTGACCATGTCGTACCCGAGCCTCCAGGCGGTGCCCATCGCGATCCGGTGGCCATGATGGGCAACCTGAAGGCCGTGCTGGCGACCGAGCTGGCACGTCTCACGGTATTGACACCCGAGAAGCGCCTCAGCGCACGCCGCGAACGACTGGCCAGCTATGGCGCCTTCAAGGTGCAAGCCTGATATCGACGCCGTCACCGCTGCCGTAACGCGAGTTTCAGCGTCGTGGACCGCAGATACGCGGGTTTGCGTCGCGCTGTCCGGCGGTATCGATTCGGTGGTGTTGCTGCACGCTGTTGCAGTTGCCCGCAGTGAGTCAGATAAACGGTGGTCGCTCGGCGCGCATCATGTGCACCACGGCTTGAGTCCGAATGCGGACGCGTGGACGGAGCACTGTGAAGCGGTCTGTGCAGCACTCAACGTGCCGATGACGGTTGAGCGCGTTCAGGTAGATCGCGCGTCGCGCGTCGGCATCGAAGCGGCAGCACGGGAGGCCCGCTATCAGTCGCTCGATCACGTGGACGCGGACCTTGTCCTGCTCGCACATCATGCGAGAGATCAGGCCGAAACGCTGTTGTTGCAGCTTTTGCGCGGCGCCGGGCCGGCTGGCCTGGCCGCCATGCCGGAGCACACGGATCACTACCTGCGCCCTCTGCTGCGGGTGTCCAAGTCCGACATACTCTCGTACGCGGCGGCTCACTCCCTGACGTGGGTGGAGGACGAAAGCAACGCCGACCCAAAATTTGCCCGCAACCGGCTGCGCCGTGACGTGTGGCCGGCGCTGGTCCAGGCATTTCCGTCCGCCGAGGTCACGCTGCCGCGTGCAGCGTCACATCAGGCAAGCGCAGCACAGTTGCTTGATGACCTGGCGGACATTGATACGGCGGGCTGTGTCGATGGCACGGCCATGATTCTGGCCGCTTTCAACGCGCTGTCGCATGCGCGACGTGCCAACCTGCTGCGCTACTGGCTCGAGCAGCACGCAGTACCGATTCCGGCAACACACACGCTTGCGGATTGGTTGCAGCAACTGAACACGACTTCCACCGAACAGGCCATTCAGCTTCACGCACCGGGCACCGCTGCTGCACCGGCATCGGTTCGCGTTTATCGCGGGCGAGCGTATGTGGTGCGGGACACCCCACGCTGGGCGCCGTGCGACTGGAGCGGACAGCCAACGGTGAGGCTGGTAGCAGGCGACAAAGTCGTGGCGACACTGGTATTCAGCCTGTACGCAGGTGCCGACGCCATTCGGGTACCGAACGCTGGCGAGCGCTGGCGAGTGCGAACGCGCGAAGAAGGTGACAACATCGCGCTGACTGCACGCTCGGGCCATGTCTCGCTCAAGAACATCTTTCAGGCAGCAGAGGTTCCGCCCTGGCAGCGCGAACGCTGGCCGTTGTTGACCTGCGACAAGGAAATCGTCTGCGTTGTCGGGCTTGCGACAGCAAACGCGTTTACAGTTCGGCCGTCGGAAACCGGACTCCGGTGCGAGTGGAAACCCGCATGGGGCGGTCTTTCCCCTTCGTAAAATCAGATCAAGACGCCAACGAGTGCTGCAGATGCGCATTCCGACAGCGCAGCGCCACAGAATCAAACAGGAGATGTGTCCCATGTTCAAGAAAATCACGATGCTCGCGGCAGCGGTCGGCTGCGCGTTCAGCGCCAGCGGTGCGCTGGCCGCCTACCCCGACAAGCCGATCACGGTGGTCGTGCCGTTCGCTGCGGGCGGGCCGACTGATGTTGTCGCACGCACGCTGGCGCAGGCGATGGGCACTCAGCTCAAGGGCTCGATGATTGTTGACAATACCGGCGGCGCTGGCGGCACGATCGGTGCCGGAAAAGTCGCTCGTGCTGCGGGCGATGGCTACACATTGCTGTTTCACCACATCGGTATGTCAACGGCGCCAGCGCTCTACCGCAAGCTCGACTTCAAGCCACTGGAAGACTTCATTCCGATTGGCGCCGTCGTTGACGTTCCGATGACGCTGATTGCAAAACCGCAGACGACGCAGACCAATCTCAAGGATTTGCTGGCCTACGTTCGCGCCAACAAGGACAAGATCAATCTCGCCAATGCCGGCGTCGGTGCCGCGTCTCACCTGTGCGGGTTGCTGCTGCAAAATGCCATGAAGACGGATCTGACGACTGTGCCGTTCTCCGGAACTGGTCCGGCAATGACCGCGCTGCTCGGTGGCAATGTCGACATCATGTGCGATCAAACGACCAACACCACGGGGCAGATCAAGGGCGGCAAGGTCAAGGCGTTCGCAGTAACCAGCAAAGCCAAGCTTGCCAACTTCCCCGATCTGCCGCCTCTCGCGACGGAGCTGCCCGGCTTTGAAGTCGGCGTCTGGCACATTCTTTACGCGCCAAAAAACACGCCTGCTGATGTCGTGAGCAAGCTGCAGACGGCACTACAAGCCGCGATCAAGGATCCGGGCTTCGCCGCCAAAATGAAGGAGCTTGGGGCCGAAATCATGCCGGCCGACCGTCAGACTTCAGCCGGAGCGAAAGCGCTGCTACAGGCTGAAATTGCCAAGTGGGCACCAATCATTCAGGCAGCAAAAGCATACGCCGACTGAGCGACTTTGTTCACGCTGTAGAGACCTCAACGCAGGCGCCAGACGGCGCCTCGCCGGAGCGAAGAAAAGCCGCAGACCAAAGTCATGCGGCTTTTTTGTTGCTTATTCCCCGCCTGTACCCGTTTTGGCGGTAGTCTCGTCGTCGGGCTTTTCGAGTAGCTTGGTCAAGCACCCGGCACAGGTAAATACCGTGCGCCCCCCCACTTTGCGTGTTTTGCCGCCACGAATGATGGCAGGCTGCTTACAGGTTCCGCAAAGACGGGTCCAACTGCCGGCCACAGAACGCTTGCGCGGAGTAGCCGTTTGTTGACGAAATTTGGCGATCTGGTTCGGATCGAGCATAGACATCAACACCCTGTGTTTCGCCTTTTTGCACCACTTGACAACCAAGTCGTGTAAAAACTTACACGTCCCGGGCCCATGTTTTGGACTTCAAGAGTTGCAACAAAGCGTTGTATTTTCAACGGCCTATATTATGTCTCAAAAGCCGTTTCTTTTCCACTCCCGCATGATGAAAACCAGACAAAACTTCTCCCACGGCTTCGTTCTGCCCCTGCTTTTCATCCTCATGGTGCTCGCCATCATTGCCGTGGGTTACGGTTATTTCGTCTGGAAATGGAATTACTCGGAAGGCGAACGCGCGGGCGTCGTGCAGAAATTCTCGAAAAAAGGCTGGCTGTGCAAAACGTGGGAAGGCGAACTCAACATGGTTGTACTGCCCGGTGCTTTGCCGGAAAAATTCTTTTTCACGGTGTTCGACGAAAACGTCGCCGCAGCGGTCAATCGCAACGTTGGCAAGCGTGTTGCACTGCACTATGAAGAGAAGGTCGGTCTGCCAACAAGCTGCTTTGGCGAAACCCGCTACTACATCAAAAAAGTAGCTCCACTTCCGGAGTAACGCGCAAGCAGGCGTTGGTAATCCTCCGGGGTGTCTATCCCCGGCGGCAGAGGTTCGTCAACGACCGCAACGGCGATGCGGTAGCCGTGCGCGAGCGCCCGAAGCTGTTCCAGCGCCTCAAATCGCTCGAGCGCAGGAACAGTCAGCTCCGGAAAGATGCGCAGAAACGACGCACGGTAGGCGTAGAGCCCGATGTGCCTATGCATCGGAAGACCCGGGGGCAGCGTAGTCTGTGTTGCGGCCCATGCATCACGTGCGTACGGAATCGGTGCCCGACTGAAGTACAACGCCTGACTCGCCTCGTTGATCACACACTTGACGACGTTGGCGTTGAACGCATCGGCAATATCGTGGATCGGATGGCAAAGTGTAGCCATGGCGGCCTCGGGGTGCGCATCCAGAAGTTGTGCCACCTGATCAATCGCCGTCGCAGGAATCAACGGTTCGTCGCCCTGAACGTTCACTACGATCATTTCGTCCGCGAGCTGGAGCTGTTGCACGACCTCGCTCAAGCGATCGGTGCCAGTCGCGTGGTCAGCGCGCGTCATGACGTGCTGAATGCCTGCCGAGGCGCAGGCGGCGGCGATGCGGTCATCGTCGGTCGCGACTATGACACGGTCCGCAGAAGCAAGGGCGGCGCGTTCCGCCACGCGCACAACCATCGGCTTGCCGAACAGGTCAATCAGCGGCTTGCCCGGAAAGCGGGTCGACGCAAATCGGGCGGGAATGACAACCGTGTAGCTCACGGTCGTATTCGCCTGCCATGCCCAGTCACGGGGCCGGTCACGACAGGGCTTCCGCCTCTGCGGGTGTCAGCTTTCTCGCCTCATCTTCAAGCATGACCGGCATATCGTCACGAACGGGGTAGGCCAGACGCGCCGACTTCGAAATCAGCTCCTGTCGGGCCTTGTCGTAAATCAATGGCCCCTTGGTAACCGGGCAGACGAGGATTTCAAGCAGTTTCGGGTCCATCGGCGGGTACTTCACTTTCGTTGTAGCCAGCGCGCGCTTCGCGCATGAGATGCAGGAGTTTACGTTTGGTCTCGGGTGCCAGATGCACGGTCAACGGCACCACCCACATACGGCGATCGGCAAACTCACGACACTTGGCCGCATCTTTCTCGGTCATCAGGATCGGGCGATCACCCATCGCCGAGAAATCAGACTGACGAAATGCATGATGATCCGGAAAGGCGAACAACTGACCGGGCACGCCCGCGCGCTTGAGCGCATCAGAAAACTGGCGCGGGTTCGCGATACCGGCGACGACGGCCGGGCGCGACTGCTCGAACGTCGAAAGCGGGGTCTTGCGGGTCGGTTCGACAAGCGCATACGCCTCGCTGAGTTTTCTGCGCGCAACGTGATGATTGCCATCCTTGTAGCCTCCCGTGGGCGTAATCCAGGACGGCATGATGCGCAGCGCGCATTCGCGGGCCCGAACGCGTGGCTCACGCAAGGGTCCGGCGGGCAGCAGCTTGCCGTTGCCGTAACGGCGCTCGGCGCTGATGACTTCGACCTCAATATCCCGCATCAAGCCATAGTGCTGCATGGCATCGTCAGCCACCAGCACATCAACCTCCGGATTTTTTTCGAGCAAGCTGGTCGCGGCGTCAACGCGATTCGCGCAGACGACCACCGGCACCCCGAGCGCGAAATGAAGCAGCGGCTCGTCGCCCACGTCCGACGGGATCGAACGCTCGCTCACGCTGCGCGGGGTCTTCGGACTCACCGGATAGCCGCGACTGATGATGCCCGGGTGATAGCCGGCCTGTTGCAGGCAGCGCACGATCGCCTGGACAACTGGCGTTTTGCCGGCACCACCGACCACCACGTTGCCGACAACGACTACCGG
>Ga0209023_10006573_pt1 | contig 12210 bp, 8 predicted proteins | sample LakOneMetagenome_FD_187468 | JGI IMG/M metagenome (GOLD analysis project Ga0209023, IMG submission 187468) | Freshwater and sediment microbial communities from Lake Erie, Canada (SPAdes) (version 2) | ecosystem: Environmental > Aquatic > Freshwater > Lentic | place: Lake Erie, Canada | collected... | reverse complement strand
GCCACCGTTCCGGTGATCAACGGCCTCACCAACCTCACCCATCCCTGCCAGGTGATGGCCGACGTGATGACGCTCGAGGAACACGTGGCGCCGCTGAACGACCTCACGGTCAGCTGGGTGGGCGACGGCAACAATGTCGCCGCCTCGTGGATCCACGCGGTGGGCCGCCTGGGCGGCAAGCTGAAGATCGGCGCGCCGCAGGAGCTCAGCCCCGCGCCGGAGGTGATGGCCTGGGCCAGGGCGCAGGGCGCCGACGTGTCGCTCACCACCTCGCCCGAGGAGGCGGTGGAAGGTGCCGACTGCATCATCACCGATGCCTGGGTGTCGATGCATGACACCGACGGCGAAAGCCGCCACAACCTGCTCAAGCCCTACCAGGTCAACGGCGCGCTGATGCAGCGTGCCAGGCCCGGCGCCAAGTTCATGCACTGCCTGCCCGCCCACCGCGGCGAGGAAGTGACCGACGAGGTGATGGATTCTCCCAACTCGCTGATCTTCGACGAGGCCGAAAACCGCCTTCACGTGCAGAAGTCGATCTTGCTGCACTGCCTGGGTGGGTGATGGCGGAGGCCCTGAAGCTGCCGGCGGACGACCTCGTGCTGCCCTTCGAAATCAAGCCGCTGGGCGTTCGCGGCAGGCTCGTCAGGCTGGGCCCGGCGGTCGACGACATCCTGCACCGCCATTCCTATCCGGCCCCGGTCTCGGCCCTGCTGGCGGAAGCCGTGGCGCTCGCCGCCATTCTCGGTGCCATGCTGAAATTCGACGGCAAGTTCATCCTGCAGACCAAGACCGACGGCCCGGTGGACATGATCGTCGCCGACTACGTCGCGCCCGGCAAGGTCCGGGGCTATGCCCGCTTCGATGCGGCGCGGGTCGCAGCACTCAAGGCCCCGGCCCAGGCCGATCTCCTCGGCACCGGCTACCTCGCCATGACGGTCGACCAGGGGCCGGACATGGAACGCTACCAGGGCATCGTGCCGCTCGACGGCGCCGACCTGACGGCGGCGGCGCACAGCTATTTCGAGAAGTCCGAGCAGATCCCCACCCGCATCCGCATGGCGGCGGGCCCGCTCCTGCAGCGCGGCGCCAAGGGCGAGGCCTGGCGGGCCGGCGCCATCATGGTGCAGCACCTGCCGCGCGAGGGCGGCGCCAGTCCGCTGCCGACCCATTCCGGCGACGCCCCCGAGGGCAGCGATGTTGCGCCGCAAGAGAGCGACGACTGGGTGAAGGCGAGGCTGCTGCTCGACACCGTCGAGGCGCATGAGCTTCTCGACCCGCAGCTCTCGGCCGAGCAGCTGCTCTACCGGCTCTACCACGAGGACGGCGTCACGGCTTACCCTGCGACACATCTCGAACGCTACTGCAGCTGCTCGCAGGACAGCATCACCAGGATGCTGGCGCGTTTCCCGGCCGAGGACAGGGCCGACATGGTGACCGACGGTGAGATCTCCGTCACCTGCGAGTTCTGCTCGACCACCTACAAGGTGAAGCCGGACGATCTCGCACCCTGACGGGCGGCCATGTCGCATTTGGCCCGAAACCTGTCCAAATCGTTAGTAGTATTCACCACCTGCCTGTGCAACTCTGATTGACGGACGTAGGTCCGCATGACAGGCTCATGCGGATAAGGGCCAAAGGCCCCAAGATAAAGAAGAATGGACGTGGGAGAGGCGAAGGAGAGCATGCGCGAGGGGCACCCCCAGGGTGCGGCCTGCGGCAATCCAGCTCCACTCCCGGCCTATCGTTGACGGTCACTTAAGGAGAGAGACGCATGACCGAGTTCGAAATGAAATTGAAGGCAGCTGAGAAGGCCGTCGGCCTCGGCAAGCTGTCGCGCCGTGACTTCATGCAGTTCGTGATGGCCTCGGGCGTGACGCTCGCCGCCGCGCAGGCGATGTTCACCCGCGCCGCGCGTGCGGAGCCCAAGCAGGGCGGCACCTTCAAGGCCGCCATCGGCCACGGCCAGACCACCGACTCGCTCGATCCGGCCACCTGGTCCAACGGCTTCACCTTCGCCTGGGGCAAGTCCGTGATGGGCGCCCCGCTGGTGCAGATCGACCAGAAGAACAACGTCGTGCCGCACGTCGCCGAAAGCTTCGAGCCGTCCGACGGCGCCAAGAAGTGGGTGTTCAAGATCAAGAAGGGCATCACCTTCCACAATGGCAAGACCCTGACCGCCGACGACGTGGTCGCCACCATCAACTACCACATCGGGCCTGACTCCAAGTCGCCGGCCAAGGGCGTGCTGTCGGAACTCGTCTCGGTCAAGGCCGATGGTCCCGACACGGTGATCTTCGAGCTGAAGGGCGGCAACGCCGACTTCCCCTATCTCGTCTCCGACTACCATCTCGCCATGTACCCCTCCGAGGGCGGCAAGATCCAGTGGGAGAAGGGCATCGGCGCCGGCCCCTACATCCTCGAATCCTTCGAGCCCGGCGTGAAGATGACCGCCAAGCGTAACCCGAACTACTTCGGCACCACCTACTTCGATGCGATCGAACTGCTGTCGATCATCGACGTGGCGGCCCGCACCAACGCCTATCTGTCGGGCGAAGTGCACTTCATCGACCGTGCCGACCTCAAGACCATCGACATGCTGAAGAACGCGCCGGACACCGGCCTCTACAACGTGTCGGGCACCGCGCTCTACTCGGCGCCGATGCTGGTCGACCAGGCTCCCTTCGACAAGCTCGAGGTGCGCCAGGCGCTGAAGTGGGCGATCAACCGCCAGGAGCTGGTGGACAAGATCCTCTACGGCTACGGCTCCGCCGGCAACGACAACATGCTCGCCCCCTCGCTCAAGTACGCGATCCAGCCCGAGCCGGTCTACAACTACGACCCGGAGAAGGCCAAGGCGCTGCTCAAGAAGGTCGGCATGGAGAACCTCAAGGTCGATCTCCACGCCTCGGATGCCGCCTTCCCCGGCGGTGTCGACGCCGCCCTGCTGATGGCCGACCAGGCCAAGGCCGCCGGCATCGAGATCAACGTCGTGCGCGAGCCCAACGACAGCTACTGGGACAACGTCTGGATCAAGAAGCCCTGGTGCCTGTGCTACTGGGGTGGCCGTCCCACCGCGGACGCCTTCCTGTCGATCTCCATGGCGGCCGACGCTGCCTGGAACGACACGCACTGGAAGAACCCGCGCTTCAACGAGCTGCTCGTCGCGGCCCGTGCCGAGACGGACGAGGCCAAGCGCCAGGCGATGTATGCCGAAGCCCAGCAGATCGCCCACGACGACGGCGGCCAGACCGTGCTGCTGTTCAACAACTATGTCGGCGCGCTCAACAACGCGATCGGCCATGGCGACTTCAACACCGACTTCGACCATGACGGCGGCTACATGTACGAGCGTTGGTGGATGGCGTAACATCGCCTGAAACGACAATTTAGTGAGACCAGACCCCGTCAAGCGATTGACGGGGTCTTTTCGTCATGTGAACCTTCAACCTGCACGGCAACAATCCTGCATGGCGCCCGGCCGCGGCCGGGCTCCGGAGAACAGGTGATGCCCGATGGGGAAACGCAATGGCCTGAAACGGGCCCGAGGGAGACTGTCATGAACGAGACGACACACAAGTTGAACACCGCGCTGCGCGAGGCCGTGAAGGGGCGCATCACCCGGCGTGAGTTCACGCAGCTGGCGCTGGCCTCCGGCGTCAGCCTTGCCGCGGCCAACGGCATGTTCAGCAAGGCCTGGGCGGACGAGCCCAAGAAGGGCGGCACGCTGAGGATCGGCGTCGGCCATGGCGCCACGACGGACTCGATGGATCCCGGCACCTATCCGGACCAGTTCACCGGCACCGCCCTGTGGGGCACGCTGGCCAACAGCCTCACCGAGATCGACGCCGACGGCAACGTGGTGGGCGACATCGCCGAGAGCTTCGAATCCTCCGACGGCGCCAAGAAATGGGTATTCAAGGTCAGGAAGGGCGTCACCTTCCATGACGGCAAGCCGGTGACCGCCGACGACGTCGTCGCCTCGCTGCAGCATCACCGCGGCGAGAATTCCAAGTCGGCGGCGAAGTCGCTGCTCAAGGAAATCGTGGTGCTCAAGGCCGACGGGCCGGACACCGTGGTGTTCGAACTCTCGGGCGGCAACGCCGACTTCCCCTACACCGTCTCCGACTATCACATGCCGATCATGCCCAAGAAGCCCGATGGCTCGGTGGACTGGGAATCCGGCAACCGCACCGGCGCCTACAAGCTCGTCAAGTTCGACCCGGGCGTGAAGGCCACCTTCACCAAGAACGAGAACTACTACAAGCCGGGCAAGGGCTGGTTCGACGCGGTGGAGTTCTACTCGATCAAGGACTCGGCGGCCCGCACCAATGCGCTGCTGTCGGGCGAGATCGACTACATGGACCGCTGCGACCTCAAGACGCTCGACCAGTTGCAGGCCAACACCGACTTCACCGTGTCCGAGATCACCGGCTATGGTCACTACATCTACGTCATGAACGTCACGCAGAAGCCCTTCGACGACGTCAACGTGCGCCTGGCCATCAAATATTCGATGAACCGCCAGGACATCCTCGAAAAGGTGTTCTTCGGCCACGGCACCGTGGGCAACGACAACCCCATCGCCCCGACCGTCAAGTTCGCCGTCGACCCGCTGCCGAAGCATGTCTACGACCCGGCCAAGGCCAAGGAGTACCTGAAGAAGGCCGGCCTCGACAGCCTCGCCTTCGATCTCTCGGTGGCCGACGCCGCCTTCTCGGGTGCGGTCGACTCCGCCATCCTGTGGAAGGAGCATGCCAAGGCCTGCGGCATCGACATCAACGTCATCAGGGAGCCGGATGACGGCTACTGGGACAATGTCTGGCTGAAGAAGCCCTTCGTCGCCTCCTACTGGAGCGGCCGCCCCACCGTCGACTGGATGATGACCACGGCCTACGCCGCGGACGCCGCCTGGAACGACACCTTCTGGAAGAATGCCAGGTTCAACGAACTGCTCGTCGCCGCCCGGTCCGAGACCGACGAGGCCAAGCGCGCCGCCATGTATGCCGAGATGCAGCAGATCCTGCATGACGACGGTGGCCTGGTGAACATGCAGTTCAACCCCTATGTCGAGGCGCATGTGAAGAACATGGGCCACAACAAGGTGGCGGCCAACTGGCAGCTCGACGGCATGCGCATCGCCGAGCGCTGGTGGTTCACCTGACGGTTGGCGGAAACAGCCGATCATTGGTCGGGGGCCGGACGGCGAAACTGCCGTCCGGCCCCTATCATTTTGCTGGGCAGGATCAGCAGTTCTGCTACTATCGAAGGAACGGGCCCGCAAAGAGGCCCAGGGGAGAGGCATGCATCCGGTTCTGAAAACCGTTCTGCAGCGCTTGGGACTTGGATTGCTGACGCTGTTCGTGGTGTCAGTCCTGATCTTCGCGTCCCTTGAAATGCTGCCTGGTGGCTTCGCGCAAGCCATTCTCGGACAAGGCGCCACGCCAGAGACGGTGGCCGCCTTCAACCATCAGCTCGGCCTCGACCGGCCGGCCACCGTTCGCTATTTCGAGTGGATCTGGAACGTGCTGCACGGCGACTTCGGCTATTCCTATGCCGGGGCAGGCGGCAGCATCAAGCAGAGCGTGTCCGCCATCATCGCGCCGCGCCTCTACAACACCTTCTTCCTGGCGATCATGACGGCGATCATTGCCGTTCCGCTGGCCCTGTTCCTCGGCATCATGGCGGCGCTTTACCGCAACAGCCTTTATGACCGCATCGTCAACGCCGTGACGCTCACCACCATCGCCACGCCGGAATTCTTCATCGCCTACCTGCTGATGTTCTTCTTCGCCATCAAGCACCGGTGGTTCCCGTCGCTCTCGACCGTGTCCGACAGCACGACCCTCCTCGAGCACATCTACCGCGCGGCACTGCCCGCGCTCACCCTCACCCTCGTCATCGTCGCCCACATGATGCGCATGACCCGGGCCGCCCTCATCGGCCTGCTGTCCAGCCCCTACATGGAAATGGCGCGGCTGAAGGGCGTGTCGCAGCGCGATGCCATCGTCCAGCACGCCCTGCCCAACGCCTGGGCGCCCATTGCAACCGTCATCGCCTTCAACCTCGCCTATCTCGTGGTGGGCGTCGTCGTGGTCGAAGTCGTGTTCGTCTATCCCGGCATCGGCCAGCTGATGGTGGACTCGGTGTCCAGCCGCAACATGCCCGTCGTGCAGGCCTGCGCCCTGATCTTCGCTGCGACCTATATCCTGCTCAATCTGTCTGCCGACATCGTGTCGATCGTCACCAATCCACGGCTGTTGCATCCCAAATGACCGCGCAAGCTCCAGACCTCCGCTCCGTCCGTGCCCGCCGTACCTTGTGGCAGAACACCAAGCGCACCCTGGCCTCGGCGCCGCTCAGCGCCTGGTTCGGCATGATCGTCATCGTGATCTACGTGATCGCGGCGATCTTCGCGCCCTGGCTCGCGCCCTATGGCGAGTCCGACGTGGTCGGCAAGGCCTACCAGCCGTCGAGCGAGCAGTTTTTCCTCGGCACCGACCAGATCGGCCGCGACCTGTTCTCGCGCCTCATCTACGGTGCCCGCAACACCATCGGCATCGCCTTCATCACCACGCTCCTCTCCTTCGCCATCGGCGGCACGCTGGGCGTGCTGACGGCGCTGAAGCGCGGCTGGCTCGACCAGGCGATCTCGCGCGTCGTCGACGCCTTCCTGGCGATCCCGGTGCTGATCTTCGCGCTGATGCTGCTGGCGGTGGCCGGCAAGAGCATCATCAACCTCATCCTCATCCTGGCGCTGCTCGACTCGACGCGCGTCTTCCGCCTCGCCCGCGCCACGGCGCTCAACGTCGTGGTGATGGATTATGTCGAAGCCGCCAAGCTGCGCGGCGAGAAGATGGGATGGATCATCTTCAAGGAAGTTCTGCCCAACATCCTGCCGGTGCTCATCACCGAGTTCGGCCTCCGCTTCTGTTTCGTCTTCCTCACCATCGCCGCACTTTCCTTCCTCGGTGTCGGCATCCAGCCGCCCACCGCCGACTGGGGCTCCATGGTGGCCGAGAGCAAGACGCTGATCACCTTCCCCGTCCGCACCTTCCCGTGGATTCCGGCTCCCTTCTATCCGGCCATGGCGATTGCGCTGCTGACCGTCGCCATCAATTTCGTGGTGGACTGGTTCCTCCACAAGACCAGCGGACTGCGCGATGAAAAGTGACAACAAGCAACGTGTGAAGGGCGATGCCCTTCTCCAGATCCGCGGCCTCAAGATCGAGGGCAACTCGGATGGAGTCTGGCATCCCATCGTCAAGGGTGTCGACCTCACGCTGAAGCGCGGCGAGGTCCTGGGTCTCATCGGTGAATCGGGTGCCGGCAAGTCGACCATCGGGCTTGCCGCCATGGGCTTCGCCCGGCCCGGCTGCCGCATCGTCGACGGCACCATCAATTTCGACGGCATCGATTTGCGCGCAGCCTCGGAGGAGGAAAAACGCAAGCTGTGGGGCGCACGCATCGCCTATGTGGCGCAGAGTGCGGCGGCCGCCTTCAACCCGGCCCACAAGCTCATCGACCAGACGGTCGAGACGGCGGTGCGGGACGGCCTCATGACGCGCGAAAAGGCGGTGTCGGACGCGGTGGATCTCTATCGCCGCCTCCAGCTTCCGAATCCCGAAACGATCGGCGGCCGCTTTCCGCACCAGGTGTCGGGCGGCCAGTTGCAGCGCGCCATGACGGCCATGGCAATGTCGTGCCGGCCCGATCTCATCATTTTCGACGAACCGACGACGGCGCTGGACGTGACCACCCAGGTCGAGGTGCTGGCGGCGATGCGCAACATCGTCGAGGAGTTCCACACCGCCGCCATCTACATCACCCACGACCTTGCGGTGGTGGCCCAGATGGCCGACCGCATCATGGTGCTGCGCCACGGCCTCGAGGTCGAAGAAGCTCCCACCCGCGAGATGCTGAAGGAGCCGAAGAAGGACTACACCAAGACGCTCTGGGCGGTGCGCAAGCTCGCCAAGGACGAATCGATCAGCGATGACGTGACGCTGAGCGTGAGGAACGTCGATGCCAGCTATTCGGGCGTCGTCAAGGTGCTCGACAATGTCACCGTCAGCCTGCCGCGCGGGCGCACCGTCGCGGTGGTGGGTGAATCGGGCTCCGGCAAGTCGACGCTGGCGCGCGCCATCACTGGGCTGCTGCCGCCGACCAAGGGCGAGATCCTGTTCAACGGCAAGCCGCTGTCCAGGGCGCTGAAGGACCGCGACAAGGATACGCTCCGCCGTATCCAGATGATCTACCAGTCGGCCGATACCTCGCTGAACCCGAAGCAGACGATCCGCGACATCCTCGGCCGCCCGCTCGAGTTCTACCATGGCGTCAAGGGCGCGGCACGCGACCGCCGCGTCGCCGAGCTGCTCGACTCGATAGAGCTCAACGAGAGCTACATCGATCGCCTGCCGACCGAGTTGTCGGGCGGCCAGAAGCAGCGCATCTCGATTGCCCGTGCGCTGGCGGCCCAGCCCGACATCATCATCTGCGACGAGGTCACCTCCGCACTCGACCAGATCGTGCAGGAGGAAATCCTGACGCTGCTGATGAAGCTGCAGAAGGATACCAACGTCTCCTACCTCTTCATCACCCATGACATCGCCACGGTGCGCGCCATCTCGGACGAGATCGTGGTCATGCACCGCGGCAAGGTGGTGCAGCAGGGGCCGAAGACGCAGGTGCTGAACCCGCCCTATCCGGCCTATACCGAGCTGCTCCTCTCCTCCGTTCCGCAGATGGATCCGGACTGGCTGACCAACCTGCTGGCCGAGCGTGCCCGGGTGAAGGCCAGGGCCTGAGGGCCGGGACATGCAGTGGAACAGCATCGGCGGCAGCCGTTACGCCGAAAGGGGTGAAGGCGAGGCCGTGGTGCTGCTTGGCGCCGGGGCGTGGCACCTGCGCACCGGGCTCGCCGCCGAATATCGCGTCATCGCGCTCGAAATCGAACCGGCCGACCCGGTCGCCCAGCTGCGCCGCCTGCTCGACGATCTCGGAATCACCTCCGCCAATCTCGTGGGCCATGGCGATGGGGCCGCCGTGGCGCTTGCCACGGCTGCCGCCCTGCCGCAGCGCGTCAGGCGTCTGGCGCTGGTCGACGCGGTGCCGGCCGACGACCCGTCTGCACCCGTCTTGTGCCCCGCCCTCGTCATCACGGGTGATGGCCTGCATCACGGCGCCGCTGCGCTGGCGGCCCGGTGGCAGCGGGGGCGCAGCACCGTCGCCGCGCCGGCCGAGGTGCCAGCCCTTCTCGGCGGATTTCTGAAGGAGCGGCTCAGCGGCTTCGACAACCGCGACCTGCGCTCCGCCTTCGGCAGCTTCATGACCGGCGTCACCATCGTCACCACGGCAGGGGTCGACGGCAGCCCGCGCGGCTTCACTGCCAACAGCTTCACCTCGGTGTCGCTGGAGCCGCCGCTGCTGATGATCTGCATCGGCAAGCAGGCGGCGAGCATGGAGGTGTTCCGCCAGGCCCGTGGCTTCGCCGTCAACATCCTGTCGGAGGCGCAGAAGGACACATCCGTGCTCTTCGCCTCCAAGCGCCCGGACAAGTTCGAGGCGGCAGGCTGGCGGGCCGGCCCCTTCGGCAACCCGCTGATCGAGGGTTCGGCGGCGTGGTTCGACTGCGCCCGCTACCAGGTGATCGATGCCGGCGATCACATCGTGCTGATGGGCCACATCGAGGCCTTCTCCTATTCCGATGCCAACCCGCTGGGCTATGCGCGCGGCCACTACATCACGCTCGGCCTCGAGCAGGCGGCGGTGAACGCGGCCTCTTCCGCCAGCCGCACCGTGGTGGGGGCGATTCTCGAGAACGACAGCCGCCTCGTGCTGCTGCCCGATCCGTCCCGCCCCAATGGCCTCGCCCTGCCGGAGGTGGGTCGCCATGGTCATTCGGGGAGCGCCTCGCAACTGCATGACCTGCTGCAGCGCGAGGGGCTGGAGGCAACCCTGGGCTTCCTTTTCGCGGTGTTCGAGAATCCGGGCACCCGCGAGCAGTGCATCTATTACCGTGGCGAGGCCCTGCTGCACGCGCGCGGCCGCACCGTGCTGGCCGATTTCGAGGATATTCCGTGGGACAGGCTGCCCGATGAAGCGACCTGCACCATGCTCCGTCGCTATGCTGCAGAGCGCAAGATCGGGCGCTTCAAGGTCTATTCCGGCGACCACCGGCAGGGAACGGTGAAAGCCGTCGATTAGTATCTGATAGACGCCTATCAGGAATTGACGAAATCTTGCAGGCAGGCTTTGATGAAAGCATGGTCAAGGCCACCATCGAGGATGTAGCCGAGGAGGCGGGCGTCAGCGTCGCCACCGTCGATCGCGTGCTGAACGGTCGCGCCGCGGTGCGGCCGCAGACGGCCGATCGCGTCGAGAAGGCAATCCGCCGCCTGAATTACCAGCCGGACAGACTGGCCGCCCGGCTGGCGCGGGCGCGCGAATACCGCTTCTGCTTCATCCTGCCCGAAGGCGCCAATGCCTTCATGCTGGCCCTCGGCGACGCGGTGCAGGACGAGGCGCTTCGCATGGCGCGCGAGAAGGTGGTGATCGACCTGCGCTACACCGACGTGTTCGACGCGCAGAAGCTTTCCAACACGCTGGATTCGATCGGGCCGATCTATGATGGTGTCGCCGTCGTGGCGCTCGATCACCCGCGCGTGCGCGAGGCGATCAACGCGCTGGCGGAGCGCGGCGTCACGGTGGTGACGCTGGTCTCCGACGTGCCCAGTTCGAAGCGCATCCACTACGTCGGCATCGACAATTCCGCCGCGGGCCGCACCGCCGCCACGCTGATGGGTCGTTATCTCTCCGGCCGCCGCGGCAAGGTGGGCCTCATCGCCGGCTCGCTCTCCCTGCGCGATCACATCGAGCGCCAGTTCGGCTTCGAGCAGGTGATGGCGCATGACTTCCCCAACCTCACCATCCTGCCGGTGCGCGAGGGTCGCGACGACCGCGACAAGGTGCAGGCGGTGGCCGACCAGCTGCTGGCCGATCATCCGGATCTCATCGGCCTCTACAATGTCGGTGCCGGTTCCGGCGGCATCGCCGCGGCGCTCGACCATGCGGGCCGGGCGCGCGACGTGGTGTTCATCACCCACGAGCTCACCGAGGACACGCGCCGCGCCCTGATCGACGGCACCATCGACATCATCATCAACCAGGATGCGGGCCACGAGGTGCGCAGCGCCATCCGCGTGCTGATGTCCAAGGCCGACAAGCTGCCCATCGTCGAGCAGATGGAGCGCATCCGCATCGACATCTATCTCCGCGACAATATCCCGTAAGAGGACCGCACATGTATCTGGGACTGGATTTCGGCACATCCTCGGTGAAGGGCGTGTTGATCGACGCCAAGCAGAAGATCGTCGCCACGGCCTCCGCGCCCCTCAAGGTCTCGCGCCCGCAGCCCGGCTGGTCGGAGCAGAACCCCGAGGACTGGTGGAAGGCCTGCAACAGCGTGGTGAAGACGCTGGGCAAGATGAAGCCCAAGGCCATCGCCGCGGTGGAGGGCATCGGTCTTTCCGGCCAGCAGCATGGTGCGACCCTGCTCGGCAAGGACGGCAAGCCGCTGCGCCCCTGCATCCTGTGGAACGACGCGCGCTCCTTCCACGAATGCGCCGACATCGAGACGGCCGAGCCGCGCGCCCGCGAGATCTCCGGCAACATCCCGCTCGCCGGCTTCACCGCGCCGAAGCTCCTCTGGGTGAAGAAGAACGAGCCGAAGGTCTTCGCCCAGGTCGCCAAGGTGCTGCTGCCGAAGGACTACATCCGCTTCCGCATGACCGGCGAATATGCCTCCGACATGTCGGACAGTTCCGGCACCTACTGGCTGGACTGTGCGAAGCGCGACTGGTCCGACAAGCTCCTCGCCGCCGGTGGCATGCGGCTCGACCAGATGCCGAAGCTCTATGAAGGCACCGATGCGACCGGGCGCCTCACGCCCGCGGTCGCCAAGGCCTGGGGCATGCCGAAGCGGCCGGTCGTGGCGGGCGGCGGTGGCGACAATGCCGCGGCGGCCTGCGGCATCGGCGCTGTGACCGACAATTCTGCCCTCCTCTCCATCGGCACCTCCGGCGTCCTGTTCGTTTCCAATGACACGTTCCGCCCCAATGCCGGCCGCGCGGTGCATGCCTTCTGCCACGCCGTGCCGGGCACCTGGCACCAGATGGGTGTCATCCTCTCCGCCGCCGCGAGCCTCGAATGGCT
>Ga0209023_10006572_pt1 | contig 12211 bp, 11 predicted proteins | sample LakOneMetagenome_FD_187468 | JGI IMG/M metagenome (GOLD analysis project Ga0209023, IMG submission 187468) | Freshwater and sediment microbial communities from Lake Erie, Canada (SPAdes) (version 2) | ecosystem: Environmental > Aquatic > Freshwater > Lentic | place: Lake Erie, Canada... | reverse complement strand
TGATTATAATGATAGTATAGCTTTGAAGGAAAAAATAGCAGAATCTGGATTGTCGGTTTCTCAATTGGTGTCAACCGCTTGGGCTTCGGCATCGACTTTTCGAGGTTCTGATAAACGTGGCGGTGCCAATGGAGCCCGCATCCGCTTAGCGCCTCAAAAGGATTGGGAAGTTAATAACCCAACTGAATTGGCTACTGTGTTAGCTACTTTGGAAGGTATTCAAACTGCGTTTAACGCCAGTCAGTCGGGAGATAAAAAAGTGTCTCTGGCAGATTTAATCGTTTTGGCTGGAAATATTGGTGTAGAAAAAGCTGTTCAAAACGCTGGTCAGTCGGTGACTGTGCCTTTTTTAGCAGGAAGAGGTGATGCTTCTCAAGAACAGACGGATGCGGATTCTTTTGCCGTTCTGGAACCAGAAGCGGATGGATTTAGAAACTACAAAAAGAAACAATATTCTATATCTTCTGAAGAAATGTTAATTGATAAAGCGCAGTTATTGAAACTGACATCGTCTGAATTGACAGTGCTTCTTGGAGGATTGCGTGTTCTTGATATCAACTATAATAAGACTAAACACGGTGTATTCACAACCAATGCTGAAACACTTACCAATGATTTCTTTGTGAATCTTTGAGCCTTGGCGGCTCTGTGGCTAATAAAGAAAATGAATCAGAATTGCAATACAAATAAAACAACCGTAATGAAAAGAATATTATTATGTATTTGTCTTATCATAGTTTCAACTGCGATCAATGCACAGGATAGGTCTGCATATCAAAAAAAATGGCTGGTACAAGGCGCAGATACGATGCCTTATCGGGTATTATTACCACTGAATTTTGATGCAACAAAAAAATACCCGCTTATTTTCTTTTTACACGGATCAGGCGAAAGAGGGAATGATAACGAAGCTCAATTAATACATGGTGCAGATTACTTTTTAAAAGAAGAATTCAGAAAAAATTATCCTGCCATTGTAATCTTTCCACAATGTTCGGCCGCCGGTTATTGGAGTAATGTGTTACGAACATTCGATGCAACACAAAAAGTTACGTACACATTTCTGCCGGAAGGGGAACCAACAAAAGATATGCAGTTGCTGTTGTCTTTAGTAAAATATGTAATGGAATCTTATCCCATAAATAAAGACAGGATATATGCTGGAGGCCTGTCAATGGGAGGAATGGGAACATACGAACTGGTAAGCAGGAACCCGGGCGTATTTGCTGCTGCATTTCCTATCTGTGGCGGGGCAAACCCGGCAATAGCGGGTTCATTGAAACATGTTGCCTGGTGGTTATTTCATGGCAGCAAAGACGATGTTGTATATCCTTCCTTTGCAGAAAAAATGTTTGCAGCACTGAAGAAAGAAAATGTTAATGTTCGTTTTACGTTGTATCCCGATGCAAATCATAACAGTTGGGATGCAGCGTTTGCAGAACCGGGTTTGTCGCAATGGCTGTTTTCACAGCACAAATAACATAATCTTACGTTAAAGAAAACTGCACCTGTTCGTTAAGTTTAGTTTGATGAGATATTTACCGCCGTAAATATTTTATTAACTGAAAACTAAACTTTATGAAATTAAAAATTTTGTCAGCAGCTATTTTTTTACTGAGTACGATCTCTGCAAATGCACAAAAAGATCTTCCTAAAGGTTCGTTGTTATTGGGAGGCGATCTTTCATACGCAAGCTATACATACAAGGATGCTAATACTGATAATAAGGCGCACGGGTTCAGTATATCGCCTTCTGTGGGATTTGCCGTTAAGAATAATTTATTCATCGGCATAAATGCAGGTGTTAGTTTTTTCAAGAACGGAAACTATGTCAACTCGCCTTATAATGACAGTACACGCTACCGTTCTTATAGTTACAGTATATATGTTAGAAAATACAAACCACTAAAGAACAACTTTTATATTTTCCTGCAGGGAAACCTGGGAGGCGCCAATGCAAAACTGGATCTGGAAAACAGCCCGTCAAGGGATTATTACCAGAAAGATATGCTGGTAAACCTTTCACTTACGCCTGGTATATCTTATGCTATAAATTCCAAACTGCAGCTTGAAGCGGGATTTAATAACCTGGTTGGTATTAATTATACCCAAACAGATACCCGCGACAACCTTTCGTTTAGTGGTGTACGAAAACAAACTGCTTTTAACGCAACAACATCTATCAGTAATTTCAATTCACAATTGTATTTTGGGTTCAGGCTTTTATTACAAAAAAAGGCGAGGGCATAAATTCATGAGGGGATGGTTTTTTAATTCAGATAAATGCCATGGTCTTGATTGATCATGGCTTTATTATTTTAAAACTATGCATCTTTTAAAATAGTAATTTTATTCTTCGGTACACAATAATTGATCTATGAATAAAATTAAGAACGTTATTTTCGATCTGGGGGATGTTTTGCTAAACCTCGATTATACAAAAACAACAAATGCATTCAAAGAACTTGGGTTCACCGACTTTGAAAAAATGTACACACAGTTCAAGGCAAACAATGTTTTTGATAACCTGGAAACAGGACATATCAGCGAAGAAGACTTTTTTAAATACATGTTTGAAGCAGCAACAACGCCAGTGACAAAAGAGGAGATCATTAACGCGTGGGGCGCCATGTTGCTCGATTTTCGCCTGTCAAGCCTCCAATATCTGGAGCAATTAAGTAAGCACAAAAAACTATTCCTGCTCAGCAACACCAATAAAATTCACCAGCCGTATTTCGAAGCAAAATTGAAAGCACAAACAGGAATCAGTTCTCTTGATCCTTTTTTTACAAAAGTATATTTCTCACACGAGGTAGGTATGCGTAAACCCAATGAAGATATATTTCAGTTTGTTTTACAAGACGCCGGTATCATCGCTGCAGAAACAATGTTCATTGATGATATACAGGCAAATGTAGCAGCAGCAGCCGGGCTTGGTATAAAAACACACCAGCTTTTAAAAGGAGAGAAAATCGAAGACCTCCAGTACGATTAGGGTTTTAATGAATCTTTGTGCCTTTGCGGTAAAAAACTCACTTTATCTCCTCGTAATCTATATAATCCTCGTGCGAAGGTTTTTTGGGAGCTGTTGAGGATTGGTTATGCCTGTATTGTTCATTCACAGTATTATGCTGCGTTTGGTTCATCTGCTCGTGCATTTCATTCATTTTCCTTTTAACCTGCTTGGTGGTATTGTAAACAGGGATTATGAATTCAAAGATGAATTTGTACAATATATAGATAACAAACAGCTCAAAAGCTAATCTTAAAATACTCATTACACAAAGTTATAAGGTCATAAAAACATTTAGTTGTTAATTTTTGATAGCCGGCAATTTTACTAATAATAGCTTGTAAGGCGGAAAGACATTATTATTACTGCCATGCTAATGAACGAAGCCACTCCTGGAGGTTTCCAGGTTAGTTCGTAAAACCCCTCCTTGGCCTGAATGACAAAAAACGCCTCACCGCCTTCCCTGCGATCCAACAATTTGGCTGTTAACATGTATATTCTTATATTTGCATTGGAAAAAGAAACAGAAAGAAGGGAGCCGGGGGTTCCCTTCTTCTTTTATCAGCCTTTATGAGCAGGGACAATCAAATAGAAATAGTACAAAAATTAATACAGCCTTTGCTGGTAGATGATATATTTTTGGTTGATATTAAGATAAAACCTACCAACAACATCAAGATCTACCTGGATGCCGATAGCGGGCTGGGCATTGAAAAATGTATCAGGATCAACCGGGCCTTATATAAAATAATGGAAGAAATGGCCATTTACCCCGATGGGGATTTCTCGTTGGAAGTGTCAAGCCCCGGCATAGATGAACCTTTGAAGCTGCACAGGCAATATGTAAAAAATACAGGCAGGGAGGTAGAAGTAACACTGAATGACGGCTCGGTAAAACTGGGGAAATTGATAGCGGTGAACGAGAATGATATTGAAATTGAATTCACAGAAGGGAAGAACAAAAAGGCTGTTGTAAAGCAACTGGTCATTCCTTTTTCAGATATAAAACAAACAGAGGTTCAAATAAAATTTTAATTAACAACAAAACCCCTGACCGGCGGGGCAAGAGAGAGGCCGGCGTGGAATATGGCAAGCATTAATTTAATTGACTCCTTCCAGGAATTTAAAGAAGCGGAAAATATTGATCGTCCTACACTGATGAAAGTGATGGAAGATGTTTTTAAAACACTTATCCGTAAAAAATACGGAAGCGACGAGTGTTTTGACGTTATCGTGAACGATCAGAAAGGTGACCTGGAAATATTCCGTCGCCGTACCATCGTTGATGATGATGATTTGTATAATACGCTTACTGAGATTGAATATAAGGACGCCATTAAAATTGAACCCGATTACCAGGTTGGTGAAGAATTATATGAAGAAGTGGATATCCAGAAAGAATTCGGCCGCAGGGCCATTCTTGCCGGAAAACAAACACTGGCCGCAAGGATAAACGACCTTAAAAAGAATATCCTCGTAAAAAAATACGAAGATCGCATAGGCGAGATCGTAACCGGTGAGGTTTACCAGGTTTGGAAAAAAGAAGTGCTGATCCTGGATGAAGACAGTAACGAAATGCTGTTGCCTAAGTCTGAACAGATCCCAACAGATTATTTCAAAAAAGGAGAAACCATCAGGGCGGTTGTAAAAAAAGTTGAACTTAAGAACAGCCAGGCTGTTATTATATTATCACGTACCAGTCCTTCATTCCTGGAAAAATTACTGGAAATAGAAGTTCCGGAAATATTTGATGGCCTCATTGTTGTTAAGAAGATCGTTCGTGACCCGGGAGAAAGGGCAAAAGTGGCAGTAGAAAGTTACGACGACAGGATAGACCCGGTGGGCGCCTGCGTAGGGATGAAAGGAAGCCGTATCCATGGTATCGTTCGTGAATTGAAAAATGAGAATATTGATGTGATCAACTGGACATCCAATACACAGTTATTGATCCAGCGTTCATTAACACCGGCAAAGATCACCAGCATAGACCTTGATACAGAAAAAATGCATGCAAATGTATTCCTGAAACCAGACCAGGTTTCACTGGCTATCGGGCGTCGTGGGGTAAATATCAAACTGGCTTGTGAACTTACAGGTTACGAGATCGATGTATTCCGCGATAGCGAGGGAGAAGAAGAAGACTTTGATATCAGCCTGGACGAATTTACAGATGAGATTGAAGCATGGGTAATTGATGAACTGAAAAGGGTAGGTTGTGATACAGCACGTTCTGTACTTGATCTAACTGCAGAAGAACTGGAGCGCAGGACCGATCTTGAAAAAGAAACAATTGAAGATGTGAGAAGGATATTGAAAGAAGAATTTGAAAAAGAATAGTGGTATGTATGATGTGTGATATATGATTATTGATGTATGGTCTGCTTGATCTGAAATCTATAACATAGATCATAAATCATACATCAATAAATAGAACATACACCATAAATATTAGGAATTAAAAACAACGAATGTCAGAAGTAAATACACCAAGGTTGATGGCGGCAGCCAAAGAATTTAACATAGGTACCAATACCTTGATAGATTTTCTTATATCCAAAAGTTTCAGTGGAGACGATCTTAAGCCCACCACAAAACTTTCGGAAGAAATGTATCGTGTGCTGCAGTCAGAATTCCAGCAGGATAAAGTAGCCAAACAAAAAGCAGAACAGGTAGATCTTCCAAAAGGGGCGGGGGCAAATGAACCGAAGAAGAAAAGAGATGAAGAAGACCTGTCGATAAAGAAGAAAGAAGAAAAGCCAAAAGTGGCTGTTAAAGAAGAAGTTCCTGTTGTAGCACCGGTAGCAGAAGCTCCGGCGCCCGTAGAAGTTCCTGTAAAAGAAGAAAAACCTGCAGAAGAAACAAAGGCCAAAGAGCCTACCGTTTCCAAGATAAATGCACCGGAACTGGAATCGCCAAAAGTGCTCGATAAGATCGACCTGGATGCAATAGATTCATCTACACGTCCTAAAAAATCAGCGAAAAAAGAAACGCCGGCAGAACCTGAAAAAGGTAAAAAACCTGTGGCAACTGATAAGAAAAAAGCAGCGAAAGAACCGGAAGCACCAATAGAAGTTACGGCCCCTGTTGCAGAAATTCAAAAGCCTGCAGAACCGGGTGTCATTGAACCGCCGCTGGTAGAAAATATCCAGGCAGAAAAGTTAACAGGCCCCAAAATCCTGGGAAAAATAACACTGCCTGTTGATAATGATACAAGGCCAAAAAAAGAATCAAACGAAGATAAGCGCAAACGTGAGCGCATACCAATAAAGAAAAAACCAGGAGCTCCCGGTCAGGGACAGGGGCAGCAGGGTTCTGCTCCTCCAAGAGGTAACAGGCCGATCGTTGATAACAGGGATAACCGCAATGCAGGTGGACAAAACCGTCCGCCGGCAGGAAGTAACCGTTTTCAAAGGCCTGGTCAGGGCGCACCGGTTAAAAGAGAGGATAAAGTAATAGATGCAAAAGAGATTCAGGAAAAATTAAAACAGACACAGGCAAAACTTGCCGGATCTGGCGGAAGGGGAAAAAGCCTCAAAGCCAAATACCGTAAAGCCAAAAGGGAAGAGATGGCTGAACAGGCAGGCAATGCAGGTGTGGAAGGAAATAAACTACAGGTTACCGAATTCATTTCTGTGAGTGAACTCGCAGGTCTGATGGAAGTGAGCTTTGCAGATATCATCAGTAAATGTATGAGCCTGGGCGTAATGGTTTCTATAAACCAGCGCCTGGAGGCAGATATCATTGAACTGGTTGCCAGTGAATTTGATTATGAAGTAGAATTCATCGGTGTTGACGATGCATCTGAACTGGAAGAAGATGAGGATATTGATGCTCCGGAACATTTGAAACCAAGGCCACCGATCGTAACCATCATGGGTCACGTAGATCATGGTAAAACATCACTGCTCGATTATATCCGCCACACCAATGTTATCGCAGGTGAGGCAGGAGGAATTACACAGCATATCGGTGCTTATGAAGTAACAACAAAAGACGGAAGGGCAATTACCTTCCTCGATACACCGGGTCACGAAGCGTTTACGGCTATGCGTGCACGTGGTGCAAAGGTTACAGATATCGCAGTAATTGTTGTTGCAGCTGATGATGCGGTGATGCCTCAGACAAAAGAAGCTATCTCCCACTCACAGGCCGCCAATGTGCCGATGATATTTGCCATCAACAAAATGGATAAGGACGGTGCCAATCCGGAAAGGATCAAAGAACAGCTTTCTTCCATGAATATTCTTGTTGAAAGCTGGGGTGGTAAATACCAGAGCCAGGAGATCAGTGCAAAGAGTGGTGCCAATGTTGACCTGCTCCTCGAAAAAATATTACTGGAAACAGACATACTTGAATTAAAGGCTAATCCTGATAAGCATGCAAGCGGAACCGTTATTGAAGCATCGCTTGATAAGGGCCGTGGTTATGTGGCAACAATACTTGTACAGAACGGAACACTGAAGCAGGGCGATATGATCGTATCCGGCCAGTACTTTGGTAAAATAAAAGCCATGTACAATGAGCGTAACCAGCGTGTGGAAAATGCGCCACCTTCAACCCCGGTTCTTATACTTGGTTTGAACGGAGCACCACAGGCAGGTGAAACATTCCGTGTGTTTGAAAATGAATCAGACGCAAGGGCCATGGCCAATAAACGCGGACAATTACTGCGTGAACAGGGTATCAGGGCCAAGAAACATATTACACTGGATGAGATCGGCCGCCGTTTGGCACTCGGAAACTTTAAAGAACTGAACGTGATCATCAAAGGTGATGTGGATGGTTCTGTAGAAGCATTGAGTGACTCATTACAGAAATTAAGTACTGAAGAAATTGTAATTAAAGTAATACACAAAGGTGTTGGTGCTATCACAGAAAGTGACGTAACGCTGGCAAATGCATCAGATGCGATCATCATTGGTTTCAATGTTCGTCCGTCAATGCAGGCAAACAGGCTGGCAGAAAATGAATCGATACAGATCAAATTATATTCCATCATCTACAACGCCATTGAAGAGATCAAGAGCGCCATGGAAGGTATGTTGGAACCCGGAATTGAAGATAAGATCCTTGCAAACGTAGAAATAAGGGAAACTTATCGTTTTGATAAAGCAACTGTTGCAGGCTGTTTTGTTCTTGATGGTAAAATTGCACGTAACAACCGCATCAGGTTGGTAAGAGAGGGTATCGTAATATTTACCGGTGAACTGGCAAGCTTAAAACGTTACCGTGATGATGCCAAAGACGTTTCCGCCAATATGGAATGCGGATTGGTTATCAAAAATTACAACGACGTTAAAGTGGGCGATATAGTAGAGGCGTTTGAAGAAACTGAAGTTAAACGAACACTATAATAAAAGTTACGGGTTACGGGTTTGGGGTTTATCTCCAAACCCGTAACTTTTTAACTCCAAACCTGCAACTTCCTCCAGGCGACAATTTTTTGTTAAATGACATGCCAAAACTGTTGTCTGACCAATACAGGCTTAATTTTACCGGCAACAAAAATGAACACATTGATACCTAAGACTAATATGAAGCGTACAATTTTACTAACTGTTTTTTCCTTCTGCATTTTTGCAACAGCATTTGCCCAGCCCAAGAAAGTTGTGGCAGATAAGATAGTTGGTGTAGTGGGAAATAAAATAGTATTGAAAAGCGATATCGATAACAGCCTGCTCGATATGCAGCGCCAGGGAATAGAAATTCCGCCCGATGCAAGGTGCCTCACCCTTGAACAAAATATGGGCATTAAAGCATTGGTATTACAGGCAGAAAAAGATTCATTGCCAGTAACAGACGAGGATGTAGAAACAGATATCGATAACCAGATACGTTATTTCATTAGTCAGTATGGTTCAAAAGACGAACTGGAAAAAGTAGCCGGTAAATCTGTTTACCAGTTAAAAGAAGATTTTAAAGAAGGCTTCCGCGACAGGAAACTTGCAGCAGCCATGCGTAATAAAATTGTAGAAGAAGTTAAGATCACACCTACAGAAGTAAAGAATTATTTTCAGAAGATACCTACCGACAGTCTTGTTTTATACGAAAGTGAAGTAGAAGTAGGACAGATCGTTTCTTATCCGAAAGCCAGCCGTGATGCAGAACAATATTGTATAGAACAACTGGCAGGATATAAAAAACAAATAGAAGGGGGCAAAGATTTTGGGGCGTTGGCAGCGGCATATTCAGAAGACCCGGGAAGTAAGGACAGGGGCGGCCAGTATGAGATCAACCGCAACCAGAAAGACCTAGACCCAACCTGGTTGTCTAAAGCATTTGCATTAAAAGAAGGGCAGGTATCAAACCCGTTCAAATCAAAATTCGGGTATCATATCATACAATTGGTTAGCCGTGCAGGAGATGATGCTGTTGTGCGCCATATACTAAAGATCCCGCAGGTTACGCAATATGAAATGAAAGAAGGTTTTCAGAAACTGGATACCGTTAGATCAAAATTAATTGCAGGAACAATTGAATTCGGGGCAGCAGTTTCAAGATACAGTGATGATGAAGCAAGCAAGTTCACTGCAGGAATGATACAGGGGGCTAACGGAACTTTTTTAACCATCGACCAGTTGGATAAAGACATGGTGGCGATGATGAAAAACCTGAAAGTAGGTGAATATTCACAGCCAACTGAATTTACAGATGAGCGTGGAAAGAAAGGAGTGCGCATTGTTTACTTAAAAACAAGGACAGAGCCACACAGGGAAAATTTAAAAGATGATTATAGCAAGATCGCACAACGTGCACTGGATTTAAAGAAAGAAGATGCACTTGAAAAATGGTTCAACAATAAGATCAAAACCTATTACATAATGATCGACAGTGAATACAAAGATTGTAAGGCCATGGCCAAATGGATAGAAGCTTCAAATGCAACCGGGAAAAATTAAGTAATAATAAATTAACTTTATAAAGCGGGTGTATGTTGCATCCGCTTTTCTTATTTAATGTGCTGATATGCTTATTTGCAAATATGCTGATGGATCTATGCGAATTGCCGGCAGTTATTGTCATCAGCAACATTGTATTAATTAGTACATCAGCATTTCATCACATTAGCACATTTGTTTTATGATCGAAAAAAAGAATAGTATAGGCATTGAAGAAAATGCAGTCCTTATTGGCCTTATTCAAAAAGACCAGGACGAACAACAGGTAAAAGAATACATGGATGAGCTGGCTTTTTTAGCAGAGACAGCCGGTGTGTCAACTATAAAAAGATTCACGCAGAAAATGCTTCGCCCGGATAGTAAAACATTCCTGGGAAAAGGTAAGCTGGAAGAAATAAAGCATTTTATCTCACTAAAAGGGAATATCAGTATTGCTATTTTCGATGATGAACTTACAGGTTCGCAGATACAAAACATAGAAAAGGTACTGGAAATAAAAACCATTGACAGGAGTGATCTTATCCTAGACATTTTTGCCAGCAGGGCCAAAACAGCACAGGCAAAAACACAGGTAGAGCTGGCGCAGTATCAATACATATTGCCAAGGTTGAAAGGAATGTGGAAGCATTTGGAAAGACAGGGCGGCGGCGTAGGAACAAGGGGTCCCGGGGAAACAGAAATAGAGACCGATCGCCGTATTGTGAAAGACAAGATCAGCCTGTTACGCAAACGGTTAACCGAAATAGACAAGCAGTCGTTTACCCAAAGAAAAGAAAGAGGTGAGTTTATCAGGGTAGCATTGGTAGGATATACCAATGTTGGTAAATCAACCCTGATGAATATATTGAGCAAATCGGATGTGTTTGCAGAGAATAAATTATTCGCCACGCTTGATACCACCACCAGGAAAGTGGTGTTTGAACAAACACCTTTTTTATTAAGTGATACGGTAGGGTTTATACGAAAATTACCGCATCACCTGGTAGAAAGTTTTAAGAGTACACTGGATGAAGTAAGGGAAGCAGATATACTATTGCATGTTGTAGATATATCACACCCGCAATATGAAGAGCAACTGAATGTGGTAAATAAAACACTGGCAGAACTGGGTTGTGCAGAAAAACCAACTGTAACCATTTTTAATAAGATGGACCAGTATGCAGCGCAGGTTTTTGATGAATGGCTGGAAGATGATGTAAAGCAGGATATATTAAGGGAATTAAAAGAAAGGTGGCAAACGGAAACCAAAGACAATTGTGTATTTGTATCTGCAACTGAACGCACCAATCTTGACACGTTGCGACAGACGATATTGAATAAGGTAAGGGAGATGTATAGGATAAGGTATCCTTATAAGGCAGAATACTTTTACTGATAAATGATTTCTTCCCGAATAAGAATCAACGAAATATTTTAATCGTATACGTTCTTTTTTGCTTGTCCAAAAAAGAACCAAAAAAAGACCCCCGAAAAAGATTACATCCCTTTTTCGGGTTTGTTCCCTGATTTAGCCTTTGTACTTCCCGACCTTCGGCCGGGATTGAAAACTGTGGCTTCAGCAGCGGTAATTCTATTTTTAGGTACAATTAATCTATCCAATAGGTTGCAATAATAAAGTCATTGCATAATGTTTATGATGTTTTGAATTTTTAATGTTGAGTTTACTATGCACAAATGTTGGTCATAGCTGCTGAACGAAAGGGTTGTATATCTTTCGTTCTTGATTTTTTGTTTCTTTTTGATCAAGCAAAAAGAAAGGAGAAAAAGTATTTTGATAATAATACGTACTCTTTTAAGGATCACAAAACCTTATAATTGTGGAAATAGAAATATCATAAGATAGACTGCATGCAAAAAAAATATACCTGGCACAAACTCGCCACCAGCATCAACGAACTGCAATTCCCCTTATCAGGCCTTGCAGAAGTAGAAGTTGCCGGTAAAAAGATATGCATCAGCCTGCATAAAGACGAATTACATACCTGTGCAGCCAAATGCCCCCATGCCAGCGGCACACTTTCCGAAGGATATATAGATAATTTGGGTAATATTGTTTGCCCCATACACCGGTACCGGTTCAGTTTACAGAATGGCCGCAATACCAGTGGCGAAGGTTATTATTTAAAGACATACCCAATTGAACAGCGGGAAGACGGTATATTTATAGGCATAGAGCAGGGCGGATTATTCAACTGGCTAAAATAGTTTCGATTATTTTTTCACTAAAAACTAAAAACCCCTATTTTTGCATCCCCGAAAGGGGAAAGCCTTGGATCGTGTCTGCACGAACCGGGAAAAA
>Ga0209023_10006571_pt1 | contig 12211 bp, 11 predicted proteins | sample LakOneMetagenome_FD_187468 | JGI IMG/M metagenome (GOLD analysis project Ga0209023, IMG submission 187468) | Freshwater and sediment microbial communities from Lake Erie, Canada (SPAdes) (version 2) | ecosystem: Environmental > Aquatic > Freshwater > Lentic | place: Lake Erie, Canada... | reverse complement strand
CGCCGCGACGGCAGCTGCGTCTACGCCGTCGACGAAGTCGATGGTGCCCACCACCTGCGAGCGCAGCGCCGGGTCGGCGACGAACGGGGTGGTGAAGTCGCGCTCCTCGGCCCACGAGTACAGCCGCTGCGACGAATCCGCGGTGCGCTTGACCGCCCAGTCCAGTCCGCCGTTGCCCAGTAGCCAGTCGATCTGCTCGGCCAGCAGCACCAGCGTGCCGATCGCCGGGGTGTTGTAGGTCTGGTTCTTGGTGCTGTTGTCCACCGCGATCGGCAGCGACAGGAACTCCGGCACCCACCGGCCCGACGCGGCGATCGCCTCGACGCGGGCCAGTGCGGCCGGGCTCATGATCGCCAGCCACAGCCCGCCGTCGGAGGCGAAGTTCTTCTGCGGGGCGAAGTAGTAGGTGTCGACCTCGGTGATGTCGACCGGCAGGCCGCCCGCGCCCGACGTCGCGTCGATCACGACCAGGGAGTCACCCGAGCCTGCGGGCCGGCGCACCGGCACCGCGACGCCGGTCGAGGTCTCGTTGTGCGCCCAGGCGATGACGTCGACCGACGGGTCGGAGGTCGGCTCGGGGGCGCTGCCCGGGTCGGCCTTGATGATGATCGGTTCGCCGACGAAGGGGTTCTTGGCCACCGCGGAGGCGAATTTGGCGCTGAACTCGCCGTAGGTCAGGTGCAGGGAGCGCTTGTCGACCAGCCCGAACGCGGCGGCATCCCAGAACGCGGTCGAACCGCCGTTGCCCAGCACCACCTCGTAGCCGTCGGGCACCGAGAACAGCTCGCGCAGTCCGTTGCGGACCCGGCCGACCAGATTCTTGACCGGCGCCTGCCGGTGTGAGGTGCCGAACAGTGGCGCTGCGGTGGTGACCAGCGCGTTGAGCTGTTCCGGGCGAACCTTCGACGGCCCGCAGCCGAACCGTCCGTCGGCGGGTTTGAGGGAGTCCGGGATCGTGAGCTGCTCAGCCATGGTCCCTAGCGTAGACAGCGGCCGACGGCGCCTCCCACACCAGGTTTACCGTGACCTGTGTCACATGATGTCCTCGACACCTGTCACGCCCACAGTGCCGCTCGGGGGTCTAGACGGTAGCCGATACCTGCGGTACCGTTTAGACATAACAAGCCCAAATGTAAAGAACTGCCGGGGGTGTTTTCGATGTCGTCCAAGACCGTTGCTCAGAAGCCCGCTCGCACGCGCATCGTGCGACGGTGGCGCGCCAACATGGAGGTGTCCGACGACACCCAGTACGTCGACATGCTCAACACCCTGTCGGAGGGGTCGGTACGCCGGCACTTCAACCCCTACGTCGACATCGACTGGGACAGCCCGGAGTTCAAGGTCGTCGACAACGACCCGCGCTGGAAGCTGCCCGCCACCGACCCGATCGGCAAGCACTCCTGGTACCAGGAGCAGTCCGACGAGCGTCAGATCAAGATCGGCATGTGGCGTCAGGCCAACGTCGCCAAGGTCGGGCTGCACTTCGAGTCCATCCTGATCCGCGGCCTGCTCAACTACGCGTTCTGGCTGCCCAACGGATCACCGGAGTACCGGTACTGCCTGCACGAGTCGGTCGAGGAGTGCAACCACACCCTGATGTTCCAGGAGATGGTGAACCACATCGGCGCCGACGTGCCCGGCATGCCGCGCATGCTCAAGTGGATCGCCGCGTTCATCCCGCTGGTCGCCGGGCCGCTGCCCATCCCGTTCTGGTTCGGCATCCTCGCCGGCGAAGAGCCGATCGACCACATCCAGAAGGACATCCTGCGCGAGGGCAAGACCCTGCACCCGATCATGGAGAAGGTGATGGCGATTCACGTCGCCGAAGAGGCGCGCCACATCTCCTTCGCCCACGAATACCTCAGCAAGCGCATCCCGGACCTGCCGCGGCGCAAGCGATTCTGGCTGTCGTTGTTCGTGCCGCTGACCATGCGCATCTTGTGCTCGGCGATCGTCGTTCCGCCCAAGGCGTTCTGGAACGAGTTCGACATTCCCCGCTCGGTGCGCAAGGACATCTTCTTCCGGTCGGCCGACGCCAAGCTGATGCTGTCCAACATGTTCGCCGACGTGCGCATGCTCTGCCACGACACCGGGCTGATGAACCCGGTCGCCAAGCTGCTGTGGAAGATGTGCCGGATCGGTGGGGCACCGTCACGGTTCCGCGCCCAGCCGCAACGCGCGCACCTGGCGCCCGCCGCCTGAGCCCGCCCGAGCTCACCGCCTCATGCCGCACGTCATCAGCCAGGCATGCTGTAACGACGCGTCCTGCGTCTTCGCCTGCCCGGTCTACTGCATTCACCCGAGTCCGGACGAGCCGGACTTCGCCACCACCGAGATGCTCTACATCGATCCGGACGCCTGCGTGGACTGCGGCGCCTGTGTTCGGGCCTGCCCGGTCGACGCGATCTACCCGGACACCGCGCTGCCGGCCGCCCAGCTGCCGTTCGTCGAGATCAACAAGTCGTACTACCCCAAGCGCCCCGAAGGGGTGAAGCTTCCGCCGACGTCCAAGCTGGCTCCGATCCTGCCCGCCGCCGAACTGCACCAGCGCGGCAAGTATCCGTTGACGGTCGCGATCGTGGGTTCCGGGCCGGCCGCCATGTATGCCGCCGACGAGCTGCTCACCCAGCCCGGCGTGCTGGTCAACATGTTCGAAAAGCTGCCCACTCCTTACGGTTTGGTGCGCGCCGGGGTGGCGCCGGATCACCAGCACACCAAGCTGGTGACCCGGCTCTTCGACGAGATCTCCTGGCGGCGCGGCTTCAATTTCTTCCTCAATGTCGAAGTGGGCAAACACATCAGCCACGCCGACCTGCTCGAGCACCACCACGCGGTGCTGTATGCGTCCGGCGCGCTGCATGACCGCCGGCTGGAGATCGACGGCATGGAGTTGCCCGGCACCGGCACCGCCACCGAAGTGGTCGGCTGGTACAACGGGCACCCCGACTTCGTCGGTCTGCCGGTGGATCTCAGTCACGAGCGGGTGGTGATCGTCGGCAACGGCAACGTGGCGCTGGACGTCGCGCGCATCCTCACCTGCGACCCGGACAAGCTGGCCGACACCGACATCGCCGATCACGCGCTGGCCGTGTTGCGCGAATCCAACGTGCAGGAAGTGGTGATCGTCGCCCGGCGCGGGCCGATCGACTCCGCGTTCACCCTGCCAGAGCTGGTCGGCCTGACCCAGACCGTCGACGTGGTGCTCGATGCCGAGGACCACGCCCGGGTGCGCAACGATCTCGCGACCGTCACCGACAACTTCACCCGCCGGAAGCTGGAGATCCTGGCCAAGCTCGGTGACTCCTCAGCGCCGATCACCAAGCCGCGCATCCGGTTCGCCTACGGCCTGACCCCCGCCCGGGTGATCGGCGAGAACCGGCCTACCGCAATCGAATTCACCGTCACCGGCACCGAACAGGTCCGGTCGATCGATGCCGGGTTGGTGCTCACCTCGATCGGCTATCACGGCACCCCGATCGCCGACCTGCCGTTCGACGACGACGCCGGGGTGGTCCCCAATGAGGGCGGCCGCGTCGTCGACCCGGCGACCGGGCAGCGGGTACCGGGGGCTTACGTGTCGGGCTGGATCAAACGCGGTACCAACGGATTCATCGGCACCAACAAGTCCGACTCACTGATGACGATCCAGGCCCTGGCCGCCGACTACAACGCCGGGCTGCTGCGCGAACCCTCCGCCGGACCGCGCGCGGTCGCCCGGATGGTGCACGCCCGTCAGCCCGAGGTGATCGACGCCGCCGGCTGGAAGGCCATCGACAAGGCCGAGATCAGCCGAGGTGACGCCCAAGACCGTCCGCGGGTGAAGTTCACCCGGGTCCCGGACATGCTCGAGCAGGTGGCGGACCACTCCGACGTGCCACTGCTGCAGAACCTGCTCGGCGCGTTGCGGAGACGCTGAGTCGCCCCATCCTCCGGTGCGCCGAGCGTGTACTCAGATTGAATAATCGCGCCAAAAATCGCGCTGATTACACGCTCGGCGTGACGGCCGTTCAGGTCAGGCCTTGGCGATGCGATCCCAGCCCGCTACCGAAGCCGCGCTGCGGGGACCGGGGCCGACGTAGATAGCCGACGGGCGCACCAGCTTGCCCAGCGCCTTCTGCTCCATGATGTGCGCGCACCAACCGGCGGTGCGTCCGCAGGTGAACATCGCGGGCATCATGGTCGGCGGCACCTGCGCGAAGTCCAGGATCACCGCCGCCCAGAACTCGACGTTGGTCTCGATCGCCCGGTCCGGGCGGCGCTCACGCAGCTCGGCCAGCGCGGCCTGCTCCAGCGCCGCGGCCACCTCGTAGCGGGGCGCGTTCAGGCGTTTGGCGGTGGCCCGCAGCACCCGGGCGCGCGGGTCCTCGGCGCGATACACCCGGTGGCCGAAGCCCATCAGCTTCTCGCGGCGGTCCAGGATGCCCTTGACCACGGCGCGGGCGTCACCGGATTTCTCCACCTCGGCGATCATCGGGATCACCCGGGCCGGAGCGCCGCCGTGCAGCGGGCCGCTCATGGCGCCGATCGCGCCGGACAGGGCCGCGCCGACGTCGGCGCCGGTGGAGGAGATCACCCGGGCGGTGAACGTCGAGGCGTTCATGCCGTGCTCGGCCGCCGACACCCAGTAGGCGTCGATCGCCTCGACGTGGGCCGGGTCGGGCTCACCGAGCCAGCGGGTCATGAACCGCTCGGTGATGGTGGCGCAGCCGTCGATCTTCGACTGCGGCACCGGTGCCTGCGAACCGCGCGCCGACTGGGCGACGTAGGACAGCACCGTCACCGCGGCGCGGGCCAACTGGTCGCGGGCGGTGGCGTCGTCGGTGTCCAGCAGCGGCGCAAAGCCCCACTGCGGCGCCAGCATCGCCACCCCGGCCTGAGCGTCCACCCGGACATCGCCGGTGCGCACCGGCAGCTCATGCGGCTCGGCGGGTTCCAGCGGACGGGCGAAGGAGCCGTCGACCAGCAGGGCCCACACATCACCGAAGCTGACCTTGCCGGCCAGATCCTCGATGTCCACACCGCGGTAGCGCAGGGCGCCACCGTCTTTGTCCGGTTCGGCGATCTCGGTGGTGAAGGCAACCGTGCCTTCAAGTCCGGCGACGAAGTTCTCCGGTACCGCAGCAGTCATGACCGCGATTCTTCCACTTGGGCCCGGCGAGCTTGCTACCGGCCGGTAACACTGCCTGGGCTGCGCCGGGGCGTAGCGTTGGGCGGTGCGAAGGACGGGCCCCGACAACGAGCACCTGGCGGCGATGCGAGTGGAATACCGGGAGAAGGACAACAGCGGCGATCTCGACGCCGACTGGCTTGCCGACGGTTGGGAGGTTCTGCTGCGCAACTGGATCGGCGACGCCGAGGCCGCCGGGATCTCCGAACCCAACGCGATGGTGGTCGCGACCCTCGAAAACGGCCGCCCGGTCACCCGCTCGGTGCTGTGCAAGAATCTCGACGCCCGCGGCGTCACGTTCTTCACCGACGCCGGCTCCGCCAAGGCCACCGACCTGGCGACCACCCCGTTCGCGTCGGCGACCTTCCCCTGGTACCAGCTGGGCCGGCAGGTCCACATCCGCGGCCGGGTGAGCCGGACCGACGCCGCAGAGCCCGCCGAATACTGGGTGCACCGGCCGCGGGCGTCGCAGTTGGGGTTCTGGGCGTCGCAGCAGTCCCGTCCGGTCGCCTCGCGCGCCGCGCTGCTGGGCCAGCTGGCTCAGGTGACCGAGCGCTTCGCCGACCTCGAGCAGGTTCCGGTCCCGCCCAACTGGGTCGGATACACCATCGCTCCCGAGGTGGTGGAGTTCTGGCAGGGCCGAGAAGGCCGGTTGCACAACAGGATTCGGGTGACCGGCGGGCACATCGAGCGCCTGCAGCCCTGACGCGGCTACGCAATCACCATCGCGCTTTTGCGAATCTCAGACAGCACTTTGTAGTAGCTTCTCATTTCATTCGGGATTCTTCAGATTGAGACGCTGACGCCCTTCTACAACCAGGTGGACGCGGCGATCCGGTCCGTAGACCCGCACACCCCGGTGTTCTTCCAACCGAACACCATGTTCGGCAATCTGCCGGTGGACACCCATCTGGGCAAGGTGGACGACCCGAACACGGTCTTCTCCTTCCACACCTACTGCCTGCAATCGGCCGTGTTCGGAATCGACTTAGGCTGCGGGGACTACTACGACCTGGCGCTGACCCGCGCCGAGCACTACGCGGATTCGCACGGTATCCCGGCCTACCTGACCGAATTCGGATCCACCTCCCGACTCAAGGCCATCGACGCCATGATTCCGGTCGCCGACCGATTCGGGCTCAACTGGACCGAGTTCGCCTACGCCACCAGCGAGGTGACCAGCTCGGACCCGATCGGTCAGGCGCTGGTCTTCGACCCCAGCAAGCCGCCGGTCGGCGACAACGTCGACTGGGACAAGCTGGCGATCATCGCCGCGCCCTACCCACAGGCGATCGGCGGCACGCCGGAATCCTGGTCGTATCAGGACGGCATATTCCAGCTGAGCTACTCCACCGAGCGCGCCGACGGGCTGGGCGCCTTCACAGCCGGCACGCAAACGGTCATCTCGGTGCCGACCATCCAATACCCGAACGGCTACCACGTGGAGGTCACCGGCGGCACGGTCGTCTCAGATCCCAACGCCCCGGTGCTGTTCATCGAATCTCACGGCGGCGCAAGCACGGTCAACGTCGTCGTGCGTCCGGCCTGAGTCCTGCCCCGGCCGGGCTGCGGGGGAAACTGACCGGGTGAGGCTGTTCGCCGACACCACCCCACTGCGCAGCCCGGATTTCCGGCGGCTGTGGGTGGCCGGGATCCCGACCGTCATCGGGGCGAACCTGACCATCTTCGCGGTCCCGGTGCAGATCTACGCGCTGACCGGCAGCTCGGCCTACGTCGGTCTGGCCGGGCTGTTCGCGCTGGTGCCGCTGGTGGTCTTCGGATTGCTGGGCGGCGCCTGGGCCGACGCGATGGATCGCCGCACGCTGCTGATCATCGCCTCGTGCGGGCTGGCCGTGGCATCGGTGCTGCTGTGGGTGCAGGCGATTCTCGGCGCCGGGGTGTGGGTGGTGCTGTGCCTGCTGGCGGTGCAGCAGGCGTTCTACGCGATCAACGCACCCACCCGCTCCGCGGCGATCCCGCGGATGGTCGCCGCGGGCGACCTGCCCGCCGCCAACTCGCTGAACATGACCGTCGCGCAGTTCGGCGCGATCGTCGGGCCGCTGCTGGCGGGCCTGCTGCTGAACTGGGTCGACCTGCCCACCCTGTACCTGATCGACGCGCTGACCTGCCTGATCCCGGTCTGGGCGACGTGGCGGCTCTCGCCGATGCCGCCGGTGGGGGCGGCGGTTCGGCGATGCTCGCGGGAGTCGGCCCCCGGGCCGGCGAAGGCGAGGGGAAGCCGGGACCGCCGCATGAACCCGGTGGGGGAGTCGCGGTTCGGGTTCGCGGCGGTGCTGGACGGCTTCCGGTATCTGGCCACCAACACCGTGGTGCTGATGTCGTTCGTGGTGGACCTGATCGCGATGGTGCTGGGCATGCCGCGTGCGCTGTTCCCGCAGATCGCCGCGGTGGACTTCGGCGGACCGGTCGAAGGCGGCACGACCATGGCGCTGCTGGCCGCGGCCATGTCGGCCGGGGCGGTGGCCGGTGGGGTGTTCTCCGGATGGTTGCCGCGGGTCGACCGGCAGGGCCTGGCGATCGTCGTCGCCATCGTCGTCTGGGGGGCGGCCATGGCCGGCTTCGGGCTGGCGGTCGGAAGGGCCGGTGGACATCCGGGCGCGGTGTTGTGGGTGGCGCTGGCGTTCCTGGCGGTCGGCGGAGCCGCGGACATGGTCTCGGCGGCGTTCCGGTCGACGATGTTGCAGCAGGCCGCCTCCGACGAGGTCCGTGGCCGGCTGCAGGGGGTGTTCATCGTCGTCGTCGCAGGTGGTCCTCGGCTCGCGGACACCGTCCACGGCGCGGCCGGGGCTTTGCTGGGTACGTCGGTCGCGGCCGCCGGCGGCGGGGTGCTCGTGGTGGTGGGCGTGCTGCTCGCGGCGCTCGCCGTGCCGGCCTTCCTGGGCTATCGCAGGTCCGGTGGGATACCGCGACCGCCATACCCGGGCGACCGGTGAGAGTTACGCGGCCCCGGGGGGGCGCGTCGGCCCGGAACCGACTACCTTTCCTACTACACACCCAATCGACTGGTTAGCCGAATAGCGCAAAGGGGTTCCTTGTGGCCGCAACCGACGACTCCGCCACCCTGAAGTACCCGGGGGGCGAGGTAGAGCTGCCGATCGTCAAAGCCACCGAGGGATCCGACGGCATCGCCATCGGTTCGCTGCTGTCCAAGACCGGCTACACCACGTTCGACAACGGCTACGCCAACACCTCGCCGGTCAAGAGCGCCATCACCTACATCGACGGCGACGCCGGCATCCTGCGTTACCGCGGCTACCCGATCGAGCAGCTCGCGGAGAAGTCCACCTTCATCGAGGTCAGCTACCTGCTGATCTACGGCGAGCTGCCGACGGCCGAGCAGCTCGCGGCATTCACCGGCAGGATCCAGCGGCACACCATGCTGCACGAGGACCTGAAGCGGTTCTTCGACGGCTTCCCGCGCAACGCGCACCCCATGCCGGTGCTGTCCAGCGTCGTCAACGCGCTGAGCGCCTACTACCAGGACTCGCTGGACCCCGCCGACAACGACCAGGTCGAGCTATCGACCATCCGGCTGCTGGGCAAGCTGCCCACCATCGCCGCCTACGCCTACAAGAAGTCGGCCGGCCAGCCGTTCCTGTACCCGGACAACTCGCAGAGCCTGGTGGAGAACTTCCTGCGGATGACCTTCGGGCTGCCCGCCGAGCCGTACCAGGCCGACCCCGAGGTGGTTCGGGCCCTGGACATGCTGTTCATCCTGCACGCCGACCACGAGCAGAATTGCTCGACGTCCACCGTGCGGCTGGTGGGCTCGTCGCGGGCCAACCTGTTCACCTCGATCTCCGGCGGCATCAACGCGCTGTGGGGCCCGCTGCACGGCGGCGCCAACCAGGCGGTGCTGGAGATGCTCGAGGACATCCGCGACAACCACGGCAACGTCAGCGATTTCGTCCGCAAGGTCAAGAACCGCGAGGACGGCGTGAAGCTGATGGGCTTCGGTCACCGGGTCTACAAGAACTACGACCCGCGGGCGCGCATCGTCAAGGAACAGGCCGACAAGATCCTGAGCAAGCTCGGCGGCGACGACGAACTGCTCAACATCGCCAAGGCCCTCGAAGAGGCCGCGCTCACCGATGACTACTTCGTCGAGCGCAAGCTGTACCCGAACGTCGACTTCTACACCGGCCTGATCTACCGGGCCATCGGCTTCCCCGCCCAGATGTTCACCGTGCTGTTCGCGCTGGGCCGATTGCCCGGCTGGATCGCGCACTGGCGTGAGATGCACGACGAGGGTGATTCCAAGATCGGCCGGCCGCGTCAGATCTACACCGGCTACACCGAGCGCGACTACGCCGGAATCGACGGACGGTAACCGACATGGCGAACTCGGCCAAGCCGCAGATCACTGTTCCGACCGGCCCGGCCCCGACCGAACTGGTCATCGAAGACATCGTCGTCGGCGACGGTGCTTCGGCCGCGCCCGGTGCGCTGGTCAACGTGCACTACCTCGGCGTGGACTACGACACCGGCGCGGAGTTCGACAGTTCGTGGAACCGTGGTGAGTCCCTGGAATTTCCGCTGGACGGGCTCATCGCGGGCTGGCAGGACGGCATCCCGGGGATGAAAGTCGGCGGTCGGCGTCAGCTGGTGATCCCGCCGGAGCTGGCCTACGGTCCGGCCGGTACCGGGCACCAGCTGGCCGGCAAGACCCTCGTCTTTGTGATCGATCTGCTCGGCACTCGCTGAGTTGCGCGTCCGGCTGATCGGGGCGGCACTGGTCGCGGTGCTGCTGACAACGATCGGCTGTGGGCCGCGCCATACCGAATCCGATGCCGCCGCAACCGATCCGGTACCGCTGTCGGTTGTCCGGCACGGCAACGAATTCGCGCTCACCGGTGACGTGACGGACCCGGCGGCCAAGCGTGAGCTGGTGGACGCCGTGGTCAGCTCGGCCGACGACGTGACCGTCGTCGATCGCCTCACGGTCACCCCGAATGCCACCACACCTGATCTGAGTGCGTCGGCCCCGGTGTTCGAAACAGCCGAAGTGATCCGAGATTTCAGCTTGCGAGCTAACAATGACACTGTGATATTGGCAGGTACCGCGGCCACTGCGGCCGAGGCTGCCGCCGTGACGGACGCCGCCGAACATGCCTGGCCACGGTGCCATATCGTCAACGAACTGGTGGTCGCTGGGGAAGGTTGACAGGGCTCGGCCGGAATCCGCCGAAGTCTCCCGCCAGCTAACCATGAACCCACTACACTCGCGTTGTCCCGGATGGGGGTGTCTCGAACCACGAGGAGTGTTCATGCGAAAGGCTTCGCGCTTCTACCGTCGGCCACCCGGCTTCGGCTGGTTGCTGGCGGCGGCCGCGGTACCGCTTTTGCTCGCCTTGATCGGTCTCGGGACGGCGGATCGCTCGAAACTGGACATCAACGGTCCCAACCTCGGAGCGCCGTCCCTGTCGGCGCCGTCCCTGTCGGTGCCGAGCGTGAGCCCGCCGGCTCTGTCGTTCGCGCCGCTGTCGATCATGCGCAACGGCAATGTCATCACCCTCAATGGCAACATGCCCGACATCAGCGCCCGGACCGGCCTGATCGACATGCTCAAAGGCATGTTCGGCAACGGGGTGAAGTTGGTCGACAACATCAACATCAAGCCCGGTGTGTCCGCGCCGGACCTGGGCAGCCTGGGCTCGGTGTTCAAGGCTGCGCTGTCGATGCCGGACTTCAAGTTCAAGATCGAAGACAACACCATCACCCTGCTCGGCACGGCCGCGTCCGACGCGGTTCGCTCCGCGGTCGAGGCGGCAGCGAAGCTGGCCTGGCCGAACCTGACGCTGGCCAACGACATCCAGATCAAGCCCGAAGAGTCGAAGAACGCAGGCGGGAACTCCACTGCGACGGCGGAGCCCGCGACACCCAGCACAGCTGCTGCGGCATCCGGTGACTGCGGCAACCTGCAGACCGACATCACCAACCTGATGAGCGCGCCGGTGACGTTCGTGACCAACGGCTACACCCTGTCCGCCGAAACCCAGCAGCAGCTGAGCCGGGTCGCCGAGAAGGTCAAGGGGTGCCAGAAGGCTCACCTGACGGTCAGCGGCTACACCGACAACACCGGCAACGACGGCATCAACATCTCGCTGAGTGCGAGCCGGGCCAAGTCGGTCGCCGACTTTCTTGTGGCCAACGGCGTGCCCGCGGGCAGCGTCACGTCCAACGGGCACGGTTCGGCCGACCCCGTTGCCAGCAATGCGACTCCCGACGGTCGCGCCCAGAACCGTCGCGTCGCCATCACGGTTAGCTAAGGAGAATCGTCCATGGATTTCGTCATTCACTGGCTGTGGTGCCTGCTGGCATTCTCGGTGGGCTCGGCAGTCGCCTGGTTGCTCACCGTCGCGTTCGTTCGCCGCACGAGCAGACAGGCCGCCATCGCCGCCCTGCCCGGCTCAGCTGAGATCGGAGCCCACTGATGCACGGCACCAACGGCTGCCTGATGGTTCTGTCGTTCGTCCTGGGACTGCTGCTGACTTTCGCCTTCACCATCCGGCGGGTCGCCGGCGAGGCGCCGGCGGCGGCGAAGCTGGCCGGCGGCACCGCCGCTTCGGAGGCCGCGACGGCCAAGCTCGCGGTCGGTGGGGCGCCGTACGGCGACGGCTCGGCGCGCGCGGGAGCCGGTGGCAGCGGCCCGTCGGGGTGGACGATCAAGGGCAACGAGGACTCGATGCTCTACCACACCCTTGACAGTCCCTGGTACGGCCAGACGATCGCCGAGGTGTGGTTCCGCGAGGAGAAGGCCGCCGAGGCGGCCGGGTTCACCCGTTGGGACAAGGGCAAGGCGAAGGGCCTGACCGGTGCCGCCGGCCTGGTCTCGGACATCGAAGAGGTCCCGGCCGGCCCGTACGGTCTCGGGTCCACCAGGGCCGGCGCCGGTGGCAGCGGTCCGCGCGGCTGGACGGTCAAGGGCAACGAGGACTCGATGCTCTACCACGGCCCGGCGAGCCCCGCCTACGACGCGACCATCGCCGAGGTGTGGTTCAAGGACGAGGCGACGGCCGCGGC
>Ga0209023_10006570_pt1 | contig 12212 bp, 6 predicted proteins | sample LakOneMetagenome_FD_187468 | JGI IMG/M metagenome (GOLD analysis project Ga0209023, IMG submission 187468) | Freshwater and sediment microbial communities from Lake Erie, Canada (SPAdes) (version 2) | ecosystem: Environmental > Aquatic > Freshwater > Lentic | place: Lake Erie, Canada | collected... | reverse complement strand
TCTCGCCCCGCTGCGAGCGTCGCTCCCCGGCAGTCCCCCGCCCGGCACGTTGCTCGACTTCGTGGCCTTCTACTGGTCGATCGGCCTCGTCGGGCTCACATTGATCATGGTGATGGCGGTGTGGCTCCAACGGGCGCGCCCGGCCAAGCCGGCCCCGGCACCGCCCGACGACGAGGAGACGGCGACCAATCCGTCGTGAGCCAGCAGCTCGCGGATGCGGCGGGACCAGCCCGTAGCATCGGGGCATGGACCCAGCACCCATCGTGCGACTCGCCGACCCGAGCGACGCGGTCGAGCTGGCCGGACTCCTGCACGACTTCAACACCGAGTTCGACACGCCGTCGCCGGGCCCCGCCGTGCTGGCCGACCGCCTGGCGACGCTGCTCGGCGGCGACCGCACGCTCGCCCTCCTCGCCGGGGCACCCGCCGTCGGCGTCGCACTCGTGACCCTCCGCCCCAACGTCTGGTACGAGGGGCCAGTCGCCCTGCTCGACGAGCTGTACGTCCGGCCGGCGCTCCGCAGTCGGGGCATCGGTACGGCGATCGTCGATCGACTCGGCGTCGAGTGTGCCCGCCGGGGTGTCGACGCCATCGAGATCAACGTGGACGAGGGCGACGTCGACGCTCAACGCTTCTACGAGCGTCAGGGATTCTCCGGCGTCGAACCGACCACCGGGGAGCGGGCCTTCTACTACTTCCGCGAGCTGGATCCCGGCTGAGCGGCGCCGGACCGGGCGACGATTCGGTCGGACAACTTGTGCAGCATCGTCGTGTTGCGGCTGGTGCTGAACTCGCCGAGCAACTTCCAGTGCTTCTTGCCCAGGGTGGTGTCCATCGACGAACCGTGCATCCGCCAGTGGACCTCCGCACCGTCGACGACGACGGAGTCGACGTCGTTGGAGCACGCCTCGAACTCGGTGGCCACGGCGACGCTCGGCGTCGCTTGGAGGAACGTGACGAAGTACGTGTCGCCGTCGACGACCTCGAACGGCTGCGCCGCCAACACGGCGCGGATCTGCGCTGCGGTGCGGACGAACGTGGTGACCTCGAACCCGTACTCGGCGGCGAGCGCGTCACCGATGCGGCGTTCGTGCTCCGCACGCGACCCGGTCGCGTCGAACACGACGTTGCCGCTGTTGATGTAGGTCCACACCTGCTCGTAGCCCAGCTCCTCGAAGATCTCGACGACCCGCGCCATCGCGACGGTGCGCTTGCCGACGTTGACGGCACGGAGGAACGCGACACGAGTGGTCATGCCGACATCATGGCAGCGCGCCGCCCCGGCGACCGATGGCGTCGGTTCACCCGGTCGGGGGGTCTGCCGTAGCCGGCCGTCGGGCAGCAGGGCAACGACGCCGACACGAAGGACTCACAGCACATGGCCTCCTCCAAGACGACCGACGCCGGAACGACCACGACGGGCACCACCCCGCCGCCCCGGGCGAAGGCCCCCTCGCGGCGACGGCCCTCGCGTGGTGCGACCACGTCGACCGAACCGCAGCCGAGCGGCACCCCCGTCGGCGGAACGGTCGAGGGCGATCCGACGGCACCAGCCACCGCACCGGCGAAGGTGAGCGCCAAGACGGGCTCCGCACCGCGCAACACCGCCGTCGACCCGGCGTGGGCGAAGCAGGGTGATGCGCTCACCACGAGCCAGGGCCAGCGCGTGGAGGACACCGACAACAGCCTCCGGGCCGGCCGTCGGGGTCCGTCGCTGTTGGAAGACCACCACCTCCGCGAGAAGATCACCCATTTCGACCACGAACGCATCCCCGAGCGCGTGGTACACGCCCGCGGCGCCGGCGCCCACGGCCACTTCGAACTGTTCGAGTCGCTCGAGTCCGTGACGTCGGCGCGTGTCCTGACCGAGGTAGGGGTGAGCACACCGGTGTTCACCCGCTTCTCGACCGTCGCCGGTTCCCGCGGATCGGCCGACACGGCCCGCGACGTGCGGGGCTTCGCCGTGAAGATGTACACGTCGGAGGGCAACTGGGATCTCGTCGGCAACAACATCCCGGTGTTCTTCATCCAGGACGGCATCAAGTTCCCCGACCTGATCCACGCCGCCAAGCCGGAGCCCGATCGCGAGATCCCGCAGGCACAGACCGCTCACGACACGTTCTGGGACTTCGTGTCGCTCCAGCCCGAGAGCACCCACATGTTGATGTGGGCCATGTCGGACCGCGGAATCCCCCGCTCGTACCGCACGATGGAAGGCTTCGGCGTCCACACGTTCCGGTTGATCAACGCAGCCGGCGAGTCGTCGCTCGTGAAGTTCCACTGGAAGCCGACCGTCGGCATCCACAGCCTCGTCTGGGAGGAGTCCCAGAAGCTGGGCGGCATCGACCCCGACTTCCACCGTCGTGACCTGTGGAACGCGATCGAGGCCGGCGCGTTCCCTTCGTGGGACCTGGGAGTGCAGATCATGCCCGACACCGACGACCAGACGTTCGAGGGCATCGATCTCCTCGACGCCACGAAGATCGTCCCCGAGGAGCTGTGCCCGGTCCGGCTCGTCGGACGGATGACGCTCGACGCCAACCCGACCAACTACTTCGCAGAGACCGAACAGGTGGCGTTCCATCCCGGCCACGTGCCGCCGGGCATCGACGTCACCGACGACCCGCTGCTGCATGCCCGTCTCTTCTCCTACATCGACACCCAGATCACCCGTCTCGGCGGGCCGAACTTCGCCCAGCTCCCCATCAACCGGGCAGCGGCGCCGGTGAACGACAACCTGCGCGACGGATTCGGCCAGCAGGCGATCCACAGCGGTCGAACCGCCTACTCGCCGAACACGATCGGGGGCGGCTGCCCCTTCGCCACCGGCGACGCGCCGTTCGTGCACTTTCCCCAGCCCGTCGACGGCGTCAAGGCCCGCAAGCGGCCGCAGTCCTTCGACGACCATTTCAGCCAGGCGACCCTGTTCTGGAACAGCCTCACCGAGGTGGAACGTGACCACGAAGTGGACGCGTTCAGCTTCGAGCTGTCGAAGGTCGCCGACCCCGGGGTCGTGGCGCGAATGGTGGGGAACCTCGCCAACGTCGACCCTGACCTCGCGTCGTCGGTCGCCGCCAACCTCGGTCTCGTCGCCCCGTCGGGTTCACCCGAGGGTGACGCCGGGGCATCGCCCGCCCTGTCGCTCGTCCCGTCGGCGAGTGGCCCGATCGACGGTCGGGTCGTCGGCGTGCTGGTCACGCCCGGCGCCGACATCGGCGGCGTCGCAGCGTTGCGCAAAGTGCTCGACGCCGCCGGTGCGGCGATGCACGTCATCGCACCGACCGCCGGTTCGGTCAAGGGCTCCGGCCGTTCGACCCTCGCCGCCGACGCCACCGTCTTCAACTCCGACTCCGTGGTCTACGACGCCCTGGTCGTCGCAGGCGGGGTCGCCGAGCTCGACCCGAAGTCGGCGATGATGCTGCAGGAGGCCTACCGCCACCACAAGACCGTGGCCGCCTGGGGTACCGGCACCGACGCGCTCGCCGCAGCGAGCATCGATCCGACGGCGAACGGCGTGGTGACGGGTGACAAGGTGGCGAAAGGCTTCACCACGGCGCTCGTCGACGCGATCGGCTGGCACCGGCATTGGGCGCGCTGACCCCTCGACCAGGGCAGCCTGGGCACGGCGGTCAGGTCGTGCGAGCCTTCTGCAGGTTGGCCCACTCGTCCTTCAGGCCGACGGTGCGGTGGAACACGGTCGTGTCGTCGAGGTCCGCTGCGAAGTACCCCAGCCGTTCGAACTGCACGACCTGCCCGGTCTCGACCTCGGCGAGCGCCGGTTCGGCCTTCGCCCGGGTCGTCTGGCGGGAGTCGGGATCGAGGTCGTCCAACGGGTCGCGGCCCTCCGCAGCGGGGTGCGGCGATCGGAAGAGGCGCTCGTAACGGTGCACCGTCGCGTCGATCGCGTGCGGCCGGGACACCCAGTGCATCGTCGACTTCACCTTGCGACCGTCGGGTGCTGTGCCGCCGAGCGTTTCGGGGTCGTAGGTGGCGAGCACCTCGACGACGTTGCCCTCGTCGTCGAGCACGGCCTCGGTGGCGGTCACGAGGAACGCGTTCCGCAGCCGGACCTCCCGGCCGGGTGTGAGCCGGAAGTACTTGGGTGGGGGCTCGAGCCGGAAGTCGTCCTGCTCGATCCAGAGCTCGCCGGTGAACGGGACCGAACGGGTGCCGGCCGACTCGTCCTCGGGGTTGTTGACCACGTCCATCCACTCGACGTGGGCCGTGCCGTCCACGTCGGTGGGCCAGTTCGTGATCGTGAGTTTCAGCGGTTCGAGGACCACCATCCGCCGGAGCGCATGCAGGTTGTGGTGCGTTCGCACGAAGTACTCGAGCAGCTCGATGTCCACCACGGAGTTGGTCTTGGCCACCGAGATGTGGTCGGTGAACGCCCGCAACGCGGGCGCCGGGTAGCCACGGCGACGCAGGCCACGCACCGTCGGCATCCGGGCGTCGTCCCAGCCGTCGACGTGGCCCTGTTCGACCAGCGTGCGCAACACCCGCTTCGACAGCACGGTGTGGGTCAGGTTGAGCCGGGCGAACTCGGTCTGCTCGGGCCGGTCGAAGGGCAGCTCGAGCTGGTCGAGGCACCAGTCGTAGAGCGCCCGGTGGTCGGTGAACTCGAGGGTGCAGATCGAGTGCGTGGTGCCCTCGATGGCGTCGGACTGGCCGTGAGCCCAGTCGTAGGTCGGGTAGATGACCCACCGGTCGTCGGTGCGGTGGTGGGGCACACGACGGATGCGGTACAGCACCGGGTCACGCAGCCACATGTTGTCGGCCTGCATGTCGATCTTGGCGCGGAGCACCTTCTCGCTGTCGGCGAAGACGCCGTCGCGCATCTGCCGGAACAGGCCGAGGTTCTCCTCGACGGAGCGGTCGCGATGGGGGCTCTCGACGCCGGGCTGGCCGAACCCACCCCGCTGCTCGGAGATCGTCTCCTTGTCCTGGTCGTCGACGTAGGCAAGCCCCTTCCGCACGAGCTCCTCGGCCCACTCGTAGATCTGCTCGAAGTAGTCCGACGCGTAGCGGGGCGGACCCGACGGCGTGACACCGAGCCACGCCAGATCCTCCTGGATCGCGTCGACGTAGGACACGTCCTCGGTCGCGGGGTTGGTGTCGTCGAACCGGAGGAAGCAGGTGCCGTCGAACTCCTCGGCGATCCCGAAGTTCAGGAAGATCGACTTGGCGTGACCGATGTGGAGGAAGCCGTTGGGCTCAGGTGGGAACCGGGTCTGCACCCGGCCACCGAACTTGCCGGCGGCGATGTCGGCCTTGACCTTCTCGCGAACGAAGTCGAGGGAGGCAGATGGGGCGTCGTCGGACATGGGCGCCACGCTAGAGGACTGCGCTGAGGCGTCGTCTCACCTCGGCCTCGCCCAAGACGGCGGCCACCGCGTCGAGCTCGGGGCTGCGCGTCGAACCGCACAGCAGCACTCGCACCACCTGGGCAGCGTCCTTGAGGAGCCCCACGTAGGCGTCGCCCCTCCCGGCCAGCTCAGCTTCCTTCAGCTCGGCCTTGTTGAGCGCGAACCGGTGACGCCCGGCCAGCGCCTTCACCTGGTCGAACCAGAGCGCCGGATCGGGCTCGGGCACGAACGACTCGGCGAAGTCGGCGGCGAGCGCCGACACCACGTCGGCGGGGACACCACCGAACCGGTCGTCGGCCGCGTCGGCGACCGGCACGAACACGGCGTCGAGGAGGAAGCCGAACTCGCCGCCGACCTGCGACCAGCGGCCAATGTCCTTGCGTTGACGATCGGTGCCGCGCCCGATCGAGAAGGCACCCCGCACCCGATCGGGTTGTGCCCGGGCCGCCTCGGCGAGCGTCGCGTCGAACTCATCGGCCCACCGGAGCAGCGCGTCACCGATGTCGTCGAGGGACATCTCGGCGACGACGTCCTTCGAGATGTCGTCGAGTTTGACGAGATCGACGAGCGGGCCGGCGACACCACACCGGTCGAGCTCGATCGGAGCGGCGGCGGCCTCGGCGATCGGCAGCTCGGCCAGGTTCGCGTTGGCGAGACCGCGGAGGTAGTGGTGGACCGCGGCGGCCGGATAGCCCTCGGAGATGTAGAAGTCGACCGACGCCTCGGGGTCCTTGCGCTTGGAGAGCTTGCGCCGCGACGAGCCGTCGTTCTTCATCAACGGCGCGATGTGGGCGTACGTGGGCGCCTCGAAGCCGAGCGCGGCGAACAACTGGATGTGCAGCGGTACCGAGGAGATCCACTCCTCACCACGGATGACGAGGTTCACCCGCATCAGGTGGTCGTCGACGGCGTGGGCGAAGTGGTACGTCGGCATGCGGTGCTCGCCGCTCTTGAGGATGACGACGTCGTTGAAGTTGTCGAGCATCTCGATGTCGCCGCGGATGGCGTCGGTGAACGTGACCCGATGGTCCATGGCGTCGGGTGTCTTCAACCGGATCACGGCCTCGCCCCCCGCCGCGAGGCGCTCGGCGACATCGGCCTCGGTCAGCGAACGACACGTCGCCCACTCGCCGTAATAGCCCGTCGCCAACTTGGCGTCCTCCTGGGACTTCCGGGTCGCCGCCAGCTCGTCACGGGAGCAGAAGCAGGGGTACGCCGCGTCGGTGGCGAGGAGCTCGCGGACGTAGGACAGGTAGATGGCGGCCCGCTCCGACTGGAGGTACGGACCCCACGGGACCTGCTCGGCGGTCTCGTCCGACGCGATGCCGAAGTAGGCGAACGCCCGCTCGAAGTGCTCGGCGGAGTCGGCGACCTCGCGGGCCTGGTCGGTGTCCTCGATGCGCACGAAGTACGTGCCGCCCGTCGAATGGGCGACCGACTGCGAGATCGACGCCGTGTAGACGCCACCGATGTGGACGAAGCCCGTGGGACTCGGGGCGAAACGGGTCACCTTCGCTCCGGCGGGAAGGGGCCGCGGCGGATAGACGGACTCCCAGTGGTCGGGCGCGTGCTCCACGGGCGGCAGGAGGGCGGTGATCAGGTCGTCGTGCACCGGACGATCCTACGTGGCCTGCCCGGAACGCCCCGCCGGTTCGAACCGAGCGCACGAGCGTCGGCTGGCTACGCTGCGGCGGTGACCGGATCCGCCACGTTTCCGTTGCTCACGGCGCCGACCGCGATCGGCCCGTTGGCGCTGCGGAACCGCATGGTCATGTGCCCGATGGGCGACGATCTCGCCGAGCCCGGCGGCGCGATCTCCGAACGTCAGCTCGCGTACTATGAGGCCCGCGCCGCCGGCGGTGCCGGGCTGCTGCTGGTGGGCTCGGTCGGGGTCCACACGAGCGGCCGCACGACGCCCGAGCAAACCGGCGCCCACCTCGACGACCACGTCGAGGGCCTGCGCCGCCTCGCCGACGTCGTGCACTCGCACGGCGCCGCCATCGGGGCGCAGCTCGTCCACTGCGGCCCCAACGCGGTGCTCGACATGGCCGAGGGCCGACCCGTTCTGGTGCCGTCACGGCCCGGTCGCCTCCAGATGGACGCGCTCTCGGGCATGGTCACGCCCGACGAGATGGCGGCAATGACCGAACCGTTCACCCGGCCGACGTCGTCGTTCGCGCATCACGTCGCCACCGACGACGACCTGGCCGAGGTCGTCGCCTGGTACGCGGCCGCGGCCGTCCGCCTCCGTGACGCCGGGTTCGACGCGATCGAGATCCACGCGGGCCACGGCTACCTCATCGACACGTTCCTCTCCCCCGCCTCCAACCACCGTGACGATGCGTGGGGCGGCGACGTCGCCGGCCGGTCCCGGCTCCTCGTCGAGGTGCTGACCGCGGTGCGTGCCGAGGTCGGCGACACCATGGCGGTCTGGCTGCGCCTCAACGCCCGGGAGGTGCACAAGGAGGGCGGTGAGACCATCGAGGATGCGATCGCCGTCGCCCGCATCGCCGAAGCTGCCGGCGCCGACGCGGTGCACGTCACCGCGTACGCCGCAATGGGTTCGGCCACCGGCATCACGGCGTCGCACACGCCGCACACCCCCGGGGCCCGTGTCGCCGACGCGGCGGCCGTCAAGCGTGCGGTCGGCATCCCCGTGATCACCTACGGCCGACTCGACGCCGAGGCCGCCGAAGCAGCGCTCGCCGACGGCAGCGCCGATCTGGTGGCGTTCGGCCGTACGTTGCTGGCCGGCCCCGACCTACCGGCGGCGATCGCCGCGGGGCGCCCGGCCGACGCGCGCCCCTGCGCCTACCAGTACCGCTGCATCGGCAACATCTTCCTCCACCGCTCTCTCGCCTGCGCGGTCAACCCGGACACCACTCGCGAGGTCGAGCTGCGCGTCCGTCCGACGGTGGCGCCCGAACACGTGCTCGTCGTCGGCGGGGGCCCCGTCGGGCTCGAGGTCGCGCAACGGTTGGCGGCGTCCGGCCATCGGGTCGACCTCTGGGAGCAGACCGATCGCCTCGGTGGCAACCTCGTACTGGCCGGCCGGGCCGATCCGGCCCTCGCCCCGCTGCTCGCCTGGTTGGCCGGTGCCGCCGAGCGCACCGGCGTCACCATCGGTCTCGGTCGTCGGGCGACGGCCGCAGCGGTCGACGAGCTCGCCCCCGACCGCGTGATCGTCGCGACCGGCGCCCGCTGGCAGCGTCCCGGCGCCCAGGGTGGTCCGCCGGTCCTGACCCCCGACGACCTCCGGGCAGATCCCGACGCTTCCTTCGCCAGGCTCCCCGAACGCCTGGTGGTACTCGGCTCCGGCAAGGTTGCGGTGTCGCTCGCCGGGGCGTTCGCCGCTCTGGGCCGCGAGGTTGCGCTGGTCACCGACGACGCAGTGCTGGCCCCCGAGATCGGCACGCCGGGCCGCTTCCGGCTCGTCGACGACCTCGAACGAGCGGGGGTCGCGCTGCATCTCTCGGCGACGTTCGAGCGGCTGGATCCCGACGGCGTGGTGCTCGCCGACGGTGCGGTCGTGCCGGCCGGAGCGGTGATCGCCGCCACCGGTCGCGATCCGTCGACCGACCTCGCCGACGAGCTGCGTGCCGGTGGCCGGCAGGTCGACGTCATCGGCGACGCCACGGGACTCTTCGGGTTGGAGTCGGGGCTCCTCGCCGCGGCCCGCCTCGCAGTGGGCTGAGCGCTCCGGCCCGAAGGTCGGTCGGCGGTACGACGCTACGTCCGTGCGCGACCGAATCCGTGCAGGACGTGACGGCGTCTGCCGTCACGCCCTGCACGGAGTACGTCAGAGGGCCAGGCCGTCGCGGGTGAACCTGTCGATGTCGCTCTTCACCCACGACTGGCTGTAGATGCCGAACCCGAACTTGAAGTTCGAGAGCCCGAGGCTGACCAGCTGACCGTTCGTCACCCGGAGCGAGAACGTCACCCCGACGTTGACCTGCAGCAGGACGACGAAGAAGCGGTAGTTCATCGTCACGCTGTTGAGCGAGAGGTCGAGACCGCCCTGCGGCGTCGACGCCAGCCGGACATCGATGTTGGTCAGGTCGAGCTTCGACCCGAAGTACCCCGCGTTCTGGTACAGGTTCACGGCCGCGATGCGGGCGGTGACGACGAACGACGAGACGCCGTTGACCATCTTGATCGAGCCCGACAGGACCTCGTTGTTGTTGAGGATCACCTTGCCCTGGAGCCCGCAGCCCTTCGCAGCGACGTTGACGCCGACCGACCAATCGGTGGCGGACGTGTAGGACAACGAACCCGACGCCGTCACCGTGCCGACGGGGCAGGCAAGCTTCACGGTGCCCGAGACGCCGCTCGTTCCGGTGTTGGTCAGCTTGAACGACGCTGCGGTGAGGACGGTGCCCGACGTGAGCGCCACGGTGCCCGACAGGGACCCGTTGAGGTTGAACACGACCGGTGCGCCGCGCACCGACGAGAAGGTCCCGCTGAACGTGGCCCGGCCCGTCGTACCGATGGCGATCCGGGTGCCGGTGAGGGCGAACGAGAAGCTGCCGTCGGATGACACCGATCCGGTGAAGGCCAGGCCGTCGGACGACCGGGCGCCGACACCGACGCTGTACCCACCGGTGCCGCCCTTGACGTCGAGATCGAGCTGCCAGCTTCCGAACGGCAGGCCGGCGCCGGTGGCGGTCGCCGTGCCGGCGATCCGCAGGCTGGCCGCACCGGCGACCGAGGCGAGAGTGCCCGAGAAGGTCGTGGCGCCGAGCTGGACGTCACGTGCGATCGCGCACCCCGCCGTCGATGCGCTGACCCCGAAGCTCCAGTTCGCCGCATCGGCGACGACGGTGTCGAAGCCGGCCGACAGCGACCCACCGGCGACGCAGGCCAGTTGTACCTGGCCGCTCAGCCGCAGGCCCGTCGACGAGAGGTCGGCGTTGAGCGACGCTGCGGTCAGCGAGTTGGTGAGGCTGAGCGGTGCGTTGATCTGGGCGTGCAGGTTGCCGCTGACGGGGCCACCGGCAACGGCACGGCGCACCGAGCCCGTCGCCACGAAGCGGGTGCCCACGACGGTCACGGCCGCAGAACCGGTGAGGGTGAACGTGCCGTCGGCGCCGACGGCGCCGGTGAGGCTGCCGCTGATCGCCGACGAGGTGGCGGCCAGGTCGGCGCGGAGGCCAGAGGCGTCGAGCACGACGTTGGCCGACACGTCCCAGGCGTTCGTCGACCCGAGGGGCAGGAAGCTGTCGGTGATCCGCGAGCTGAGGGCGAGGCGGGCCGAGGTGGCCCCGGACACGGTGGCGACCGTGCCGCTGAACGACGACCCGGCGCCGAGCACCAGGCCCTGGGTGACCTCGCAGCCGGCGGCGGGAACGGACCCCGTGAGCGATGCGGACCAGTTGGCCGTATCGGCGACCGCGGTGGAGATGGTGCCCACGAGGACTCCGCCGGCGTTGCGGCACGCCAGTTGCGCCGTGGCCGTGAGACGGAGCCCGGTGGACGTGAGTGAGAACCGGACGTCGACGAGCTTCAGCGCCGAGCTGACGGTGATGTCCTGGCCGGTGCCCGAACCGGTGAGGGCGGTGAGGTGACCGGCAGCGTCGACGACGACGGCGAACTCTCCGCTCACCGACACCCCGCCGGCAAGCTGGATCGACCCGGTGAGGGTGAGGTCGACCCCGCCCGACGAGGTGCGGGCGAGGTGCAGGGTGCCGCCGACGACCGTCGTCGAGCCGATCGTCAGGGGGGCCGAGATGGCGCCGGAGAGGTCGAGCTGGGTGACCGAGGTGCCGGCGATCGTCGCCGACCCGGCAAGGTGCACCGCCGTGCCGTTGAGCGTCAGGTCGAGCCCACCGTTCATCTGGGCGGCGTCGGGCGTGCCGGTGATCTCGAAGTTCACTCCGGCGGCCGCCCACGGTCCGACGTTGCCGCTCCCGGTGAAGGACGTGTGCACGGCGCCGGCGGCGGTGGCGCCGACGACGGCGGTGCCGCTCACGGCGATCGGGGTGCCGTCGGCGAGTGCGCCGCCGTAGGACGCGGCAGCGGTGCCGGACAACGTTTCCAGGCGGGCGTTGTCACCGTCGTAGACGAGCTGCCCGTTCACGCTGGCGCTGCCGCCGGGGAACTGCAGGCCGAACACTCCGGAGATGGTGGCCCGCTGGCCGACGAGTCCGATCGAGAGGTTCGACGGGGTGAGTTCGACGCTGCCGAGGCGCCCGGACGCCGAGAGCGACAGCGTCGCGACGTTGCCGGTGATCGACACGGTCGCCTGACCGGAGAGCTGGGCGGGGCTGCCGTCGGGGAGGTCGCCACGGAGGTCGACCGACGCCGACCCGGAACCGGTCACGACGGTGCCGTCGGGTGCGAGTTCGAGCGACAGGTCGAGGCCGACCGAGGACGGCCCGATGGCGGCCGTGCCGGCGACCTCGAGACGGGTCGTCTGGTTGCCACCGGCCCGCAGCCGCAGGTGGGTGCCGCTCAGGGTGAGGCCCTGGAAGAGCAGGCGGCCGGCATCGGCACGGAGGTCGACGCTCACGGTGCCGTAGAAATTCTTGACGGTGCCGGAGAACGAGAAGGCGTCGGGCGCGAACCCGGGCACGGTGATGCCACCGGCGGGCGTCGACACGTTGAGCTCGTAGTTGTCGAGGTCGCGGAGATCACCGACGAAGTTGAGGTAGGTCGACACACCGTTGAGGCGGAGCAGGACCGTTCCGTTGACGAACCAGTAGAGGTAGATGCCGTAGTACGGGTCGTTGCCGACGCGCAGCTCGGTGTTGAACACACCGATCGCGACGTTGTCGACGACGAGGGTGCCCTCGCCGACGGCGGGGGTCGCCCCGCCCTGGCCGCGGGTTGCGGCACCCACGCGGCTGC
>Ga0209023_10006569_pt1 | contig 12213 bp, 8 predicted proteins | sample LakOneMetagenome_FD_187468 | JGI IMG/M metagenome (GOLD analysis project Ga0209023, IMG submission 187468) | Freshwater and sediment microbial communities from Lake Erie, Canada (SPAdes) (version 2) | ecosystem: Environmental > Aquatic > Freshwater > Lentic | place: Lake Erie, Canada | collected... | reverse complement strand
TACAACAACTTCTTTTTCTTTTTTGGGAGCTTTTGGTTTTGCTGTTGCTGATTTTTTTGCTGCTTCAGGAACTGTTACAACACAATTCTCTACTGAATGGCCAAACAGGTCGGAAAATGCTTTATCATTATGATCATTTACCCATCTTCCGTCATTTAATAAATAACGGTACTGATAAGTTTTGCCTGCAGTTAAAACAAGTTCAGCTTTCATTGAACCATCTTCCTGTTTTTGAAGATGGATGCCTTCTTCTATATTCCAGTTATTAAATTCCCCTACTAAAACGCCATCAGATGCATTTTCTACTAATTCAGATGGCAGTGAAAACAATACTTTCTTTGTCATGATCGGTCTCTCTTTTTTAATTTTAACAATGTATAACGCCTGTTAATACCGCAAAAGTAAAAAACGTAACCCGATTGATTATGCACATTGTATTAACAGCATATTAATTATTTACCGTGGGGCTCTGAGAAAACTCTTTTTTCTATTTTTCCTGGGGGTTCTTTTTTTTCCATTCCTGCCTTGTAATTACAGGGATTCCTGAAGGGATGCAAATTTCAAAATCACCTTCTTCAAATTTGTCTATCAATAATTCATAATCATATTTTGGCCGGAATAATTCCAGTACCAGGTAAGGAAAGCAAGCACAATTCATAGGACCGTAAGGATATGGGTAATCTATTGCAAGAAATGCAAAAATGGTATCACCCGGATTTACGACTGCATAAGCTTCTTTACAGCGCCAGTCTTTTAATTTTTTAATAGTTGAATCAATATATATTTCTTTACCTGGTAAGCTATCTAAAATAAAAAATGGTTCGCGGGTATCGGGATAAGATACGCCATTAAAAATTTCATTCGAAGAGCGCTTATAAAAACTACTGTGAGGTTTTACTTTTGAAGCACCCTGTTTGCAATATTTTTTCCATTGTTCGTTTTTAGTTTCAGTATAAAAAGTGAAACATACTGAATCGTTGAAAGCAATATTGTAAAAACCTTTGTGTTTAATTCTTTGTTCCATCCCGTTAATGGTAATAGGCAAAACAAATTCTCCGGGCCTCGTGTAGCGTATAAAAAAAGCATTCTGTGCATATGCTTCAAAGGATACCATTAATAAAAAAATACTAAAGGGAAATTTCAAAGAAAATTGATTTTTATATTAAAAATACGGTTGAAGTCACTGTTGTATTAACAACAAGTACTAAAGAAAAATAATTCTTTAATATTCAAACCAGGCTTTTACAAAAAACTATTTTTCCCTCATAAAAGGATACTGGTAATCCACCGGCGAATTAAAAGTTTCTTTGATCGTCCTTGCACTTAACCAACGATACAAGTTAAGTATTGAACCAGCTTTATCATTTGTTCCGCTTCCCCTTGCACCACCGAATGGCTGCTGGCCAACTACTGCTCCTGTTGGCTTATCGTTGATATAAAAATTGCCTGCACTGTTGCGGAGTTTGTTTGTGGCTGTTTCAATGGCAAAACGGTCCTGTGCGATCACTGCGCCTGTTAAGGCATAAGGCGAAGTACTGTCAACAAGTTTTAAAGTCTCTTCATATTTGTTTTCATCATAAATATAAACAGTCAGCACCGGCCCGAATAATTCTTCGCACATGGTAACATATTGCGGATCCAGTGCTTCGATAATGGTTGGTTCAATAAAGAAACCATCTGTTTTATCACATTTTCCGCCTACCCATATTTTTGCAGCAGCATCTCTCTTTCTTGCCCCTTTAATATAACCTTCCAGTTTATCAAAACTTTTTTCATCGATCACTGCGTTAACAAAATTCGTAAAATCTTCCACAGTTCCCATCTTCATTGTTTTCACTGCTTCCACTAATTTTCTTTTCACTTCTGCTGCAAGGTTAGACGGAATATAAGCACGTGATGCTGCCGAACATTTCTGCCCCTGGTATTCAAACGCACCGCGGGCCAGCGCTGTAACAACAACATCGGGATTAGCAGATTTATGTGCGATCACAAAATCCTTTCCGCCGGTTTCACCAACAATGCGTGGGTATGATCTGTACATGCCCATGTTCTTCCCGATCGTTTCCCACATTTTATTAAATACACCGGTACTACCGGTAAAGTGTATGCCGGCGAAATCGGGATGGTTGAAAACAACTTCACCAATTGTCGGGCCATCAATGAAAACTAAATTAATAACGCCATCAGGCAATCCTGCTTCTTTTAAGATACGCATGAACATCTGTGCGCTATAAACCTGTGTATTGGCGCATTTCCAGATAACTACATTGCCGCACATAGCAGCAGATGTTGGAAGGTTGCCACCAATGGCAGTGAAATTGAAAGGCGTTAATGCAAAAACAAATCCTTCCAGCGGACGGTATTCCATCCTGTTATTCATACCTGCCCCGCTGATCGGTTGCTGGCGGTATATATCACTGAGGAAATGAACATTGAAACGAAGAAAATCTATCAACTCACAGGCGGAATCTATCTCTGCCTGGAAAGCATTCTTGCTTTGCCCGAGCATGGTAGTACCGTTGATGTATGGACGATATTTTCCTGCAAGCAGGTCTGCCGCTTTTAAAAATATATTGGCACGGTTCTCCCAACTCATATTGGCCCACTTATCCTTTACTTTCAGCGCAGCATTGATCGCTTTTGTCACATGCTTTGCTTCACCCACATGAAACTGCCCGAGCAAATGTTTGCGTTCATGTGGCGGACGAAGTTCCATTGTTTTCCCTGTACGCACTTCTTCATTACCGATATACATCGGCACATCGATCTTAGTTGATTTAAGGTCTTTTAATGCTGCTTTTAAAGCTGCTTTTTCAGGACTTCCCGGCGCATAACTTAAAACAGGTTCGTTGGCCGGCATCGGGTAATAAAAATCTCCGTATTGCATGACTACTATAATTTTAGTTGATAAATTTATTCAGTTTAATACAATTTTGTATTGGATCTCAAACAAGATACTGAGAAATGTGCTGATTTGCTGATGTGCTAATCTGATATGCTTCGACTAATGAATCAGCACATCAGCACATTAAGATACATTCTCCTTTTCACTCATCAAAAAAGCCTTGATAAACCCATCCAGTTCACCATCCATCACCGGTCCAACATTACCTACTTCATAATCGGTACGATGGTCTTTGATCATTTTATAAGGATGGAAAACATAAGACCGTATCTGGCTTCCCCATTCTATTTTTTTCTTTTTACTATTGGCAGCATCCTTTATTTCATTGCGTTTCTGCAGTTCAATCTCATAGAGGCGGCTCTTCAGCATCTGCATGGCCAGTTCACGGTTGCCAAGCTGGCTCCTGTCCTGCTGGCACACAACCACAATACCTGTTGGAATATGCGTTAACTGTACTTTTGTTTCAACTTTATTCACGTTTTGTCCGCCAGCTCCACCACTTCTTGATGTTTCCATTTTTACATCGGCCGGGTTTATTTCAATGTTGATGGTATCGTCTACCAACGGATAAACATTTACCGATACAAAAGATGTATGCCGCCTGGCATTGCTGTCAAATGGGGAAATGCGTACCAACCTGTGTACACCACTTTCCGATTTTAAAAAACCATAAGCAAACGGCCCTTCAAATTTGTAAGTAGCGGTTTTAATACCGGCGCCATCGCCCCATTGCCAGTCCATTTCGGTAACGGTCCAGCCCTGCTTTTCTCCGTACATCCTGAACATACGGGCAAGCATTTCTGCCCAGTCCTGACTTTCGGTACCGCCGGCACCACTGTTTATCTGTAACATAGCGGGCAACTCGTCTTCAGGCTCGTTAAGTGTACTTTTAAATTCTGCTTCCTCAATTTTATTAATGGCATCATCGAAAGCAACTTTTACTTCTTCTTCCGTGGCCTCACCTGCTTTCCAGAATTCAAACAATACGGCAAAATCTTCCACAGCAGTATTCACTGCCTGGTAAAGGTTTAGCCAGTACTCGTTTACTTTTGTTTCTTTGAGAATGGCAGTAGCACGGGCATTATCGTCCCAAAAACCCGGCGAAAGTGAAAGTTGTTTATCGTTTGCTATTTTAGCTTCCCTGTTAGCGACGTCAAAGAAACCTCCCCAGGACCAGGACACGGTCTCTCATAGATTTTAAATGTTCGATTGTCATGGCGCAAAGATAAGAAGCGATTTGGAGATTTGGAAATGTGCTGATATGATGATGTGACAATTTGGAAATGAAAAAAGTTGTTGATTAAATTCTGTTGAAAAATATGAGTTCTTATTAGTTAGATAGATTTTGTATTTTAATCTCCAAATTTTCAAATCAGCACATCTCCAAATTAAATTTTATGATCGCACGAATATGGCATGGCAAAACAGATAATTCCCAATTTGAAACTTATAGTAAATTTTTACAGGAAGTAGCCATTCCTGATTATTCAAAAACCACTGGTTTTAAAGGCTTGAGTTTTTTGCGGAATATCAAAACCAATGAAGCACATTTTACACTCATCACTTACTGGGACAATTTAGATGTAATAAAGAATTTTGCAGGAACTGATTATGAAAAAGCAAAGTATTATCCTGAAGACAAGGATTTTTTACTGGAATTTGAAGAACATGTTGAACATTATGAAGTCTTCGAAACACAATAAAAAATGGCCACGAATACACGAATAAAAACATTCGTGCATTCGTGGCAATAAAATTTATTATACAATATCAATTTGTTTTGATCACTTTTATTTTTCTTGTTTCACTTCCCTGCTTTATTTCCAGTACGTAAACACCTGCTGCAAGGCTTCCTAATTTATCAAGATCAAAACTATTGTAACCGGCGGAAACATTTTTTTCTACTATTCTTACAACTGCCCCTTTTGTATCAATGAACCTGAACGATACTTTTCCCGCCAGACCGAATTTAGCGCCAAATACAAACTGATCTTTAAATGGGTTAGGTGAAACAGTTATTCCCGCAGAAGTTTTGGTTCCGCTGAAAACCCTTACAATGAAAGAATAAGCGAATTTACCATCAACATCTGTCATTTTTAAACGATAATAGATATAGCCATCCAGGAAACTGTCATCTTTAAAATCATAATTATTGATACCTGAAGCCATTTTAGCCGGAACAGTGCCGATGCCTTCAAAATTAACCCCATCGTAGCTTCGCTGGATCTCGAAACTCTTCAGGTTTACTTCTTCAGAAGTAAGCCAGGTTAAGAAGTTTGACTGCGCACGGGAAACAACCGAGAATGAATTGAGTTTTAGTGGCAATGGCCCCCCGCACTGCGGAAGCAGGTGTGTGGAATCAATGGCAAAAAGTCCGTCTGCATCCGTTACCGTTAGCTGAACAAACCAATAATAAGTATCGCCATTACAACCGATCCTCGATATAACATCACTGGTGACTTTATTAGTATCCAGTGGTTCAGGATGCTGGTGATTATTATGCCTTAAGGCTGTCTGCCATTTGTAGAATAATTTATTGGATGCATGTTCGGCATCTGTAACTGTGGCCGTAAGTGCATAAGTTGTATCAGGGCCCAGGTTGTAGAATGAATTGTTCACAGGGCTCGTAATATGAACTATCGGCGGTGTGTTATTGGCAGATATGATGATACTGTCAACACTTGTTGCATTCAGGTTATCCTTAACAGTTAGTTTCACCACGAACTTTTTAGGGTTGCCGTTGGCCGTGGTAAAAGTATGGGAAGGATTGGCCACAGTACTTAACCCTGAACCATCGCCAAAATTCCAGGAATAGGTTACAGGCCCGCCTTCAGGGTCATAAGAAGTATTACCGGTAAAATTAACAGACAATGGCGCCGGCCCATAGGTTTTATCAGAACTCATTTTTACAACAGGTGCCTGGTTACCGCCGTAGATGACACGTTTAACCAAACCCGTTCCGATATCGACACATACAAGGCTTCCATCCAGCGGGCTTTCCGCAATACACACAATCGCACCCCACCCGGTAGAAAAATCCTTTACAGACTGCACTTCATCAACAAACTGAACATCAAAATTCTTTATCCAGGTACCGCCATAATCAGCATGGAAATATGTATTCTTATACGTAACGGGGAACATGTTTCCATTATACCAGGTACCGCCAACAGCACAATTGCCATTGAAAGGCGTTCCGGTAACACCAGCACCTGCAGCACCAAGCTGGTTTACTGCCAGGTTATTTCCATTCCATTTTTTTACCCTGGCGCTATCGATACCATGCTTCCAGTCCATGGCAGGAATGCGGTGAAAAAACCGGTTGTCATTCACACCTGTTATCGCAGTAGAAGCATTGCAGGGATTATAAACGGTATGAATGTTATCCAGTGTGGCCTGCTTCACTAAATTCCTGAAACTGAAATACTGTTGTGTACAACCACTGATCCCGAATAACGGGTTGGGCTCATCCTTATTAAAAGTTGTGGCGCTTGCTGTTGCATAATTTGACATAGGTGTAAAACCTTCAAAAAGCGGCCAGCCGAAATTTTCAGCAGGGCCTTTAATGATATCCAGTTCTTCATATGCATTCCAGCCAACATCACCTACATATATCTCCCCGATATCACCTGTTGCCGGATTTGCAGAACCTGTATTAGGCCTTACCGAAAACCTGAAAGGGTTTCTGAAACCCATGGCCCAAACCCTTGACTGTGGTGACCGTGGTGCAGCAGGATTGTAAAATGGGTTACTCGCTACCCCATTTCCATTGCCCGGGTCAATTCTTAATATTTTTCCATTGTGACAGTTGATCATCTGAGCCCGGAATGCACCCACATTTTCATTTGCACGTATGATACCATCGGCAAGTGCCTGTACGTAATAGGTGGCAGCCAGGTTCCCGTTATCCATGGCATCGTAACTTGCTGCATCACCACAAGACGCTAATAAAGTGCCGTCCGCAGCAAACGCCAGGGAGCCGATGCCATGAGATTCGTGCAGAATAGGAATGCCTGTTGATTTTGTTTCGCCCAATAAAACAAGCCTTGTAAGCGTATCTGCCAGCAGGTCGGAACCTACTGTATTTGTCTTATACCTTGTGATCCTGCCAATAGTGGCTGCAAAATATTCATTGGTTGAATAATCATAAGCAGGTGTACCAAACTTCATCAGGTGATGGCGGTCTACTACATACATCACGTAAAATAATCCGTTGATGTCAAAATCAGGATCAAGTGCAAAACCAAGCATACCGAAATCCCTCCAGTTACCCACTTCGGGAGAGATGTCGAGTACGGGTGATGGTTGTTTATCGTAAACAGCAGTTATATTATTCCAGTTGCAGACGTAGAGCTTCCCTCCTTTTTCCCACACAAATAATTTTTTGCCATCCTTACTGAAAGCAGCGCCAACCGGCTCATCCCAGCCTGAAGCCACGTCGGCGGAATAAAATCCTGAGGGCAATGACTGGGCTGAAGTACTTAAGCGGGCAAGCAGAAAAAGGGCACAGATAAAACTGAATCTAAAACCCTTTTTTTTGAAGAATTTTCTCATAATCCATTTATTGTATAATATATGTTGCCCTTTTGATGGGCTCGAAATCCGTTATGGCAGCGGTGATTTTTCAGTTCCAGATAATGGGGGCGATTATAGTGATGCTCAATCGGTATGATCTTTCGGCTTCAGATAAAGCAAATTTCCGGGTGCCACTACCTTCTTGAGGCTCAATATTATTTAACAGAAGTGAATCAGGGGGTTCAAATCTGCCTGTAAAATACAAAAAAAATAAAAAAAGCTTAATTTTTTTCTTGAAGGGCATCCTTTTGTGCGCTATCAATAATTATTGATTTAAGTTTGCACAAAGCTACCTAATGGAATCAAAGTTTATAAGGAATATACAATTTACAAAACTCATCAAAGTGGATGGCAAACTGAAAGAATTCAATTTCAGGAAGCCCAATGGAAAACAGGAAGGTTTATTTACAGTTGATGTGATAGATGAGCGTGGCAACCGTATCATTTTCAATATGCAAAAATCTGAGGAACAATGGAAGATCGTTTCCGGCGATTTACCTGCCTGGATATATGATTCGGAAAATACCTTTCACGAGCTGATCGAAAAAGAATTTGTATTGATCTGATCTTTTCATCAATTACCTGGACCATGCCTGCTGATATTTCCTGCGACAGGCATTTTTCTATGCACATTGTTTACAGCCAGGTTATTCTGCCGCTGCCAAACTGCGTATCTGCGGCACTGTTAGGTATAAAATCATACACCGCTCCGGCATCTCACTGCTTTGTAAAAAATGAATACACTAATTTTGTTTGACGTAAATGTTCAACATTGAAAACATCCAAAAAAAACATGCTTGCGATATGTGGAAGTACCAGGGAAAATTCCATTAACCTGCAACTCATCTATGCCATTGAAAAATTAACCGAAGCAATATGGAACATAGAAATATATGGTGAACTGGCACTGCTTCCGCATTTTAATCCCGACCTTGATAAAGAACCATTCCCGGAAAAAGTCCAGGATCTCAGAAATAAAATCAAGAATGCAGACGGTGTGCTTATTTGCACACCAGAATATGTTTTCAGTTTGCCGGGCAGTCTCAAGAATGCCATTGAATGGACAGTATCAACAACACTGTTCTCCAAAAAACCTGCAGCGATCATCACCGCATCCGGACTGGGAGAAAAGGCACATGAATCCTTGCAGCTTATCATGAGAACGATCGAAGCGGAAATACCGGCAGGTTCGCAATTACTGATACAAGGCGCAAGAAATAAAGTAAATAATTCAGGAGAGATCACTGATGAAATGACCTTGGCAGGGATCAAAGAACTTATCCGGTCATTTACGGCTACCCTTTCAACTGACTAATACATTTTCTTTATTTTCACCATTCAATTATGCCAGCATTAAAAGCTGAACTCCATTCACTGTAAAAAAATGTCAGCTTAAAAATATTATGACAGGAACAATCGTTTTATTGGTCGGATATGCAGCCTCAGTGCTGCTTGCAATTTCTTTACTGGTAAACAACGATCTTAAATTCAGGTGGCTGAACACCTGGGGTTGTGTTGCTTTTATTGTTTACGGGATCATGATACATGCATTCCCGATCATTTTAACCAACAGTATACTGTTACTGATAAACGCTTTCCACCTGGTTAAGATATACCGGAGAAATGAGAATTTTGACCTGCTGGAATTCAACAAAGATGATAAACTGATACATAAATTCTTATCATTCCATCAGAAGGATATCAAGTCATATTTTCCCGAATTTGACCCTGAAGAGGCGGGAAACAATATCAGTTTCGTTGTTTTACGTGACATGGTAATTGCCAATATTTTCGTGGCATCGGTTATGGATGACGGAACCGCCCTGGTCAAAATAAATTACACAGTACCGAAATACCGTGATTATAAGATCGGGAAATTCCTTTTTCAGAAAGAAAAGCAGTTCCTGCTTTCCAAAGGGATACGGCGGCTGGTTTATACCAAGGTCTTTAATAAAAAACATGAAGCCTACCTTGTGAAAATGGGCTTCGGGAAAGAACTGCTGAATGAACAACTGTACTATCACAAGAATATCGTCTGACATCCCTGTAAGCTATTTATAATGCTGCTGTATTTCCTGCCAACTTTTGCTGCAGGTACTATTGAAATGGACGGTTCCTGTGGCAATTCCACCGTAAAAAAAATCCGTTCTTATCCACTCATGGGGATAAACATAAAATTTTAGTGTTTTTGCCCTGAATTTAATGTTTGGCCTTTGCTTTTTTTGGAATTATAGTTTTACATTTACAAACTAAATTAATTCAATCAAAACAAAATTTGCATGAAAAAAACTTTACTACTAACGGTAATGTTTGTATTGATTGCTGCTTTGGGTTTCTCTCAGACAGGCCGTTATTGGTCTGAAAACAGTGAAAGTCGCAGTAGCATTGTTACAGACAAAGCTGTTTCAAGACTGGCATTTCCCAAAGAGTTCAAATTATTCAACCTGAATATTGAACCCCTGAGGCAACAATTGTTTTCAATTGCTGACAACAGGAACGGGCATACAACGACCATATCTTTACCAAATGCTGATGGCAACATCGAGCAGTTTGAAGTTGTTGAAGCATCTAACTTCGATCCTGCTTTACAGGCCCGTTTTCCTGAGATCAGGGCTTATTCGGGAAGAGGTATCACAGACAGGTATGCAAGCTTAAAACTTAGTATTTCCCCGCAAGGGATACAAACAATGGTTTTCAGGACTGAAAAGGCAAATGAGTTCATTGAGCCATATTCCCAGAACCATACTGTTTATTCTGTGTTCAAATCACAAAGGGCTCCGGGCCAATTACCATGGACATGTTCTACCGTTGACCAGGAAATGGCTTCAGGTTTAACCTCACAGGTTAACAATACACACAGGCCTGAAAGTTCAGCCGGTGAATTAAGGACCATGCGCCTGGCGCAGTCTGTTACAGCAGAATATTCCAACTATTTTGGTGCTACGAGCGCTGCCCAGGTTGGGTTGGTTCTGGCAGCTATCAATGCTACATTGGCACGTTGTAACGGGTGTTATGAAAAAGATCTTGCATTACACCTTAACCTTATTGCAAATACAACGGATGTTATTTACTACAATCCTTCTACTGATCCTTATTCTCCTGCAGGTACTGGTGCTGGTGGTGCATGGAATGGCGAATTACAGGCAACACTGACTTCTGTGATCGGAGATCCGAATTATGATATCGGCCACTTGTTTGGCGCTACCGGTGGTGGTGGTAATGCAGGCTGTATCGGTTGCGTGTGCGGAACCGGAAAAGGAAGCGGATTTACTTCTCCTGCTGATGGAATTCCTCAGGGAGATAATTTTGATATTGATTATGTGGTGCATGAAGTTGGCCATCAGTTGGGTGGAAACCATACTTTCTCTATGAATATTGAATCTGGCGGTATAAACAATGTGGAAGTTGGTTCTGGTATTACCATTATGGGTTATGCCGGTATCACCAACCAGGACGTTGCCCCGCACTCTCTTGATATTTATCATGAACGCTCTATTCAGCAGATACAAAATAACCTGGCAACAAAAACCTGCCCGGTAACAACCAATATCTCTGCTAACAATGCTACTCCTGTTGTTGCCCCTGTTATAAACCGTACGATCCCAATCAGCACTCCGTTTGCGCTTACCGGTTCGGCTACAGATGCCAACGCAGGTGATGTTCTTACTTATTGCTGGGAACAGAATGACGCAGCGAATTCAACAGTAACAGGAAATAACAGTGTGGCCTTCCCTGGTAAAACAGTTGGTCCAAACTGGTTATCATTTACCCCGTCAACGTCTCCTACAAGGATCTGCCCAAGATTATCTACGATACTTGCAGGATTATTTATAACACCTACTTTACCAGGCGGTGATGCTGTTGCAAACATCGAGGCATTAAGTTCAGTAGGAAGAACATTGAATTTCAGGTTAACCGTAAGGGATAATTCTCCTTATAGTTCTACCGTTCCTTTAAAAGTTGGTCAGACTGCTTTCACTGATATGCAGGTTATTGTTACCAATACTTCAGGCCCTTTTGGAGTTTCATCTCCAAACACAGTGGTTTCATGGCCTGCTTTGTCAACACAAACTATTACCTGGACAGTTAATAATACAACTCTTCCTCCGGTAAGTTGTTCTAATGTAAATATTCTTTTATCACTTGATGGAGGGTTTACATGGCCAATTACGCTTGCTTCAAATACAGCAAACGATGGTAATGAAGATGTGGTGATCCCTAATAACGTTACTACTACTGCAAGGGTAAAAGTTGAATCAGTTGGAAATATCTTCTTTGATATCTCGAATACTAATTTCAATATTACAGCTGCTTTGGCCGGATTTACATTCAATGCTACAACACCTACTGTAGTTGCTTGTCCTGCCCCTGCTACTGCTTCTGTTACTTTGGGAACTACGGTTCTGGGAACATTTGTTACTCCTATTAACCTTACAGCAACTTCAGGTGTTCCTGCAGGTACCAACGTAACTTTCAGTCCTAACCCTGTTGCCCCAGGCAGCAGCACAACTGTTACGTTGAACAATGCCAATACACTTGCCAACGGTACTTACAATATAACTGTACAAGGTGTTGCCGGTGCGGTTACACAGACTGCAGTTGTTACATTCACTGTTTCTGCAGGTGCAGGTCCGGTGATCAGTTCTCAACCGGTAAACGTTACTGTTTGTGAAGGTGCTGCCGCTTCATTTAGCGTTACAGCGTCTGCTGTAAATACATACCAATGGCAGGTT
>Ga0209023_10006566_pt1 | contig 12214 bp, 10 predicted proteins | sample LakOneMetagenome_FD_187468 | JGI IMG/M metagenome (GOLD analysis project Ga0209023, IMG submission 187468) | Freshwater and sediment microbial communities from Lake Erie, Canada (SPAdes) (version 2) | ecosystem: Environmental > Aquatic > Freshwater > Lentic | place: Lake Erie, Canada... | reverse complement strand
GGGGTCGTCGTCGTCCGGGGAGCAGGCAGTGACCGACGCCCTACCCGCCGTAGCGCCGCGCCCGAGCTCCGCTGGCGCCGCATCGCCGCGCCAGCGGTGGCAGGCCCAGACTCGGATGGAGCTGATCCTCACCCTCCGACGAGGCGAGTCGGTGCTGCTCACCTTCGCCATCCCGGTGCTCCTGCTCGGGTTCTTCTCCATCGTCGACGTGTTGCCCACCGGCGCGGCCGACTCGGTCGACTTCTTGTTCCCCGGCATCTTGGCCCTTGCCGTGATGTCCACGGCGTTCGTGTCGGTGGCCATCGCCACCGGGTTCGAACGACAGATGGGGGTGCTCAAGCGACTCGGGTCGACGCCGTTGTCGCGAGCGCAGCTGCTGGGCGCCAAGACCACCGCGGTGGTGGCCATCGAGGCGCTGCAGATCGTCATCTTGTCCATCGAGGGACTGCTCCTCGGCTTCCGGTTCTCCGCCCCGGCGTTCGGTGCCGCCCTGCTCGCCGCCGCCCTGGCCACCATCGCCTTCGCCGGGCTGGCGCTGCTGCTGGCCGGCACCCTGCCCGCCCTCACCACGCTGGCCGCGGCCAACGGCATCTACCTCGTGCTGTTGCTCTTCAGCGGCATGCTGATCCCACTGGCGAAGCTTCCCGCCGGGCTCCGGGCCATCTCCCAGGCCCTGCCGAGCACGGCCCTGGCCGAGGTGTTCCACGGCGCCCTGGGCGGCGCCCACATCCCCGGCCATGCCTGGATCGTGCTGGTGGTCTGGGCGATCGTGGCCCCGGTGCTGGCGTCGCGCTGGTTCCGGTGGGAGTGACCACTGGCCCGCTCGCCTCACTCCTGGAGCGAGACGGACTGATCTGACGCCTTGTCGGTCGGCGAGAGGATCAGTCGGCTCCAGCTCACGTGGCGGCTGGTGGAACCGTCGTCCGACGACGTGCCTTCGTAGCCCGCCATCCACGACGCATAGGCCACACGGAGCGTGCCGCCGGCATCGCGGAACGCAGTGAGGGCTCCCACGCCGGTGCGGCCCGACCCGGACCGCAGGAACGGTCCCCGGCCATCCATGGCGCATGGCCCCACAGGCGTGGCGCACCGGGCGAACCCGGTGACGTAGCGGTCGGTCCACCAGTCGCCGGCGGAGTAGAAGAGCAGGTAGGTCTTGGTGGCCGGGTCGTAGATCATGGAGGGGTTCTCCAGGAACGTCGGGCGGAGGGTGCGGTCGTCGGTGCCGTCCTGCCACGGGAACTTCTGGCTGGCCAGCACGGCGGGCACAGCGTTGACGCCGCCGATCACCCGCCCGTTCGCGGCCAGCTTCAGCGCACCGATGTTGTCTCGGGTGCGGCTCAGCGCCGCCACCATGTACAGGTTCCCGTCGGCCGCTCGAAGCACCTCCGGGTCGAGCGCGCCGCGACCCCATGGGTTCGAGCCCGCCTCGGGAGGCAGCCCGCAGTACAGCGGTGTGGCCTCTGGTCGGTACGGGCCCATGGGTGTGGCCGAGGAGGCTCGACCGATGCACTGGTCGTTGTTGGTGTCGCTGGCGCCCACCCGTCGACCGCCGAAGTAGACGTAGTAGAGCGTGCCGATCTTGATGGCCGCCGGGGCCCAGATCTCAGGGTGATCCGGGTTGAGCCACGCCGGAAGGGTGGGCATGGCGTTGGAGGGATTCCGGCCCCATTCGCTCTGGCTGTCGGTCAGCGACCCCGTGTACGTGGTGATCTGCCGCACCGGCAGGGTCATGTTGTTGGTGCTGCCGAAGAGGTAGTTGTTGCCGTCGGCGACCAGCACGAACGGATCGGAGTTGTCCCAGACCCTGGGCGCCACGGCTGGCTGGCGAAGCGCCGGGCGTCCCACCGACGGCAGGCAGCCGGCCAACGCGACCAGAGCCGCTGCGGCGGCGAGTCCGGCCAGGACGAGCCGGGTGGGACGAGGGCGGGACATGTCAGCTCCAGCGCAGGGGCGAATGTTGACTGTTCATTCCAGCAGAGCGGCCCCCGAGACGCTCGGCATCCCCCGCCTGGGGGCGGTTGGAAACACGCCTCCGGTAGTAGTGTCTCCGCTGGTGGAAAGCGATGAGGACGACCGAGGAATGCGGACGCCCGCCCCTCGCCAACCCCGATCCCTCGGTCGGGCCCTCCTCGTCGAGGCCCGCCCCAAGCAGTGGACGAAGAACGTGCTGGTGTTCGCCGCGCCGGCCGCCGCGGGCGTGATCGACCAGCGCACCGCCCTGCTGCAGACCATCGGTGCGTTCGTCTGCTTCTGCCTGGCGGCGTCGGGCACCTACTACCTCAACGACGCGGCCGACGTCGACGCCGATCGCCACCACCCGAAGAAGCGCTTTCGGCCGATCGCCGCCGGTGAGATCCCGCTGCCCCTCGCCCGGATCCTCGGCGTGGTGTTCATCCTCGTGTCGGTGGGCGCCGCCTTCGCCATCAACTGGCACCTGGCCTTGGTGGTCGGCTCCTACGTCGTGCTCACCACCTGCTACAGCCTCTGGCTCAAGCACATCGCCGTGGTCGACGTGGTCGCCGTGGCGGCCGGGTTCGTGCTGCGGGCCATCGCCGGTGGTGCGGCGGTCCACGTCCCCATCTCGAACTGGTTCTTCATCGTGGCGTCGTTCGGGTCACTGTTCATGGTGGTGGGCAAGCGACGGGCCGAGGTCGGCGAGATGGGCGAGATGGCGGTCAACACCCGGCCCAGCCTCAGCGCCTACTCCAGCAACTTCCTCAGCGAGCTGCAGACCGTGAGCATCAGCGTGGTCCTGGTGGGCTACTGCTTGTGGGCCTTCGAGAAGGCTGGCACGGCCCACACCAGCGTGCCGTGGTTCCAGCTCTCGATCCTGCCGTTCGCCATGGCGATCCTCCGCTACGCCCTGCTGGTGGACAGCGGCCATGGTGGTGCTCCGGAGGACCTGATCTTCCATGACCGCACCCTCCAGGTGCTCGGGGTGCTCTGGCTGGTCATCTTCGCTTCCGGGGTGTACGTCACGTGACGCCGCTCGACCACGGCGAGCCCGACGTCGGACTTCTCAGCGGCTGGGGCAACACGGCGCGCACCGCGTCCACCGTGCGCCACCCCGCCGACGCCCGAACGCTCGAGGCCGACGCCGGGCGCTCCTCGCCCCGTGGCCTCATCGCCCGAGGCCTGGGCCGTTCCTACGGCGACCCGGCCCAGAACTCCGGTGGCCTGGTGGTGTCCACGGTCGACGTGTCGGGGATCACCTCGTTCGACCCCGATGCAGGGGTGGTCACCGCCCTGGCCGGCACCAGCATCGATCGGCTCATCATCGAGCTCGCACCGCACGGGTGGTTCGTACCGGTGACCCCGGGAACCCGCCAGGTCACCGTGGGCGGTGCCATCGCGTCGGACGTCCACGGCAAGAACCACCATCGCGTCGGTTCGTGGGGCAACGCCATGGTGGCGCTCACCCTGGTCACCCCTGCCGACGGCCATGTCGAGATCACCCCGCAAACCCACCCCGACCTGTTCTGGGCCACCGTCGGCGGGATGGGCCTCACCGGCGTCATCGTCGATGCCACCTTCCGCCTGCACCGGATCGCCTCCACCCTGCTGTCGGTGGACACCGACCGCACCCCAGACCTGGACACCACCCTCAGCCTGATGGAGTCCGGCGACCACGCCTACGACTACTCCGTGGCGTGGATCGATCTCATGGCCACCGGCTCGGCGCTGGGTCGCTCCGTTCTGGATCAGGGCCACTTCGCCGCGCTGGAGGAGCTCCCTCCCCGCCACCGAGACGACCCGCTGGCGTTCCGCTCCGGCACGCTCGCCACGTTCCCGGCCCTCGCGCCGCTCAACTTCGTGCGGCCGGCCACGGTGAAGGCGTTCAACGAGGTCTGGTACCGCAAGGCGCCCAAGCGCCGCCGTGGCAACCTGCAGTCCATCAGCACCTTCTTCCACCCACTCGACATGGTGGATCAGTGGAACCGGGTCTACGGCCGAGGTGGCTTGCTCCAGTGGCAGTGCGTGGTCCCGCTCGCCGCCACCGCCGAGCTGCGCAAGATGGTCACCCAGGTCAGCGCCTCCGGGCTGCCGTCGTTCCTGGCCGTTCTGAAGCGCTTCGGTGAGGGCAACGCCGGCCACCTGTCGTTCCCGATCCCCGGGTGGACCCTCGCCATGGACCTTCCCGCCGCGCCTCGGTCCGGCACGGCCGAGCTCCTCGATCGACTCGACGACCTGGTGGTGGGCTGCGGTGGCCGGCTCTACCTGGCCAAGGACAGCCGCATGCGGCCCGAGCTGCTCCCGGCGATGTACCCCCGGCTCGACGAGTGGCGCGATGTGCAGGCCAAGGCCGACCCCAGGGGCCACCTGAACAGCGATCTGGCCCGCCGGCTCCACCTGCTGGGCTGATCGCCCAGGTGTTCAGGCGCTCCAGAAGTGGAACGTCGACAGCGCCACGCAGTACACGAACGTGGCCAGGAACAGCCCGGCGTAGAACACGCGGGTGAGGATCTTGTTGTCGAAGCGCAGGTGCATGAAGAACGCGGCGATGCAGAAGAACTTGATGCCCATCATGATGAGCAGCCCGGCGACCTCGACGAACGACTTGAACCCGTGGGCGTTGTCCCACGTCGGCAGGTAGGACCAGATGACCTCGGCCCCGGTGACGAAGGCCAGGATGAACGCCAGCTTGACGTAGTTCTTGTCGGTCATGCCGTGCGACTCTTCGAGGTGCACCGGCGGATCGCCTTCGACTGCCGGCTCGGTCTCGGGAACGTGGACGTCGGTCAACGGTCAGCCCTCACTTGATCAGGTACACGATGGTGAAGATGAGCACCCACACCACGTCGACGAAGTGCCAGTAGAGACCGACGATCTCCACCGATTCGGCCCGGTCCTGCGGAATGCGGCCTGACCAGGAGAGTACGGCAGTGGAGATCAGCATGACGATGCCCAGGGTGACGTGGACGCCGTGGAACCCGGTGAGCGTGTAGAACGCCGAGCCGGCCGGGCTGCCGGTGAAGTGCAGGCCCTCTTCCATGAAGTGGCGGAACTCGTACACCTGGCCGGAGATGAACACCGTGCCCAGGAGGGCGGTGGTGAGCAACCAGCCTCGCAGGGCCCGATGATCGCCCCGCTGGATGGCCGACACGGCCAGCACCATGGTGAGCGAGCTCATGAGGAGCACGAACGACGAGATGGACGTGAAGGCCAGGTCGTAGAGCGAGTGCGGGGTGGGGCCACCGCCGGAGCGGTCCTTGTAGAGCAAGAAGGTGGAGATCAGCCCGCCGAAGAGCAGGCACTCCGAGCCGAGGAACACCCACATGGCCAGCTTCTCGTTGGAGACGCCGGTGGCGGTGACATGACTCAGGCCGTGGCCCGGGTCGTTGGCCTCGGCGGGATCGCCGGGGGCGTTCGAGACGTGAGGATCGATCAGGTCAGTCAACGAGTGCCGCCTCCTCGGTGGTGGCCACGGCTTCGCCGCTGGCATCGGACGGTTCGACGTGATCATCGATGTGATCATCGTGACTGGCGTCGGGATCGGTGGAGGGCTCCATGATCCAGCCGTAGATGGCGGTGATCATGATCACCGCCCCGAACACGCAGAACCAGAGGTTGTAGATCAGGCCATAGGCGATCCACGGCATGCCGAAGGCCAAGGTGATGGGCCAGTACGACGGCGAGGGCAGGTGCACCCCGCGCCCGTCGCCCTTCTGCACCACGTCCTCGGTGGCGGCGATGCGCACCAGGCGACCTTCGTCGTCCTCGCCGTACTTGCGGTTCCAGAACTCGTCGAGGCCGGTGACGGTGGGGATGACGTCGAAGTTGTGCGCCGGCGTGGGGCTGGGGACCATCCACTCCAGGCTCCTGGAGTCCCACGGATCGGCTTCCATGACCATGCCGTTCTTCTTGGCCTTGCGGTAGCTCACGATGATGTTGGCGAAGAACACCAGGAAGGACAGCGCGATGCAGAACGCACCGACGGTGGAGACCATGTTCCACAGGTTGAAGCCGTAGCCGTCGCGGTACGTGTAGGTCCGGCGGGGCATGCCCTGCAGGCCGAGGATGTGCATGGGCCCGAAGGTGAGGTTGAAGCCGATCAGCAGGAACCAGAAGTTGACCTTGCCCACGAAGTCCGACAGGGCGTACCCGAACACCTTCGGCCACCAGAAGTACCACCCACCGATGAAGCCGAAGAGGGCGCCACCGAAGAGCACGTAGTGGAAGTGGGCGACGATGTAGTAGGTGTCGGTCTGCTGGGTGTCGGCAGGGGCGACAGCGTGGGTCACGCCGGAGAGGCCGCCGATGGTGAACATGGTGACCAGGCCGATGGAGTAGAGCATCGGGGCCGAGAACTTGAGCTTGCCGCCCCACATCGTGGCCAGCCAGTTGAGGATCTTCACACCGGTGGGCACGGCGATGAACATGGTGGACACCGAGAAGGCGGCAACCGAGATCGGGCCGATGCCCGAGGCGAACATGTGGTGGGCCCACACGCCCCAGCCCATGAACCCGATGGCGATGCCGGAGAAGACCATGAACGGGTAGCCGAAGATGGGCTTGCGGGCGAACACCGGGATGATCTCGGAGATCACGCCGAAGGCCGGGAGGATCATGATGTAGACCTCCGGATGCCCGAAGATCCAGAACAGGTGCTCCCACAGCAGCGGGTCTGCTCCCTGCTTCACGTTGAAGAACTGGGCATCGAACAATCGGTCGAACATCAGCAGGAACTGCGCTGAGGTCAGGACCGGGATGGCGAAGAGCAGCAGGAACTGGGTGACGAGGCTCATCCAGGTGAAGACCGGCATCTTCATGAGGGTCATCCCGGGGGCCCGCATGTTGAGCACCGTGGTGATCAGGTTCACCGCACCGAGCAGCGAGGCGATGCCGGTGAGGAGCAGGCCCATGTTCCAGAAGTCGATGCCGTGGGTCGGCGAGAAGATGACCCCGTTGTTGGGGGCGTAGTTGAACCAGCCGCCGTCGGCGCCGCCGCCGAGGAGCCAGCTGGAGTTGAGGACCACGCCGCCGAAGAGGAACACCCAGAACGACAGGGCGTTCATGCGCGGGAAGGCGACGTCTCGGGCGCCGATCTGCAGCGGCAGCAGGTAGTTCATGAAGGCCGCACCGATGGGCATGACCACCAGGAAGATCATGGTGGTGCCGTGCATGGTGAAGACCTGGTTGTACAGATCTGCGCTGAGCAGCTTGCCGTTGGGCATGGCCAACTGGAGCCGGATGAGCAGGGCCTCGATGCCACCGATCATGAAGAAGAACAGCGCCGAGGCGCCATACATGATCCCGATCTTCTTGTGATCGACCGTGGTCACCCAGCTGCGCCAGCCCTTGGATTCGCCAGCGCGGGCGAAGACGCCCATGGGACGGGTGGTGAGCTCGGCGCCGCTTCCGAGAGCGAGGGGTCCGTCTGTGGTGGACATGGCCGTTCCTACTTCAGGGTGGAGAGGAATGCGACCAGATCATCGATCTGGTCTTCGGACAGGTGGAAGTTGGGCATGCCCCGGCTTTCGGGCGAGGGTACGAGCCCGGGGTGCATGGCCTTGCGGCTCGGTGCGTTGCGGAGCCAGGCCTCGAGGTCGTTGCGGTTGAGGCACTTCTTGAGGTTGGACTCCTTCTGGGCCCAGTCCTGGCCGAGCGCCGCGCACTCGGGGGTGTTCTTACGCAGGTTGAACTTGCCGCCGGCGAAGGTGGTCCGGGAGAGGAAGTGCAACAGGTTGGGCACCTCGCCCGACACCTGGTTGACCACGGGCGGGTAGACGAAGAGCTTGGTGGCGGCCGCGGGATCTCCCGGCGAGGAGTTGGGGTCGGTCATGCCGGTCAGGCGGTGACACGACGTGCACTGGCCGGCGAACGCCGCCCAGCCCCGCTGGGCCGCCTCGGTCTTCGGGTTCACGAACGACTGCTGCTGGTGCTTGACCCACGCCTGGTACTTGGCCTCGGGCAGCGCCACCACCTTGATGCGCATCTCGGCGTGGGAGAGACCGCAGAACTCGGTGCACTGCCCGATGTACACACCGGGCTTGTCGGCGTTGATGGTGAGGGGGTGGGTCCGGCCCGGGACGGCGTCCTTCTTGCCGTTGAGGGCTGGGGCCCACCAGGAGTGGATCACGTCGCGCGAGCGGATGTGCAGCGACACGTCGACACCGGACGGGATGACCAGGTCGTTGGCGGTGATGATCTCGTCGAACTTGCCGTCGTTGTTGGTGTCGTAGCGGTACTCCCACCACCACTGCTGGCCGTAGATCTGGACCTGGACCGCTTCGGGGCCCGGCTTCTTGGCCAGGTCGAAGATGGTCACCACCGTGAACATGCCCACCACGGCGAGGATCAGGGCGGGAACGATGGTCCACCCGATCTCCATCTTGAAGTTGCCGTGGATCTGCTCGGGGAACTCGTTGAAGTCGTCGTCGTCCTTGGCGCGGAACTTGATGGAGACGAACAGCGCGCCGCCGAGGATGAGCACGAACACCACAGCGGCGATCATGAACACCGGGTCGATCAGGTTGGCGATCGTCTGGGCTTCCGGACCCTTCGGCTTGAGCGTGGTCTGGGGTGCGTTCGACGCGCACGAGGCCGCGAAGACCATCACGCCCATCAGCAGCGGGGCGAGCTTGAGCGCTCGCTTGCGGGCGCCACCGGTCATGGTTCCTCCTGGACTGGTCATCAGTTGCCCACCCGGATCACGTGCAGCGCCGGAGCGGGCGCCGGAGCGAGCCCGCTCTCGTGGCTGCTCTCGGACTTCTTCTCTTCGGTGTGGTGCTCACCGTGGATCGCAGCCACCACGCCGCCGGCCAGGAGGGCCACCCCGCCCACCAGCAGCAGGCCGGCGATGAGCGACTGCGACATCTTGGGGCGGAGCACGATCAGGGTGCCGACAACGAAGATCAGCAGGGGCACGAGTCCGAACACCAGGTACGAGCCGGTCTTGGGCAGCGCCAGCAGGATCCGGGAGACCGCCAGGACCGTGCCACCGATGCACAGCACGGCGAGGACGGGGATCTCGATGGGGTTCAGGAAGCGGTTGCGGATGGCGCGGTTGACCTCGGGGTCGCCGGTGGCCCGATCCGACCAGGCCCGCACCGCCCACTCGATGAGGCAGATGACCAAGCCCACGGCGCCGATCACGAACAGGGCCGGGGTGACCGCTAGGCCGAGCACCACCGAGCCGGCCGAGAAGGCGGCGACGACGGGCCAGTAGTTCGCGCTCACCGGCGGCTCGGCGTCGGGGACGGTGTCGAGGCCGAGCAGCTGGGCCTCGGCCTCGGGGTCGGTATCTCGGAGAGCGGCCAGGAAGATGCCGAGGAACAGGGAGATGCCCGCCAGTCCCATCAGGATCGAGTAGCCGACGTGGTCGCCGACGTAGCCCTTGTAGCCGAAGCTGAGCGGGCCGAGGAGGGTGTCGACGCCGATCTGGTGGTTGCCGGTGAACCCGGAGTAGAGCACGGCGGTGACGACACCGAAGGCGGCCAGGCCGAACAGGAACTTGGAACCGGTCTTGATCATCGTGGTCCCTACTTCGTGACGTAGATCGAGAGCCAGAGCACCGCGTATGCAGCGATGGTGACGTACCAGAACAGGGCGGCGGACACGAGACCCTCCCGGTCCCGACCGTGGTATTCGCCGCCGAGCGTTCGGAAGGTCATCACCCCGGCGTAGAGCAGGCCACCGATCACCATGGCGAGGTGGGCACCGGCGATGGTGTAGATCAGCGCACCCGGCGTAGACGACACCGGAAGCGTCATCTGCGAGAAGAGGAACGACGTGGCGTTGATCATGGCGATGCCGAAGAAGATCGTGAGGGCCAGGGCCAGGTAGGCCATCTGCCGGTCGTTGCGACCCACGGCATCGACGGCCCACCACATGGTGACGGCCGACAGCAGCAAGGTGACCATGGAGATGTTGGCGGGGGTGAGCGGGATGGCCGATCCCTTGGGGATCCAGACCACACCGCTGCCCACCACGCTGGCGCGGATCGACAGGTACACGCCCACCAGGCCGACGATCGCCATGAAGCACGCCGAGGCGGCGAGCGCGGTTCCCACGAGCAGCACCCGAGGTCGGGCGGGCTTGGGAGCAGGGGGCAGGGCGAGGGCGGCGTCGGCGGCCATCACTTCTCCTCACGCAGGTCGACGAGGGGCTCGGCGCTGGTGACCACCGCGAGGTCCTCGGTGAAGTTCTCGAGCGGGGGCGGCGACGGCGACAACCACTCCAGCGTCTGGCCCTCCCAGGGATCAGCCGGGACGTCGGAGCCCTTGCGCAGGAGCGGCAGCAGGCCGATCACCGCCACCAGGAGGCCGAGTGCCACGAGCACCGTGCCGATCAGGACCACGACGTTGGCCGCCTTGATGCCACCGGTCCAGTCGGGGGCGATCTCGGTGGCATTGCCGAACACGCCCGACACCAGGTCGCCGATGGCCAGGGCGGCCGAACCGCCCAGGAGCAGCAGCACCGCGATGTAGGCCGGGGCCTCCATGGCCGGCTGACGGCCGATCTTGGTGGCCCACCAGTGCAGCGCACCGATGCAGGCGATCAGCGAGGCGAGGATCACGGCGTGGGTGGTGCCGATGTCGTAGATGGTGCCGACCGTGGCGTAGCGGGGAATGGAGCCGAAGGCGCCGGCGAGAACGCCGAGGAGGAGGACCACCAGCGAGGCGATGGCGTAGGCCGCCCCACCGTTCATGCGGATCGTTCCCCGACGGAACAGGTCCAGCGCCAGGCCGAGCACCACGAGGACCGGCAGCACGGCGATCAGGCCGAGGCCGATGACCACCCACGAGGAGTAGAAGCCGGGGCGGGCGCCGACGAGGAACGCACCGAAGCTGAACACCCCGAACGCACCGATGGCGCCGATGACCGCGCTGCGAGGAGCGATCCGAGCCCTGGCCGTGGTGGCCAGGACATCGGAGGCGAACCCGAGCACCGGGATGGCCAAGACGTAGATCTGCGGGTTGCGGAACAACCATTGGAAGTGGCTGTAGATCCCGGCGTTGGCCCCGAAGGAGGCACCAGCGTGGCGATGGTCGACGTACATGAAGGCCAGCAGGCCCAGGAGCACCGGCAGGGTGAGGATCCACATGATGGCGGTGACGGCCACGGACCAGGCGAACAGTGGCACCCGGTCGAGGGTGAGGCCGCCGTGGCGCAGCGCCAGGACCGTGGTGGCCAGGCAGATGGCGGCGATGAGGAGCGACACCACGATGAGCGCCATGGCGGTGAGCCAGAGGTTGACGCCCGATGAGCGACCGCCGCCAGGTCCGCCGTTGACGGCATACGAGGCGATGAACAGGCACGCGCCCACGAGCCAGCCCCAGTAGGAGGCTGCAGCCGCACGGGGGAAGGCCACCGACCGGGCCCCGACCTGGAGCGGCACGACGGCCAACGACACGCCGACCACCAGCGGGAAGGCCAGCAGGAACAGGGTGCCGAACCGGAACAAGGTGAAGGCCTGGAACACCGTGTCCTTGCCGAACACGTCGAGCGTGGCCGGCTTGACCCCCTCGAGGGCCACCATGAGGCCGAGCACCACCACGCCAAGCCCGAAGAGCAGCGACGTGACGATGTACAGGCGGCCGATGACCTTGTGGTCACCGGAGCCCAGGACACCGGCCAATCCGCGGGCCTGGGCCCGTGGCATCGGCGTAGCCTGCTCTGAGGCCGCCGTGACGGTCTCTGGAGGGGTCTCGATTACAGCCATGGGCGTGCTGACCTCACCGCCGTCAGGCCCGGCTGGGGGCACGACGACGCCTCGTGGGGAAACGGTTCCGTACGGCTCGGGACACTACACAGTTGCCCCGTCGGCCTGAAAAAGGGGTGCTCGATGAGGCCATCTCCAACAGCGATGGCTGTCTGCGAGGCCATCACGAGCGACGGACGAACACGTCGAGGGCCATGGCACCGAACAGCAGCGTGACGTACGTGATGCTGTAGGTGAACACCTTCATGGCCAGTGCGGTGGACGGTGCGCGGTAGAGCCGCACGGTCATCCAGGTGAAGATCGCGCCCAGGACCAGAGCGGCGCCGAGGTACAGGTGGCCCATCTGGGCGACGGGCGAGAAGACGAGGGTGAGGGCCCACAGCACGACGGTGTAGCGCACCATCCGCGCCGCGGTCTCCTTGATGCTGACCACCGACGGGAGCATGGGGACGTCGGCCGACGCGTAGTCGTCCTTGTACTTGATGGCCAGGGCCCAGAAGTGCGGAGGGGTCCAGTAGAACATCACCGCGAACAGCACGAATGGGG
>Ga0209023_10006565_pt1 | contig 12214 bp, 12 predicted proteins | sample LakOneMetagenome_FD_187468 | JGI IMG/M metagenome (GOLD analysis project Ga0209023, IMG submission 187468) | Freshwater and sediment microbial communities from Lake Erie, Canada (SPAdes) (version 2) | ecosystem: Environmental > Aquatic > Freshwater > Lentic | place: Lake Erie, Canada... | reverse complement strand
GACCAGGGTTTCGTAACCCATCTTGATCAGCTCGACGGCACCGCCGCACAGCACGGCCTGTTCGCCGAACAGGTCGGTCTCGGTTTCTTCCTTGAAGTTGGTCTCGATGATGCCGGCCTTGCCGCCGCCGTTGGCTGCAGCGTAGCTCAGGGCCAGGTCACGGGCCTTGCCGGACTTGTCCTGGTGCACAGCGACCAGGTGGGGCACGCCGCCGCCCTGGGTGTAGGTGTTGCGTACCGTGTGGCCAGGGGCCTTGGGGGCGACCATCCACACGTCCAGATCAGCACGGGGCACAACCTGGTTGTAGTGCACGTTGAAACCGTGGGCGAAGGCCAGCGAAGCGCCTTGCTTGATGTTGGGTTCCACGTTGTTCTTGTAGACCGCTGCGATGTCTTCATCGGGCAGCAGGATCATGACCACGTCGGCAGCCTTGACTGCGTCGTTGACTTCCAGCACGTTCAGGCCGGCCTTGCCGACCTTGTCCCACGATGCACCGCCCTTGCGCAGGCCGACCACGACCTTCACGCCGCTGTCGTTCAGGTTTTGTGCGTGGGCATGGCCCTGCGAGCCGTAGCCGATGATGGCCACGGTCTTGCCCTTAATCAGGCTCAGGTCGGTGTCTTTGTCGTAGAAAACTTTCATGGGTCGCTCCGGTAAAAATACGTTGTCAGGGTGGAAAAAACGGTGAATTGTCTTACATGGGACTTGGATTCGGCCAGTTGGCTAGGCAAGGAGCCGCAGACAGTGCTGTGGCACGGCAAGGCTCCCCAACTACGCTAGCCGGTCGAAGACCAATCCGTTACACGCGCAGGATGCGTTCGCCGCGGCCGATGCCGCTGGCACCGGTGCGCACGGTTTCGAGGATGGCCGTGCGGTCGATGGCCTGCAGGAACGCGTCGTTCTTGGACTGGTCGCCGGTGAGCTCGACGGTGTAGCTCTTCTCGGTCACGTCGATGATGCGGCCGCGGAAGATGTCCGCCATGCGCTTCATCTCTTCGCGCTCCTTGCCCACGGCGCGCACCTTCACCATCATGAGCTCGCGCTCGGTGTAGGCGCCTTCGGTCAGGTCGACCACCTTGACCACTTCGATGAGGCGGTTCAGGTGCTTGGTGATCTGCTCGATCACGTCGTCGGAACCCGTGGTCTGGATGGTCATGCGCGACAGCGATGGATCCTCGGTGGGCGCCACGGTGAGCGATTCGATGTTGTAGCCACGGGCAGAAAACAGGCCCACGACGCGCGACAGCGCACCGGGTTCGTTTTCCAGCAAAACGGCAATGATGTGTTTCATGATGGAGACATTCCTCTTTTCGCTGCCCTCCCCTGCGCACGGTAATGCGCAGGCTCGGCAGGCAATAGATTCGTCGAAGTGAAGCTATCGAAGTGATAGCAGGAGATTGGCCCACAGCCACGGCAGGGCCGTCGCTGGAGGCCGCGGCGGGAGCCGACGGCCTGTGTTTACAGGTCCTCGGAACCCAGCAGCATTTCAGTGATGCCCTTGCCGGCCTGCACCATCGGGAACACGTTCTCGGTGGGGTCCGTGCGGAAGTCCAGGAACACGGTGCGGTCCTTGAGCTTGCGGGCCTCGCGCAGCGCGGGCTCCACGTCGCCCGGCTTCTCGATCAGCAGGCCGACGTGGCCGTAGGCCTCGGCCAGCTTCACGAAGTTGGGCAGCGCGTCCATGTAGCTGTGGCTGTAGCGGCCCTCGTACTCCACCTCTTGCCACTGGCGCACCATGCCCAGGTAGCGGTTGTTCAGCGAGCAGATCTTGATCGGGGTGTTGTACTGCAGGCAGGTCGACAGCTCCTGGATGTTCATCTGCACCGAGCCTTCGCCGGTGATGCAGAACACCTCGGAGTCAGGCTTGGCCAGCTTGATGCCCATGGCGTAGGGAATGCCCACGCCCATGGTGCCCAGGCCGCCGGAGTTGATCCAGCGGCGCGGCTCGTCGAAGCGGTAGTACTGCGCGGCCCACATCTGGTGCTGGCCCACGTCGGACGTGATGTAGGTGTCCGCGTCCTTGGTCATGTTCCACAGCGTCTCGACCACGTACTGCGGCTTGATCACGTCGCCGCTGCCCATGCTGTACTTGAGGCAGTCACGCTTGCGCCAGCCTTCGATGGTGTCCCACCAGGCCGCCAACGCACCCGCATCGGGCTTGGTGCTGCTCTCGCGGATCATGGAGATCAGCTCGGTGAGCACGTCCTTCACGTCGCCGACGATCGGCACGTCGACCTTCACGCGCTTGGAGATGCTCGACGGGTCGATATCCACGTGGATGATCTTGCGGTCGTTCTGGGCGAAGTGCTTGGGGTTGCCGATCACGCGGTCATCAAAGCGCGCACCCACGGCCAGCAGCACGTCGCAGTTCTGCATGGCGTTGTTGGCTTCGATGGTGCCGTGCATGCCCAGCATGCCCAGGAACTTGCGGTCGCTGGCCGGATAGGCGCCCAAACCCATCAGCGTGTTGGTGACCGGGTAGCCAAGCATGTCCACCAGCGTGCGCAGCTCGTTGGTGGCGTTGCCCAGCAGCACACCGCCGCCGGTGTAGATGTAGGGGCGCTTGGCCGCCAGCAGCAGCTGCAGAGCCTTGCGGATCTGGCCGCCGTGGCCCTTGCGCACCGGGTTGTAAGAGCGCATTTCCACCGATTGTGGATAGCCGCTGTATGGCACCTTCTTGAACGAAACGTCCTTGGGCACGTCCACCACCACCGGGCCGGGGCGGCCGGTGCGTGCGATGTGGAAGGCTTTCTTCATCGTGGCGGCCAGGTCGCGCGGGTCCTTGACGAGAAAGTTGTGCTTGACGATGGGGCGGGTGATACCGACGGTGTCGCACTCCTGGAAGGCATCGAGCCCGATGGCGGGCGTGGGCACCTGGCCGGAGATGATCACCATGGGGATCGAATCCATGTACGCAGTGGCTATGCCGGTGACGGCATTGGTGAGGCCCGGACCGGACGTGACCAGCGCGACGCCCACTTCGCCCGTCGCACGGGCATAGCCGTCAGCGGCATGGACGGCAGCTTGTTCGTGCCGGACCAGCACGTGCTGAATGGTGTCCTGCTTGTACAGCGCGTCGTAGATGTAGAGCACCGCGCCACCGGGGTAGCCCCAGATGTACTGGACGTTCTCGGCTTGCAGCGACTTGATCAGGATCTCGGACCCCATAAGGTCTTGCGAAGCCAGGGCCGGGGCAGCAGATGAAGAGGGGGAAGTGTTGCCCTGCGAAGCAGCGGCAGCTGAAGAAAGTTCAGCCTTGGAGATTTCCATGATCGATCAACCTTTGTGAATTTCTCTGACGAAAAACCTTGGGTGCCCCTTGCACGCGCTCTTATGAAGCCAGCTTGGAACTTGAGGCCAAGGACATGAGCGTGGATGATTGCCGCGCCGGACCGTGACCCGTTTGCCTTTTGAATTGCAGCGCCGATTATCGCACTGCAACACATGTAAAACCGCCGGACGCCAAAAAAATCACCAGCCGGTGCGATAATCGGGGGCTTACCGTGTCGTACAGCCCCATTTTTGTGGAGACTGCGGCACTACCCCATCCCGGACCGACCTGTCTTGGCCACTGAACAAGAACTCTCCGATTTCCTCAAAAGTGTAGAAAAGCGCGCGTTCAAGCGCTCGGTCTACCACGTGCGCAATGAGGAAGCGGCTCTTGATATCGTGCAGGACAGCATGCTCAAGCTGGCGGAGCACTACGGCGACAAGCCGCCTGCCGAGCTTCCGATGCTCTTTCAGCGCATTCTGTCCAACTGCACCCTGGACTGGTTCAGGCGCCAGAAAACGCGCAACGCACTGTTTTCGAGCATGAGCGACTTCGAAGGCCCTGGCGAAGATGGCATGGATTTTGATCTGCTGGAGGCGTACTCCGGCCCGGAAGGCAGCGAACGGGCCGAGAGTGCAGAAGATGTGACCCGCCGGGCCCAGACCTTCCATGAAATCGAAGCCGAGATCGCCGAACTTCCGCCACGTCAACGAGAAGCGTTCCTCATGCGTTACTGGGAGGAAATGGATGTAGCAGAAACAGCTGCCGCCATGGGTTGCTCTGAAGGCAGTGTCAAAACGCACTGTTTTCGTGCGATACAAACCCTGAGCAAGGCGTTGAAGGCCAAAGGAATAGAGCTATGAACACTGTACAGACCCCATCGCCACAGGCACAAGCGGCCGCCGACGTCTTCGCACGGCGGGTGACGGCACGTTTGTCCGGCGGCACCGACGCCCTCCCCTACGACATCGCCGAGCGCTTGCGCGCCTCGCGGATGCAGGCCCTGTCCCAGCGCAAGAAGGTTGCTGCACCCGTGCGCGTGGCGGCCCCCGTGGTCGTCAACGCAGGCGGCACTGCCACCCTGGGCGGCGGCGGCAGCAGCGAACGCGGCGGCTGGTGGAGCGCCCTGGTGTCCGCCGTGCCATTGATGGCACTGGTCGTGGGCCTTGTGATGATCAACATCGCCCAGGACGAGAACAGCACCAACGATGTGGCCGAAGTGGACGCCGCGCTTTTGACCGATGATCTGCCGCCGGCAGCTTATGCCGACCCGGGCTTCGTACAGTTTCTCAAGACTTCCGCACAGACGAACTGAACCGCCTGACACCGCTGACCCCGTACTGCATGCACCCAAGCCCTTCTGACGCTTCCCCCGCCATGCCAGCCTTCGTGCTGGCTTTGGCGCTCTTGGGCGCGCTTGCCGTGGTCGGCGGGCAGGTGCTGGGGCAGATGCGCATGGTACCCGGCACGGTACTCTCCGCGGGTGCCGAGGCCGCGGTGGCCAGCCCCAACAATGCGCGTGCGCCGTCCCGCGCCGGGGCCATGACAGTGCCCCAGATCGAGACGGGACCGGGCTGGGACACCTTGACCACGCCCCAGAAGCTGGCGCTGTACCCACTGGCTGAGCGCTGGGCGTTGATCAGCGAGGCGCAAAAGCGCCGCTGGCTGGCGCTGGCCGCCAATTTTTCGAGCCTGCCCGAGGAAGAGCAGGCGAAGTTTCACGAGCGCATGACCGACTGGGCCAGCCTGAGCGCACAGCAGCGCAACCAGGCCCGCCTGAACTACGCCGTGACCAACCGCCTGGCGCCCGACGACAAGCGCGCGCAGTGGGAGGCCTACCAGGCCCTGACCGATGACGAGCGCAGGGCCCTGGCCGCCCTGGCCGTGCCCAAGCCCAAGGGAGCGGCCACGGCGTTGCACCCCGTGTCTCCCAAAAAACTGGCACAGGTGCCAGCCGCGACCGCCGCCAATCCGGCCCGGCCGAACGCTCCCAAGATTCCACCGATCACCGACCATTTGCCCCGCATGGCGGCGCCGGTGCCATCGTCCATCGCCGCGCCCTCTGCGCCGGGTGCACCAGCGTCGCAGGCCGCCGGTTCTGCAGTGGTAGAAACCGCTCCCGTCTCGGTGCCGGTGGCCGTGCCCGCAGCGTTGCCGCTGCTGGGCAGTGGCTCGGCAGAGGCCCCCGCCGCCGCGCCGCTCGTCACACCCGATAATTCCGGTCTGTACCCACAATAACCGGGCCACTGCCGGCCCGGCCTGCCTTGCTCACCGGATGACCGCCTCCACTCCCGCCAGCGCGCCACGGGCCGCCACTGCCGCCTCCAGCTCCGCCGCCGCCTCTCCCTCCACGCCCGTGCGCCTCACAGCGCCCAACCTGTGGCGCCGCATGGCCTGCTGGCTGTACGAGGGCATGCTCATGTTCGGGGTGGTGTTCATTGCCGGCTACCTCTTCGGCACGCTGAGCCAGACGCGCAATGCCATGGACAACCGCCACGCGCTGCAGGCTTTTTTGTTCGTCGTGTTCGGCATCTACTTCACCTGGTTCTGGGCCAAGGGCCAGACGTTGGCCCAAAAAACCTGGCTCATCCGGGTGGTCGACAAGGCGGGCCAGCCCATCACACAGCTGCGGGCATTGCTGCGGTATGTGCTCAGCTGGGTGTGGTTCTTGCCGCCACTGGCCGCCTACCTGTTCGGTGTGCCTGTGCTGGAAGTGCTGGTGCTTCTGGGCGGCTGGGTGGCCGTGTGGGCCATCCTGAGCCGGTTCCATCCGGAGCGCCAGTTCTGGCATGACGCGTTGGCCGGCACACGGCTGGTGCACTTCGAGATTCCCAAAAAATAGCCTGCCCGCGCCGCTGCGGGCGGCGCAAGCTGTCATGCGGCTGCGAGACAATGCGGGAATGTCTATGCGCCCCCCAGAGCCAATCCAACCAACTTCGCCCGTCAACCCTCAAAAGAGCCGCTCCGGACTGAACCGCATGTGGCACGCCGCCGGCTATTCGCTGGAAGGCCTGCGTGCCGGCTGGGGTGAGAAGGCGTTCCGGCAAGAGGCCATCGCTGCCGCCGTGATGCTGCCACTGTCGCTGTGGCTGGGCCGCAGCTGGGTCGAAGTGGCGCTGCTCGCGGGCTCCGTGCTGATCGTGATGATCGTGGAGCTGCTCAACACCGGCATCGAGACCGCCATCGACCGCATCGGCCCCGAATGGCATGACCTGTCCAAGCGCGCCAAGGACATGGGCAGCGCTGCAGTGCTGCTGGCTTTACTGCTGTGCGGCGGCATCTGGGTGGCGGCACTTTTTCAGAGGTTTTTTCATGGCTGAGCCCGTTATTCCCGCTATTCCCGCTGTTCCCGTTGCGTTCTCCGTCTGCGTCTACTGCGGATCGCGCCCCGGCGAAAACCCGGCATTTACTGAGGCCGCCAAAGCCGTGGGCCGCTTCATCGGCCAGCATGGGGGTCAGCTGGTGTATGGAGGCGGCCGCAGCGGCCTCATGGGCACGGTGGCAGAAGCCACGCGCCAGGCCGGTGGCCGCGTGGTGGGCGTGATCCCGCAGGCGCTGGTGGACAAGGAGCTGGCCAACCGCCTGTGCGACGAGCTGCACATCGTGCAGACGATGCACGAGCGCAAGGCCATGATGGCCGAACGCAGCGACGCCTTCCTCGCCCTGCCCGGCGGCATCGGCACGTTCGAAGAGCTGTTCGAGGTGTGGACCTGGCGCCAGCTGGGCTACCACGACAAGCCGCTGGGCTTGCTCAATGTGGCGGGCTACTACGACGCGCTGATGGGCTTTCTCAATCACAGCGTGGCCAGCGGTTTCATGGGCGAATGGCAGATGGGGTTGCTGCACACCTCCACCGACACCGAAGCGCTGCTGCGCACGCTGGTGCAATCCGCTGGCCCGAACCAGGCGCCCGTTCCGTTGCGATCAGTGATCTGACTAGACAGGCACACGGACAGACAGACAGGCTGGCTGTTGCGCCATCCCTTACGGACCCGAGAGTGTAAAAAAGCAAAAGGGGCGGATATCCGCCCCTTCTGCTTTTGTACCTGCGCATCTTCTGCTGCAGGATTCGTCTGCCGCAGGATTCAGGCCCGCAGCACCACGTGTCGCATCGGGATCAGACTGCAGCGTCGTCCAGATCGCCGGTGCGGATGCGCACCACACGCTCCACAGACGTCACGAAGATCTTGCCGTCACCGATCTTGCCGGTGCGCGCCACATTCACGATGGCGTCCACACAGCGGTCCACATCCTCGGACTTGACCACGACCTCAACCTTCACCTTGGGCAAGAAGTCCACCACGTACTCGGCGCCGCGGTACAGCTCGGTGTGGCCCTTCTGGCGGCCAAAACCCTTCACCTCGGTCACGGTAAGGCCGGTCACGCCGCACTCGGCCAGGGCCTCGCGGACTTCTTCGAGCTTGAAGGGCTTGATGACGGCGGTGATCATTTTCATGGCGAGTCTCCTGATGGAATGTAAAAAAGGCTGAAGGCGCAGCACCGAAGTGCTAGGCCCTGAATTTGCTGGTGATAGGGTAACGCCAGTCTTTGCCGAAACTGCGGCGCGTCACCCTTATCCCTACGGCCGCCTGACGGCGTTTGTACTCATTGAGCTTGATGAGGCGTGTCACCCGTTCCACATCGGCGCGTGCAAAGCCGCTGGCGATGATGGACTCGATCGGCTCGTCATTCTCCATATAGCGCGCCACGATGGCGTCCAGCACATCGTACGGCGGCAGGCTGTCCTGGTCCTTCTGGTCCGCCCGCAGCTCTGCGCTGGGTGGCCGGGTGATGATGCGCTCCGGAATCGGACTTGCGCCGGTGCCGTAGGGGTCGTTGGCATTGCGCCAGCGCGCCAAATCGAACACCCGCGTCTTGGCCACGTCCTTGATCACCGCAAACCCACCGGCCATGTCACCGTACAGCGTGCAGTAGCCGGTGGCCATCTCGCTCTTGTTACCCGTGGTGAGCACGATGGAGCCGAACTTGTTGGACAAGGCCATCAGCAGCGTGCCGCGGATGCGCGCCTGCAGATTTTCCTCGGTCGTGTCCTCCGCCAGGCCTGCAAAATCGCTGGCCAGAGCGGCCTTGAAGGCCTCGAACTGCGGCTTGATCGAGATCTCGTCGTAGCGCACGCCCATGCGGTCGGCCATGTCGCGCGCGTCGATCCAGCTGATGTCGGCCGTGTAGGGCGACGGCATCATCACCGTGCGCACCTTGTCGGCGCCCAGGGCGTCCACGGCAATCGCCAGCACCAGGGCCGAATCGATACCGCCCGACAGGCCCAGCAACGCGCCCGGGAAACCATTTTTGCCCACGTAGTCGCGCACCCCCAGCACCAGCGCATCCCAGAGGTCTGCGTCCAAGCTTTTCTCGGGCTCCACAATTGCTTCAATTTTGATAGCGCCTTGCGCTTGCTGAACGTGCGCAAATACCAGTTTTTCTTCAAACCCGGGGCCGCGGCCAGCCACTGAGCCGTCGGCGTTCAATGCAAAGGATCGGCCTTCGAACACCACCTCGTCCTGCCCACCCACCAGGTGGGCATAGACGAGCGGCAGGCCGGTTTCAACCACGCGCTCGCGCATGGTGGCCTCGCGCTCGGCGCTCTTGCCCAGGTGAAAGGGCGACGCGTTGATGACCGCCAGCAATTGCGCGCCAGCCGATGCCGCATCGCGTGCGGGCGCGGCAAACCAGGCGTCTTCGCAGACCAGCACGCCCACGCGCACACCGTCCACCTCGAACACGCAGGGCGCACTGCCCGCGACAAAGTAGCGCCGCTCGTCGAACACCTGGTAGTTGGGCAGTTCGCGCTTGGCATACGTCTGCTCGACGCGACCCTCGCGCAGCACGCTGGCCGCGTTGTGGCAGGGGCTGAAGGCTGGTGCATCGGGCGCCATGGCCTGCGGGTAGCCCAGCAGGATGGCCAGGCCTTTCAACCCTGCCGTCTCGCGGGCCACGGTTTTCACGGCATCATCGCAGGCCGCGATGAAGGCGGGGCGCAGGAACAGGTCCTCGGCCGCATAGCCGCAAATCGCCAGCTCGGGCGTCAGCAGCAGCCTGGCGCCCTGGGCGTAGGCCTCGCGGGCGGCGGCAATGATCTTCTGCGCATTCCCGGGCATGTCGCCCACGACAAAGTTGAGCTGCGCAGTGCAAATGGAGAGCGTCATGGAACTGGAGTCGGCCCCTGTGGCCGGGTTGGACACCGCCAATGCAAGCCCGCGCCACGGTGGGCGGCACGGGAGAGCGCATGGCTGAGGAAGCTGCCATTATCGCCCGCGTCCTGGCGTCCCCGCTCGATGTGGACGCAGCGGCCTGGAATGCCCTGCTGGCGCGCCAAAGCCACCCCACGCCCTTCCTGCGGTACGAGTATCTGGCGGCCCTGCACGAGAGTGGCAGCGCCACGCCCCGCACCGGCTGGGCGCCGCGCTTCATGACGCTGTGGGAGGGCGACATTTTGGTGGGCGCCTGCCCGCTGTACCTCAAGAACCATTCGTATGGCGAATACGTTTTCGACTGGGCCTGGGCCAGCGCCTACGAGCAGCACGACGTGCCCTACTACCCCAAGGCCGTGATCGCCGTGCCTTTCACGCCCGTGCCGGGCACCCGCCTGCTGGCGCGCGACGATGAAACCCGGGCGCTGCTGCTGCGGGCCGTGTGCCAGTGGTGTGACGAAGAAAACGTCTCGTCGGTACACATGCTGTTTGCCAGCGATGCAGACGTCATGGCCAGCGCCCAGCAAGAGCTGATGCTGCGGCACACCGTGCAGTTTCATTGGACGAACCAGGCGCCAGACACCGGCAACGTCGCTCCTGCCGCGCTCCATGCCGATTCGGAGGCGGCATCCTCGGCGACATCTGCACCCCTCGCCACCGCCGCCGCCACCGTCACAGCGCCTTCTGCGCCGCACGGCCCCGGCAGGCCATTCACCAGTTTCGACGACTTCCTGGCCAGCCTGAACCAGGACAAGCGCAAGAAGATCCGCCAGGAGCGCCGCCGCGTCGCCGAGGCGGGCGTGCGCTTTCGCTGGTCACGCGGCACCGACATCACCGCAGCTGATTGGGATTTTTTCTATCGCTGCTACGAGCGCACCTACCTCGAACACGGCAACCCGCCCTACCTCACCCGCGACTTTTTTGCCCGCATGGCAGCACACTTGCCACAAGCGTGGCTGCTGTTCATCGCCGAGCGCGACGGACAGCCGATTGCTAGCAGTTTGATAGCTATCAGCGACCACCCATCGAGCGGTGGCACACCCAATGATCTTGCAGACACAGCGCCCATTGCAGCGTACGGCCGCTACTGGGGCGCGCTGGAGCGCGTGGACTGCCTGCATTTCGAGGCCTGCTACTACCAGCCACTGCAGTGGTGCATAGAACACGGCGTGCAGAGATTCGAAGGCGGTGCCCAGGGCGAACACAAGATGGCGCGCGCACTGCTGCCAGTGCAAGCCACCAGCGCCCACTGGCTGGCACACCCGGCGTTTGCCGAGGCCGTGGAGCGGTTTCTCGCAAGGGAGACCAAAGGCATCCAGGGTTACCTGAATGAGCTTCAGGAACGCAGCCCGTTCAGGCAGGGCTGACGAGCGGCCACATCGCTATCTCGCCTGCTGACGAGGCTGTGTGACACCGGCAACCTTTGTGGCGTGGGTTGCCGAAGATTCTCGTCACCGTTCACGTCGGGTTTGGCAAGGGCTGTTTCGTTCTCACCTCGAAATCAACATCCATGGTCAGCAGTCTCTTCGGCTGACATAAAACACCCCGTCGGTGTCTTCGTCCACATCGAGTTCGATGCAGCTGAGCCCCGTGGCGCCGGACAGCGACCATGCCGTGTCAGCGATGGCGCTGTGGTTGGCGACCACCAAGCCGAGCAGCTTGGCTGCGTCGCTCGACGGGTGGCGTGGCCAGGTCACGCCGACGTCGATGCTCTTGCCGTCGTCGCTGCAGCTCAGGTGAATTCTTGCGTCCATATTGGGTGAGCCGACCGTGTCGGCGCTGTTTGCGCCCGTCTCGGCCAGCGCATTTTTGCGCAGCATCGATGCGACGACGTCCAGGGCGGCACCGGGGTCTTCTTCGCCCACCATGGATTCGCGCAGATGTGCGGGGTTGATGGAATGGGATTGCATGATTGACCTCCTGTTCGAACCGGTTGCAGTCACCCCGTTTGATTTCAACAAATGTGCGCGCTATTAAATTTCATAGCGCTGCAGCGTTGCAAATCAAGCGGCTACGGCTTTCGGTTCTTGTTCATTAGGGATTTGATGAACACAGCGATATGTCAGAAATGTGCGCGCACCCCGGTAAGACAGACAAAAATCCGTTTTTGGGGATGCGTTGAAACAGCCGCTTTTTACCTGTGCACGACTTGAGTGTCGTTGTCCATCGCCGTGCCTTGGCGGTGGGTCTACTTGGGGCGGCTTCTTCACTGCAAGAGTGGCTCTGAGCATTAGCCGGTAAAAGGGGTCGGTGGCCTGCCATGGCGCCACGGTTAATGCGAGTACACCTGCTGAAGTGGGAGACCGGTCACGCACTTTCCTACAGCACACGCGCTGCGCGGGGCGAGCATCGGACGGGTCGCCAAATTCAAGGTGTGGGTGCCTTCCAATTGCACGGCTGCCGAAAGCACGCAAAGCAAGAAATCGGCGCTTCACCGAATGTCTGGCGTTCTGAAGTGCTCGATTCGGAAGGTGCGACATACCCCCTTAGCTGTACTGACAACGCCAAGTGCCCACCGCGCCGCAATTGCAACCAAAGGCAACAACGCCGGTGCCGGAGAGGGTGTCGCCGTTGTCTGACAGACGGTGTTTGCCAGGCTTGCTGAAATAACAACGTCGACCATTGAGGCAACGACCAGGGTCATTGAGATCTACCCCATTTTTTCCAAAGGACATCGCCATGAAACGCCACCCACAACAGCACGGAATGCGTGCTCTTGCTGCGTTTGTAG
>Ga0209023_10006564_pt1 | contig 12215 bp, 11 predicted proteins | sample LakOneMetagenome_FD_187468 | JGI IMG/M metagenome (GOLD analysis project Ga0209023, IMG submission 187468) | Freshwater and sediment microbial communities from Lake Erie, Canada (SPAdes) (version 2) | ecosystem: Environmental > Aquatic > Freshwater > Lentic | place: Lake Erie, Canada... | reverse complement strand
ACGCCGGGTGTGGGCCTCGGATGACGGCTGCCACACCATGTGCACCCCGCTCGGTGGTGGTGCACGCCGGGTGTGGGCCTCGGATGACGGCTGCCACACCATGTGCACCACGGGGCCCCGCGCGTGGGGGCCGGAATGGGCGCGGTCGCGGTCGGTTTGCGGGTCGTCGATCAGTTGTACTGGTCGAGGATGCTGACCTCGGCCAGGCGGGCCAGGCCTTCCTTGATGCCCCGGGCCTTGTCGCGGTCGAGGCCCGGGCAGGTGGCGAGCTCCTCGGCGGTGGCCCGCAGGACCTTGGCCAACGTGCCGAACTGGTTGACCACGCAGGCGATCGACTCGGCGCTCAACCGCGGCAGCTCGGTGAGCAGACGGTAGCCCCGCGGCTGGAGCGGGTGGTCGAGATCGACCGCGTCCTCGACCCGGAGCACCAGGGCCGCCGCCTTGCTGTCGAGGAGCTCGTCGTCGGTGAGCTCCGAGAGTCGTTCGAGCGCCCCCGCGACCGCCGATTCCGATTCGGCGCCGAGGTAGTCGCGCAGCACGAGCTCGAGATCGGTGTCGGTGTCGCCGTAGAGCTCGTCGAACTGCAGGCGGAGCAGGCGGGCATCGACCCCGAGCTCGATGATCATGGTCGCGATCTCGTCGGCGATGCGGCGCACGGTCTCGGACCGTTGGGCCACGCTCGCGACATCGCGCAAGGTGACGAGGTCCTCGACCTCGAGCGCCGACAGGCTCGCCACGGCTTCGTCGAGCCGGAGCTTGTAGCGGCCGAGGGTCTGCAAGGCCTGGCCGGCCTTGTCGAGCAGCCGGGGGATCTCCTGCAGCACGTGCTTCGACTCACCGACGTAGACGGTGAGGACGCTCATCTCCTCGCTCACCGAGATGACGGGGACGGTGCGCAGATGACGGGCGACCCGTTCGGCGGTGCGGTGGCGGGTGCCGGTCTCGCTCGTCGGCACGTTCGGATCGGGGACGAGGTGGACGTTGGCCCGGGCGATGCGGCTGCAGTCCTTGGCGAGGATGATCGCCCCGTCCATCTTCGCCAGCTCCGACAGCCGCTGCGGGCTGTACGGGGCATCGAGGAGGAAGCCGCCGGAGCAGATCGACAACACATCGGAGCCGTCGCCGACGACGACGAGGGCGCCCATCTTGGCCCGGACGGTTCGATCGAGACCTTCGCGGAGCGGGGTTCCGGGAGCGACGTCCCGCAAGGCCCGGTGCAGGGCGTCGAGCTGGGCATCGATCGGGGCCTGCATCGACAAGAGTCTACGGGTGGGGGCCCGGGCGGCGAGGTCGGCGTCGGACCCCGGCCGACCGGGGCTCCGGTCACATCGGTCAGCGCTCCACGAGACGGACGGGGGGTTGGCGAGGACGGTCGCCGATGAGGCCCGCCGACACGATCGCCTCCGACAAGGTGGCGGCGCGATCGATCCGGATACCGGGCACCTCGCCCGGCACCGAGGCCGGGACGATCGCTCGCCGGAAGCCGAGCCGGGCGGCCTCCTGCAGCCGGCGGATGGTCTGGGCGGCCTGGCGGAGCTCGCCGCCGAGCCCGACCTCGCCGCACACGACGAGATCGGCGGCCAGTGGCAGGTCGAGCAGAGCCGATGCGGTGGCGAGGCCGATGGCGAGATCGGCGCCCGGGTCGTTCAGCTTCACCCCGCCGACGACCGACGCGAACACGTCGAGCTTGGCGAGCGGCAGCCCGGCGCGACGCTCCATCACCGCGAGCAGGAGCGAGAGCCGGCCCTGGTCGAACCCCTGGGCGGAGCGTCGCGGCTGGGGGAGGCCCGACTCGGCGACGAGCGCCTGGAGCTCGACGAGCAGCGGACGTTGACCCTCGATCGTGGGCACCACGACCGAGCCGGGGATACCGGTGCGCCGGTCGGCCAGGAACATGCCGCTCGGGTCGGGGACGTCGATCAGGCCGATGTCGCCCATCTCGAACAGGCCGAGCTCGCTGGTCGGTCCGAAGCGGTGCTTCGAGGCCCGCAGCAGCCGGAGCGCGTGGTGACGCTCGCCCTCGAACGACAGCACCGTGTCGACCACGTGCTCGAGCACACGTGGCCCGGCGAGACCGCCTTCCTTGGTGACGTGGCCGACCAGGACGATGGTGAGCCCGCGGCGCTTGGCCTCCTGCACGAGCCGGTGGGCACACGCCCGGACCTGGACGACCGAACCGGGTGCCGACGGCAGCTCGGGGTCGGCGACGGTCTGGATCGAGTCGACGATCACGAGGGTCGGGCTCAGCTGCTCGATGGCGCGCAGCGTCGCACCGAGATCGGTCTCGGCGAGCAGCCACAACCGGTCGCGCACGGCGTCGAGCCGTTCGGCTCGGAGGCGCACCTGCTGGGCGCTCTCCTCGGCCGAGACGTACAACACCGGCCCCTGCCAGCGGGCCGCGAGCTGGAGCAGCAGGGTGGACTTACCGATGCCCGGCTCGCCCGCGAGCAGGGTGACCGAACCGGGCACGAACCCGCCCCCGAGCACCCGGTCGAGCTCGCCGATCCGGCTCGGGGCGGGCTTGCTGGTGGCCGGGTCGACCCGGTCGATGAGCATCGGCGGTGACGACGGCGTGAGGCCGAGCAACCCGTGGGCGGCCTTGCCGACCGTTTCGGCTTCTTCGACGAGGCTGTTCCACGCCCCGCACGACGAGCAGCGCCCGCTCCACTTCGCTTCGATGCCGCCGCACTCGGTGCAGCGGTGGATCACCCGTAGTTTCGCCATTGCCCGGCACCCTACGGAGGGGGTGTGTCAGAGTTTCCCGCGGCGTCGGCGCAGGTACACGACCGGCACGATGACGAATCCGAAGAAGACCAGCCACGCGGCCAGCGCCCACTGGGCGAACCCGTGGACGCGATCGGCCTGCCGGGCGCCGGCGTCGTCGAGGACGGCTCGCGCCGTGATCGGCTGACCGGGCGGCACCGCCCCGTTCCCGGCGAGGGCCGCGGTCCAGGTGATCGTCGTGGTCCCCGACGCCGCGTCGTACGGCGCCGCGGTGCCGTCGACGTCGTCGACCTCGCCGGGCAGTCGTGCCGTCAAGGTGAGCCCGAACGCCTGGTCGAGGGTGAGGCCCCGCCGCTGCAACTGGCCGGCGTAGGGCGCCTCACCGAGCGTCGCGGCCAGGCCGGCGTCGGCGAACGCGGCGAGATCGGGGACGAGGATCGCGCCCGTGAGTGCGCTGGAGATCCGGGTGCGGCTGCGGTCCTGCACGAGGTGGAGCCGTTGGAACGGGCCGGTGTCGCTGCTCAACTGGGCGAGGACCGACGTCGCCTCGTCGGGCGTGGCGAACGGGTGGGTGAGCACGAGGCTCAGCCCGCCGTCGGCGGTGGGTGCCGGCCCGGTGACGCTCCAGCCGGCGGCGAGCAGGTCGTCACCCCGGAAGTCGTCGGCCAACCCGGGCGCCTGGGCGGCCACGTCGGCATCGGCGGTGACCGTGACGGTCACGGCACCCGAGCCGTTGCGCGCCAGCTCGAGCCGGACGTCGGTCTGCACGTGGCAGCCGCTCAGCACGAGCCCGGCCAGGATCGCCGCGGTCAGGGCCCGTCGGAACCGGGACTCCCGGCGTTCCGAACGGGTGGTGAGCCAGCGGACCATGGGTCGGCCAGTCTCGCGCAGGCCCGCCCGGATCCCTCCTCAGCGGGTGAGGACGAAGCCGACGAAGCCCGCCTGGGCGAGGTGATAGGTGACCATCACGGCGACGGGCATCCAGCGCTGCGAACGCACGAACCGGTTCGTCCCGAGGATGGCGTCGGAGGCGTAGAACAGCACCGCGGCCGCCGGGAGCCACCACGTCGGCCGGGCGTGGCCGGTGGCGAGGAGAGCGACCGCGACCATCGCCGAGATCACGGTGACGTACAGGGCGACGGGCACCTGCATCTTCGGTTCCTTCGCCGTCGCCCCGGCGACGATGCCCCGGCCGGCGATCACCCATCCGGCGCCGATCACCACCGCGGCGACGACGAGGGCCACCGGGTGCAAGGTCAGCTGGGCCATGGCGACGATGTAGGCGACGTGGGCCAGCAGGAACGCTCCCAACCCGGCGACGAACCACTGCTCGGGAAGCATCAAGAAGATGTCGCCGGCGAGCGAGAGGACGAGCCCGACCACCATCCAGGTGTGGACGGCCCCACCCGTGTCGGCGCGCCACGCCGCGCCGATCAGCGCCACCATCGTCGCCGGCTTGGTCAGCGCCCGGAGTCGGTGGGGGAGTCGCTCGGCGACCGCGAGCCAGTCGGCGATGGCCAGGACCGCGGCGAGAACGAGCAGCACAGGGGTCACCTCCCCATCGTGACAGGCGATCGCGCTGGGCGCGAGATCCCGCCGCCCCGGCGGGTTGCCGAGTCCAGTCGTCCGGCGAGGGGTGAGGTGGCGCGGGTGCTCGTCGCCCGGGCGGGTGCTCGCGCCCACCTGGTCGGCGCGGTCCGAGGGGTCGGGCGTCGGGACGCGGAACGGGCGCCCGCAGGCGCCCGTTCCTCACTCGTGTCGATTCACCCGGCGGCCTGGCCGCCGGCCGTCACTCCGGGGCCGGCAGATCGCCGGTTCCGGCGAGCTCCACGGCGGCCGGAGGCATGAAGCCCTCCACCGTGTGGAACGTGAGCCGCTGGTCGCCTTCCTTGTCGGGGTCGTCCTCGACGTCGACGACGATGATCTCGCCGGCGCGGAACTCCTTGTAGAGGATCTTCTCCGACACCGCGTCCTCGACCATGCGCTGGATCGCCCGGCGCAGCGGTCGAGCCCCGAGCTGGGGGTCGTAGCCCTTCTTGGCCAGGAGCAGCTTGGCGTTGGTGGTGAGCTCGAGGCCGAGGCCCTGGCCCTCCAGCTGGCCGGTGAGCCGCTTGATCATGAGGTCGACCATCTGGGTCACCTCGTCCTGCGACAGCTCGTGGAAGACGATGATGTCGTCGATGCGGTTGAGGAACTCGGGACGGAAGTGCTGCTTGAGCGCTTCGTTGACCTTGTCCTTCATCCGCTCGTAGTTCATCGCCGCGTCGACCTTGTGGAAGCCCACGTTGGCCTTGCGCAGGTCCTGGGTGCCCAGGTTCGAGGTCATGATCAGCACGGTGTTGCGGAAGTCGACCGTGCGGCCCTGGCTGTCGGTCAACCGGCCCTCTTCCAGGATCTGGAGGAGGGTGTTGAACACGTCGGGGTGGGCCTTTTCGATCTCGTCGAACAGCACCACGCTGAACGGCTTGCGCCGCACGGCTTCGGTGAGCTGGCCGCCCTCTTCGTACCCGACGTAGCCGGGAGGCGAGCCGACGAGCCGGCTGACCGTGTGCTTCTCCATGTACTCCGACATGTCGAGGCTGATCAGGGCGGAGTCGTCGCCGAACAGGAACTCGGTGAGCGTCTTGGCCAGCTCGGTCTTGCCCACGCCGGTGGGGCCCAGGAAGATGAACGAGCCCGACGGGCGCTTCGGGTCCTTGAGCCCGGCCCGGGTACGGCGGATCGCCTGGCTGACCGCCTTGATGGCGTTCTCCTGGCCGATGATCCGCTTGTGGAGCTCGCCCTCCATGTTGAGGAGCTTCTGGGTCTCCTGCTCGGTGAGCTTGTAGACCGGGATGCCGGTCCAGATCGAGAGGACCTCGGCGATGGCTTCCTCGTCGACCTCGTCGAACAGGTCGACGCCGGAGGCCTTGATCTCGCTCTCCTTGGTCGCCTTCTCCTCGAGGAGGGCCTTCTCCTGGTCGCGCAGGCGGCCGGCCTCTTCGAAGCGCTGCTCCTCGACGGCCTTCTTCTTCGCCTCCTGGACCTGGTTGAGCTTGGTCTCGAGGTCCTTGAGGTCGGGCGGGGTCTGCATGCGCTTGATGCGCAGACGCGAGCCGGCCTCGTCGATGAGGTCGATGGCCTTGTCGGGGAGGTGACGGTCGGAGATGTACCGATCGGCGAGGTTCGCCGCGGCGACCAGCGCCTGGTCGGTGATCGTGACCCGATGGTGGGCCTCGTACCGGTCGCGCAGGCCCTTGAGGATCTCGATGGTGTGGGCGAGCGTGGGCTCCTCCACCTTCACCGGCTGGAAGCGGCGCTCGAGCGCGGCGTCCTTCTCGAGATGCTTGCGGTACTCGTCGAGCGTGGTGGCGCCGATGGTCTGCAGCTCGCCACGGGCGAGCATCGGCTTCAAGATGCTGGCGGCGTCGATGGCGCCCTCGGCCGCACCGGCGCCGACGAGGGTGTGGATCTCGTCGATGAACAGCACGATGTCGCCGCGGGTGCGGATCTCTTTCAGCACCTTCTTGAGGCGCTCCTCGAAATCGCCGCGATAGCGGGACCCGGCGACCAGGGCGCCGAGGTCGAGGGTGTAGAGCTGCTTGCCCTTGAGCGTCTCGGGGACCTCGTTGGACACGATCTTCTGGGCCAGGCCCTCGACGATGGCGGTCTTGCCGACGCCGGGCTCGCCGATGAGCACCGGGTTGTTCTTGGTGCGCCGGCTGAGCACCTGCATGACCCGCTCGAGCTCGCGGAACCGGCCGATGACCGGGTCGAGCTTCTTCTCGCGGGCCAGCTGGGTCAGGTTGCGGCCGAACTGGTCGAGGATCTGGGAGTTGCCCTTGTCGCCCTCGGGGGTCGCGGCCTGGCCGCTGCCCGATGCGGCGGCGGCACCGCCGGCGGCCGGCTCCGACTTGCCCTGCGGACCCTGGTAGCCCGACAGCAGCTGGATGACCTGCTGACGGACCCGACTGAGATCGGCGCCCAGCTTGACCAGCACCTGGGCGGCCACGCCCTCGCCCTCACGAATGAGGCCGAGGAGGATGTGCTCGGTGCCGATGTAGTTGTGGCCGAGTTGCAGCGCCTCGCGGAGCGACAGTTCGAGGACCTTCTTGGCCCGGGGGGTGAACGGGATGTGGCCCGACGGCGACGATCCCCCCTGCCCGATGATGTCCTGCACCTGGTTGCGAACTGCTTCCAGGGAGATTCCGAGCGACTCGAGCGCCTTGGCGGCGACTCCTTCGCCCTCGTGGATGAGACCGAGGAGGATGTGCTCGGTGCCGATGTAGCTGTGGTTCAGGAGGCGCGCTTCCTCCTGGGCCAGAACCACGACTCGGCGAGCTCGGTCGGTGAAGCGTTCGAACACGGGGAAACCGCCTTCAGCTGACGGTGGATGTTTGACCCGGAGTGTACCGGGGGTGTACGGGGCGTGGGCGGCCGAGACATGGTCCTTGTGACCGTTTCTTCACGGAGGGAATCGAGGGGAACGCAAAGAGTGTGATTTCGACGCTCCGGGTGACGATCGACCGCTCCGAGCCCGGCGGGTGACGAGGCAGTAGTTCGTGGCGACGGGCCCCACGGCCTAGCCTGACGCCGATGGCCGCCTCCCCCTTGCTGGCACTCCCGAGCTCCGTGACCGATCGGGCTCGTGTCGAGTCGGCCCTCCGGGAATCGGTGCGCACCCCCGACCCCTACATCACCGAACTGGCGAGCCATCTGCTGGTCGCCGGGGGCAAGCGGCTGCGGCCGGTCATGGCGGTCGCCGCCGGGCTCGCCGACGGTCGCCTCGAGGCCACCGACGACATCGTCCTCGGCGGTGTGGCGTGCGAACTCGTGCACGTCGGCTCGCTCTACCACGACGACGTGATGGACGAGGCGGAGACCCGCCGGGGGGTCGAGACCGTCAACGCCAAGTGGGGAAACCTCCAGGCCATCGTCGCCGGCGACTTCCTGCTCTCACGGGCCTCGGAGATCGCCGCGTCGCTCGGCACCGAGGTCGCCGCGCTCCTGGCCAACACCATCGGCCGGCTGTGCTTCGGCCAGATCGGCGAGGTGCGCACCACCTACCAGGTCGCTCGGACCGAGGCCCAGTACTACGACTCGATCGAGGGCAAGACCGCGGCGCTGTTCTCGACCTCGGCGCGGATCGGCGGCATCGTGGCCGGCCATCCGCGTGACTGGGTCGACGCCCTCACCGAGTACGGCCTGGCCTACGGCATGGTCTTCCAGATCGTCGACGACGTCCTCGACCTGACCGCCACCGAGGAGGAGCTCGGCAAGCCGTCGGGCCACGACCTCGAAGAGGGCGTCTACACCCTGCCGGTGCTGCGGATCTTCGCCGCCGGAGGACCGAGCGCCGACGAACTGACCGATCTGCTCGGTCGCCCCCTCACCCCCGCCGAGCGCGACAAGGCGTTGGCGATCGTGCGGGCGAGCGACGGCATCGCTCAAGCGGTCGCCGTGGGCCACGACTACGCCGCCCGTGCCGCCGCGGCGGTGAGCGCACTGCCCGACAACGAAGCGACCGCCGCCCTGCGCTCGGCCCCGTTCGCCCTCCTGGAGAGCCTGGGCTAGCGATCGGTGATGGCCGCGGCGGCGGCCCGCCCCGAGAGGAACGCGCCCTCGACGCGGGGACCGGCGAACGCGTCGCCGGCCAGGATCAGCGGAGCGGCCGACGGCGCCACCCAGCACGGGTCGGGCCACACGGTGCGGGGCGTGGCGAACCGCCACCGCTTGACCTGCGCCTCGACGATCTCGGCCTCGCCCAACCACGGGCGAGCTGCGCCCCGCAGCGCGGCCTCGATGGCCGCCGGCGCTGCATCCCACCACTCCTCGCTCCACGCCGCGGTGGCGTGGAAGGTGATGGCGGGCACCTCGGAGATCCCCTTGGCCTGGTTGTCGCCGATGAAGCCGAAGATGCTGTTCCCGGGTTGCTGCACGCCGCCCGGCGCCGGTACCGCCCCGCGACGGTCGAGCACCGCCAGCAGCGCCAGGGTGCGGTCGTACTCGATGCGGGCCAGCTCGTCGGGCGGATGCACCCCGCTCGTCACCAGGAGTGAGTTGGTCTGGGGGAGCGGACACGTGAGCACCACGGCATCGGCGGCGATCCCCGACCCGTCGTCGAGGTCGACCCGCCATCCCGGCGTCGCCCCGGCGGTCGGATGGACCGCGAACGCCATCGCCGGACAACGGACGTCCAAGTCGTGAGCCAGGTGCTTGGCAAATCTGTTCATCCCTCCCTCGATGACGTAGCGTGGGTGGCCGTCCTGGCCGGCGAAACCATCGCACCAGACCCGGGCGACACCTTCTCGGGCGAGGGAAGTCACCGCGATGCCGAAATCCTCAGATCGAGCCGTGAAGAACTGCGCCCCGTGGTCCACCACGGCGCCGGCGATCCGCCGCGTGGCGAGTCGTCCGCCCGGGGATCGACCCTTGTCGACGAGGGTCACCTGGTGACCTCGGTCGTGCAGGGCTCGTCCTGCCGCCAGGCCCGAGAGACCCGCTCCGACGATCACGATCCGCATCGGTCCAGCTTCGCGTCCCGGACGTGCGGTGTCGCATCGTCGTCGGATGAACGCGACGAGCGCGACGAATTGCGTCGGCCGGCGTCATGACGTTGGACGTGACATCCGACCTCACGGTGGCTCCGGTCACCTCGGTCGACGACCGGGTCGCCGAGCTCACCGAGCTGGCCCCGGTCATCTTCCGGGTGGCGATGTCGATCGTACGAAACCGCTCGGTCGCGGAGGACGTAGTGCAAGAGACGCTGGTGAAAGCGTGGTCGAACCTCGAGAAGTTCCGAGGCGACGCGCCCTTCCGCGTCTGGGTCCTGCGCATCGCCAACAACACTGCGATCTCCCAGCTCCGCCGGCAACGTGACCAGCCCACCGATCCCGTGACCATGGGTGAGCTGCCCGGCCGAGGCGCATCGCCCGCCCGCACCGCCGAAGGACGGGCCATGGTCGACGAGCTGTGGGTCGAGCTCGACCGGCTCGATCCGCTCAGCCGTGCCGTGGTCGTGCTCCGCGAGGTCGAAGGCATGAGCTACGAGGACATCTCGGCGTCGCTCGACATCGCCCTGCCCACCGTGAAGACCCGCCTGTTCCGGGCCCGTCGAGAGCTGGCATCACGTCTGGACGAGTGGCGATGAGCGACGCCGGCATCCCGCTCGACACCCTGCTCGGCTGGCTCGACCACGACCCCGACCGCTTCGAGCGGCACATCACCGACTTCCCCGAGGACGCCGATCGCCTCGACCTGGCCACCGCGCTGCCGCTGCTCGGCGAACGGTTGCGGTCGGCCCTGATCGTGCCCGATGGCGTCGCCGAGCAGGTCCGCCGGATGGTGCAGGGCGATCCGGCCAAGCGCGACGCCGGCGCAGTCCTGTTCGACCTGCTGGGCACCACCTTGCGAACCGCATCCCTGCTGTGGCAGGACGAGGAGTTGTCATGAACCCGTGGATCGGGGCCGCGATCGCGATCGCCGGGGGGCTCGTCGTCGGCTCGATCGTGGGCCGACTCGTGCGCCGGGTGCTCTCGCACGAGCGGCAGCCCGAGGCGATCCGCGAGGTCGCGCCGAGCATCGGTGGATTCGTGTTCGCCCTCGGGATCGCCGTCGGACTGATCACCGCGGTCGGCGTCGTCGCCCCCGACCAGCTCACGACCATGCCGCGGGGCCTGATCAACTACTTCCCGAAGGTCCTGGTGGCCGGGTTGATGCTGCTCGTCGGGAACATCGTGGCGTCGGTGCTCGGCATGATCGTCGGCCGAGCACTCCAGAAGGCGGCGGGCGAGGCCCGGCCGGGGCCGGTTCGCCTGGTCAAGGGCGTGATCACCGCCACGTTCGGCATCCTCGCGGTCAGCCAGCTCGGGGTGAACACGACGATCATCAACCTGGCCGTCGCCGCCCTGCTGTTCAGCGCCGGCGCCACGTTCACCCTGCTCACCGCGCTCGGCGGCCGCGACGTCGCCCGTAACGTCGCCGCCGGCCGGTACGTCCGGCGGGTCCTGCCGCTCGACGCCGAGCTCGTCGGCGCCGTCGAGGGCCGGGTCGTGCGCGTCCATCCGGCGACCGTCGAGGTCCGCCGGGCGGACGGCGTCACCGTGCACGTCCCGCACTCGGAGCTGCTCGCGACGTCGCTGCAGTTCCGCCGTCCCGAACCACCCGGAAGCGTCGCGGACTGACTGATCGAGAGCTGTGACCGCTACCTGGGAGGAGGAGCGGCCACAGCCGAAGGTTGGGGGTCGAAGCCGGTCGGTGCATCCGGCCGCAACCCCCAACCGATCGCTCCCGTCTCGCGGATGGAGTACGAGTTCGGGAACGGGTCACCCACCGCCCGGGATGACGAGCCGCAGGGATGAATCCGCAACATATCTCGTGGGTGGGTCACCGCAGAAACGACGTGCGGGTCCCGGAGAAGTCGCGAGATCGTCGAAGATATTTCGCGTCGTTCGGCGATGGTCCCCGACGGCGAGGTCAGGCCGCGTCGACGGCGGCCGCTTCGATGCGGACCCGGTCGAGGAACCCGAGGACGGCCCGGTTGAACGGCCGCCAGTGCTCGACCATGAGCCCGTGGGCGGCGCCGGAGATGACCACCAACTCGGCCCCCGGGATCCGTTCGGCGAGATCCTCGCTGTCGCCGCGGGGCGTGAGGATGTCCTGGTTGCCCACGATCACGAGGGTGGGCACACGGAGTCCGGCCAGCCGTTCGGCCGCGTCGGTCTCGTCGGCACCGAGGATCGCCTCGACCTGGGCCACGAAGGCATCGGACGGGCCCGACATGGCGAGCGGTCCGAGCCAGCCGAAGAGCGGGGCGATCCGGCGCATCGAGCGCGGGCCGATCACCCAACGGGCGGCACTTCGGGCGAGGGTGCCCATGCCTTCCTGCTCGGCCACCTCGGCCCAACCGGCGAGCAGCTCGCGGCGCCACGGATGGTTGCGGCACGCCGTGCACGAGAGCGTCAGCGAACGCACCCGCTCGGGGTACTTGAGGGCGACGAACTGCGAGATCGCCCCGCCCATCGACGCCCCCATCACGTGGGCGCGTTCGATGCCGGCCGCATCGAGCACGCGGATCGCGTCGTCGGCCATCTGCTCGAGCGAGTAGGGCCCGGCCGGCTTGTCCGAACGCCCGCAGCCCCGGTTGTCGAGGGCGATCGTGAGGTACCGGGGGGCGAACGCCAGGCGCTGCAGGACCCAGCCGTTCTTGTCGGTGCCGAGGCCCTGGATCATCAGGATCGGTTCGCCGCACGGGCGACCGATGACCTCGTAGTGCAGGCGGGTGCCGTCGTCGGCCTGGGTGAACGGCATCAGGATCCTTCCACGGCCGCGAAGGCCGACGGTCCGGCCGGTCGCACGTGCACGACCTGCTCCCAGGCGTACAGGGCATCGATGAGCTGTTCGGTGGACCACGACGGGGTCACCCCGAGGAGGTCGCCGGCCGCCGCGGTCGAGCAACGGCGACCCCGGGCCAGGAGCTCCGAGACGTGGGCGGGCACGGGGGCGCCGAGCCC
>Ga0209023_10006563_pt1 | contig 12217 bp, 16 predicted proteins | sample LakOneMetagenome_FD_187468 | JGI IMG/M metagenome (GOLD analysis project Ga0209023, IMG submission 187468) | Freshwater and sediment microbial communities from Lake Erie, Canada (SPAdes) (version 2) | ecosystem: Environmental > Aquatic > Freshwater > Lentic | place: Lake Erie, Canada... | reverse complement strand
CGTCAACCTCCTCGGCTTCCTGCGTGATGCGCAGGCGATGGGAACACGCAACGTGCTGGTCATCACCGGAAAGGGCGATTCGCCCTACTCGCGTCATACGTTGCATGGGTCCGGGCATTTCCATGCGCCGGAACGTGCCGGTCGGCTGCGAAGGCTGGTCACCGAATGGTTTCACGAGTCCGAATTCAGGAGCCTCGTCGCGGGCTTCCAGCCTGCCCATCCCAAGCATGGCGGCGGGGGTGCCTATTATGTCCGTGTGCGCCGCATCCGCGAGGACCGATGACGCCGTTCGGCGACAGGATGCGAAAGTTGCGCAGCGAGCGTGGCGTCACGCTGAAGCAGATGGCGGAGGGCCTCGGCGTTTCCTCGGCCTATCTCTCCGCGCTCGAGCATGGCAAGCGCGGGCGCCCCGGCTGGCACCTCATCCAGCGCATCCTCGCCTATTTCAACATCATCTGGGACGAGGCCGACGAGGTGGTGCGGCTTGCCCGCATCTCGCATCCGCGCATTACCATCGACACCTCCGGACTGACGCCGAAGGCCACCGAGCTCGCCAACCGGCTGGCAGACGACATCGGCAAGCTCGACCCCGCGACACTGGACGAGATCGTTGCAATCCTCGGCCGGAAGCGGTCGAAGCCTAGAGGATGAACTTCGAGAGGTCGGCGTTCTTGGCGAGTGCCCCGACATGCGCCTCGACATAGGCGCCGTCAACCACCACGGTGTCGCCCGAACGGTCGGGTGCCACGAAGCTCACGTCATCCAGCAGCCGTTCCATCACCGTCTGCAGCCGGCGCGCGCCGATATTCTCGACACTGGCGTTCGTATCCGCGGCGATCTGTGCGATGGCGGCGATGCCGTCATCCCTGAAGTCCAGCGTCACGCCCTCCGTCTGTAGCAGTGCGCGATACTGCTTGATCAGACTGGCCTCGGGTTCGGTGAGGATCCGTTCGAGGTCCTCGCGGTGCAACGCCTTGAGCTCGACGCGGATCGGCAGACGGCCCTGCAGTTCAGGCAGCAGGTCGGATGGCTTGGCGAGGTGAAAGGCCCCGGACGCGATGAACAGGATGTGGTCCGTCTTCACCGGGCCATGCTTTGTGGAGACGGTGGTGCCCTCGATCAGCGGCAGCAGATCGCGCTGTACGCCCTCGCGGCTCACGTCGGCACCCTGGCGTTCGGAGCGCGCGCAGATCTTGTCGATCTCGTCGAGGAACACGATGCCGTTCTGCTCCACCGCCTCGATCGCCTCCTGAACGATCTCGTCCTGGTCGAGCAGCTTGTCGGACTCCTCCGCCAGCAGCACCTCATGGCTGGCCTTCACCGTCATGCGTCGTGCCTTGGTGCGGCCGCCGAAGGCCTTGCCCAGCATGTCTGAGAGATTCACCACGCTGGCCGAGCCGCCGGGCATGCCCGGAATCTCGAAACTCGCAGCGCCGGTGTCGGCAACCTGGATCTCGATTTCCCTGTCGTCGAGCTCGCCCGAGCGCAGCTTGCGGCGGAACGCCTCGCGCGTCGTCTCGGAGGCGTTGGCACCGACCAGGGCCTCGATCACCCGCCGCTCGGCATTGAGCTGCGCCTGGGCTTCGACATCCTTGCGGCGCGCCGTCCGGGCCATGGCGATCCCGGATTCGAGCAGGTCACGCACGATCTGGTCGACATCGCGTCCGACATAGCCCACCTCGGTGAACTTGGTGGCTTCCACCTTGAGGAAGGGCGCGTTGGCAAGCTTGGCGAGGCGGCGGGCGATTTCGGTCTTGCCGACGCCGGTGGGCCCGATCATCAGGATGTTCTTCGGCATCACCTCATCGCGCAGGGCGCCCTCGAGCTGCTTCCGCCGCCACCGATTGCGCAGGGCAATGGCCACGGCCCGCTTGGCTTCGGTCTGGCCGACGATGTGACGGTCGAGTTCTGAAACGATTTCACGCGGTGAGAAGTCTGTCATGTGGTGCGGTCCACTCAGGCCGAAGCCAGTGTTTCAACGGTCAGGTTGTGATTGGTGTAGACGCAGATCTCGGCAGCGATCGCCATGGCCTTGCGCGCAATGGCCTCGGCATCGAGGTCGCTGTCGGCCAGTGCCCGGGCGGCGGCCAGGGCATAGTTTCCGCCCGAGCCGATGGCGATGATCCCGCGTTCCGGTTCCAGTACGTCCCCCGTGCCGGTCAGCACCAGGGTCACCGACTTGTCGGCGACGATCATCATGGCCTCGAGGCGGCGCAGGTAGCGGTCGGTACGCCAGTCCTTGGCCATCTCGACGCAGGCCCGGGTGAGCTGGCTCGGATACTGCTCAAGTTTCGACTCGAGCCTTTCAAACAATGTCATTGCATCCGCCGTGGCTCCTGCGAAGCCGCCGATGACCTGACCCGTCCCCAGCGGACGCACCTTGCGGGCATTGCCCTTGATCACCGTCTGGCCCAGGCTGACCTGGCCGTCACCGGCGATCACCACCTTCCCGCCCTTCCGTACCGACAGGATGGTGGTGCCGTGCCACGTCGTGGTTTCTGCCATGCGCAATTCCTTCTCGCCGTCCTGATGCCTCATGTAGGCTCCCGGAAGCCCAAAGAAAAGCCAGCCTTGGCCATTTCCTGCTGCATCTGCTAAGAGGCGCAGCATTCCTCCAGCTGGACTGCCACCCGCCATGCGCAAGGCCTCGATCGACCGCAAGACCACCGAAACCAGGATTTCCGCCGCTGTCGATCTCGACGGCACCGGCACCTATGAGGTCCACACCGGGGTGGGCTTTCTCGATCACATGCTCGAGCAGCTGTCGCGCCATTCACTGATTGACCTGAGCCTGAAAGCGGACGGCGACCTGCACATCGACTTCCACCACACGGCCGAGGATTCCGGCATTGCCATCGGCCAGGCCGTGGCCAAGGCGCTGGGCGACCGCAAGGGCATTCGCCGCTACGCCAGCCTGCACCTTCCCATGGATGGCACACTGACGCGTGCCGCCATCGACGTCTCCGGCCGCCCCTTCCTCGTCTGGAAGGTCAGCTTTACCGCGCCCAGGATCGGTGATTTCGATACCGAACTGGTGCGCGAATGGTTCCAGGCCTTCGCCATGAATGCCGGTGTGACGCTGCATGTCGAAACGCTCTATGCCGACAACAACCACCACGTCGCGGAATCATGCTTCAAGGCGCTGGCGCGGGCACTGCGCGAGGCGATCGAGATCGACCCGCGGCAGAAGGACCGCATTCCGTCCACCAAGGGAACGCTGGCAGGCTGATGACGATTTACGCTGTTCTCGAACCGCCGGACGGCAAGCCGGAGCGTGTCGCCTTCGTGCCCGAGGGCTTCTCCTGGGGTGCGCTGCTGTTCTCCGTGGTGTGGGCGCTGTGGCACCGCATGTGGATCGTGGCTGCGCTTCTCTTCGCGCTCACCACGATGCTGACGGTCGCTGCCAACTTCGAAATTCTGGGCGCCGGTCTTGCCGCGCTGCTGCAGGCGGGCATCGCCGTGATCTTTGCCTTCGAGGCGCGGAATCTCGAGGTAAGGTCGCTCGAACGGGCCGGTTTTCAACGGTCCGGCCTGATCCATGCAAGCAGCGGCAACGCGGCGGAACTGACCTATTTCGCAAACCGCGCGCCCGTTGCTGCGGAACCTGCCGTGATGCAGGGCCGCGCCGGGCTCCATGATACGCTCGGCATTTTCGGCAATGTGTGAGGCCGTTCCGTGAGCGTTGCGATCATCGACTATGGCTCCGGCAATCTCCATTCCGCCGCCAAGGCCGTGGAGCGTGCGGCCCGGGACCGGGGGCTGTCGGTGGCGGTCGAGGTGACCTCGGACCCTGAGCGGTTGCGCCGGGCGGATCGCCTCGTGCTGCCCGGTGTCGGCGCCTTCAAGGATTGCCGCAACGGCCTCATGGCGGTGCCGGGTCTGTGGCAGACGCTGCAGGAGCAGGTGATCGATCGGGGAAAGCCCTTCCTCGGAATCTGCGTGGGCATGCAGCTCATGGCATCGCGCGGTCTGGAGCACGACGTCAGCAATGGCTTCGGCTGGATCCCGGGCGATGTGAAGCCGATCTCGCCGCGCGATCCATCACTCAAGATCCCGCACATGGGGTGGAACACGCTGGACCTCAGGAAGCCGCATGTACTGCTCGATGGGATTGCCCTGGGCGACGCGGGTCTGCACGCCTATTTCGTCCACTCCTACCATCTCGACGCAAGCAACGCGTCAGACGTGATCGCCACCACCGAACACGGTCAGTCGATCACCGCCATGGTGGGCCGCCACAACCTCGCCGGCACCCAGTTCCATCCTGAAAAGAGCCAGGTGCTCGGCCTCACCCTTCTCGCCAATTTCCTGAGGTGGCGGCCGTGATCCTGTTTCCCGCCATCGACCTGAAGGACGGCCAATGCGTGCGCCTGAAGCTGGGCGACATGGCTCAGGCCACCGTGTTCAACGACGATCCTGCGGCGCAGGCCAGGAGCTTCGAGGCGCAGGGCTTCGAATGGCTGCATCTCGTCGATCTCAACGGCGCCTTCGAGGGCAGGCCGGTGAACGCCCGCGCAGTCGAGGCGATCCTTGCTGCGGTGAAGCTGCCGGTGCAGCTGGGCGGCGGCATCCGCAGCCTGGCCCAGATCGAAGCCTGGCTCGCCAAGGGCATCCGCCGGGTGATCCTCGGCACCGTGGCACTGCGCGACCCCGCCCTGGTGCGCGAGGCCTGCCGCCTATTCCCGGGGCGCATCGCCGTCGGCATCGATGCCAAGGGGGGCCGGGCGGCCGTCGAGGGCTGGGCGGAGACCTCAGACCTCACGGCCGCGGACCTCGCCGGACGGTTTGCTGATGCCGGCGTTTCGGCCATCATTTTTACTGATATCGACCGCGATGGCGTGCTCAAGGGCTTGAATATCGAATCGACACTAGAATTGGCGCGGGCCGTCCCGATCCCGGTCATCGCCTCGGGCGGCCTCGCATCGATGGATGACGTCCACCGCCTGCTCGCGCCCGATTGCCGTATCCTCGAGGGTGCCATCTCGGGCCGTGCGCTCTATGACGGACGGATCGACGTCCCCGCGGCATTGCGCCTCATCCGGGAGGCGCGCTGATGCTCAAGGCCCGCCTCATTCCCTGCCTCGACGTGAAGGACGGCCGCGTCGTCAAGGGCGTCAACTTCGTCGACCTGCGCGATGCGGGCGACCCGGTCGAGATCGCCCAGGCCTATGACGCGGCGGGTGCGGATGAACTCTGCTTCCTCGACATCACCGCGACGCACGAGAACCGCGGCATCATCTTCGACGTCGTGCAGCGCACGGCGGAAGCCTGCTTCATGCCGCTCACTGTCGGTGGCGGCGTCCGGACGCTGGAGGATATCCGCAATCTGCTTCTGGCGGGCGCCGACAAGGTGTCGATCAATTCCGCCGCCGTCGCCAATCGCGACTTCGTCCGCGAGGCAGCGGAGAAATTCGGGGCGCAATGCGTCGTCGTCGCCATTGACGCCAAGCAGGTGTCGCAGGGCAAGTGGGAGATTTTCACTCATGGCGGCCGCAAGCCGACCGGCATCGACGCCGTGGAATTCGCCTGCGAGGTGACGGCACGCGGCGCAGGCGAGCTGCTGCTGACCTCGATGGACCGCGACGGCACCGGCAAGGGCTTCGATCTCGAACTCACCCGAACCATCGCCGATGCGGTCTCCGTGCCGGTGATTGCCTCGGGCGGCGTCGGCACGCTCGACCACCTGGTCGAGGGCATTCGCGACGGCCATGCCGGGGCGGTGCTCGCGGCATCGATCTTCCATTTCGGTACCTATTCGATCGGCGAGGCGAAACGTCATCTCGCTGCTGCCGGCATTCCCATGCGGCTCAACTAGGACGAAGCTCATGACTGATCAGCGGCCCGACGTTCTGGCGGCCCTCGCGGATGAAATCGCGGCGCGCAGCACCGCCTCGCCCGAAACCTCCTACACGGCGAAGCTGCTGTCGCAGGGACCGGAGAAATGCGCCAAGAAATTCGGTGAGGAAGCCGTCGAGCTGGCCCTCGCCGCCGTGCTGCGCGACAAGTCCCACATCACGGCTGAGGCTGCCGACGTACTCTATCACCTGCTCGTGCTGCTTGCCGCGTCGGAAGTGCAACTTTCCGCCGTCATGGCCGAGCTCGATCGCCGCCGCGGTGTCGGCGGCCTCATCGAGAAGGCCTCTCGTCCGAAGGATTGAGCCATGGAAGAACTCGTCAAGGAAGTCTCACCGTTCCGCCGCTTCGCGCGCGAGGAATGGGCAGCGCTGCGCGCCGACACGCCGATGACGCTGACACAGCAGGACCTCGACGAATTGCGCGGCCTTAACGACCGCATCGATCTCGCCGAAGTCGAGACCATTTACCTACCGCTGTCGAGGCTTCTCAATCTCTATGTCGCGGCGACGCAGGGCCTGTTCCGCGCCACCAACAACTTCCTCCATCTCACCGAGCGCAAGGTGCCATATGTGATCGGCATGGCGGGCAGCGTGGCGGTGGGAAAGAGCACCACGGCGCGCATCCTGCAGCGCCTGCTCGCCCGCTGGCCGAAGCATCCGAAGGTCGATCTCGTCACCACCGATGGTTTCCTGCTGCCCAACGCCATCCTCGAGCGCGAGGGGCTGATGACCCGCAAGGGCTTCCCCGAAAGCTACGACCTGCCCGCCATCCTGCGCTTTCTCTCGGACATCAAGGCCGGCAAGCGCAATGTCACCGCACCACTCTATTCGCACCTGACCTATGACGTGCTGAAAGACGAGCGCGCGGTGATCGACCAGCCCGACATCCTGATCGTCGAAGGCGTCAACGTGCTGCAGACAGGCCGCCCGCCTCGCGATGGCCGTGGCATCCCGAACACTTCTGACTTCTTCGACTTCTCGGTCTACATCGACGCCGACACGGCGGACCTGAAGACCTGGTACATCGAGCGCTTCCTGACACTCAGGGACAGCGCCTTCCGCAATCCCAAGTCCTACTTCCACCGCTATGCGACGCTGACCGACAAGGAAGCGCGCGAGACCGCCACGCGCATCTGGGACACCATCAACCTGGTGAACCTGCGCGACAACATCCTGCCGACGCGGCCGCGCGCCGACCTCGTGCTGCGCAAGGGCGGCGATCACTTCATCCGCAGTGTCTTCCTCAGGAAGCTATAGCAGGCCGAGGGCCTCGGCATGGACGCGGAGCTTCACCTCCGGCCTGGCGCCGATGTGCGAGATCACTTCCGCCGCCGCCATCGAGCCCAGCCGCGCCGATTCGTAGAGCGACTTGCCGTTGGTGAAGCCATGGAGGAAGCCGGCGGCGAAGAGATCGCCGGCCCCCGTGACATCGATGACCTTGCTCACTGGATGGGCCGGAGTCTCATGCACCTCGGCACCCTTGACCACCACGCAGCCCTTCTCGGAGCGCGTCACCACCGCGATGGGACAATCGCGGGCGATGGCCTTCACCGCACCGTCGAAGTTCTGCGTTTGGTACAGCGACTTGATCTCGGTCTCGTTGGCGAAGACGATGTCGATGTCGTTGCGGATGAGCTCGAGGAAGCTGTCGCGGTGGCGTTCGACGCAGAAGGAATCGGACAGCGTGATCGAGGTCTTGCGTCCCGCCCCGCGGGCGATCTTCGCCGCCAGCTTGAAAGCCTCCTTTGCCTCGGCCCGATCCCACAGGTAGCCTTCCATGTAAGTGACCTGTGCCGCCTCGACCGCCTGGCGATCGACGTCTGCCGTGGTGAAATTCACGCAGGCACCGAGATAGGTGTTCATGGTGCGCTCGCTGTCCGGGGTCACCAGGATGAAGGAGCGAGCGGTGGCGGGACCGTCCATCGCGGCAGCGGTATCGAAGGCGACCCCCTGCGCCCGCATGTCGTGGCGGAAGATCGACCCCAGCTGGTCGGCCTTCACCTTGCCGAAATAGGCTGCCTTGCCGCCCAGCGAGGCGACGCCCGCTGCGGTATTGCCCGCCGAGCCGCCTGAAACCTCGATGGCCTGCCCCATGTCAGCATAGAGTTGTTCCGCCCGGGACTCATCGATCAGGTTCATCGAACCCTTCACCAGCCCATGGCGGGACACGAAATCCTCCCCCACCCGCGCGATCACGTCGACGATCGCGTTGCCGATGCAGAGAACGTCGAAACCGGAAGCCGTCATGGAAATCTCCTCGTCCATTCCCTCCGCCCTAGCGAAGCCCGCTTGCGCTGGCAAGCCGGGGTGATTACGTGGTGGGCATGTTGAAATCTGCCTTGCGGGCCTTTGGCGACCTGTTCTCCCCCGAATTTCGCTCGGTGCTGTTCACGGCGCTGGGGATGACAATTGCCCTGTTCATCACCGTGCTGGTGATCGCCGAACTGCTGATCGCCAGCTTCACCCACTTCTCCTGGCCTTGGGCTGACCGCCTGGTGGAGGTGGGCACCGGGCTCGCGCTGCTGGTCGCCTTCTTCTTCCTGATGTCCCCCGTCACCGCCGCCTTCGCGGGCCTGTTCCTCGACCGGATCGCCCAGAAGGTCGAAGAACGGCACTATCCCTGGGATCCGCGCGGCACCCCGCTGCCAACCGGCCGGGCCATCATCATGGCGCTCCAGTTCTTTGTCGTCGTGCTGCTGGTGAACCTCGCCGTACTGCCCACCGTGTTCTTCGGCTTCGGTGCCTTTGTGCTGGTGGCCGCCAACGCCTACCTGATCGGACGCGAGTATTTCGAGATGGTCGCGATGCGACACATGCCGGTGGAGGAGGCGAAGATCCTGCGCAAGGAGAACAGCCCGACGGTGTTTATCGCCGCGTTGCTGCCGGCGGCTATGTCTGTGGTGCCCTTCGTCAACCTCGTGGTGCCGCTGTACTCGACCGCCTATTTCACCCACCTGTTCAAGTCGGTGCAGGCGTCTTCGGCCTGAAGCGGCAGATATCGGAGATGAGGCAGCGCCAGCATTCGGGTTTTCTCGCCTTGCACACATATCGGCCGTGCAGGATCAGCCAATGGTGGGCGTGGCGGCCATAGGCCTTCGGCACCACTTTCAACAGCTTCAGTTCGACTTCCAGCGGCGTTTTGCCGGGTGCGAGGCCGGTGCGGTTGCCGACGCGGAACAAATGGGTGTCGACCGCGATGGTCGGATGCCCGAAGGCGATGTTCAGCACCACATTCGCCGTCTTCCGCCCCACGCCGGGAAGGGCTTCCAGCGCCTCCCGGTCGTCCGGAACCTGACCACCGTGCCGGTCGATCAGCTGCTGCGACAGGAGTATCACGTTCTTTGCCTTGCCGCGGAACAGCCCGATGGTCTTGATCGCATCGCGCACGGCATCTTCCCCCAGTGCCAGCATTTTCTGCGGGGTGTCGGCAATGGTGAAGAGCCGCTTTGTCGCCTTGTTCACGCCTTCGTCGGTGGCCTGGGCAGAAAGCACCACCGCGACGAGCAGGGTAAAGGGATTGACGTAGTGCAACTCACCCTTGGGATCAGGGTTTGCTCCATGAAAGCGGCGGAAGATCTCCTCGATCTCCTGGGGCGAGAGGCGGCTTGCTTTGGCCATCGGTTCGGTGTTCCCTTGCAGGCCTTGGGGTAGAACAGCGACATGGATCAGAGCAACAGCAAAGTCTGGCAGGCGACGCTGACCCCACACCGCAGCCTCACGCGTGAAGGCTTCTTTATCCTCATGGGTCTGGTGATTGCCGTCAACCTCGTGGTCGCGGGCATGTTCGTTGCGCTGGGAGCCTGGCCCATCGCCGGCTTCGCAGGCCTCGACGTCCTGCTGGTCTGGTGGGCCTTCCGGGTCAACTTCGCCGATGCCCGCAAGCTCGAGCGCATTTCGATCACCGAGCACGAACTGGTCCTCGACCGGCTGAGCGAAAGTCACCCGCCCCTGCAGCAACGCTTCGTGCGGCGCTGGGTGAAGGTCGAGCTCGAGGAAGACCACGACAGGGAGCTGATCGGAAGCCTGCTCCTCGTCTCCGGGCCGAGACGGGTGGCGGTTGGCGAGTTCCTCGCTCCCGAGGAACGCAAGACCCTCGCCAGTGCCCTGAAGTCCGCGCTGGCCATCCCGCGGATTTGAGAAGTCACTGACTGTATAGTCAGCAAATCCGAATTTCGCTTTTTATTCAGTAGCTGATTCGTGATGGCAACCATCGTCACGACGGGCTGAATTAGTCGAGATTGCAAGACTTTGGAGATTCTCCATCATGAGTCGCAATTCCTCGCTTTCGGTGCTAACTTGTGCCGAATTCGGGAGTTACTTCGGTGCATCGAGGCAGATTATTTCACACGTCTGCAGTGTCGAAATTCCACCACGACACGCGGGGCGCGGTGCTCATTTGGGTCAGCCTGCTGATGCTGGTGGTGTTTGGCCTCATCGGACTTGCAATCGATGGCGCTCGCCTGCTCAATCTCAACAGCAACCTCCAGGAGGTCGCTGATGCCGCAGCCCTGGCAGGTGCCAAGGAACTCGATGGCTCCGCCGATGCGATCACCCGTGCCACCAATGCGGCACAGAACTACCTGACGAACAACCCGCGCTGGACCGATGTTGCGAAGTCGGGCCTGCAAATCCAGACGCCAACTTTTTATACCACCTACACAGGGTCCGGCAGCACGCCGACAACGGATCCCTCGAAGGCTGTTTACATTCGGGTGCAGACCGTGCAGCGCGAAGCCACCGTCACCTTCTCGGTGGTGTCCAGCGTCACCAGCATGTCGACCTATGCCGTGGCCATCGCCAAGTCGTCCTTCTCGGTCTGCACACCTCTGCAATCGTTCGTGTGCAATCCCTGGGAGTCGGAAGAAACCGCCAACAGGGGTTCCGCCACCAGCTGGAAGAACCACGTCTTCCCGGGCTACATGCTTGCGCTCGTCGGCGGGTCCAACGGCGCTCCTGGAAACTGGGGTCTCGTCCAGGCGCCGGCCTATAACAGCAATCCCCATAACCAGGCCTACTTTTGGTCAGCCTCGGCGCCCGGCAGCTGCCCGATCGTCGATCTGTCGCAGGTTGGACAGGATACCGACACCGGCAACAACGCACCTTTTGCCGTGCCCGGCATGAACGTCCGCTTCGACAATCCGCAGAAGTCGAGCAAGATCGATTCCACAGCAGCGCCGATCGTCATCGACGGCTTTGCCAACACCAACCCCACCAATGCGAACAATTGTGCCAACACTGTCGATGTCCGGCCGGGTGGCGCAAGCTTCAAGCAGACCAACGAGGACAATGGCGCCTACTACCAGGCCAATTGCAACGAGAGCAAACCGCGCACCAGCTGCCCGCTCCCGCGCGACCGGACGCTCACAAATCTTGGTGGCAACGCGTGGAGCACGTCGCTCATGGGCAAAGGCGTCAACATCAGCGATCTCAGGGCCTACTGGTTGAACCAGCACGGCAGCTCCACCATCCCGGACTTCGCGGCGGGTGTTCCGACCACCACGCGCTGGCAGGTCTATCAGCTGGAGAACAAGGGCGCAGCTTTCACCAACAATGCCGAGGACTCGACACCGCAGTGCAAGGACAGCTTGCCCGTCGGCGACCTGAACCGGCGGGTCATCAATGTGGCAATCGTCGACTGCGACTACTGGGACATCAAGGGCAACGCCACGCTTCCCGTGACCACGCTCATGGCGTCCTTCTTCATGACGGAGCCTGCCGATTCGAATGGCAAGATCTATGGTGAACTCATCAATACCTATCAGCTCAACGGCGTAGGCAGCAGCATCTACCAGATCGTGCAGTTGGTGAAGTGATGGTGTTCCGCAAGCTGGCGAAGCGGTCACGAAGCCACGAGCGGGGCGCTGCCGTTCTCGAGGCAGCCGTGGTGCTGCCGGTCATCCTGATTTTGATGGGTGGAATCTATGATTTCGGCAGGGCCTTTGCCACGCTCTCGGCGGCGCAGAAGTCGATGCGCGGCTCGGTGCGCTATCTGACCCTGCAGCCATTTCCCTTCGTGTGCAGCAATGCGGCAAGGGACAATGCACGGAAGCTGGCGCTTTACGGCAACATTGCGGGATCGGGAAACCTGCTGGTCAGCGCGTGGCAGTCGGGCGATATCTCGGTTTCCTTGACCGATGGCAATGATGCGGCAATCACCGATTGCTCCTCTGCTCCCAACATCGTGAAGATTGCCATGAGCAGCGACAAGGTTCCCTACAATTCACTGATGTGGGGAGTCGTCGGACTGCCCAGCACCATCAACATGAGCGTCACGCACCAGGAGAGGTGGATTGGGCAGTAGCTTCAGGAAGGACAGCTGTGGCGCCGCCCTGATAGAGTTCACGCTCGTCTTCCCGGTGGTG
>Ga0209023_10006561_pt1 | contig 12220 bp, 14 predicted proteins | sample LakOneMetagenome_FD_187468 | JGI IMG/M metagenome (GOLD analysis project Ga0209023, IMG submission 187468) | Freshwater and sediment microbial communities from Lake Erie, Canada (SPAdes) (version 2) | ecosystem: Environmental > Aquatic > Freshwater > Lentic | place: Lake Erie, Canada... | reverse complement strand
AAACCAAGAAGATTGAAGCCCTGCCGCAGCCACTGCATGTATCTAACGGTACACGACGCAAGTATTCAGTGATCTTTACACTGATGCTGCTGATATTCCCGTTCGTGATACTGATACCGCTGCTTCCTACCATCATTATACTGAACAACCTTGATAACTCCACACCTGATTATGACTTCAGCTACCTGATCGTAACACCATCGCTGGCGCTGAGTTATATAATAGTATTTACATTGGTTACGGTATTGCTCACGCGTGTGTTGCAGTGGGGCATAAAACCGGGCAAGTACCCTGTGTACAGCCTTTTCTATGTGCGCAAGTGGTTTGCCGACCAGCTCATGAGCCTTTCGCTGATCGTACTGCACCCTATTTACGCAACGGTGTATATACCGTTGCTGTTTCGCGCACTGGGGGCTAAGGTGGGCAGGAATACAGAGATATCTACGGCAAGCAGTGTTACGCATCCCCTGCTGGAAATTGGCAAAGGTGCATTTGTGGCCGATGCCGTTACGCTGGGCGAATCGGATGTGAGGGGGCAACAACTGATACTCGATAAGACCGTAATAGGCAACAACAGCTTTGTGGGCAACAGTGCACTGATACCACAGGGCTATACGCTGCCAGGACGCATGCTGATAGGCGTACTATCTACCCCGCCCAACAAAGAACAGTTGGAGCAGGAAAAAGCCAGGGACTGGTTTGGCTCACCGGCCATCGCGCTGCCACGCAGGCAGGCTAGCCGCACCTTTGCCACCGAACTTACCGCACGGCCGTCTGCGCAAAAAATACTGGCACGCAGTATTATAGAGTTTATACGTATCATACTTCCCGAAACGGTGATATTGATCTGCAGCATATTGTTCATAGCCTATGCGCATGACCTCGTGGTAGAAAAACACTGGTGGCAGGTGGCCATATACCTGCCGTTCTATTACCTTTTATACATGGGCTTTCCGACCGTATTGGTAACACTGCTGCTGAAATGGCTGACGGTAGGCGTATACAAGCCGGAGCAAAAGCCTATGTGGACGTCCAAGGTGTGGCGCAGCGAGGCTATTACCTCTACCTACGAGGCGCTGTCTGTACCATTCCTGCTGGACTTTTTGCGGGGCACTCCGTGGCTGCCTATTATCCTCAGGCTATTTGGCGTGAAGACCGGCAAGCGGGTGTGGATGAACACTACCGACATTACCGAATATGACATGGTAAGCATAGGCGACGACTCTGCACTAAATGAAGATTGCGGCCCGCAGACGCACCTGTTTGAAGACAGGGTAATGAAAGTAGGCCCTGTAAAGATAGGCAAGCGGTGCAGCATAGGCGCACGCACCATAATACTCTACGACAGCGAGATAGGCGATAATGTGAATGTAGATGCGCTCTCCCTGGTAATGAAGGGCGAGAACCTGCAGAGCAACAGCGAATGGGGCGGCAGCCCTGTGAGGCCTGCGTAATTATGCATTTTTTTCAAAAATGGCGTTACATAATACCAAAAGAAACATTAAACTGCTTTATGTCGTTAATACAATCTTCTTATTTACAAAAAGCATGGGGTGATGCTATTGATAATATTTCTTTGAACGATGTGAAAATCGCGATTCAAGAAACAATTAAAATGGACGATGAACATGGTGCATTTTGGGTTGGCATTGGGGACGATGAAGCTTACATTTTAGAAACCCATAAAGATTTGCTTGTTATCGGAATTTTCAATGATGGCAAAAAAATAAAAAGACAATTTAGAGATTGGACTGAAATAGAAAGCCTATATACTCTTCTACTTGATGGTGCATTTAATGAAGTAGAACTTGTTCTAAACACAAAATATTAACACAAACAATGGAACCAACCCATAATCAGCTATTCAAACACTACAAAGGGAATATGTACCAGTTCCTGTATATGGCTATGCACTCTGAAACGCGGGAGGAACTGGTGGTGTACATGGCGCTGTATGGCGAGCATGGCGTATGGGTACGGCCTAAGGATATGTTTTTCGGAACTGTGGTTGTGGATGGTGTGGAGGTAAGGAGGTTTGCGCCGGTGGGAGATGGTGAGGCTGTTTCTTAAGGTTATTCTTTTCTATTTTTGCGTTTTCATGAGTAACAATGTCAGTCACCTGTATACTTATTTTGCATGGCCTGCTGCAATAAATGGAACAACCTATGGAACAGCTGAAAGCTTACTTTGAACATATAGGATTCAGGGGCGAAGACCTCGATACAATTACAAAGGCATTTAAGCTGACGCATTTTGATAAAAATGACCTGGTGGTAATGGAGGGCAAGACCAGCAAACACATCGGCCTTGCTGCCAGTGGTATGTTCCAGTACTATGTAATAAAGGATGGTGAGGAGATAACCAGTTACGTATCTATAGCCAACACCTGGGTAGCGTCGGTAATGAGTTTTGTGAGCGGAACCCCGTCACTGGAGAACATAAGGGCGCTGACCGAAGGAAGTATCTTCCTAATCAGCAGAACGAACCTAAAGAAGCTGGTGGACGAGATTCCTGCTTTTAAAGACTTTTATATTATGCTGCTGGAGCAATCGATCTGCGGTATAGACGAAAGCCGTCATGATCTTATAGTGCTCACCGCTGAACAACGCTATGCCAAACTACTGAAGAAGGAACCTCACCTGCTGCAACAGATACCGCTGCAGCACCTTGCATCTATGCTAGGCATTACCCCACGCCACCTCAGCCGTATCAGGAATAATATCCGCTAAAAATACTTTTGGACATTTGTCCGGTAAACTCCTTTTTGCGCGAGAGACCTTTGCATCGTCAAATAAAAACAACGACACATTATGCAAAAGATCTCCACAACAATTTTAAGCATGCTGCTGGCCGGCAGCACATTAGCGCAGAGCCGCTTTCCAAAAAATGAATTGAGCATTAACGGCTTTCGTAACCCATCTGTAGGGGCTGAGTTCCGTATGAACCAGATGTCCCTGCATGCAGGGTACTACCCCACCGCCTTTAAGGCCGGCGAAAACACCAGCTTCTTCAAAACAGGTGTAACATTCTGGTTTCTGCCTGTAGGGCATAAGAAACTGCCGTCATCATTTTATGCCGGAGCCAACTACCTGAGAGGTTACAACCGCGACTACAAGAACAAGAATGCTGCGGGTATGGAAGCCGGTTTCCGCTGGATGATGTGGAAAGGCCTGAACCTGAGGATAGGCGCTATCGCCGTAGCCGCAAAAGGCGAAACCCTGAAAATAAATCCAACTCCGGGCATCAGTTATTCCTTCACTTTCTAATCAACTGCACAAATGAAAATAATATTGGGCACCGGGCAACTAGGCATAGCAATAATGGACGAATTGCTGAAAGACAATGCAAATGAACAGCTGCTGCTCGTAAACAGGAGTGGCAAACTGAACCAACAGTTGCCCGGCAATGTGCAGGTAATGGCTGCCGATGTGACCAACAAGCATGAGCTGGAGTGTATAGCCAGGGATGCAGACGTGATCTACAGCTGCACTGATGTGCCGTACCAGGATTGGGGAGCGTTTTATCCTGCCACAGCAAACGCACTGGCCTACGCACTGAGCAAAACAACTGCAAAACTGGTGTTTGCAGACAATATGTACTCTTACGGCAATGTGGCCGGCACCATAATGCAGGAAGGGATGCCGAATACTGCCCAAACGAAAAAAGGAAGGATAAGAACAGCAGTTATTAATATCCTACTGCATTCAGGCAAACCATTCAGCGACAGGGTGGCATTTGTGAAGGCAGCAGATTTCATAGGGCCGCGAATACACAAGGGCATCTTTAACAGAAACTTCCTGGACAAACTGTACGGAGGCAAAAAAATCCTGCTTTTTGGCAAGCCAGAGCTGCCACATACGTTCACATACATCAACGACTTTGCCTGGGCAATGGTAAATGTTGGCAGCAGTGCTGATACGTTCGGTCAGGTTTGGCATGCACCCGCAGCGCCTGCCATAAGCGTTAAAGAATGGATCAGCATTTTTGAACGGCAAACCGGCAGACAAGCCCGTGTAACCATACTACCCAAAGTCATCGTTTACATAGCAGGCATGTTCGACAGGCTGATAAAAGAACTCTACGAGCTTGCTTACCAATTTGAATATCCATACATCGTCAGCCACAGCAAGTACACTACGCGATTTGGCACACACTTCACCGACCACGAAACAGTTGCCGCTGATACAATAGCATGGTATAAGTCAATACAAAAATGATCCACTCTAAAAATACAGACAGTATGAAAACAAACAATACACTAAGAACAGCAGGCTGGCTGCTGATAACAGGCGCACTCGCGCTACTGGTGCCTTACACCATCTTGACCATCATTTTTGAGTACCCGGTCATCCTACGCCAAGACACAGCTACCATATTCACAAAATTTCACCAGGGTGGCAGTCAGCTCATAGGCACCTGGTTCGCCTTTGCAGTAACAGGTCTTCCGCTCATCCCCGCCTACATACTCATAGGCCAAAAGCTGGAAAACAGAGCTTCTATGATGCGTACCGCCACAACAATTGGCGTCATTGGCCTTATCGTGCAAATGGTGGGCCTGCTGCGCTGGACATTTGTAGTGCCTATGCTTGCTGACACATTCGTACACGCTACTGACAGTGCTACGAAAGTAGCAGCCATTGTAGCTTTCAAAACCATACACCAGTTTGGCGGCGTAATACTGGGGGAACATCTGGGCCAGTTATTTACTATAGCATGGTCCATAATAATGACTATCTCCTTTGCTAAACTAAGGCTGCTTCCCAATTGGATAAACGTTTTTGGCCTCATTAGCTCAGGCATTTACTTACTGGCACAGGCCGAACTTTTTGCCACGGTAATACCCGGATTCCCCACAGTTGCCATTGCCGGATTCTTAGGCAGCACCCTTTGGCTGATATGGCTGGTTATTGTCGGCGTCAAATTCCTTAAAACAAGCATTTAATCATAACAACTCAATCAAAAATCAAATCGATCATGACAAATAAGATCATCCTCCTTATTACACTGTTATCATACAGTGTCATTGCCAGCCAGCCATTCATGTACATACTGGCCCTGAAGCATGCACAGCTAAATCTTGATGGCAATAGCTACACCGCATTACGTAAGCTCATAAATGCCAGCATGAACAATAATTTTAAGTATATATTGTACACAACGGTATTTGCAACCCTTGCCCTGATCATTGTCAATATCAAGGATCCGGGAGGCGTAGTGTTCATTACCGCAACAATTGCATTTGTAGCACTCGTAGTTGACATTTTTCTTACCCTAAAAGGAAACCTGCCTATTAATGCTGCTATTGATACATGGTCACCCGGAAACTTGCCTGCCAACTGGACAGACTACCGCACAAGCTGGTTCAGGATTTTCCACTACCGGCAGGTTGCCACCATCATTGGCTTCGCAAGTCTGCTGATTGGGTCTGTCTTCGGTGCTAAATAATGCAAATGATAAAGCCGCTATTATAGCGGCTTTATCATTATATATGAAGTCAATTATTAGTCCTTCTACCCTTCCGCCTCTTCATCACTAACCTCGTGGATGGTTACTTTCACCCTTTGTATGCGCATTTTTTCAATGGCCATCACAGTGAACTCATAGTGCTCGTAGTTTACGGTTTCATTCACCGCAGCAAACTTGCCTGATATCTCAATAATGAGGCCTGCCAGCGAATCACTTTCGCCGCGAACTGCATCAAATGTATCTGATGGTATGCCCAGTACACGGCAAACATCGTTGATTAGCGTCTTGCCTTCAAACACAAAGTTGTGATCGTCTATCTTTTTATAGTGCAGGTCATCTTCATCAAATTCGTCCTTGATGTCGCCTATGATCTCCTCCATTATATCCTCAAGGGTGATGATACCAGAAGTACCGCCAAACTCATCTACCACCACAGCAAAGTGGTTGCGCTTCTGCTGAAACTCCTTCAGCAGGTCTTCTATAGGCTTGGCTTCATGCACAAAGTACACACTGCGCATCAGGCCGTGCCAGTCGAAATCATCCTTATCTATATGCGGCAGAAAATCCTTGGTGTGTATCACCCCTGCCACATGGTCAAGGCTCTCCTTGTACACAGGCAACCTTGAGTAGCCCACTTCCAGGCAGTATTCCCTTACTTCAGGGAAGGTCATATCGTAATCTATGGCGCTTACATCAAGCCTGGTACGCATCACCTGCCGGGCAGATATGTTACCGAACTTGAGTATCCCTTTAAAGATATTCACCTCCTCTCGTGTGGCCGTGTGTCCCACCGTAAGTTCTATGGCATGCTCAAAGTCTTCATTGCTGATGTTCTTGTTGGTCTTGTTGCCCAGCTTGCCTTCTATAAAATTTGTGGAATTCACCAGCGTTCGGCTGATGGGGGCGAAAATGGTCATGAGCACACGTAGGAATGGCGCAGCGAATAATGCCATCCTCAAGTTGTTCTGCGTAGCATATACTTTCGGCAGTACTTCTCCGAACAATACGAGTAAAAAAGTAACACATACTACCTGTATGAGGAAGGCAAGCACTTTATTAATATCGTGCGCCAGCATAGATGTCACCAGGAAGTTGGTGGAGATAACGATGGCAATATTGATGAAGTTATTAGATACGAGTATGGTAGCCAGCAGCATCTTGGGATGCTCCATCAGTTGGGTGGCAATACGCGCACTGGCCTTTTCCTTGGTCTTTAAGTAATTGATGTCTTTTATCGCAAGCGAGAAAAAGGCTGTCTCAGCACCTGCTATAACAGCAGACATGAGCAGTAGAACCAGAATAGCAATAATTAGTATAGTAGTGTTGGTAGGCGAAAACATGCCGGGAGCTGACTGCAACAATATTGTTGTAAGATTCGTATCGCCTTCAGTACTTTCCAATGTGGTGTTATAGTTTGGTAATTGATTCAAAATTAAAAAAAGGAATAGAAATCAAAATTATTTCTTTTCCTTTTTTTTAATTACAAAAAAAATAATGCCAATAATATCTTTCGGTTAAAAAGGAAGGTCGTCTTTGGTAGCAGGTCCACCCAAAGGGCTTGCACCGAAATTAATATCTACAAAGCTGTTGGTGTCAGCCGGTGGCGTTTCCGGCGGACCATCTGCCTGTTCCTTACGCTTGTCCAGCATCACCAGGTTATCACCAAGTATCTCTGTACTAAAGCGCTTGTTCTTGTCTTTATCTTCCCAGTTACGGGTTCTTATGCGGCCCTCAATATATACAAGGCTGCCCTTGTGCAGGTACTTCTGTGCCAGCTCTGCCAACCCGCGCCACAGCACTACTGTGTGCCATTCGGTCTGCGAAACGAGGTTGCCTGTTTTATCCTTATATGTCTCGGTAGTGGCAAGCGGAAATTTCGCAACGGCAATATTCCCTTCCAGGTATTGCAGGTCGGGTTCTTTGCCTATATTCCCTATTAGTATTACTTTGTTTACGCCTCTCATACCAGTTTCATAATTTCAAATAATAATAATTGTAACCTAATGACTTCTAAAAGTATAAATTATTTTCTAAAAAAGAAACAACTGTTTTGGGGAATGCTACTTTCCCCAGTTCGTTGATATTCCTCCATACCCCATCCGCATCAATTATTTTGGGCTTTTTCACCAGTTCCATAGTAAAAAAGCGGCTTTCTATCAGCTGGTGGGTTAGTCGCTGCACACCGCTGCTTTTGTACTGAAGATCGCTATAGTCAAGGTTTAGCTGCTCAAATTGCGGGTGACGCAGTAACGCAGCCTTATCCAGTGGTGCTTCGGATTCTACCAGGTATGGTTCATGCAGGTTTTCCCATATATCTCCGGCTTTGCGCCTGTGTATCCACACCTCATCATTCCATTTCAGTAACAAATAATTAAAATACCGCTTGCGTACCACCAGTTTCTTGCTTTTTACGGGTAGTACATCTATTAATTGCTGATGATAAGCGATGCAGTGCTTCTGCAGCGGGCACTGTCCGCACGACGGTTTACGCGGTGTGCACACGGTAGCGCCAAGGTCCATTATGGCCTGATTGTAGGCCGAGCTGTCCTTTGTGTCCAGCAGTTCCTGCGCCAATGATGCAAATAGCTTTTTGCCTTCCGTAACGTCAAAAGGCGTATCAATGCCGAAGTAGCGGGATAGCACACGGTAAACATTCCCATCCACTACTGCATTGGGCCTTCCATAGGCGAATGAGGCTATTGCGGCAGCTGTATATGGGCCTATGCCCTTCAATTGCAACAGGCCTTCATAGGTATCAGGAAACCGCCCGTCAAGGTCATTAGCTATAATACGCGCTGTTGCCAGCATATTCTTGCACCGGTTGTAGTACCCGAGGCCCTGCCAGAGTCGGAAAGCCTGTTCGTCATCAGCAGCAGCCATGGCGGTTACAGTTGGATAGGTTTCTGTAAAGCGCAGGTAGTAAGGCAATCCTTGCAATGATCTCGTTTGTTGTAATATTACTTCAGACAACCATATCTTATATGGATCCTTCTCGCTTTTCCATGGCAGGCTGCGGTTATTGAGCGTGGCATGCCACTCGGTGAGGTGGGTGGTAAAATACTTTTTTATCGGCTTAGAAAACTCCATTTACAGCTGCAAATTAAGCAACCTTGAACTCGTTTATATTTTTCTTGAAAAAAATGCGGGTTATCCGCTACTTTTGCACTCAATTTTAGCTACAAAATGGACAGCAATAATCTGAAAGTGATGGCCACACAGGTGCGCCGCGATATAGTAAGAATGGTACATAAGGTGCAAAGCGGCCACCCGGGCGGCTCACTGGGCTGTACTGATTTCCTTACAGCGCTTTATTTCAATATCATAGACCGCAAGCCGGGCTTTGATATGGATGGCATAGGCGAAGACCTTTTCTTTTTATCCAATGGCCATATTTCACCGGTGTTCTATAGTGTGCTGGCACGCAGCGGGTATTTCCCGGTGAGCGAGCTGGCTACGTTCCGTCATATCAATTCCCGTTTACAGGGCCACCCTGCCACACACGAGCATTTGCCGGGTGTGCGTATTGCCAGCGGTTCTCTGGGCCAGGGGCTGAGCGTAGCAGCAGGTGCTGCGCAGGCTAAGAAGATGAACAATGACAACCACATCGTTTATTCATTGCATGGCGATGGTGAGCTGCAGGAAGGACAGAACTGGGAAGCGATCATGTTCGCTGCTCATCATAAGATAGACAACCTGATAGCTACTATTGACTACAACGGTCAGCAGATAGATGGCACTACAAAGAGCGTTATGAACCTGGATCCGTTGAGGGCTAAATTCGAAGCCTTTAACTGGCAGGTAATGGAAATGGATGGCAATGACATGGTTGATGTGCTGAAAGTGATGGCAGAGGCAAAAGCCGCAACCGGCAAAGGCAAGCCAATTTGCATCATCATGACCACTGTTATGGGCAAGGGTGTCAGCTTTATGGAAGGCACGCATGAGTGGCATGGTATAGCCCCAAGCGACAAACAGCTGGAAGATGCACTTGGCGAATTAGGCGAAACTACCCATGGTGATTATTAACACATTTATATAAGTCGTTTACCGTAAATTTGTAAGGCTGCACATGGTGCAGCCTTGCTTATTTATTGACGCTGTTGCTATGATCAGGAATAGTTTGTTTGTTTTCATATTGTTTTTGTGCCTTGCTATCGGGGCCGATTCCTGTAAAAAGCAGGAGCTGGAGACACCGAGCACGCGCATACGTGGTAAATGGAAACTGGTAAAAACGGCTACTGATGACAATAATAATCGCAACATAGAAGACGTTGAAATTATTGACGTGCCCAAAACACTCGAAGACGTCATCACTTTTGAAAAGGATAATACCGGGGTAGAAAATACAACTGCCAACGGCATAAAATCCCTCCCATTAAACTTCGACTGGTCCATCACCGGAGACTCAGTAGATATCACCTATGATTATCATGAGACGATCAGATACTATCTCGTATCAGTATCTTCAGGCAGCCTCACTTTGCAAACCAATACTCAATTCGGCCTTGCATGGTACAACTACAATAAGCAATAAAATGTTTTTCTCAAACAACGTATATAACGAGAACGGGCGCCCATCGGCACCCGTTATTCGTTTCATATTTACTGTACTTACTAGTCTATTTTTGTATCAGCATTTTACCGCAGTAGTTGATATTATCAGTCTTTACTGATAATAGGTAAAAACCGTTGCTCAGGTCTTTCAAGTTAACAGGAAGCACTCCTGAAGCTACGTTGACAGCTATTGCTGAACGGAAAACTTCGCGGCCCACCATGTCAGTGATCCTTACAACACCTGCGCCTGTTGGCTGATTGTTCCATTGAATATTCACAACACCCGACGTTGGGTTAGGATAAACACCTACTCTATCAGTGCCCGAAGTATTTGCTACCTGGAGGAGGCCACCACTCGTTACGGTAGCGGTAGTTGTTGTAGATGATGTACCGCAGCTATTGGTCACAGAATAGCTGATGATCGCAGTTCCTGCCGACATACCGGTAAGCAATCCACCCGAGCTGACAGTAGCTATAGAAGTATTGCTGCAGCTCCAGACACCTGACGGAGTTGCATCGCTTAATGCACTTGTTCCGGAAATAGAGACTGTTGTAGTACCTGTTATAACGGATATCACAGGCAACGGACAGCTTGTTGTAAATGTTACATAGCCATTGCCTGAGTTATAACCCTGAGTATGCACTACAGAAGACATTGTTGATGGATCTGTATAAGAGGATCCACCGCCACCGCCGGCCATGTTACCACCGCCGCCACCGTAGAAGCCGCCGCCGCCGCCGCCGCCGTAAGAGCCACCATTTGCTCCCACAGCAAGAGAAGCAGAGCCACCCAAACATGTTCCATTCTGGCCGCCGGCAGTTTGTGTGCCGCCGGTAGCATTATAACACATGCCACCATAGTGCTTGGTTGCGCAAGCCCAACTGGTATCACCCACAAGGCCGCCACCTGCACCACCGTTCATTCCCGTACTACAATTATAGGCGCCACCACCGCCTGCGCCTGCCACCATCACCCTATCTGACAAAGAAGTACCGCCTGTGCGGATATCAGTTGCACCGCCTCCACCTGCGACGTAAAAGAAGGTACTGTTGCCTCCGCCATTCCACCCACCGGGAACACCGCTGATAGTCATGCTGCCGTCTGTTCCTCTGCCACCTACGTAAAAATAAAGTATCTGGCCAGGTGTTACAGACATATCGCATTGTACTCGGCCTCCCTTTCCTGCCGGTCCTGCACCCATCGCGTCATTACCGCCGGATCCCCCGCCTGCGTCAATACTTAACAGTGAAACGCCCGATGGCACTGCATATGTCTGTACTGCGCCTGCATAGCTGAAGGTTGTTTGTGCGGATACAATGTTGTTGAATCCGAATAATAATGCGGAGCATGCCGCCAAAATAGGTAGACGTGGTTTCTTCATAGGTTCTCACTTGGATAGTTAACAATATCGTAAATATAAGTAAATATTTACAAAAAATACAACTAAAATTAAAAAAATATACAAAAAGGCCACTCCTAAAAAGAAGTGGCCTTTTTGAATATTAGTAAGATTATCTCGTAGCTTAGTTGCCCAGGTATGTCTTCAATAGCTGGCAACGGCTCGCGGTACGTAATTTCGTGATTGCCTTATCCTTTATTTGGCGTACACGCTCCCGGGTAAGGGAAAATTTTTCGCCAATATCTTCCAGGCTCATTGGATTAGCTACACCAATACCAAAGTACAGCTTGATCACATCGCGCTGACGGTCAGTAAGTGTGCTCAGGGAGCGCTCTATTTCGCAGCGGAGCGATTCACCATGATAAAGCTCTGCATCTGCAGAGTCTGAGTTTGGATTTTCAAGTATGTCAAGCAGTGTATTGTCTTCGCTATCTACAAATGGCGCATCAACCGATACGTGCCTTGCAGCAACACCAAGTGTAGTTTCTACTTCTTCTGTTCCAATTTCCAGCAGTTCCGCCAGTTCTTCGGTTGAGGGTTCTCGCTCATACTCCTGCTCCAATTGTGAATAAGCCTTGCTTATTTTATTGGACAGGCCTACCTTATTCAGCGGCAGGCGCACAATACGCGATTGCTCTGCCAATGCCTGTAATATAGACTGGCGTATCCACCACACTGCATAAGAGATGAATTTGAAACCACGTGTTTCATCAAATCTTTGTGCCGCCTTTATCAGGCCAAGGTTACCTTCATTAATAAGATCACTGAGTGATAAGCCCTGCGTTTCGTAGTATCTGTTG
>Ga0209023_10006560_pt1 | contig 12222 bp, 9 predicted proteins | sample LakOneMetagenome_FD_187468 | JGI IMG/M metagenome (GOLD analysis project Ga0209023, IMG submission 187468) | Freshwater and sediment microbial communities from Lake Erie, Canada (SPAdes) (version 2) | ecosystem: Environmental > Aquatic > Freshwater > Lentic | place: Lake Erie, Canada | collected... | reverse complement strand
TGTTAGCCGTTAATGGAAAATAATCCCCGGGGGGCGGTGGAGGTGCAGCCGCACAGTTTACAGAAAATATACAGGAATTGGTACCTCCGCCACTGGCAGTAAAATTAAATGCACCTGCAGCCACAGGTGTTCCTGTTGCGGCAAGTATAACTGTTTGAGGGCCGGTGGTGGTAAACACCCCGGTTTTGCTGAAGATTAATCCGTTATTGGCAACTGTGCTTATGGTATAAGTACCGGCAACTGTAACGTCAACATTTAAAGTGATGGTATTGGTTACAGCAGCGGCGATACCAACAGTATAAGTACCATTTGCTGTAGCACCAGTACAGGTGGCCGGCGATCCGCTTAAGGTAAAAGTGGCAGGGCTGCCGCCGCCGGCTGGTAATACATCGATACTAAAAGAACAATTTGAGGTCCCGTTAGCCACCACCACAGGTGTGGCGCCAGCTGCCAGTGGGGTTCCTGTTCCTGTTAACACCACATTCTGTAAACCCGGGCTGATAAATATACCGGTGCCGGAAAATACAAAACCATTTGTTGTGGCAGCACCGATAACATAAGTACCTAATACAGTAACATTAACCTGTATGGTAAGGGTGTTGCTCGGCACCAATGCTGCACCTGCAATATAAGTGCCGCCCACTACTGCACCGGTACATGAACCGGGTGAACCACCAATGGTATATACTGCACCACCCGTTGCAGCACTGGCTACATTAATGGTGAAAGTACAGGTACTGGTACCGTATTTAATAGTAAAAGTATTGGCACCCGCCGTAATGGGTTTGCCGCTGGCATATAACCTGATGGTATTTTTTCCAAACACCACGCTGCCCACTTTACGGAAAGAATAACCGTTTACCGTATCTGATTTGATTTCAAAAGTACCGGGGGTGCTGGCATTTACCTGTACATCTACAAAATTGTTAGCGTTAAGTACAGAATCTACCTTGTAAATACCATTAATGGTAACGGGGAGGCAACTGCCTGAGCCATCTTTTAACAGGGAGCCGGCCGACACCCCGTTATCATCAAATTTCAATTCCTTCTGGCAGGAAAATAAGGTTCCCAAAATGCTTACGGCAAAAATAAATGACCTGAAAATTTTCATACCCGGTATTAAGTTGATTCAGATATTAAAGATAAGTTATTTAAGACACCTGCGCCTCATCGCCCACCTCTGCTTTTGTCTCTACCACAGGATTCGTTTCCACCGGTTTACGCTGCTTAAAAAAACGCTTTTGAAAAACTAATATTGTAATAACACCAGTTGATATTGCCGCATCAGCCAAATTGAATATCGGCCTGAAAAATGTAAAGTATTCTCCACCCCAAAAAGGTACCCACTTTGGGAAATAACCCTTTATTACAGGAAAATACAGCATATCCACCACGTTACCGTGTAAAAAAGAGGCATATCCATGCTTTGAAAACACAGCCAGGCCATCATAATTCATATACTCACCGGTGGTGGCATCGGGTAACATTCCCTTATCAAAAATTAAACCATAAAAGGCAGAATCTATCAAATTACCCAGGGCGCCGGCATAAATAAGTGCCGCACAAATGATAAAACCTTTATGATACTTTTGTTTGATAATATTGCCCAGGTACCAGGTACCAAAAATTACGGCAATCAACCTGAAAACCGTTAAAGCCAGTTTGCCCCAGTTGCCTCCAAACTTCCATCCATAGGCCATGCCCGGGTTTTCTACAAAATATAACTGGAACCAGTTACCCAAAACCGGGTGAGCGGGATCTGTTAAGGTATAATGTGTTTTGATGTAAATCTTTAATGCCTGGTCGGCAATCACCACCAATGCAATAATAAAGGCTATATGTCTTGCTTTCATAATAAGGCGCAAAGATAAGAGGAAATAGGTGTTGGTTTATGGGTGATGGTTCATAGTTTATGGTTCATAGTTCATGGTTAGAGTTCAGGGCTTCTGAAGACATGCATCTATCATAAGACGCTACTATGACCTATCAGCCATGAACAATCAACTACTCTTCGTAATACACCCGCTTTACCCGCTGCGATATTCCCGTTAAAATTTCATAGGCAATAGTACCTGCCCATCCGGCCAGTTGGGAAACCGGCAGTGGCTCGCCAAAAACGATCACTTCATCTCCCTCTGCTGCATCAATGCCTGTTATATCAAGCATCGTCATGTCCATACAAACATTGCCAATTACTGGTGCCAGTTCGCCTTTTATATTCATTTTTCCAATACCATTACCCAGGCTCCTGGGGTAACCATCGGCGTAGCCGATACGCACAGTGGCAATGGTACTGGCTTTTTCTGCAATGCCCTTACGGCTGTATCCCACACTCTCGCCTTTCCTGATTTTTTTTATTTGAGAGATGGTGGTTTTTAATGTACTTACATTTTTAAGCTGCTGTTGCATGGCTTCATTACCATCCACACCATAGAGGCCGATGCCCAGCCTTACCATATCAAACTGTAAATTTTTATGGCGGTAAATGGCAGCGGTGTTGGCAATATGCTTTATAAAAGGATAGGCGATGTGTTTGGATAAAACAGTACAGGCCTCTGTAAATAAATCCGCCTGCAGGCTGGTAAATTTATCATGCGTTTTATTATCGCTTGAGGCCAGGTGAGAAAACACCGACTGTATTTTAAACGACGCTGCCGTGCTGAGGCGTTTGCTTAATAGTTCCATCTCCTGCGGTTCAAAACCCAGGCGGTGCATGCCGGTATCTAACTTGATATGTACCGGGTAGTCTGTAACGGCCGATTGCAGCAGGTAATTTTCAAAGGCGGTTAAAATGCTGAAGGAATACAGTTCGGGTTCCAGGTTATATTGTACCAGCATATCAAAAGTGGCAGCTTCGGCATTCATTACCATTATGGGCAGGGTAATACCAGCCTTGCGTAACTCCACCCCTTCGTCTGCATATGCCACTGCCAGGTAATCCACTTTATGAAACTGCAGCAGGTTGGCAATTTCAAAACTGCCGCTGCCATAACTGAAGGCTTTTACCATGGCCATCATTTTTACACCCGGCGATAACTGCTGCTGGTAGGTTTTTAAATTATGGGTGATGGCGTTTAAATTAATTTCTAAAACTGTCTGGTGTGTTTTTTGTTCCAGCAGGTGGCTGATCTGTTCAAATTCAAAAACACGGGCGCCCTTTAATAAAATAGTTTCATTATAAAAATGCAGGGTGGGAAAAAATTTGATAAACTCTGCCGTGTCTTTAAAAAATGTTTTATCTGGCATGGCACTGAAACAAACCTGGTATTTAGAAATTTCTGAACCCACTCCAATAAAGCGGCTGATGTTTTTTTGCTGCAGGATAGCTGCCACTTCGGTGTACAGCTGCAGGCCTGTTTTGCCGCTTTGCAAAATATCGCTGATGATAACAGAACGTTTGGTATGCTGCTGCTGTTGCTGTAAAAAATCCAGCGCTATGGAAAGTGAGGTGGTGTCGGCACTATAGCTGTCATTGATCACTGAACAGTTGTTGATGCCTTCTTTAAGTTCCAGCCTCATCTCCACGGGCTTCAGCTGCAGCATCCGTTCTGATATGGTATCATCACTCACCCCCAGGTGCAGCAGCACACACCAGCAGGTGATGGCATTTTTTATGGCCGCATCATTGGTAAAAGGTATGGAAATACTGATCTTTCTTTCTTTGTACAATGCTTTTACCACGGTATTAAAAGCCTGCACCTGTATGATGGTAAGTTGCAATACCGCATCTTCGCTGTGACCCCAGCTGAGCAGGCTGCAGTTATTTTTTTTGCTGAGTTGCAGCAGCGCTTCATCCACAACAGCTTCATCTTTGCAATACACCACTGCACCGGACCGGGCAAAGAGTTTTGATTTTTCATTGACCTTATGCACAATACTTTCAAAACCCTCGCTGTGCGCCTCGCCGATGTTAGTGAATACACCGATGGTGGGTGCAATGATTTTTTCCAGCTTTTCCATTTCGCCGGCGAGGGAAATGCCGGCTTCAAAAATACCCATGTTGTGCGCCGCACTGATTTGCCACACGCTGAGGGGCACACCAATCTGCGAGTTATAACTTTTAGGGCTGCGTACGATACTGTAATCTGCCTGCAGTAACTGGTACAGCCATTCTTTAACAATGGTTTTTCCATTGCTGCCGGTAATGCCGATAACAGGAAATGTAAATTGATGACGGTGATGTGCGGTCAATTGCTGTAAAGCCTGCAGTACATTTTCTGTTACAATAATATTAGCATCGGTAAATGTTCCGGGTAAAAATGTAAAAGAATTATCTACTATAAAATTTCTTACCCCCCTGCTGTACAGGTCGTTTACAAAGGCATTACCCTGGCGGCGGGGGCCGGCAATGGCAAAAAACAAAGTGGTGGCAGGAAATAACAGTTTTCGGCTGTCTATAAGTAAATGCTGTATGGCACCAGCCTGGTTTTTTTTAATTAAAAATTGCCCGCCGGTAATTTTTTGTATTTGGGTAATGGTGTACATCGGTGATGTAAAATAAGTATTTTATTCCTGAACATCTCCAGGCACCCCTTTACGTTTATGGTAAACAGAATAAAAAATAGACCCGCTGATACACACCACAATCACCACCAGCGATACCCAGACCGGCGGGTGGAGATATTTTTTATCAATGCCGGCATATTCCAGCAGCGGCAGCAGCATTTTTACACCTATAAAGGCCAGCACCACGGCAATACCCTGCTGCAAGAAATCGAACCTGCTGGCAGCGCCACGCAGTAAAAAAAACAAACTGCGCAAGCCCAGCACGGCAAAAATATTTGAAGAATAGATGAGTAATTTTTTATTGGGGTCGGGTATGATGGAAAATACAGCGGGTATGGAATCCACTGCAAAAACAATATCTATCAACCCCAGCATCACCACCACCATTGACAGTTTGGTGAAATAGGCTTTGTTATTTTTTACAATAATAAAACGGCCATGGGGCTCCTCATCAGTGGTACGCATAAACCTGCGCATAAACCGGTAAGCCCAGTTTTCGCCGGGATCAAATTCTTCTTCCTCACCTGCACTGAACATCTTTATGCCGGTAAACACCAAAAACACGCCAAACACAAACATGATCCATTCATATTTGGCAACCGCTGCACTACCCACGGCAATAAATAAAATACGGAATACAATGGCCATTAAAATACCCAGCAGCAATACCCGGGAATAATTATGCTCTTTTACCTTAAAAAAAGAGAAGATGATGATGAACACAAAAATATTGTCAATGGAAAGCGACCATTCCAGCAGGTAGGCAGAGATATAGGCAACTGCATCCACTTTTCCATTTCCACCTTCATTTTCGTACCAGATAAAGCCACAAAAGGCAAAGGACAGCAGCACCCAGAAAACAGTTTGCCACAGTGCCGTTTTTAGGCTGATAGCCTGGTTTTTTTTACTCAGTAATCCCAGGTCAAATATCAATGCAATAATAATTACAGCACTGAATACAATATATATCAATTGGGTTTTGTCCATCATGCGGCATATTTTCTTTTACGGCGCCATTGGTATACCAGGGCAAATAAAAATACCAGGGCAATGGGCAATGCAATATTAACCAGCTGCCAGGTGGTGCGCTGGTCATTTATTTTTTTAGTGTCGAGCAGGCGTAAGGTATAATCTTTTGCTTTTGCTTCTGCCAGCCCGGAAGGATTGATGAGATAATCCAGGCAATTTTGCAAAAAATCGCGGTTGGCAAACTGGTACTGGTATTGGGTGCCATAAGTATAAGGGTTAATACCCATAGGCAGCGGTTGGTTCTGCTGTACGCCATTTAATATCATATCACCATCTGACACAACTATTACCTTGTTATCAGTAATGCATTCATTAGAAAAAGTATAGTTATATTTTTTCAGCGAATCGTTCATGGCCTGCGACAGCCTGTTACTGAACATCGATCTGAATTTACCTTCCAGTAAAACGGCCACCGGTATATTGGCTTTTTTAAACTGCGCATCTTCCGGTGCATTTACATTCTCCTTTCCGCTGATCAATGCGGGTGTGGCAATGGTTCTTGAATTGGGAGATGAGCTGAGCAGTATGGTTTTTTTAATGCCTTCTGCCTCCACGGTATCAATAGAGTTGACAAATTTACCAGCTACCAGTCCTAAATTTTTATTTATTTGGTGATTAGATTTTGATTCAAACAAAGGGAAATAATTCCAGTGCAGGAATTCCATCTGCTCACTGCCGTTTACCACAAAAGGCAAAAAATCACATTGCAGGTCCATTACCAGGTCGGGGTTTATCCTTACTCCATATTTGAAAAGCAGGTCGGTTAATTCTGTATTCCTGTCATAGGCAATTACCTGGTTGGTCATGCTTTTCAGGCTGTCCAGTTCTGCTTCCAGTTTATCAATAAACAGCAGGAGTTTACCGCCGTGCATTACAAACTGGTCGATCTTTAATTTTTCTTCTTCACTGAAAGCCAGTGTGGGCTTTACCATCATCAGCAGTTTAAACGTATCGGGTATGGCTGGTTGAACCGCCAGGTTAAATACTTTAAGGTTATAATGTTGCTGTAACTGGTATTTTAAATCTATGGTGGTGGGGTTATCTTCGGTAAGCGGGGGTTCGCCATTACCCGTGGCATAGGCTATCATGGGTGCCGAAGATTGTGACAATTTGTTAATGGCATCAGCAAACTTAAATTCCATCAGGGCCTCGGCGCTGTTTAATTCCGAAGGGGAAATAAAAGTTTTGTTCCCTGAATATAAATTTACAGGCAGTACGCCGTTTTTATAGTGTACCAGTGCCACCGGGTAAACCAGTTGCTGCTGCTCCCCTGCCTTTACCTGCGATTTTAAGTTGATGGGATATAAGCCTGAAGCGCTTAAAGTATCGCCCCATTTTACGCTGGTACCTTCCACTTCTTCATCGGGGCTGATAAAATTATATTGCAGTTTAGCGCCGGCAATTTCTTTAAACTCATTCAATACTTCGCCGGTGCTGTTGGCCAGTTTTTTAAACCCGCTTGGAAATTCGCCTTTTAAAAATACATCCACCTGCACCACATCATCCAGGTTCTTTAATATTTTTTTTGTGGGGGCAGATAAGGTAAAGCGTTTTTCGTTGGTCAGGTCAATCCTTGCATGATAGAGTGATGCCAGCCAGTTAATGACCACCAGCCCCACCACCGTAACCGGCAGCCAGAATTTATTTTTCCAGGATTTTTTTTGAAGCCCCATTTATTTTTTACGGAGATTTTTTACGGTTATCAACAGAAACAGGAAAATCACGCTGCCAAAATATATCACATCCCGGCTGTCCAGTACACCACGGCTTACACTGCGGTAATGAAAATCTATGCCCAGCATTTCAATATAATAATCCGGCCCGTTGGCAAAAACGGCCAGCTTACTGAGGGCGCTGAATCCAAAATATAAAATAAGGCAGGCAAATACACTGATCAAAAAAGCCACCACGGCGTTACTGGTAAAGCCGCTGCAGCATAAGCTGATGGCTGCAAAAACAGCGGCTAAAAAAAACAGGCCGGCATAACTTCCGGCAATACCCCCACTGTCGATACCACCCTGCGCACTCAGCTGCTGTATGGTAAACACGTAAATAAAAGTGGGGATGATTACAAACAGCAGTACCAGCAGTATGGAAAAATATTTGCCCAGCACCACCTGCCATTTGGTAAGCGGTTTGGTTTGTAAAATCTCAAATGTGCCCGTTTTAAACTCATCAGCCAGCGAGCGCATGGTAATGGCTGGCACTAAAAACAATAATATCCAGGGGGCCAGTTCAAAAAACTTATCCAGGGTGGCATACCCAAAATCAAAAATATTACTGTCTTTGAGCACAAATAAAAACAACCCCGTAACCAGTAAAAACAAAATGATGGCTATATACCCCGTGAGGTTACTGAAAAATTGTTGCAGCTCTTTTTTACAAATACTCCACATCAGGCTTTAAAATTGGTGCAATTTACTACTTAACCAACTAATATACAGGTACAAAATGAACAATATTAGATTTTATCAAAATGTTATTTTGGTTTTGGCATTATACCCATGTTGTGGTTATTTATAAAAGAAAATATTTTTTAGCAGGTTAAGCAGCACTTTACAATAATGCCTTGTCATTTTACCCGGATGGGTTGTTTAACAACTGACGGCCAACACACGATCCGGCATTTTAAAGCACTTATGGGGGTTAATTTTTTAAGTTTTATTACTGCAAACAATCGCTTTAAAATGTAACGAAAGAAGTTGTTTACCCAAAACCAACTGCTGAAAAGTCTCCCTTAACCAGGGAGGCTTTTTTTATGGAATACGCCCGCCTCCGCATCTAAAAGAAAATATTTTTTTATGAAAAGACTGATAATTGTACTGGCCGCAGGTATGATCTCTGCCGGGGCTGCAGCCCAGCAGGATGAAAAGCCGGCAGCACCACCACCGCCACCCAGCGTAATGGATATGCCCGCCCCCCCGCCACCTCCGCCACCACCACCACCACCACCTGCTCCACCTTTACCACCGGCAAAGCCAGATGTAAAATTTGCCACACCAGTAATTAAAAGCGAAAAGGGCTATATAATTACAGTGCAGCCGGCAAAAGAAGACAATATTATTTTATTGCGTAAGAAAGGGCTTACACAAAAAATAAGGATGAGTGTATGGAATGCCAAGCCCGGATATTTTGAAAAAAAATACGGGAAATTACCGCCTCCGCCCCCATTACCTCCGGCACCGCCGCCCCCAGCGCCAAAGCCGCCAGTAAAAAAATAAATTATTACCGGTATGAAAGCAAAAGCCCCCCAACAAGTTGGGGGGCTTAATTATTTATACTATGTGATGTTATACCGCAAAACTTTCACCACAACCGCAACTGCGGCTGGCATTGGGGTTATTAAAGTAAAACCCTTTGCCATTAAGCCCGTCACTGAAATCCAATTCTGTATTTACCAGGTATAAAAAACTTTTGAGGTCGCATACAATTTTAATGCCCTTGTCTTCAAAAACCTGGTCCATTGGTTTTACTTCATTATCAAAATCCATTTTGTAACTCAGCCCGCTGCACCCTCCGCCAACAACCCCCACTCTTAAAAAATAAGACGGGTCGTCAGCAATACCGGCATCAGTCATCAGGGCGATCACTTTATTTTTTGCCTTATCGCTTACAAAAATTGAATTTTCAGTTGCTACTGCACTCATCTTTATTTCATTTAGTGTACAACGCTTTCTTCGAATTTAAGCGCTTCCATACCGTTTTTAACACGGTAGTCATTTATTGCCGCTTTAATAGCGTCTTCTGCCAAAACGGAACAGTGGATTTTTACCGGTGGAAGGTTTAATTCTTCCACGATATCCATATTATCAATTTTCAATGCCTCATCAACAGATTTACCTTTAAGCCATTCTGTAGCCAGTGAAGAAGAGGCAATGGCAGAGCCGCATCCAAAGGTTTTAAATTTTGCATCGGTAATCATACCGGTTGCATCATCCACTTCTATCTGCAGGCGCATTACATCACCGCATTCCGGTGCGCCGACCAGGCCGGTACCTACATTCTTGCTTGATTTATCCAGCGTGCCCACATTTTTGGGGTTCTGGTAGTGGTCAATAACTTTTTCTGAATATGCCATAGTTGTAAATTTTATTATTATTGTTAATTTGTTGATCCGTTAATTGGTCAATCCGTTAATCAGTAAACCTGCATAATATTTTAGATTTTAAACCTAATTAACGTTTAAACGGATTAACGTTAATGTGCCGACCATTCAATGGTATTCAAATCAATCCCTTCTTTATACATTTCCCAAAGCGGGCTCATTTCCCTTAATTTTAAAACCGTTTCGCTGATGGCTTTAATGGTGTACTCAATTTCTTCTTCGGTGGTAAAGCGGCTGAGGCCAAAACGGAGTGAACTGTGTGCCAGGTCGTCGCCCAGGCCCAGTGCTTTTAATACGTAGCTTGGTTCCAGTGAAGCAGAAGTACAGGCACTGCCGCTGCTTAAGGCAATATTTTTATTAAAGCCCATTAGTAATCCTTCCCCTTCCACGTGCTTAAAAGAAATATTGGTTACATGGGGCAGGCGGTGTTCGCGGCTGCCATTAACATACGCTTCTTCCAGTTTTAATAATTCGGTTTCCAGGTGGTCACGCATTTTGCTGATACGTTTGGTATCTTCTTCCATATCCAGCCTGCACAGTTCGCATGCTTTACCAAAACCAACAATACCCGGCACATTTAAAGTACCGCTGCGCATACCCCTTTCGTGGCCGCCGCCATCCATTTGTGCGGTAACTTTTACCCTTGGGTTTTTACGGCGCACATACAGGGCACCCACACCTTTAGGACCATACATTTTGTGTGCTGTAAAAGCCATCAGGTCAATCCCATCTTTATTCACATCCACCGGGATCTTACCCACGGCCTGTGTACCATCAGTAAAAACCAGCACCCCGTGTTTGCGGGCAATGGCACTTATTTCTTTGATGGGCATCACTGTTCCAATCTCATTATTGGCATACATGATGGCAATAAGGATGGTAGTGGGCTTTATAGCGGCTTCCAGTTCTTTCAGGTCAACCAATCCTTCTGCATTTACCTGCAGGTAGGTTACCTCACCCCCCAGTTTTTCAATATGCTTGCAGGTATCCAGAACAGCCTTATGTTCTGTAGTGGCAGTGATGATATGGTTACCCTTGCTGGCATACATTTCATACACTCCCTTAATACCCAGGTTATCGCCTTCGGTGGCACCGCTGGTAAAAATAATTTCTTTAGGATCGGCGCCAATCAATTTGGCTACCTGCTCACGGGCATAATCCACTGCTTCTTCAGCCTCCCATCCAAAGGGGTGGTTACGGCTGGCCGCATTACCAAAATGCTGCAGGAAATAGGGTGTCATGGCTTCCAGAACCCTTGGATCCATTGGAGTGGTGGCATTATTATCGAGGTAAATGGGCAATTTCAACATAATCTGTCTTTTTAATTTCTGTCTGTTATAACGCAAATTTACTGCAAAAGGTTCTATTTTAGCCCTTCCGGAAGATGCGGCGCTTTCATTTTTCGGATTTCGTAAAGTGAGGTTCTTTTTTTGTGCAAAAAAGAGGGTCCGGGCATCAGCAACAGGTATGTTATCACCAAAACTGGCCAAAATGGAAAAACTGAGCTTTCGTACCATCAGGGGGATTTCCCTGGTTTTTTTATTATGTTTTATTATTAAAGCGCATGCTGAGGACCCACGGATCTACATCGCCACCAATAAAGAAACCTATGCGCCTTCAGAAAATATACTGTTTAAAGTTATCCTGTTAAACACTGCCGGCAATACCGGCCATACGCTTTATGCAGAATTACTGGATTGCATGGGAAACCGGGTTACAAAAAAAATGTTGCCTTTATTTTTTGACGGGGCATCAGGTACTATTGATATTCCACAGGACCCTGCAGCCGGTTTTTACCTGCTGTATTGTTATGTATGGGTAAATGGTCATGCCGAAAATAAAAGCACAAAAAAAATATTTATTACAGGCAGTAATAAGCGAAAAGGGAATTGGGCCGGCCAAAAAATTTCTGTTGCCTATTTTTTTGAGAGTAACAGTTTTGTTGCAGAAATACCTAACAATATTTTATTAAAATGCACTGACGAAAATGGAAACCCAATGACGGCTTCGGGCAGAATTGTAAACGGCAAAAGGCAAATTTTTGCGGGTTTTGAAACAGATGAACAGGGCTATGCAAAAGTCGTCTTCAACCCGGAGGCCAATACCCAATACTTTATTGGCGCAACGGGCACCAATGGGAAACAGGTAACCGTTGCTTTGCCAATAGCACAACCCAGGGGGCTTGTATTGAATATTACCACATCCGACACCTCCATTAACTATACCGCAATATCATACTTACCCGGAGATGAGGGGTTGGAATACAGCATTGAGACCATTGCAAAATCAGAAAAAGTATACACTGCCGGTATCAGTTTTCAAAAGGGATTCAGTGCCGTGAAAGAAGTTATAAAATCACGCGATTTGCCCGGCGGGTATTTAACTTTCCGACTGGTGGACCAGCATAACACCGTTTATGCCCAACGCATCATCTATAATACCCCGGTAAAAACACAGTCCTGTTTTTTACGGATCATCGACACGGTTTCCAACAGTTTTGCAGTAACGGAACTGCCCGGATTTATCAGTGGTACCGGTTATATCAGGCTGCTGACAAAAAAACAACCCGATTCAACAGAACA
>Ga0209023_10006559_pt1 | contig 12222 bp, 5 predicted proteins | sample LakOneMetagenome_FD_187468 | JGI IMG/M metagenome (GOLD analysis project Ga0209023, IMG submission 187468) | Freshwater and sediment microbial communities from Lake Erie, Canada (SPAdes) (version 2) | ecosystem: Environmental > Aquatic > Freshwater > Lentic | place: Lake Erie, Canada | collected... | reverse complement strand
GACGGAACTCGGCCTATTCAGTCAGGAAGCCGGATCGGTGACCGTTGCCGAGCCATATCGATCGGGCCTCGGCAAGTCCGCTGACGAGGCGGAAGCACGGTTGCCGAGGATCGTCCGCACCGTGGCGATGCTGGCTGAAAACAATGAGCGGTTCTGGGAACGCGAGAAGTCGAGATCGGCCGATCTCTCGCGTGCCGTCGCGTGGATGCTCGCGCAGGACGTCTATGCGCTCGACGGAAATGTCAAAAAGCTCGCGGTACTCGAAGAGGCCCAAATCGTCGACTCGGCGAAGCAAACCATCGGCAAGAACGACACCCGGTGGAACGGTCTCAAGGCTTGGATGCTCTACTTGGGTTTCGCCCGGGACGGCATGCAATGGGTCGTTGATCCCACGCTAGCGCTGCGAGACGTGCTGCCGGACATTTTCGGCTCGAGCCGCGAACTGACAGGCCCGGCATTTATCGAACGCGCCGGATCTGTGTTGCCGGTGCTTGATGGCGGCGCGTACCGGACACAGGTCGAAGCATCGCTGAAGGAGCGTTCCTGGCCACGGCCTCGCGCCGGGCTTCTCTCATCCTCGCTGTCGCGTGCGATCCAGCGGCTCGACCGTGAGGGCGCCATCACGCTCGCGAACCGCAGCGATACCGAAGGCGTGGTGACGCTGGCCGGAACCAATATGCGCACGTGGCGGGAGGTCTCGCACGTAGCGTTGCCGCCGGTGAGGAAGGCGCGGTAATGCTCGAGAAATATTGGCCCGAGGCCGACCAAGTAAATGCCTGCATAAAGAACGAGGCGGAGACCGCCGACGTCTCCGTACTGCTGGCGGTCCATCAGCCTTCGCAACTCACCACCCGCAACGCCGGCACCAACATCGAAACGCCGGCTTCCGAGCAGCAATTGCTTGACGCTTTCCTCTCCGACGATGTGCCCGGCGGCTATCTGCTCTTTCCTATCACCGGACCGTCGGGAATCGGCAAATCGCACATTGTTCGCTGGCTCGATGCGCAGCTTCAGCGGTCGCCCAAGCGCGAGCGCCTCCACATCATTCGCATCCCGAAGAGCGCCAGTTTGCGCAAGGTCGTCGAGCTTATCCTTGCGCCACTGGCGGGAGACCCGCGCTTCGAGAAGTCACGCGCCGACCTCACCAGCGCGGTTGCCGAGGTAGACAAGCGTAAAGCGGTGGTGCTGTTCCGCGCGCAGATCGAGAATGCCCTGACCAGCCGCGCCGAGGCGATGCAGATCGAAGCCCGCGAGCACAAGGATCGCGCCGCCGACCTGCGCCCGCTGATCGGTCACGCGCTGTCGTTACCTAAGTTGTTCGGGGACGCTGCACTCAAGGATCATTTCGACGAAACAGTTCTCGCACGCGTGGTCGCACGCGCGCTCCAGGGCCGCGAAGACGGCGCGGAGGGCGATGAGACGAAGTCCCAATTCTTCGCCGACGATCTGATCCTTCCGGACGATATCGATCTTAACAACGCCGCGCTCTCGGTGAAGACCTATTACCAGACTCAGCTCGCCGTGTCGGATGCGAGGCGCCGGCAGGCAGCAGTCGATCTGCTCAACGCAATCGTCGATACCGCGATCGGCAATGTGTTCCAGCTCGAGCAGAGTACGGGCGGGATCAGCTTGCAGGAGATCATTCTAGGGGTCCGCGAGATCCTGCTGAAGGACGATATGGACCTCGTCCTGCTGGTGGAGGATTTTGCGGCGCTCTCGGGCATCCAGGACGTTCTGCTCAAGGTTTGCGTCCAGGAGGGCGCCTATGACGGCAAGAAGGTCCGCGCGACGATGCGGACCGCGCTAGCGCTCACCGATGGCTATTTGGCATCGCGCGATACGATCTTGACCCGGGCGCAGCGCGTCTGGGTGATCGGCAACCGGCAGCAGAGCGATGACGAGATCAAGAGCGCCGTGGTTGACTTGGTCGGCGCCTATCTCAATGCCGCGCGATGGGGTGAGGAGGGTCTGCGCACGCGCTTCGATCGGCGCGGCGCCGGCGAGGGCCTAACCGACTGGCTGCCGACGTGGAATGACGAGGAACAGACCGACGAGGAAGGCGAGGCGCTAAACGCCTTCGGCTATTCGGACCGTGGCCACGCGCTGTTTCCATTCAATCGCTTGGCCATCGAGCAGCTTGCCCAGCGGCATCTGACCGATGCGGGCAAGCTCGGCTTTAATCCGCGCCGCGTGATCAACGAAATCCTGCGCCGCCCGCTTCTGATGCGCGGCAGCTTCGTCAGCGGCGCCTTTCCGCCCGCCAACTTCCACAGCATGCGGCCCAATCTCTACCTCGCCGGACTGGTGCGCGAGGCGAGCCAGCCGGAAGTGGTAAAGCGACGTCTGAATTCGGCGCTTGCCGTCTGGGCCGGGAACGCGGCCGATCAGAGCGAACTCGCTCATGTGCCACCGGCAATCTTCACGACCTTCTCGCTGCCGACGCCTGCCGACCTCGCCAATGTGGCGTTCGTGCCGGACGAGCGGCCCGCAAGCCCGCCGACGCCTCCCGGCCAGGATGAGGCAGCGCCGTTGGCACCGCCATCGCCGCCGGTCTCACAGGATCCGCGCGTCGCGGCCTGGTCGAAAAAACTGGACGCTTGGGCAGGGGGCGCCGAACTAGTTCAGGCCGACGCGCGTGAGTTGCGGGCCGCGCTTGCTGCGATGCTGAAGGGCGCCATCAACTGGCCCGCGCTTCGCATTCCGGATCAGGAGATCAAGGCGACTTGGCTGTTCATCGCGGGCGCGCGCAACAACCCGGTCGCGGGTCGCACACTGGTCGTCTGCGACCGGCATGAGGACGAGGATGCGACGCTGCGCGAAGGGTTTCTCGGCGCGCTACGGTTAGGCTTCAACGGTAATCGCTGGGACTATCCCGAAGCCGATATCGACTATGTCGCCAGTGCCGCGATCATCGACCGGCTCGTTGCCCAACTAGTGCCGATGCTGGTCGCGGATGCGAACGCGCAAACGGCCGTGGTCGGGCGAGCCTTGCTCAATCAGTCACGTATCGTAGGTCTCTCTCCGCCCGTGCGGCCGGGCGCGGCGGAACCGCTGTTGCGCGGCCTGTTCTCGCCCTCCCCGCAGACGGACAACCAGATGTTCGAGGAAGGCTGGGACCAACTGCGCGCACAGGCGCTCGGATCCGTCAACGGCCGCAGCACGCGCAGCATGTTGCAGACGCTTCTGCTCGACCGAACGGCAAGCTATCAAGGAGCAGGCAACAAGCCGTTCGCGATCGATAGTCCGCGGCTGCTCGATGCGCTGTCAGGTGAGCCACCGACTGGCGCGTTACCCGAAGGACTGCCCGACGAGGCGCGCAGCTTCATCCCAACGATGAGTGAAGCACGGCTGTGGACGCGGTTGCAAACGGTAATCGCCAAGCTTCGCAGCTTCCGCGAAAACATCGCCGACTTTGTCGATGACAGTCTCGACAAGAACGCCTTCGTCGCCGACCTGCGTGAGATCATACCGCTGCTGCAAAAGACCAATTGCTGGCCGGCTGCGGTATCGATCAAGCACGCCGAGTTTGAAACGCGGCTGACGGAGTTCCAGACCAGCCGTTTCGTTGACCTGGTCGCGAAGACCGCAACAATCGTCGACGAGGCCGATCGTGAGCAGATCCCCAAGCTCTTGAACGCACTGGGGTCGATCGACCTTGGGCTGATTCAACGCACCATGTCGTTCCTGAAGATCGCCAACGAGATCGTGACGCTGGCCGAGCCGCGCGTTGCGCAGCAGGAGGCAATCCGCGGCCAATCCGATCCGAGCGTTGCTGCAGGCGAAATCATTGCGCTGCTCGAAGGCGTGAGCGGCGTGCACGCAGTGCCGGAGGCTGTCCCATGAGCACTTCGCTTCCTGCGCGCACAAAGACTCTGCGTGATCGGCTGATAACGCTCGATCAACTCGGCTCCAACGTCGAGGAAACTGGTCTGCTAGAGGATCTGCGGTCCGATCTCGCGGCCCCGGCCGCTGAACTGAGTCGGGCGCTGGATCAGCGCAGGCTGCTGGTCGATGCCGGGATCGCCGCAGCGGCTCCTCCGAGCCTCGACGCCGCCCGCAAGCGCGCATCCGCGCTCCTCGAGAAGTTCATGGCGGAAAAGAAGGCAGCGACGCTTAAGAAGGGGGTGAGTTGGGCTAATCTGGTCCGCGATATAAAGGCTGCGTCGAGTGATGTCGCCGCCATGGTGACGAAGAGCTGGAAGGCCTATCGCCAGGAAGCGTTCACCGGTGAGGCCCCCGGCGTCGTCAAAGGTCGCATTGCGTTCACACCGGCCAATGGCGAGGCGTTCAAGCGCTATGAGCAGCTTCACCAAGTCTTTCGGCTTGAATTCGAACGGCTGCCTGCGGATGGCGCCGCGATCGAACGCGCACGTTCGCTTGCCGCCGAATTGACCGAGACCGCCAAAGCCTTCGACTATGCCGTTCCCACCGATGTGAAGCGCTTCCTGGAAGCCGTGCAGAGTGGGGGCGCGACGCTCGATCTGCTAACCGACACGGTAAAAACTTGGCTAACCGAAAATCATGCCGTCGCAAGCTATCGCATCCTGCCGCGGGGTTCCGATGGAGGCCGATGAAACCTTGCTCCTGGCCGCGCTCGATCAGATTGAACAGCGCGAAGCCCGACTGCTGACCTGGGGACTGGTCGATGGGCATGTTACGGCGGGTGAGATGCACGGGATCATCGATGCCCTGCTCGACGACCCTGCGGTAGGTACCGGGGTCAGTTTCCATGATGCAGGCGAGGTGATCGCCGAACTGGTCAGCCGGGCACTGCTGTTCGATCTTGGCGAGGAGCCGGCCACCCGTTATCGCTCGCGCATGGCCGAGGGTGTGCGGCTGCTGTTCCGGCTTCGCCAGTTGTTCCCTCAGCATAGGGGGCCGATCGGTTGGCAGACCGCACCGACGCTCGTCGCCGACTTCCGCTTCATCTGGCGCCGACGCCGCTATCCGCGGCGCAACATCGACGCCGCCGCAGCGCTGGCGCGGATCGCCGCTGCCACGACTGACCCATCGGCACGCGCCGCCCTGTCCGCGCTGGTCGACAGCTTCGGGCCCACGTTCGCGCTTGCCGGCTTCCAGATCGACGCCGCCGCGCGGATCCTCGGGGGTTTCGAGGGGTCTCAGTCGATCGCTACCTTGGTCAGCGCGGGAACCGGCAGCGGTAAGACGCTGGCCTTTTATCTGCCGGCATTGTCGCGTGTTGCGTCCCATATACAGCGCGATGCGGTCGGCGATCGCTGGGTTAAGGTCCTTGCGCTCTACCCGCGCAACGAATTGCTCAAGGACCAGTTTGCCGAAGTCTACAGCCAGGCCCGCCGCCTGGATGCAACCTTGGCCGCGACGGGTCGGCGCAAGATTCTGATCGGCACATTCTTCGGCCCCACGCCCCGCACTGCTGAAAATGCGCATGAAGCGCGCAGTGGCTGGCGTGCGACGTCGCACGGTCTCGTCTGCGAGTATCTGCGCTGCCCGTCGTCCGGTTGCGACGGCGATATGGCCTGGCGCGACTCGGATCGGAGCGCCAATCGCGAGCGCCTCGAATGTCTGGAATGCGCCGAGTCAATCGAGAGCGATGAGATCATTCTCACGCGGCAGCGACTGCAGATTGAAGCGCCGGACATATTGTTCACGACCACCGAAATGCTCAACCAGCGCATGGGCGACGACCGGTTCCGGCACTTGTTCGGAATTGGAGAGCGTGCGCAGCGTCCCGTCGAGATGATGCTACTCGACGAGGTCCATACCTATTCCGGAAGCTCGGGCGCGCAGGTCGCATTCTTGCTGCGGCGCTGGCGCCGGCTGCTGCGCCGACATGTGAGCTTCGTCGGCCTGTCCGCCACCCTAAAGGATGGCGCTCGCTTCTTCGCGCAATTGACGGGCTTGTTCGAACAAGCGTCGGTCGAGATCACACCGGCCAACAGCGAGATGATCGCCGAAGGCGCTGAATATCTTCTGGCGCTTCGTGGTGACCCGGTGTCGCGCACCGCATTGCTGTCGACGACAATCCAGACCGGCATGCTGCTGTCGCGTCTGCTCGATGCGCCCGACGAGCGAAAGAGCCGGGGTATCATTGGCGAACGCGTCTTCCTGTTCACGGACGACATCGACGTCACCAATCGCATGTATTTCGCCATGTTGGACGCCGAGGGTCGCCGGAGCAGCGGCGCACCCGACCTCGCGAATCGGCCGGATGGGGGCCTAGCGTCGCTTCGGCGGCCATTGCCCGTCGAGCAGCGGAAGCTCCACGGTCAGGATTGGGAAGCGGTGGTCGAGATCGGCCACAACCTGCAGCCCCAGGACCGCAAGTCGGTTGGGCGCGTGATGTCGATGGACCCGGGCGTTGGAAACAACCTCGACATCATCGTTGCGACGGCGTCCCTTGAGGTCGGCTTCAACGATCCGCGGGTCGGTGCAGTCATCCAGCACAAGGCGCCGCGCGACGTTGCGCAGTTCCTCCAGCGCAAGGGCCGTGCGGGACGTTCGCGCACGATGCGTCCGTGGACCGTCGCCGTGCTGTCGGATTATGGCCGGGATCGCCTCGCTTATCAGGGTTATGATCTGCTGTTCGACCCCGAACTGCCACTTCGCACGCTGCCGGTTGGCAATCGCTATGTCATGCGCATCCAAGCGGTATACGCAACGCTTGACTATCTGAGCCAGGCGCTCGGTTCGTCGCGTCAGGGCAGCGTCTGGCTCGACCTTTCGGCTAGTACCGACAGCAGCTACCAGCGCGCGCGCCAGACGGCGCTGGCCGTTCTGATCCGCCGCATCTTGACCATCCCGGCCGAACTGGATCGCTATACCGCCTATCTTGCCTCAGCCCTAAAGGTGGTCGAAGGTGCCATCGCACCGCTGCTGTGGGACCATCCCCGGCCGCTGATGACCCAGGTCCTGCCGACGGCGCTGCGTCGGCTTGAGAGCAATTGGCGGGCTCGGGGGCGGGCCGGCGACGATTATCAGGTGTTCAATTCGCCTTTGCCCGAGTTCGCGCCGGCCAATCTGTTCAGCGATCTCAATCTGCCCGAAGTTAACATCGTGCTACCGCAGCCAGGAACCGCGACACCAGATGAGGTCGCGATGCCAATCGCCCAGGCACTGCGCGAGTTTGCGCCAGGGCGCGTATCGCGGCGCTATGGCATCAGCCATGCGTTCGAGCGCCACTGGATGTGCCCGGCGCTCGACCAAAACCGCGAGCAAATCGTTCCATTGGAGCCGTTCGCGAGGCTCGATCGGCTCGGAGACTGGCAGATCGCGATCGCGGGCTCGGTCCGCCAGGTTCCTGTCTATCGCCCGCGCGTCCTAGAGGTCCAGCCGCCGCCTGGAACGGTCGTCGATACTTCGAATGCCCGGCTCCGCTGGCAAAGCCAACTGATCGCCCGGGAATCAGGTTTGGTTCTGGACCCACCGCGTGGCAGCCCCTGGACGCCGTTGGTCGAGGATGTGCGCTTCTACAGCCATGAAGGACTCAGCCCGATCGAGGTGCGCCGGATGGCGCTTGGCAGCGACGCCGGCATTCGTTTCCGCGACGGCGGATCGCTTTCCAAGGAATTCATCTTCGAGGTTGGCGGCGAAGCGGCTGCACTCGGCTTCAGCCTCGCCGTCGATGCGATGTGTATCCGCCTTCGCTTTCCAGAGGCCTTGTGGTCTAACCTCGGGGTCGAGGCTGACCCACGCTACCGTGCGATGCGCACCGCCCGGTTTTATCATCAAGCGGTCCAAGGCCCCATTCTGCAGACGGTCGACAATCCGTTCGCGCGCGACTGGCTGGCGCACCTCATGCTGGCGGCCCTCAGCCACGAGGCCATGGCGCGGGGTATCACCTTGCGGGAGGCGGCGGCGCGCCTTGCCGACGGTAGCGCGGAGCTCGATCTCGACCGGACGCTGAACATCCTGTTCCAGTCGGCGATTGTCGATGATGCCAATGCGCAGGGCAATCAACAGGACAAGCTGCGCCAGGATTTAGCGGGATTTCTCGCCGATCGGCAGGTGGTCGATAGCTTGTTCAACCTCGCCGCCATCCTGTGGACGCCGATCGACGCCGGATGGGAGCCTTGGCTGCGCGAGCGTTATGCCGCGACCGTCGGCGCGGCTGCGCTGAGCGCGATCACTAGCCTCTGCCCGCAGATCGACGCCGACAGCCTGGTACTCGACGTCACGGCCGGCCCCCGCGAAGCCGATGATGTGCTCGCAGGAAGCGCTAGTGGCGAGATCTGGATCAGCGAGATGACGCCGGGCGGAAACGGCCAAATCGAGGAGGCACAGCGTCAATATGTCGAGGATCCGCGGCGCTTCTTCAGCCTTATGACGGCGGCGATTCGCGACAATGATTTCTCGCTGAGCGACTTTCAATTGAGTCGCTTCCTCACCACCGTGGTCGAAGGGGACCGCGACGATCCGCTGCCGGCCGCCACGCTGCGGTTCCGGCACGCGTCGGGCGCGGAGGAGAGCCATGCGGCGTTCACCGCGCTTCGCCATGTCCTGGCGGAGGAGGGCTTCGTTACCTTCCATGCCTTCCTCGTTGCGCTAGCCAATCGTATCCTGCGTCCGGGCTCGAGCGGCGACAGTGACGCCTTTTTTCTCGACGCGGTGCGCATGTGGAATACTGAAGAAGCGCGGCTGGGCGTCGAACTCGACGCACGCGTGCTCGCCTATAGGCTGGCCCGGTCCGACGACATCGATGCCGCACTCGGTCTCGCCGGCATCGATGCTCCCACAGTCAATCCGGACCAGTGGCGCTTCGGAGTGATCTACGGGCTGCTATGGCCTCGGGGGACGCATATTCGTCAATCGGGCCTGCGGATCTATTCGCCATTTGCTGAGTTGCCCGCACCCGAGCCTTTGATGCTTCAGGCCTATCTTGCAGAAGATGCGAGCCTCATAGACCTCGAGGCAGAGGGCTGGCAGGACCAGTGCCTTGATCGTTTGGCCGATGTCGGCGCCGCGACTCTGGTCTGCCCGATGGCGGCCGCTCCGCTTCTTGCTGACGCATTGAGCTTCCTCGCCACCAATCCGGTCCAGACGGTCTATCTCTCAGTGTTCGCGCGGGTTCAGGCTGTCCGCCGTGTCGAGAACATCTTCCATGTCAATCTCGACGTCGCGGAGGCGTTGCAATGAGTTTCGAGACGCGACGCATCTTCAAAAGCGCGGTGACCAGCCAGAATCTGATCCGCGAACTGCTGCAGATGATGTTCCTCGGCGAACTACTGGCGCCTGGCGGCCAGCGTGCCTGGCTGGTCAGCCCATGGATCAGCAACATCGTCCTGTTCGACAACCGCGCGGGCGGTTTCGGCACAATCAATCCCGAATGGGGCAATCGCGAGATCCGGCTGATCGAGGTGATGACCGACTTGATGGCGCGCGGGACGACGCTGGGCATAGCAACCAGCTTGGACAGCCACAATGATCCGCTGATTGACGCGCTTACGATGGCTGCCGACGAAGGCGGGCTCGGCGACAGGCTGTGCATCGTCCGTCGCCAGCACCTGCACATCAAGGGCGTGCTGCTTAAGCGCGGCCTGCTAACGGGCTCGATGAATCTCACCTATAACGGCCTCGAGCTCAACGATGAGATGGTTGTCTACGACACCACTCCCAAGACGCTTGCCGAGGCACGGATCAACTTCGAATCCTATGTTGGAGCCCGCAGATGATCCAGCATCTGCCCCCACAGGAACAGGCTTGGCTGGCTCGCTTTTTCGCAAGACCCAACGAGTTGAACTGGTCGTCGCTTCTCGACGGATCGGCCCCGCTGCGCGAAGCGGACCAAGTCCGACAGTGGCTTAGTCTTTTGGGTTCGCGTGCCGCGCCGCTCATCTTGCCGTTCATGCGAGGGGGTGGGGTCACCGGCTGGTACGCGACGACGCAAGGCGCGGCGGGTGGCTATGAGCTCGGCGACGAGATCAATGCCTGGCTCGGTCCAACCTGGCTCAGCCGGTTTGAGCGTGTGCCAAAGGATTCGAACGACTCGATGGCGACCGCGCTGCGGGATCGATTCGGAGGTACCGTCTATCGGATCGCGGGTGCCGACGACGCGGCGATGCAGACCATCACTGCACGGCTGAGCGACTTTGCGAGCGTTCTTGAACGCCGACCGCTCGCGACGCGGACACGCGTCCGGCCGGTTGGGGCAATCCGCAGCGACTTCGAACGGGCCCTGCTCGCCGGTGACGAGACCCAGGCCGAGGCGATGATCGCCGAGTTCAAGCAAACCGGCCGCCTTAATGAGGAGAATCTTCGCTACCTCGAGGTGCGGCTGAGCGCCGGGCTTGGGCTCTGGCCGCAGATCGCGCGCGATCACTGGCTTATAAAGACCTTGGCTGATCTCGCGCTGCCGCCCCAGATCCTCGCCGACCTGATCGAATCGCTGTACCGGACATATGTCGAAGAGGCGGAGGTCCTTGGTGACGGCACAGCGATGCGCGACGCATTCGCGCAGCACATTGGAATCCCCTATCCAAAGCTCTTCGCGTCGCGCCGGGGCATTCGTGCACCACGTGTCGTCAAGGCGTTCGCGCTGTACGAGCATTTGCAGCCTGACCCTGATCCCTCGATCATAGAGGCGTTGTTTAGGCTTCTGCCAACCGGCACCGACACCTCGCTGTTTGAAGTTGCGCCCGCGCCACAGCTTGTGCCGTCGTCAGCCGCAACATTGGAGCAAGCCGACGAGGCGTTCGATGATGGCCAGTTCGATAGGGCGTTTGAATTTTACCTGCGGCTAACGCCCAGCAGGAAGACGATCAGTCGGATGGTCTCCTGCGTCCGCACGATCGGCACCGATGAAGCCCGCGACAAACTGCTGAGCATTGTCGACGAAGCAGAAGGTGCACTTTTCGATAGTTTGGCCCCGGCAGTAGCGACGAACCTCCAGAACCTTCGACAAGCGCAGTCGGTGAGCGCAGCGTCATCCTCAAACACTGTACTCCCCCCAGAGAACACAAATCCATGGATGGCTTGGGCCGAGCAATTGCAGGCGGGTCAAAACCTGGCGGGCGCAGAGCGCGATGCGCAATCCGCCCCGACCACTTGGGATGCATCGGTGATAAGGGACAGCGGCCAAATGGCTCAGAAGTTCGCCGACATCATCGGTGGCTTGAATGGTGATGCCGGTGCTGTCGCGCGCACCGCAGTGCCGCAGATTTATGCCAGCTTCTTCCCCGATGACCAGAAACCATCGTCGGCGGCCAAGCCGATAGCATCGTTGCTGTTCCTGCTTATCGCGATGGATGAGACGCTCTCGCGTGCCGACCTCGATTTACTCGCCCAACTGACAAGTTGGATGGTCGAGCAGGGGCTGACATCTGTCGAATATGTGTCGCTCATGGGCGACCTTGAGGATGTGCAAAAGCGCGTTGGATCCTATGCATATCTGCCGTGGAGTCTGGACGTGAGCGAGACGCTCGCGATCTTGCCGTGCCCGTCAGACGACACCCGAGACGCGCGCCTTAGGCTCTTCCTTAACATGCTCGGCCAGGCCGCCGGGTTTGCACATCGGCTGGTACAGGCCGATATACTGCCGATCGAGACGCTGGCGAAAGATTTCGGCGTCGGCCCAGATGCTTTGACCGCTTTGAAGCGAGATGCGGAAGCAGGCGAGCACGGCGCTGCATCCCTACCGAATCTCAATGGCAAGACGATCGGAATCTACACGCTGGCGGAGGCAGCGGGGAGCCGGGCTAAGTTTGCGCTCGAGAAACTCTTCCCGGGCTGCAAGGTCATTGTGAACTCAGACCTTGTCGCGACAGCGCAACTTACGAGCCTCGCGAAAGCGGCTGACCTGTTCGTCTTCGCTTGGAAGAGCAGCAGTCATCAGGCCTTTTATTGCGTAAAAGAAGCCTTGGCTGGGAAGGACCCGATCTGGGTCCCAGGTAAGGGTACCGCAAGTATATTGCGAGCCATCCGGGAGCATCTTGGGTAGTTTGGACTTTGCAGGGGAAGGCATTCCCCTGCTGCTGAGCCCACCGGTCTCATCAGACCCCTTCGTGCGGGACTGCCGCCCCGCAACGCCCCGCGAGAGGAAGAGGGCGGGATTGTCCCGTGACGGGCTGAGAGCGGCGAGAGAGGCTCGCTGTGGTCCGCCGCGGAGACCTGCCATGGCACAACGACATGTTGCCCGCTCAAACCCTGAGCGAATCAATCTTTACCAGCAAATCACCGACCGGATCATCGCTGATCTCGAGGCTGGGCGCGTCCCATGGGTTCAGCCTTGGGGATCTGCCAATGCCG
>Ga0209023_10006558_pt1 | contig 12223 bp, 13 predicted proteins | sample LakOneMetagenome_FD_187468 | JGI IMG/M metagenome (GOLD analysis project Ga0209023, IMG submission 187468) | Freshwater and sediment microbial communities from Lake Erie, Canada (SPAdes) (version 2) | ecosystem: Environmental > Aquatic > Freshwater > Lentic | place: Lake Erie, Canada... | reverse complement strand
GGGACAAAGCCGGTAGCTGACATGGTGCTGGGCGCTGCACCGAGCAGACTGACCGACGTGGAGCGTCCAACTGTTGTGCCGCTGTGGGCCGGAGCCCTCGTCGGTGTGGTCGCCGCGGGGTGCGGTGTCGCGGTCGGGGAGCTCGTTGCGGGCGTCGACGAGCGTCTGCGAGGTCCGATCGCAGCGGTCGGTGATCGGGTGATCGACAACGTCCCGGTCGGCGTCAAGACCTGGGCGATCTCGACGTTCGGCACCAACGACAAGGCGGTCCTGCTCGGCGGGGTGACGGTCCTCCTCGCAGCTTTCGCGGTACTGATCGGGATCGTCGCCGTGCGCCGGTCGATCCGAGCCGGTCTGATCGGCGTGGCGGTGTTCGCAATGATCGGCGTGGTCTCGTCGTACGGACGGGGTGGCACCGGCTGGGCTCGACCCGTGCCGCCGCTGGTGGCCGGAGTCGTCGCGGCGTGGGTCCTCGTCGTCCTTGCGCGCGCGGCTCGGGCCGCCTGGCCGCCGGCTCCTGCTGCCGAACCCGGAGCTCTCGAAGGTCCAGCGGCCGACGCCGGCCTTGCCGAAGCTCCCGCTGGGGAAGTCGTAGCCGGCGCCTTTGAAGTTGGTGATGCCGAGGTTGGAGTCGCCGAAGCTCCCGCTGCCGAGGTTCCCGTGGCCGACGTCAGCGTCAGCTCGACAACAGCAGCTGGCGCGGTAGCCGCTGAGCGGCGTCAGCCCGTCACGGCCGAGCCGATGGTGATCCCGGGCCTGGGTCCGACGGCCGATCGACGTCGCTTCCTCCAACTCGGCGCTGGACTTGCCGCAGCAGCGGTCGTCGCTGGAGGGGCGGGGCGCTGGCTGCAGCAACGAGGTGTCGCCGTCGCGGAGCGACTCAAGGTCGTCCTGCCCAAACCTGCCCAGCCGCTGGCCCCGGTTCCTGCGGCGGTGCACGCCGAGGGAGCCGTGCCGTTCATCACCGCCAACGACGACTTCTACCGGATCGACACGGCGCTCGTCGTACCCAGGGTCAGCACCGAGGGCTGGACGCTCGAGGTCATGGGTCGGGTCCGCCACAAGCTGACCCTCACCTACGAGCAGCTGCTCGACCGACCGATGGTCGAGGCCGACATCACGATCAGCTGTGTGTCCAACGAGGTCGGCGGCGATCTGATCGGCACCGCACGTTGGCTCGGTTGTCGTCTCGATGATCTACTGCAGGAGGCGGGGATCGACCCATCGGCCGATCAGGTCGTCGGTCGTTCCGTCGACGGATTCACCGCCGGATTCCCGACCGCGCTCCTCGACGGGCGGCCGGCGCTGGTGGCCGTCGGCATGAACGGCGAGGCGCTGCCGATCGATCACGGCTACCCCGCGCGGTTGATCGTTCCCGGGGTCTACGGGTACGTGTCGGCGACCAAGTGGTTGAGCCAGATCGAGCTGACCCGCTTCGACGAGTTCGACGCCTACTGGATTCCCCGGGGCTGGTCTCGACTCGGTCCGATCAAGACCCAGTCCCGTATCGACACCCCTCGGAGCGGCGGGACCGTGACGACCGGTCAGGCGACGGCGGTCGCCGGGGTGGCGTGGGCGATGGACCGGGGAGTGTCGCGGGTCGAGGTGCGCATCGCCGGCCCCGGGTCCTCCGGCGGCTCGGAATCGAGCACCACTGCCGCCAATCCCACCGACTCGAACCCCACCGGGTCGGGTGGCGAGTGGCAGGACGCCACGCTGGCTGCGGAGCTCAACGACACGACGTGGCGTCAGTGGAGCTTGGCGTGGACCCCTCCACGGGCGGGGAGCTACACGATTTCGGTCCGTGCGACCGACGGCCTCGGCGACACCCAACCCGAGGAACGCACCGACGTCGCTCCCGACGGCGCCACCGGCTGGCACCAAATCCGCGTCACCGCTACTTGACCTCGCGTCACAAACCCTTCCGCCGCTTCCGCTCAGCCCCACCCCGGTTCCACCCACCTCCGCTTCTGTTGCGCAGAAGCGCGGAGAACTCCGCGCTTCCGCACAACAGAACGGGGGAGGGGGTCAGCGAACGAGGCCGACGAACGCAGCGATCACCGCGTACGAGGCGATCATGGTTCCGATCATCCACCGCAGGTTGCTGTTCAGCTTCGTCTGGAGCGTGGCGTCCGAGCGGGCGAACCCCGTCGCCATCTCGGCCCGGAGCGTCTGGGTGGTGGCGTCGATGCGAGAATCCAGGGCGTCGAAGCGCACACCCATCTCGGCGCGGATGCTGGCGCTCTCCGATGTGGTGGTGACACGGAGATGTTCGATGTCCGATTGCAGGGCGGCGAACCCGGCCGTCATCTCGCTGCCGAGGGCGGTGAGTTCGGACGTCACCTCGCTCCGTACCGCGGTCTGGTGGCGACGCTGAGATGCTCGATGTCGGCCTTGGTGGCGACGTCGGCCCATCCGACTGGCGGCAGGTGTTCCATGAGGACCGTGGCCTCCTCTTCGCCGAGAGTGGTGATGAGCGCTTCGTGGAGTTGATGCCGAGTTGCCTCGGTGATCGCCATGGTAGAGGTCCTTCAGAGATGTCGTCGGAGTGGGACCCTGCGCAGAGTCCGAACGACGGCTCCCGTCGCATCGCCAGGTGACGGTGACGCTGAAGGCTCTTTCGAGCCGCGCCAGAACGTTAGCCAGCAGTCGTGACAGTCAGCCGGGCCCGGATTCCAACGCTCAAAGCAATCCCCAGGGCCGGTTCTGTTGCGCAGAACCGCGGAGAAGCCCGCGCTTCTGCGCAACAGAACCGGGTTGGGGTCGGGCAACAGAACCGGGGTGGGGTCGGGGCACAGAACCGGGGTGGGGTAGGGCAACAGAGCCGGGTGTGGGACGAGCGGGAAGGTCGGCCTGTTTGCCTTGGGCGTGCCGTCACGGCACCCTTGACCGGCGCCGAGAGCGCTCGGTGGAAGGTTGGAGGACCGTGAGCAACATCGCAGTAGTGGGAACCGGCTACGTGGGGATCACCACGGCCGCATCGATGGCCAGCCTGGGCCACAGCGTGGTCGGCATCGACATCGATGAGTCGAAGGTCGAGATGTTGAGCCGGGCCGAGGTGCCGATCCTCGAGGCGGGCCTCAACGAGTTGGTCCGCGACGGGCTGCGTCAGGGTCACCTGCGCTTCACGACCGACCACGCCGAGGCAGCGGACGCCGAGTTCGTCTTCCTGTGCGTGCCGACGCCGCCCGATGAGGACGGTCGCGCGGACCTCACCCACCTGCTCGACGCCGCACGGACCCTGTCGCCACACCTCCAGCCCGACGCGGTCGTGATCAACAAGTCGACGGTGCCGGTCGGTTCCGCGGCCAGGGTGCAGCGCGAGCTCGGTCGTCAGGACGTGTTCGTGGTATCGAACCCGGAGTTCCTGCGGGAGGGCCATGCGGTGCGCGACTGCCTCCAGCCGGACCGCCTGGTGATCGGCAGCGACGATGAGGCTGCGGCCATCCGCGTGTTCTCGCTCTACCGCGGAATCGTCACGCCGCTCGTCGTGACGGACCCGGCGACGGCCGAGCTCACCAAGTACGCGGCCAACGCCTTTCTGGCGACGAAGTTGTCGTTCATCAACTCGATCGCTGCGATCTGCGAGGAGGTCGGCGCGAACATCGGCGACCTCGTGCTCGGGCTGGGCCACGACAAGCGCATCGGTGCCGAGTTCCTGCGTCCGGGTCCGGGTTGGGGCGGCTCGTGCTTCCCCAAGGACACCCGGGCGTTGCAGGCGATCGCGGCCGATGTCGACTACGACTTCACGCTCCTGCGCGAGACCGTGGCGGTGAACGACGCGCAACGCCATCGCGTGGTGGGCAAGGTCGGTCGCTTGTCGTCGGTCCCGCTGGACCAGGCCCGGGTGGCGGTGTGGGGCTTGACGTTCAAGGCCGGCACCGACGACCTACGGGAGTCGCCGTCGTTGGCGGTCATCGACGTACTACTCGAGGCTGGAGCGGACGTCCACGCCCACGATCCGACGATCGACCCGGCGTCGGACGTGATCGAAGGGGTGACGTTGCACGACTCGCCGCTCGACGCGGTCGACGGTGCGCACGCGCTGCTGCTCATGACCGAGTGGGACGACTACCGCTGGATCGACCCGGCCGAGTTGGTCGACCGGATGGCGGAACCGAACGTGGTCGACACCCGCAACTTGTTGAACCCGGCGTCGCTCACCCGGGCGGGGTGCCGGGTGGTGGGCACCGGGCGGTCCTGAGCAACCTGTCCGGCCCACCTGATCGGGCTCACCTGTCCGGGCCACATCGGGAGACCGGACGGCCACCGTCCAGCCCACCCGGACAAGTCCGCCCGGGCAAGTCCGGTCGCCTACCGGCTGCTGGCCAGATGTCAAGGATTGCAAGAGGGGTGTGTTGCCCAGCGTTCCCCGTCGAACGGCCCTTGAACTGAGTCTGGTTCGATGTTTGAATTGACGGGTCCTGGGGGAGCATTTCGGAGGAGCGTCATCTTGAGACTGGGGAAGCATGACGTCGTCGACGCGGTCACGCGTCGGCGTTTCGTGGCACAAGCCGGCTTCGATGCCGCTGCGTGGATCCCCTCGTTGTGGGTCGCTGCGTTGCTGCGCTACGACCTCAACCCATCCCACGTCGACGCGGCCGAGCTCGTGGTGTTCTGCGGGCTGGCAGTCGTCCTTCAGGTTCTCATCGGCCGAGCGGTCGGCCTGTACATCCACCGCTGGCGCTACTCCTCGTTCGAAGAGATCGTCGCCATGGCCGAAGCGGCCCTGCTGACCACGGCGGCGTTGACGCTGATCGACGTCATCCCGGGCCTCGGCCGGCCGGTCCCGCTGTCGACGACGATCTTCGGCGGGCTCTTCGCCATGTTGATCATGGCGTTCGGCCGTTTCTCCTGGCGGGTCTACCTGGACCGGATCACCCGCATGGACGCCGATGTGCAAGAGCCGGTGATCGTGTTCGGCGCCGGCGAAGCAGGCCTCCAGATCGTGAAGTCCATGCAGCGCTCCGGCCCGTATCGGGCGGTTGCGGTCCTCGACGACAAGACCGACCTGCGCAACCTCCTCGTCAAGGGGGTGCCGGTCCGTGGTGACCGCACTGACCTCGCCCGTGTCGCAGAGCAGACCGGGGCGACCACGGTCGTGATCGCCATCCCGTCGGCTCCGTCCACCCTGATCCGTGAGGTGGTCGCGATTGCGGACCATACCGGGCTCTCCACGCTGGTGCTGCCGCCGGTGACGGAGCTGTGGGGCAACGTCGGCGTTGCCGACATCCGGGAGCTGACCGAAGCGGACCTGTTGGGTCGTCGTGAGCTCAGCTTGGACATCGACGCCGTGGCCCACTACGTCACGGGTCGTCGGGTGCTGGTGACGGGTGCCGGCGGTTCGATCGGATCCGAGCTGTGCCGCCACCTGCACCGCTTCGCTCCCGAGTCGCTGGTGATGCTCGACCGCGACGAGTCAGCGTTGCAGTCCTTGCAGCTCTCGATCGAGGGGCGGAGCCTCCTCGACAGCCGTGAGCTGGTGGTTGCGTGCATCCGGGATCGGGATCGTCTTGCGGAGGTCTTCGACGAGCACCGTCCCGAGGTTGTGTTCCACGCAGCGGCGCTCAAGCACTTGTCACTGCTGGAGATGCACCCGGAAGAGGGCTGGAAGACCAACGTGGTCGGCACCGCCAATGTCTTGGACATGGCCGTCAAGCACGGCGTGGACCATTTCGTGAACATCTCGACCGACAAGGCGGCGGAGCCGACCTCGGTGCTGGGTCGCACCAAGCGGCTGGCCGAGCAGTTGACCGCCGAAGCCGCCGGCCGCAGCGACGGGCTCTACATCTCGGTGCGGTTCGGCAACGTCTTGGGCAGCCGTGGTTCGGTTTTGCCGTTGTTCCGCAACCAGATCGATCAGGGTGGACCCGTGACGGTCACCGACCCGGACGTGACCCGGTTCTTCATGACGATCCCCGAAGCGTGCGAGCTGGTCATCCAGGCCGGAGCGAGCGGCGTCGACGGCGAGGTCATGGTGTTGGACATGGGCGAAGCGGTTCGCATCGTCGAGCTGGCGGAACGACTGATCGCCGAATCGGGCAAGCAAGTCGAGATCGTCTACACGGGTCTGCGCCCGGGCGAGAAGCTCGCCGAGCGGCTCTTCGCTCCCGATGAGGAGCCGCAGCCCTCGGCACACCCGCTCATCTCTCGAGTCTCCGTGCCGCCGGTGCCCGCCGGCGTGATCGACGCAGCGCACGGAATGGACGTGGACCAGGTCGACGTTCGCGACCGCGGGCGGTCCCTCACTCCGATGGACCAGCGTTCCGCCTGACCGACGTCGGGCCGATCCAGCGGAGGTCGATCAGTCCAACCCGAGCGACTCCCGGTACCACGCAACGGTCGTCTCGAGACCCTCGCGCAGGTCGACCGGCTCGACGCCGGGGAACAGCTCACGAAGCCTGGTGTTGTCGGCCTGGGTGTGGTCGACGTCGCCGGCGCGACGGCCCTGGTGCTCCCGTTCGAGTGGGTGCCCGACGATGTCTTCAAGCTCGTCGATCATCTCCAGCAGGCTGGTGCGTGAGCCGAAGGCCAGGTTGACCGGCTCGGGCGAGCTGGTCCGGTCGACTGCTGCGCGCCGCAGCACTTCGCACACCGTACCGACGTAGGTGAAGTCGCGGGATTGGGTGCCGTCGCCGTGCACGGGCAACGGCTGGCCCTGCAGTGCGGCGGACACGAACGCGGGGACGACCGCGGCATAGGCGTGGCCGACGGCTTGCATGGGGCCGAACACGTTGAAGAACCGGAACGCGAGTGTGGGCAGGCCGTAGGTGTGCTGCCATGCGAGTGTGTAGGACTCGGTGGCGAGCTTGGACGCGGCGTACGGGCTGACCGGTCGTGCGACCATGGATTCCCGCTTGGGGAGCTCGGTGTTGGCGCCGTACACCGACGATGACGAGGCCACGACCACGTGGACGTCGCCGGCACGGCGTGCCGCTTCCAGCACGCGGGTGGTGCCCGAGGCGTTGGCTTCGTGTGATGCCCACGGGTCTGCGACCGAGCGGGGCACGGAGCCGCGTGCACCCAGGTGGATGATCGAGTGCGCTCCGGCGCATGCTGCGTCGAGTGCGTCCGGGTCGAGGATGGTGGCTTCGACGAGCGTGGCGTTCACGCCGTCGAGGTTCTCTTTGAAACCGGTCGACAGGTCGTCGAACGCAACGACGTCGATGTCGTCGTCGGCGAGCAGCCTGCACAGGTTCGCACCGATGAACCCGGCACCGCCCGTGACCACGATCTTCATCTCACCCTCCAGCGCGTTCGACTTGTGTGAGCGCTCCACGTTACCGGAGCGCCCTGACAGTCACGACGGCCCAACTCCGAAGCACACCCGGATGAGCCGGTCGATCTCCCGGGCGGTGTTGCGGAACTGGCGTTGTGAGCGGCCGATCGGGTCGGCGATGTCGTTGCGGCTCGAGAGGAGCACGTCGACAGGTCGGTCGGTGAGTCGTTGCGCGAACAGCCGAACGGCGTTCGGTGTCCATGCGGGGCCGGCAGCGCCCGACGAACTATCGGCAACGCCCGCCGGCACCGGCACGCCCACAACACCCGAAACCCCCGCAACGCTTGGAACGGCGGCAGCGCCGGGCGACGCTGGAACACCGGCAGTGGTTGCAGCGCTCGATCGGGCCGCCCACTCGGGTGCTGCGGCCAGATCCGCCGGGGTGTCGTCCACCTGCACCGCAGCGGCCCACTCGCGGAGGGTCACCGCGTTGGTGCGTGCCGCCGGGTTCAGGTTCATGAGCGTGAGGATGTGACGTCCCGTCATCGTGACGATCAGGTCGGACTCCTCGATCATGTCGGAGGAGACCAATCGGCTGCGATGGCCGCTGAGGTCCAGGTTGAACTTCGATGCCGCGTGGACCATCGACTCGGCTGCTTCCTCGCCAGCGCTGGTGACGCCGGCGGAGGAGATGTCCACCGGCAGGCGATGCTCGTCGACGAGCCGGGTGGCGACCGCTTCGGCGAACGGGGAGCGGATCCGGTTGGCGGTGCAGATGAACAGCACCCGGACGTTGCGGTTGTCGGTGCTGCGACCGGCCGGTTCGAGGCTCTCACCAGGTCCGGGACCGTCGTTGGCATCGGCATCAGACGCAGTCCTGCGGCTGGTGCCGAAGATCGGACCGGTCGAATCCATCCCGCCAGTCCACCACGCCGACGCCCGCAACGGCGACCAACAGCGGCAACCAACAACGGCGACCAACGCCGACCATGCGCAAGGCATGTGTCATATGCTCTGCGCATGGGTGTGAACGTGCAGATCCGAAATGTCGACGAAGCAATGGTCGCTGAGTTGAAGGCCCGGGCCGCGGCGCAACGCCTGTCGTTGAGCGACTATCTGGCCGGCGAACTGCAACGCCTGGTGGAGCAGCCGACGCTGGACGATGTCTTGGATCGGCTGGCGCGGCGCCCTCGTCGGGCGCTCGGTGTGAGCGGCGCTGAACTGGTCCGGCAGACCCGAGACGACACGGGATCGGGGGCGTGATCGTCGTCGACGCTTCGGCCCTGGTGGAGTTGCTCATCGGCACCGACGTGGGAGCGCAGGTGGGGCATCGGCTCAGGAGCATGGATCTGCATGCTCCGGCTCACGTGGATGTCGAGGTCGTGGGCGCCTTGCGCCGGGCGGTGCTGGGCGAATGGCTGACTCGCCACGAGGCGGCGTCAGCGGTGGTCGAGTTCGGTCAGCTGCGAATGCGTCGATGGCCGCTCACCGGGCTGTCGATGGCAGCGTTCGATTACCTCGAGACGATCACCGTGGCCGACGCCTACTACGTGGTCCTGGCCGAAGCGCTCGACGTCCCGCTCATCACCTGCGACGGTCGCCTGGCTCGCTCGCACGGTCATCACGCCACAGTCGAGCTGATCGCAGCGAACTGACCTACGGGAGGAGTGTGATCGATGGTCGCGGCGCCCGGCTCGGGGTCGTGACAGGCTGCACGCTGCTGCGACGACGAATTCGATCCGAGCTCGAATATCGCTCGCCGCATCAAGGAAGGGACGCGGGGTGGGGTCACAGACGGACGAACCTGTCGACGAACCTGCTGACTCGTCGAATCCGGACAGCGCGAACCCGGCCAGCACGGCATCCTCAGGCACGACTGCGCGGGCGAAGGTTCGGGCGTTGTGGGACCAGGACAGTGCCACCCTCGTCGTGTTGGCAGTCGCCTTCGTCGGCTATTCGCTCTACCTGCGCGGCCATCTGCTCGCCGGCGCCGACCAGGCCGACTACGAGTACGCGGCGCAGGTCATCGCGTCAGGCTGGCATCAGATCGTCGATCGCGTCCCGCTGTATCCGCTGCTGCTGATCGCGACGGGTTCGACTCACGGGCCGACGATGGCGCTGTTCTTAGTGCAGCTCATCGGTCATTTGGCGGCAGTCTTCCTGGTGGTCCGCATGGCACGACAGATGGGTGTCGGAGCTCGTCTGCGACTCGCCCTGGCGGTGCTCCTCGTCATGTCGCCCGTCATCGCCTGGATGCTCGCTGGGGGCAACGAAGGCATGGCCGAGTTCTTCGTCGTGCTCGGCGCGTGGTCGTTCACGTGCTGGCTTGCCGACAGGCGGCCACGCTGGCTGCTCCTCCTTGGTGTCGCAGCCGGCCTCGCAGCGGTCGGTCGTCCGACGTTCACGTTGTGGTGGCTCGCGATCGGCGTGGTCGTCGCCGTGGCGTCGGGCGGCACTCCGGCCGCCAGGCTGAGGACTGCGCTCATGGCGGTTGGTCCGGCACTGGTGCTGGTGCTGCTGCTCGTCGGGTTCAACACCGTGCGCTTCTCGTATCCGACGACGACTCCGCTCCTGCCGTGGAACCTGTCGACGCGGACAGCGGCGTTCGTGGAGCGGCTCCCGCAGAGCGATGAGCCGGCTCGGTCTGCGCTGATCAACGGACGCGACCTGTCGCTCCTCAACGGGGAGTCGCACTCCGGCGTCGTCTACATCTGGCCGGTTCGGGGTGAGCTGCCATCGGTGACCCACATGCAGGGCCGGGAGTTGGATCAGTACATGATCCGGCTGAACGCCAAGCTCATCGCACAGCACCCGCTGAGCTACCTGACGGCGGTGGCCACGGCATCGGGCACCTACGTGCTGCTCGCCCAACCGGACACGGCGGGCGGATCAGCGCTCGGGCTGGTGTGGCTCGGAGTGCACGTCGTCCTCGTGATGGCCTTCGCCGTGCAAGCCACCGTCATCGGCGGACTCGTCCTGCTGCGCAAGGTGCAACGCAGCACCGTGCTCGTCCTGGCGTTCTGCTACATGACGATCGCGTACAACTGGCTCATCTCGACCTTCGTGGAGGTCGGGATCCCGCGCCACCGAACTCCCACCGACGCGCTCATACTTCTGGTGACCGCAGTCGGTTGGTCGGAGCTGATCCGGGAACGCAACCAGCGTGGACCGGCCAAGACGTCCGACGAACTCGCGATGAGCGTCAGTGATGGGCGCCGGCGTCCAACAAGATGAGCTGAAGCGCGTCGCGAGCCGGTCGTCGTAGGTGATGATGCCGCCGAACTCATCGCTCAGCTCCATGCCCCGCCGCTCCTAACCTGTCCGGCACCTCCGCTGAGGTCATCGATCATCAGCTCGACGTGGGCTCCGAACAGCATCATTGAGTGCTTCTGTCCGAGCCTCGATGCTGCTGCCAATCGAACCTCCTCAGCGTCGCGACGGTACGAAGCCACCTCACGAGCCGGGCCTTCCAGGCGGAGGCGCTCGAAGTCATCGTCAGTCGGTTGACGGGTGAAGAGGTCGGACAGGCGTCCCAAGCGCTTCCAGAAGTCCTTGCCGCCGTCCTCCTGGTGCTTGCCAGCGGAGACAAGCCAGTAGAGGTCGGGATCGCTCGGATCCTGCCAGACCACACCCCGCCAACACGGTGCCGCTTGCTCGATCTCCAACCACGAGACGCCTTCAGGGTGGGTCTTCACGGGCTCGAGCGCCTTGCCGCTGCTGATCTCAGCTCTCGCGGTGGCGAGGATCGGCACCGTGAAGGAGTCGAGATCCACCTCTGGGTGCACCCGGTCGAGCTTCACGTCGATATTCTGCTGCAGGCATCGCAGCGTGGCGCGCACGCGTTTCGCCGGCAAGCCGTCCTCCCCCTCGCCTGTTCCCTGTACGTGGAGTTCAGAAGCCGAGTTGACGGAGCTTCTCGACGTTCTCGCCGGTGAAGGCGGCGAGGGTTCCACGGAAGCTGGCCTCGACGCGAGCGGTACTCTCGTGCAGCTCTTCAGTGCGCTCAGCAGCGCCGGGGTCGCTCAGACGGTCGCGGCGGAGAGCTTCGCGGCGCTCGGCAATGTCGGCGAAGTCCGTATCCATGTGTTCAGCGTACCCTCGTCTCCCGGCGAAAGAACATCCCTGGTTTCAATAGTCCGACGGTAGAGCGGGGCAACAACAGCCTGCGAGGCGTCCAGGCTCAGAGGTGTTGGACGTCGGGTCCGTCGAGCGCATGTCGGCAGTCCGGCACGGGAACTCCGGCGCTGACGATGGTTGCGGTGTCGTTGTCGTCGTGGTCGACGAGGTACACCGCGATGTCGGCGTCGCTCAGATCCGCAGCGGTGCCCGTTCGCTGGTCGACGCCGTCAGGGATCTGTGCGTCGGCGACGTGCGGGGTAGACGAGTAGCACGCGTGCACCCAGGTCCTGGAGCTGTTCGATGGGCCCCGGGCCGAGGTGGCTCAGGATGGCGCGATGACGGAGATGCCGTGGAGCTGAGCGGACGCGGCGAGCCGATCGTCGTAGGTGATGATGCCGTCGAGCTCATCGCCCAGCTCCAATGCGGCTGCCAGATGCAGTGCATCCAGACTGCGTAGCAGCGGCGGGTCCAACTCAGCTGCGCGCTCGAACGTCACTGCCGGTAGCGAGAGGAGCGTGATCGAGTCGAGGACGGCCCGGGCGCGTTGCATCTGAGCAGGCGCCCCACGCTTCGTGGCTCGCAGGAGCTCGGTTCGGAGGAGGTCGCTCGACACGACGTCATCAGCGTGAGACTTTGTCCAGGCCAACAGGGCGGTGGATCCGGCTTCCTTGAGCACCAACTTCACCGCTGCGGAGGTGTCCAGGTAGTACGACACTTCAGAACCGTTCGGCGTCGCGCATCTGAGCGAGGGCACTGCTCAGGGATGGCTGGTGGGCCGCTCGTCGCGGTGGTGCATCGAGGTCCCGCAAGGAGCGCTTGGCGGGACGTGCGCGTTGGGCGGCGACCAGCGAGTCGAGCCGACTCGATGGAACAGGGACGAGTTGG